>LFCJ01000266.1_pt1 | contig 31099 bp, 26 predicted proteins | sample 643141 | NCBI WGS metagenome assembly LFCJ01 (sample SAMN03766243, study PRJNA286221) | soda lake metagenome | biome: soda lake; feature: Kulunda steppe; material: water; isolation source: sample B1-Br-g2 brine of Lake Bitter-1 | place: Russia: Kulunda steppe | collected 2010-07
AGTTGCCAGCCGATCTGCGTATCGTGACGTTTCTTCGTCGTACAATGAACGTCAAGAACAGCTTGTGTTGTGGGATCAACGAGGGCTGTTATTTTGAATGTCTGGACGCGGTAATTCGTCCGGCGACAGTAATGCTTGCTCGCGGTTTCACGGTCGAAAAACGTCGCGTCTATCGCCGTTCGACCAGAGGGCTCGTGCAGCTGCGTCCCAAAATCACTCCGTGATTTTGTGGGCTGCACAAAAGCCACGCTTTTGTGAACGCCGACAGGCGCAGCAGCACTCGCCAGAAAGCCATCTTGATCCTGTCAAACGCCTTTGCCAGCGTCGAGTGATGCGGGAGATCGGCCTTCTTAATGGATTAGCTAAGTTCTGGGAATAGTCCTACTCCATCTGCTGATAGCTGATTCCTGTAGTGGTACTACCTCAGATAGCTGTTCCCAATACTTCTCTCGATCAATATCAAGGCCGATCTCCGCCAGTATTTGTGGCATCTCGCTCAACAGATCAAGCGCCTCGCGGTAGGATTTTTCCAGGTAAATCCGCAGGCAGTGCAGCGATACAACGGCGTAGTCGGCGAATCCGCCGCCGCCCCGCAGGGCGGCGACTTCACCTCGGCTACCAACAGCACTTTTAGCCAATGTCACGACCTTTCCAGTGAAGCGGGAAATTTTGGACATAGAGCATCCACCGTTTCCCGCTTCAATACTCTAGTTCTGACGGATTAACTCGGCGTAGTTTAGCGATTCACCAGGGCCAAGAGAAGGGAAAAAGAATTCCACCACCCACCAAGAAACGACGATCCGGGTTCCACGGCGAGGAACTTTTTCGTACGGTACCAGCATCAACGTAGAGTGCGATGAAAAAGACCGGTACGAGCGATGGCCCAAGTATCCCGAAGATAGCGTATAGGGCAATGCCACCACCACCAGCGTCCATGACCCCATCCAAGAATACGGTGCCAGCAAGCGACCAGCTAAGTCTGATCAGCGCGATTCCGATTAGTACATAAAGCAAATTGATTGTCGCATGTCTAATAATTTCCAAATATACTTGACTAAGAACTCTTCGTTAAATATACACGTGTAGTGAGCAGTAGTTCCACGAGAGTAGCTATCTAAAGAAGAGGATTGCAACAGATCCCAGTCATACACATTTCCTTGATTGCGTGTGTGAGCGACAGTGGGTCTGGAAGTTGCTCTTCGAGCTGTTGAAGACTTCGTCGAGCCTCGAGGAACGCTTCGTGGAATTCGTCGACGGGTGGTCGCTCTCCACCGGCTGTGTCGTGCTCTGGGTAGTATCCTTGATCGCCGTAGTCGGCATCCGGCACTGGACCGTCGATACCGAGCGTCCTGTCGAACCCTGGGGTGTCGTGTGGATCTCGGGTCGGCGTCACTGCTCGAGCACTTCGGCATGAGGAGGGCTCCCATCTGGACCAGCGACTGCCTGTGCACGCTCGAGTTCACGTCGGTCCCGTTGGGCCTGTTCTTCGAGCGCCTCGGCTCGCCGACAGCACCCACAGCCCGCGTCGCCGACGACGGTATCGAACCTGATCGCAAACCGCTTGCCTCGCTGATCGCGCTGCTCGAGCATCAGTACCCCTCTACCGCTTCGTCGGAGGCAGCTTCTCGAGCGTCTGCCCGGAGGTGATCGTACCGAACCTCGCACCGGGTCGAACAGAAACGGCCGGCGTACCCCGCTCGATCGCGAGCAGGTTCCGAACAGGTTGGGAGTCGGCATTCGTCGCGGCTACTCATTTGGCGATACCTCGCTTCAGGCGGTAAATCGTCTCAGCGCTGGAGAGCGCTGTTGCTCCTTTAATCAATCTCATACGTTTCTGCAGGGATCTGAGATGAGCCCCTGCACCCCCTGGGGGCGATAAACCAGCGAGAACTGAACGCTGCGATTCCGACTCCATCGAACGACTCTCCTGGCTCTGTTGAGGCCTTTGAAAGATCGGTTCTACATGGTCCGCAAAGACCGCTCGCAGAGACCCGTATCCAGTCACGGACGAGACGACGAGCTGGACCTCCGGCACGATACGACCGCCTCACGCACGTTCGAGGATTAGATTGCTCAGGCGCTGTCGACGCCGATGATGGTGTCGACGACCGCCTGTACACGCGTCGCCTCCCCAAAGGAGACGAGGTCACCGTTGTCGCCCTCTATGTCGGTCACGAACTCTTCGATCAGTGTGAGCGTCGTTGTGCCCGGTTCTTTGGTGATCACGCGCTCGTTTTCCTCGCCAGGGTTGGAGATGAGACGGCGCCACGCCTGTAGCGACAGCGCACCCTCGGTCCCCTCGACGGTGATGCTATTTTCCTCGCTGCCGGCGCAGTCACAGAGGAGGTCGATCGTTCCGTGAACGCTCCCGCTGAAGGCGACAGCGCCGTCGGCGTCGGTGGTCGCTTCGACATCCGCTCGACCTGCCTCGCTCGAGTCGACACCCGCGATATCGCCACCAGCGAGGAACGTGCCGACGATGGATTCCTCGTACTTCTCCGGGGCCGTGTATCGGATCTCGGTAGTGACATCGACGAGACCGCCGAACAGTTCCTGCGTAGCGAACACGAAATGGCTCCCAACCTCCCGGAGTGGACCGCCCTGTTCGCGACCGGCGAGCCAGTCGACGTCCTGCCACTCGCGCGGCCACTGTGGGAAGCGAAAGCGGAGGGCGACGCGTTTCGGCGTGCCGATCTCGCCGGCCGCGATCCGCTCGCGCATCTCGAGAAACCCCGGCGTGTAGCGGAACGGGAAGTTGATAGCGGTCGTCTGGTCGCTCTCGCACGCACGGTTGGCCAGCTCGCGACCGACCGCTGCGTTTTCCGCAATGGGCTTCTCACAGATGACGTGCGTTTCCGCGCCGAGTGCGGCCCGGACGACGGCGGCATGGTGCTTCGGCGGGACACCGACGTACACGATGTCGACTGCGTCGATCGTGACGAGGTCCTCGACCACGGTGACCGCCTCGCAGTCGTACGTTGCCGCCATCGAGTCCGCTTTCTCGGCGACACGGTCGCAGACTGCCCGGATCTCGGTCCGTTCGTGTTCGTCGAACGCTTCCGCGAGGCGTGACCCGATGACGCCACAGCCGACGATTCCGACCTGGTACATGACCGGGATGTGGAGCGCTCGTCTCAAGAGCGTACTCATCGCGGTCGAATCGTGTTACTTGCTCAGCCGTAGGGGAAACTGGCGATCGAAGTTTCTCGTGCCTATATGGAACTCGCACCTCGCGACCGATTGCAGGTCGGGTGAGTGTCGAATCAATTGAGATTCTTGATTTAGGCGCGTGACGAGTTACCCCACGAGTCTTAAACCAGGGGGTGCTCCGTGGGGTAACTCATCTCAGCTGCTGCTCACCGATTCGTCTTCGTTTCAGCGTCCATCTCGTCTACGACTCTCGCAAGAACAGCGACTGCATCGCGACGCATCGCTGGAACATCGACCTCTGCGGCGTAATCGGCGTGGATGTTCATCGACAACCCAGGTGCGTCACCGTAGCTACCAGTGTACCCTGATCGCCCGTATGGAAGATCCATCGTGTGGACGGTCGGTTCATCTCCTCTCCCAACTCCGGGAGCCAACTGGACACTAATGGCTCCATCACGATGTACCGTCACGAGGGCATCCTCAGTATCGACACCCAGCGTGTCCACAACCCACTCGTGGAGCCGCTCTGCTCGAGACTGTGCCTCGAGCGGTGTCTCCGGAGCACTGTCGATCGTCATCGAGCTACCTCGTAAGTCTCGAGCACCTCGAAGAGCCGATCGCGGTGCGTGCGGATCGTCGTCGGTGAGGTTTCGGTGACGTTCGCGATCTCTCGTTGTGTAAGCCAGAAGCCGAGCTCCTGACCAGCGCTGTACAGACAGGCAGCGGCGATTCCGTCAGGAGGACAACCGATGGTGATGCCTGTCTCCTCAGCAAGCGTCGCGAGCTCGAGCGCTCGATGCTGGACCTCGTCTGGAACTTCCAACTGTGTCGCAAACCGTGGCAGGACGTTTTGCGGCCGCGGAACGACAGCAGGAAGCTCGAGTTCGGTGTTCAGTACCGAGTACGCACACTCGAGGTCGTCTCGCGAACACTGCGCGTACGCACTGATTTCGTCGACGGTCCGACCGAGGCCGTTGCACCGACAGATCGCATACACGCTCGCAGCGGCGACACCCTCGATCGACCGCCCGACGCAGAGGTCCTGGTCCTGAGCACGCCGGAACAACATGGACGCCTGCTCGCGAATCGAATCCGAAAACTCGAGTGCGCTTACGAGTCGTCGGACTTCACCGAGTCCGTGTGCGAGGTTTCGTTCGCGTTTTGAACGCCAGCGGGCACGTCGGTGTTCTCGACGCAGCCGATTGAGTTGCCGTCGCTTTCGGCCGGAGATGGCGTTGCCTCGGCCGTCAGTGTGCCAGCCAATCTCGCTCGAGAGCCCGCGATCGTGACGGCTTCCCGTGAGCGGTGAGCCCGTTCGACGTCGACTCGAGTCTTCTGTTGATGCAAGCCACTGTGGGCCGTGATCAAGGTGGTTCTCGCCGACGATGAGTCCGCACGTTCGGCAGCTCGTTTCGTTGTTCGTTGTCACGAGTTCTCCGCTGCACTCGGGACACGCCGCCTGTTCGGCTGTTGTTTCTTGCACTGTGCTCTCGACATTGGTCTGTATTCTCGCCATGAATCGCTCCGACGAGGCACGTAGTCGATCACCCCGTCACCCCTTCTGGGGGGTACAAACCCACTCGAGCGGGAGAGTTCGTCGTCCAGCCGGTGAGTCTTGGTGGTTGAAAACCGCCGTGAGAACGAACTTCGACTCGAGCAAAGAAGCTGAGAATCCGATCCAGCGTGGTTACTGGACGATGTTTGGGTTCACTCGGCACCCACAGGGGGATGCGTAGTGCTCGTGCGGCCCAACGCCAGTGATGACGCTTATCGGAGTTCCACAGCTTGGACACTCCCGCTGAAATCCGGAGTCGTCATCGCTACTCGAGTCGTCGCTCACCTTACCCACCTCTGAGATTGGTGCGTTGCTCTCAATGGTGGAGCTAACGATGGCTGGAGACGATACTGTCGTCGTGCGAGACGTTTATGTCTCGGGAGAATCAATCGAACCATGACTGACAAACCGCGAGGGTTTGGAAGTCAGGTCTCGGGTGTTACAGCACCCGGGACGTTTCAACGCACGTCCGTTGCGTCTGAAGTAGAGACGCTGACTTCCGTCTTATCCCACGTACTGGCTAGACTTAAAACTATTGAACAGTCTGGTGACGGGAGACGTTTGGGGCAGCTCGAGTGGCCTCACTCCCAGTTCGGACCACTCCTGAGGAAGGTTCCATCTGGTGCAGGAACCAACCCGGTTCGAATTTCGAGGTCGACACGCCGAAGATGTTTGCAGCCGCCGTCCGGCTGGCGGTTCTCGAAATCCGGGCAGGTACAGGTTTCCTCCTCGACGTCGACCAGGTAGGTCGCACCGCTCTCGCTGAGGACATCGTAGACGGGTCCTGGCTCGATGAAGCGGACGTCCATCTCTTCGGAGAGTGCACGACGAGTTCGTGAATCGTCGATCGAGTAGCCGCCTGCTTCGAGGGTCGTGGGTGGCCGTGGGTGTTTACAGGGGGTGGTGAACTCGTTGCGATGGTTTCGTTCCTGTCCGCAGTTTCGACAACGCCAGTAGCGCGTGCGGTACTCGGCGCCGTCGGTGAGGTCGATCTCGTACGGCGTTGGTTCGCTGCCAGGAAGCCACTCATCAATCGCGACCAGGTCGTGTCCGTTCAAGCGAGCGACGTCACCTGGATAGCTTCGTTCTCGATCGCTCGTGTACTCGGTTGATTGGCGTTCTCGATGCGGTTCGCTCTGGATGGGATGATCTGTACTCATCAACAATCTCGAGGCACAAGTTGCGCCTCGAGCCTCTCAGGCGCACAAAAACGGCTCTTGGCGCTCGAGATTGACGTGATTGGTTGTGAATTGGGTGATGTTTCAGCTCTCGATCCTCGAGTTACCCCACGAAGTTAGAAATAGTTCGGATGTGGGGTAACTATCTCTCGGAACTTTGTATAGGCGCAGCAAATACCGGAATGTTATTTACCTCACCAGTAGCTGTCAAGACCGATCTGATGAATACAGAGCATGAGTTTAGCAGGTAACGTTTATTCTATTCACACAGAAACGACTGTAACGGTTGTGAGAACGCGCTTGCGTCTGACTGATTCGATTCCGAGACGGAATGGCACATCCCTCCGCAATTCTGACTACTGGTGCTGAACAGGTTGTACTGCACTATCTCCTTCAGGTAGTTCCGCACTCTGCGGTAGATGCCCTCCAGGTCCCTATACGCAATTCACAGCGGTTGTTCAGTCGTTGGTCGAGGACCCTATGTTTAGACGCCGATATGACCACTCTTCAGCAGTGTGGTCACACTCCGTGCATATTGCCCGTTGCGTTCGCTCAATGAACAGGCCGAAAATTCGGGTCTCCGTTCCAACTATCTCGGTATTCAGAGACCCACGCACGCCACAGACTGGACACTTGCGTTCGGGCAGATTTTTCGCCCACCGGTTCATCCTCCTTCGTTTTCTGTCGGAGGATTCACGCGCCCTCCCTTCGGTGTTGGTCCCATAGCGAGTTGCAGTCGGGGCCAGCGTGTTGCCGTGAATCGCCTTATGACAATCCAGACAGACTGTTTTCAGGTTCGACAGGTTGTGGGACCCTCCACTCGCAACGGGTACAATGTGGTGGGCGTGTAACTCCGCGTTTCCTCGCGGTCCACCTTTGCGCCCACAGTTTTGGCACTCGAAATCGTCCCGCCGATACACTTTCTTTCGACGAGTGTCCCAGTCTGTTGGGCGCTGCCGACTCATTACAGCTCAAGTTCTCGCCGTTAGACTATAATATTAATCCGCTAATCCGCATCTGCTCCATCACACGTCCGAGTCGTCACGCCGCAATTGGCTCACGTTCCGTTTCGTGCTGCAGGTCAGGGACTTCCTGTTCTTACCGATGCAATCCTTCTGACTCGAAGACGACTCTCTATAAGGGATACGATCCGTATATAACAGAGCTACTGGAATACATCCTTGTCTGAGTATTTAATACATCCGTCGGAGCTATCACCGGCTGAGAGATCCGCCATCGACGGCGACGGTTTCGCCTGTACTGACCCGATCACTACTCTTCACAGATCGGCTCTGAGGCTGTACCACATCCGCGCTCTGTATTCAGCACGAGCCTACGGATCTATTCAAGCACGGGTGTGTCTATGTAAATAACTACGCTGCTGTAGTGAGCAGGTCTTTCAAATCAACCTGTAGAAGAGATGGTGATCTTCTGGCTACAAAGCACGTAAACAATCACCTAACGGTCGCGAGAACTCTGATATCGGTCTTGGAGTAGAATTTACGGTTCGTGTGAGCGTTCCGATCCCGAAGAAACCTCTCGACCTCTGTTTAAACTCCTCTGATTGGCGTTGCTCTTTGAATTCAGTCGCTACTGCATCGGCGAGTTCGTTGAGTCTGGCCGTCGGGTCGTCAGTCATAGGTTGTGTAGAGCACTTGGCTATTCAGTTTCACTGATTGCCCCGTCGCCAATATCCAGCTCTTCTTCTAACTCTTCGAGAAGCCGTCTGCCCTCGGTATGAAGATCACTTGCTCGCTCGAGTGAAACCTCACCATCTTCGAGGTGGGCGATGATCTCTTCGAGGCGCTGGGTCTTGTCTGAAATCGATGCATCGGCCGGAAGGTGAGTAGTGTCGCTCATGGGTATCACAGGAGGATGTAGCCGAGTAACAGCAATACGAGAATCACGAGCATCGCGATCGCAACTCGCTGGCGACGCTGTGAGTGGGTGTGCGCTTCGGCAGCTGCTGCTTTCTCTTTCTCGTGGGCTTTCCGTTGCTCGAGTGACTCGAGTGCGTAATCAAGTTCGTTCCCAAGTAGTGTAAGCCGCTCAGACGCAATGGTCTCGAACGTGTGATCGAGCTCCGTCGCAAAGTCCGTGAGTTCGGTGGTCACGTGGTGGTTGTACGCGCTATTCAGTTCGTTCCCTGTGGCCTCGAGTCGGGTCCGAATCGTTCGCTCGTATGTGGTATCTAATCGTTCAGCGAGACTTTGAACACTGGTCTCGAGGCGCTCTTTTTTCGGAACGATCTCGCCTGCGTGCGTGGGCGTCATGACACGCTTGTCTGCGACCTCGTCAGCGAGTGTTCGGTCGTTCTCGTGGCCAACACCGACAACGATCGGTGTGCTCGTGCTATGGACTACCCGACATAGTGGTGTCTCGTTGAACACGCGGAGGTCTTTGTTTGACCCGCCTCCTCGGGTGAGAACGATCACGTCAATGTGGGCGTTGTCGTCGAGTTCGCTGATCGCCTGCATCATCGACAACATCGCATCATCACCCTGTACGCCCGTATGTTGAATAATGATGTCAACATCGGGGTGACGACCGTGGATGCTTGTGACAGCATCTTTCCGGGCGTCACTGTCTGCGCTCGTTACGATCCCAATCCGTCGAGGGAACTCCGGAAGCGACTGCTTCGTTTCGTCGTCCAACAGCCCGTCTTCCTCGAGAATGCGTTTGTTCTCCTGGTACGTTTGTTGGTACTTTCCTTCTCCGACTTCGACGAAGTCCTCGACGATAAGCGAGACACTGCCGTTTGCCTCATAGAACGAGAGCTCGCCTTTCACCGCGATGTGTGACCCATCGTCGATATCGGTGGTAAGTGATCGAAGACGGTAGCTAAAGATCACACAGTGGATCGTTGCGCCTTCGTGAACGAGGTCGAAGTGTGCGTGACCGTTTCCGGAGACGCCGTAATCAGAGACGTCGCCAAGAACGTAGTCGTACTGAAGATCGGACGTTTGCTCGAGGACATCGCTGATTTCGCTATTGAGTTCATCAACGAACGTAATATTTTCCGTTTCAAGGGTGTCTTGGTGTAACTCGAGTGAGGCTTTGGTGTCCTCGTCTGCTCTCGAGTCAACGCCCATTACCTCGTACCTGTTCGCATATGTACTAAAATGCTCGCGTTAGCGGTGTGGTGACCGAATCAAATTCAAAGTTACCCCACGGTTTGGACTCTTCACCAACGTGGGGTAACTCAAATGTAAATCAAAAACCCCACTACTTCCGCTGATAGCATCTCGAGAAGCGCAGCGCTACCTTCCTGTCTTGATCGTGCCGTCACACTCGTCTCTCAGCCGGCACTCCTCGATTATGCACCGCAGCTGTCGGCAGGCATCGTTCGCTCGCTGGGTGGGCTCATCCTCTCTCGTTCGTCGGAGCAATCGAGCGTACCATTGACAGGCGTCAGCGGCGAATGCGAGCCACGCCACTCGAGTGTGGATACGTCGATGGCGATGTCCCACCATCCAGATCGTCGCGAGCACATCGAGGCGTTCGGCGACAACTCTGTCACCGTATGATTCGAACCATTCTCCTCGAAGCTCACACGCTGTGACGACTGTATCACAGAACTCAGCGTCAACGCCGAGGACGACGTGGACGCCTCGAGTGTGCTTGAGCTCGAGAATCATCGCTGGGACTCCTTGATCTCGAGTCGGACCTGATCCTGATGCGAAATGGCACAGGCTGGGGAGCAGTACACCGTCGACGTCGAGTTTTCACAGACTGGATTCAAACACGCCGTCTTTCGGTATTCGGCAGTACGTATCGTTCGCTGATTCATTGGGTGTTCACGCAGGCACTTTTTTTACGCGCCTGCACCCCGTTCAGGCGCACAAAACACAACGCGAACACGAGTATGGAGTTGCCCCAATAGTGATGTGGGTCCCTTCAAAATGTACTGTAGATCTAGAAATGGCGTCTGAACGGCTCCGAAGCATCGTTCCGATGTTTGGCGGAGCAACAAGCTATGTTGAGACACTCGATGCAATCATCGAGTACGTCAATGCTCAACAGCCAACGACGGACGAACTCGTTGGCTGGCACCGCGGCCGATTCGAACGGGTCTCGAGTCGAGATTCCATTTTGAGACGGTGTGACTATCTCGAGGACGTTGGCTTCCTTGCGATTCATGCCGATGAGTGGGATCTTGGCTCAGAGGGCCAACGGTATTTGGCTAATCGATCAACTAAAACCCTCCTCGAGATCATGTGTCGACGAAATCTCGGGCTTCGGAGCTTGCTCTACGCGCTGTCTGTGGGGCCAATGTCGATTGACGATGTTGGTCGACAACAACTCAACACGCATCCCGAACTTGGTTGGGATCCATCAAACTACGATATGGCGCTACAGCGGGTTAATTGGCTCCGTAGTCTTGGTGTTGTTCAGAAGGATGGTGACCAGTACACGCTGACAGCTGAGGGACGTCAGTTCACCGATATCGCAGTAGAGACGTGGGCAGACTCAACAATGATAGAGGAGTCAGTCGCGTCTGATCCACTGATGGCTGGCACCTATGAAACCACAGTAGAAGCCAGAGCAATAGATCCCGAATTTCGAGCGACTGCGCTCTATCAGTTCGATCAGACCTGTGCTGTCTCTGATGTGGATTATCCAGCATTATTGGACGTTGCCCATATCCTCCCTTGGTCGGACTATCCAGAGTATCGAGCTGATCTCAAGAATGTACTCCCGTTGAGTAAGATCCATCATGCAGCATTCGATCGGAACCTGTTTACGATCGATGCTGAGTTCTATTTGCAAGTGAACCCCCAGTTTGAGACAGACAGCCAGCTGCTGCGTGAGACCATTTGTGATCGTGCCGATGAGCGAATTTCAATACCCAAGAACACAGTTTCTCCGAAGTATCTCAAAGCACATAATGCGGTGCTCGAGTGGGTTTGATTTTCAAGATCGGAATTTAGCACGTCCTTGGTGAGAAAGAGAGGCCGAGTTCAAATCCCGGCCTAGAGTTACTACGACTCATTCAATTTCCCCCGGAAATAGGGATATCGCGCGTGAGGCAGATTGCGACCGCGCCTCACGAGTGCGAAGGGAACCTCATCTTCACCGAGAACGGGCTCAGTCCCTACTGGATCCTCGGTCGATTGCTTATCCAACGGTTCGACGGGTACTCAGAGGAAATCGAGACGGAGGTCGACGGTGAAGAGTGGACGATCAACCTCAAGTACCAGAAGAGCGGGATCGCGCCGCGACTCGAGGACGACGTGGCGAGTAGCCGACTCTATGAGTACCGGATCAGCGGGTACGGACGTGGAGAGCGAAAGGCGAACTTCCTGATTCAGCCACGGTTCGCCGACATGCGTCACCACGAGACCGGCGAACGGGTCTCGACGCCGTTCGACAACATCCCCGAGGACGAAGGGATCAACGTCCGCTTCGCCGGCTCGAACCTCGAGCCGACCGAGTTTCGACACCTGTTGCCGACGTTCGTCCAGGTGCTGGCTCGAGAGGGGAGTCTGCCGATCAACACGGACTACCTCGCGAGCCGGCCACACGAGATGAGCAACATCACGACCTACGAGCGGTACGTTCGACTCAACAGGTCGTGGAGCCCGAAGGTCGTCGGTCGAGCCGGCATCATGCAGCGGCTGATGCACCTCTGTGCGACCGAGAAAGGCAGCAAGTTCGAGTATCGCGTCGACAACGAGGACATCGTCGGATACAACCACCGCGTTCGATTACCGACGCCGGACGCGAGACGGTTGATCTCAGGCCACCAGTACGGGAAGCAGATCAAGCACTACCACCCGAAGTACGTTCGCGAGAAAGACGAGACCGATCCGCTCTATCATCCGAAGGTGGGCGTCCTTCTGAAGAAGAAGCTGAACAGCAATCGGTCGTTCCAGTGGGCAGACCACCGGAAGCTCAGACGAGAGATCGACGAGACGCTCATCAACGCCCTCTCCTGGAGCAACGTACCGGTCAAACCCGATCACACGACGTACGTCCCGGACGATCACTTCGACGCAGCAGCAGCGGACGATCCCGTCGAGCTGTTCGCCGATCCAACGCCAGAACTCGAGACCGAGCAGAACACGATGATCCTGCAGACGTTCGTCGGGCTCCGTGAGAGCGACGAGCGGGTTCTCCAGACGCTCGTCACTGACGGCGAGGAAGTACACCCGAACGAGCTGGCGGACAAGACAGGACGGAGCATCAGCACGATCTACCGAACGCTCGACCGGCTCCGGGGTATTCTCCGGAACGACAACGCGAGCGTCTCGTTCGCGAGCAAGAAGTTCGAACAAGACATCGCCGCGATCGTCGACCAGGTCGAGTTCGGCATCGAGAACGCAGCCGATCGCGTGTCGAATCTCTACAACCTCGAGACGAAGGGTGCGTCCTCGAACGCGTGGCAGAAGTTCTGCAACAAGCACGGGGCCGCCCTCGTCGAGGCCGCTGACGGCGGTGAGACGACGCTGCGGATCGACATGGTGCTCTCGAAGCTGAAGAGTTCGCCCAACCCTCACATCCAGGATGTCCTCGAGGAAGCGATCCGTGCGTGGCGAGCGATCGGCCGTGACCCTCTCGAGCTTCGAGAGGCGACTGTCCAGTGGCAGACGGCTCCTGACACCTGGGCGTATGGCAAGGTGAATCCGACCCTCAGATAGCGCTGTCCTGGTAAGTGGCTACACTGTCGTAGGGGGCTACTTAGCGGCTATTCTCGCTGTATTTTGGCTAACCCTTGGTTTCGACTCGAGGGGTGTTTTGCACGTCTTCGACGAATCGGGCTCGTTGGGTCACATCTTATCCCATCGGGTGGGAAACCCCCCTTACGGAGTGTGCCTAAGGGCACGTGCTCAAAAAATTACTTACGCCTCCGCGAGCTCGAGGTGATCTACCGGAAACGGGGGTGAGTCGGAGTGCTTTCTCAGTCCACTAGCGAAACCCACAGATTGATTCAACGAGTACATTCGTGACATGCGATTCCCGTAGATATCGTCCGTAGTGGGTTCTGCATTGAGAACTCATTTTCACAACGGTCGCATGAGACTGATTCTGTCACACCAACACCGCTGCCGTAGCCAATCCGGAGTAATGCACTTTCAAATCCATCGGACAACGTCAGAGCCAACTCACCCCTCTCGTACTGGATTACCGTCGCCCCAACCGATTTAATTCGAACCTTCAAGGCATGCCGATCTCGTATCTCTCGCTGTTTTTCGGGGAACCCCCTCTCACGACGACGACGTATTTTTGCCACTTTTTTATCGAGCTCCTGTTTGCGCGTTCTCAACTCCTTGCGTTCCCTGAGCACCTCGGTTCGATCTTTTTGGTCGTCCAGTTGGCTAACGGATTCCTCTAACTCACTTATTCGTCCTACCAGCGATTCCATCTCTTCGGACAACTCATTGAGATGCTGTTCCCGTAGCCGGCGATATTCTTCGAGCTCATTATCCGCAGCACGAGATGCCTTCTCATGAACCGAATCAATCTCTGGCTGGACGGATTCGTGCACTGACTGTTTGGCACTGTCCAATACGCTCACGACTTTCCTCGAGAGTTGGTCACCAGAGGCTTTCGTCAGTCGATCGCGTCCGAGCGTTGTCGATTCGAGATACGTTCTGGTTAGCTCCGGAAGCGATTCCTTCGACTGGGTATCTATTGTAACCGCACGAAGAATTTCGGTCTGATACTCGCTTACCGTTTCAATGCTGATCTGGAAGAGCAGCGTAACTGCAATTCGATCATAGTACGGCGAAAAGCTTGCATCGATCACATCGACATTTTCGGATATCCAAGCCGGGATTCGAAGTTCTTCGTCTTCTGCTTTGACAGCCATCGTCCCGATCGGTTCTTGCGTCGATGCATCCTCCAATAGTTGCTGAAAGAAAGCACTCTCAGCGTGAAGCTGCTCAACAGAGCTCTCTAACTCAGAGTCGTCAAATCCACACACTAATTTCAAAACTTCCCCTTTGGACGGAATGGTGGCATTAGCAGGCACGTCGACCATCCACACATCATCTACAACTTCGATCGAGCACCCTTGTGACTCGAGATGTCTACGGGTGAATTGTTCGACGGCAGACTGCGTAATAGGGAGCGCAGCGTCAGTCATCACTTGCCCCCAAATCGAATCCCTCAAACACTCCGCTGTTGAACTCTTCGAGTTTGTCGGCCAAGTCACGCTGTTCTTGGAGATCAACTGCCATCGCGTCGAAATCGTTCTCTAGGTCGACCTCGGAACCGGCAGAGACCAGACGCTCGAAAATTTCGTCTTCGAAGTTCGTCCCTGACTCCTCGAGGCGAGTAAGGATCGTACTCAGCTCCCCAACACTCTGCTGGAAGAGATCGATCTTATGGAAGAGCCGTTCAAGTACGTACTCCTCAATCGTGTCCTTGAGCGCCATATTGAAGACGTAGATCTCTCGTTTCTGTCCAATCCGATGAATTCGGCCGATTCGCTGTTCGACTTTCATCGGGTTCCAAGGGAGATCGTAGTTGACCATGATATTACAGAACTGGAGGTTTCGACCCTCGTTCATTGCATCCGTAGACACTAACACACCGCCCTCCTTTTCGAAATTCTCGACAATATCCTCTTTCTCTTGGCTGGAGTGTCCACCGTGAAATGCATGAACGGTGTATCCCTCGGTCGCTAGCTTCTCGAGTATTTGCCGCTGGGTCGCTCGAAATTGAGTGAACACGATAACGCGTCCCATTTCGACGTGCTCACGGGCTTCCTCCACGATATCGAGTAGTCGTTCTTGCTTGGTGACCGTCTCGGTCTCGTCAATCAAATCGAGAATCGACTCGAGCTCCTCAGTGTGCGCGAGTTCGGATTGATCTTCGAGACGCATTTCGATCGTTCCTCGGAGGGCTGCAGGACTGCTGACGACCTCCTTTTGGAGAAGCATGAGGACGAGCTTCTGACCCTGGTCTTCGCTATATGCACCACGTACGTAATCTGAGACCGCATCGTAGAGTTCGCGCTCTTCAGGTGTCGGATTGAACGTTCGCGTGTCTATTTTTCGTTCAGTAAAATCAATATCAGTGTCCGCCCGCCGATTTCGAATCATGACCTTATTGAGCCGCCTTTGCAGCTCGTCTCGATTCACGAGCGTCTCCTGATTGCTATTGATGAAATAGTGGTGAAACGCATCTCGAGTTCCAAATAACCCCGGCCGAAGGAGCGAAATGATGTTATATAAGTCAGTCAGTTCGTTCTGGATCGGCGTCGCAGTTAGGAAGAAAGCGTAGTGATACGAGAGATTGTCGATCAGATCGTACCGATCAGTCTCCTCATTTTTAACGTAGTGGGCTTCATCGAGGACCAGTACATCCCAGTTTCGTGCGAGCACATAATCGCGATGACGGTCGCTCTTCGCCGTGTCGATGCTCGCAATAACGTGATCGTGTGCACTAAATCCTTCAAATTCGTCGTCGTAATTACAGACAAACTCGAGACCGAATTTCTCGAGGAGTTCTGCCTGCCACTGTTTCGCTAGTTGCGCCGGCGTCAACACGAGTACTGAATCATCCGTGTCTCGATAATGCATTTCCTTGAGAATCATCCCGACTTCAATAGTTTTTCCAAGACCGACTTCATCCGCGAGAAGCGCCTTTCCGTCCATCTCGAAGAGTGCTCGGTAGGCTGCGTCCACCTGGTGCTCGAGCATCTTGACGGACTCTTCTTCGAGTTCCCGGAGAGATCGCATCTCGTTGTCCGGCTGGCCTGCTCGAAGACGGAGGGCTTGAATCGTCAGAAGATGCTCCTTGTCGTCTTCAGAATCTACTCCCGAATCGATGAATGCGTTTGCGTCCTCATGTGTGACCTCGATATCGACGAGGTCGTATCCGTCCATGTGACAGCAAACTCAGTTGTTCTCTAAATACGTTGGGTCCGGCTCTGCGATCACAGATGATCCATTCGTAGAGTGAACAAGAGACAAACGTCTGATTCGGTCAAAAACCTATGGAACGAATTCACCACAGTATTTATTGTCCCTAAATGTGGCAGTCTAGACAGTGATTATATGACTAAAAGTGAGACACTATCCCAAACGCTTGCCGACACGGTCACACTGAGCCGTGAGTTGCGGGAAGAGGGGCAAATTGACGGACAGGTCAAACTATATAATGTCGACGACGAGGATGAGTTCGAATCCGATGCTAACCTCTTTTTCGAACGCACGATGATGACCAACGGTCTTCGAGAGGCCTTCACAATCCTCCGTGATTCGCTTACTGGGGAAGACCCTCGAGGAACGCACATCCTCTACGGACCGTACGGCAGTGGTAAGTCCCACCAGATGGTCGCACTTTATCACTGTTTTAACGATCCAGTTGCTGCAGGCGCGTGGGCGGACGAAATCGACGGCTTTGCGGAGTCGCTACCTGACACGGCGGCCCCAATTACTGTCGCGATGCAGAACGAGCAGTACGAGCATCTTTGGGAGCCGTTTTTTGAAGATCTCGATTACGATCCTGGGACCTACGAATCCGGCGGCTACCCCGATATGCAGACGATTCAGGATGCTGTCGGCGACAAGACGGTCGCATTCTTCGTCGACGAACTCGAGGACTGGTTCGACACACTTAGTGGGGATCGAAAGAGCGCAAATCAGGGGTTCCTACAGGCATTGCTGGAGTCAACCGCGCTCTCTGATCTCGAACTCTACACGATTGTTTCGGTTCTGCGTGAGGGGTCGGAGGTTCACAACATCCTGAACCGCGAACAGGCGGTCGAAGTCAACATGAACAATCAGGTGGACAAGCGCGAAGTGCTGCGACATCGCCTGATCGAGTCTGTCGACGAAGCCGCTGCAAGGGAGATCGTTAACGGGTACTTCGACGCGTACGATCAGGGTGATCACGTCGATATTCCCGACGGGTTGCTCTCCGAAATGCACGAGCTCTATCCGTTCCATCCCGTGCTCCTTGACGCCCTCGAGACGCGCTACTACGCCGACGAAGGCAATCAGAACACTCGGGGGATGATCTACCTCTTCTCGAAGGTCTTACTCGAGATGCGCGATCAAACCGATCTCATCACACACGGGGACATCGACGCGATCGAGTTCGAAGACGAGTTGGCGAAGATCAATTACGAGCGCTTGAACGCTGCAACCGGTGATATCAAGAATCGTGTCGATGAAACTGAGGTCCCCCACGGCCGTCGGGTCCTGAATACTATTCTCCTCTACTCACTCAAACCCAGCGAGGGTGAGGGAGCCGAAGTCTCCGAGATCGTCATGGGTGCGTACCAGACTGGCGATCTCGTCTCTGACGTAGTCCTCAATCTCGAGCGCCTCCACGGCGTCGCCTGGCACCTGCACAAACTCAACGGAAAGTACGCGATCCGCGACCGACAGAACCCGAACGCGCTCATCAGAAACGCAGCCGTCGACGTTTCCGAGCGGTCGGCAAAAGCCGAGATTGCCGACATCGTTGAAGGAATATTCGGCTCGAGTGCCTACCCAGTTGGCTTCCGGACAGACGACATCCGGGAAGTGCCGGACAGTCGTGACGTGAAAGTCGTCATTAAGGACAGCCAGTGGACACAGGACGAAGTTAAGCGCGTTATCACGAATGATGGACGTGGGCGAGAGTGGCGAAACACGTTCGTCTTCGTACAGCCGTCCGGTGACAAGGCGATCGAGTCGGGAACGCGGTACATCGATAAGGCTCGATACATCGAAGGAGCGCGGCAGGTGCTCGCAGATGAGTCGTTAGACGGCGAGATTCGCGAGTCGATTCGCGAGATGAAATCCCAGGAGGAAAACGAACTCCGGGAAGAACTGCACCTCCTTTACGGCGAAGTGCTCGACGGTGATGACCTACTGAACGAGTTCGACCTCGTTGCCCCGATGGAACTCGATGTGTTCGTCACCGAGGGAGACGAACTGAGCGCTTCGAACATCGCGGAATCGGCCTCGGCAGATCCGTACGACCTCCAGACGGAAGTCTGGCCGATCGTCGAAGATCTGCTCGAGCGGAGAGGTGAAATCTCGATCGGCGACGTATACGAACAATTCCTTCGCGATCCCGAGCGCCCGATTCCAGGGAGTTCGAACGATGTGATGAACGCAACGGTAAAAGCGCTCACAGATAAACCGGTGCTCGCTCGAGACTCGAGCGGATTCCGTGACGAGTTGACGGGGAGCTCGATCGACACCATCCTCGTTCACAAAGATGCAGTCGACGTCTGGGGAGTCGACGATGTCGAAGGAGAGCTCAGACGGCGCTTTGGTAGCGGAACAACTGCGATCGACATTGGCGATCTCGAGCTCGAGTTACTCGAAGATGGAGAGATCTGGATTGAAGGCGACAGTCGAGACATCGTGATGCGAGCGATTGGACGACTCAGCCAGGACGATCAGTACGTCGTCGTTCGCGGGAACGAGATCCTCGAGAAACCAACGTCTGATGCAACGCTGCGATACGTCGGAGACGCGACGGTCGTCGGTGCAGCCACAATCTCCGAACAGATCACAGAACATATTGAGACAAACGGATACGCAAATCTTGAAACGATCATCGGAGCGATCCGTGCCGATGAGTCAGTCTTCCTTCCTCCCGACAAGACTAAATCTGAGACGCTCGAGGCGGTGAACGACTTCCTCGTCGACGATTACGTCCTCGAAGCTGGCGGGCGCTATTTGGAGTCGCTCGGCGACCGAGACCCGACGACGGTCAAACTCGTTCCGACAGTGTCGAGCCGGGTTGGCGAGAAAATCCTCGAGTACATCGACGGGCTTGGGCCGGGCGATCAGTTTACGGTTGGAAAAGTCGCAGACAGGTTTGACGATAGCGTCACCGAAGATTCGGTGAAGACGTTCTTGCTTCAACACCTCGGACGCGACGACGATCCAGAGTACGTCGTTGGACCGACCGGCTCGGAGAAAGCGACGGATTGGGTAAACGGCTATCCGTTCCGGATTCCCGAATCGGGTGGGTGGCGGTTTATCTACAATGGCGACGACATGGCGGAGCTGCGTCGCAAGTGGCGGAACAATCACCAGGACGGTGCGGTCGATTATGGTGATGTCACGTTCATGCTGCCGGACAAGGATGGCGTTCCAGGAGCGATCCAGGGGACGGTCGATGTCGAACGAACGCAGGTGAACCTGACGCTGAACTCCGGTCAAGAGTACACCAACGTGCAGGATCTGTTCGAACGGATGCCGGACGAGGCCTCGAGTCTGAAGATTGAGATCAGCTTCGAGTGATCAAGAGCAATTTTGTCTCTTTTGATTTATTTGTGTGTCATAGACCCCACTATCGGTTGAAAAACAGGCAGTGTTGAGTCGTAAATAATCTCGTTCGAAGAACCAGAAATTGTAATATTGAGCAATCTATAAGTTCGCTTAGGTAGCTACCAAAACATTACTGAATGTATGCTATTTCCAAAAATTTCAATACTACCAATCTCTCCACTCGAAGAGTTAACTATCTCTTCAAAAGTCATCCCTGATTGCAACTCTGTTACTCCCGACGAAAATACAAAATCATCTACAGACTCACCTATGATGTTCTCATATTTAACGCTGAGTCGGTAGGCGATTGCAGTGTAACCTAATTCTTTCAAGCGTTCAGTAGCCTGTTCAATAGAAATGATATGTCCCTCTCCAGGATCAGCGAATACTCCTCTATAATGATTTACTGCAACTGAGAACCGAAATTTCTGTTTGTCTCGTCCAGCAACAGCAGCTCGTTTGCTTTTTCGCTGTCCATCCCCTGAGACGTACATCATGTTTCGAACCTCTCCATAAAACCCCTCTCGCAGTTCAACCACGCCATGTTCAGTTTCATGCTCGGAAGGCTCTACAGCAGCTGAGACTGGCGTAAAATTCTGACCCTCCAATTCATGTATTTGATTGAAATCACCACTATAGACAAACAAATCCAGGCTTATGTCAATATTATCCGCCCGGCCCGGGCCGTCGTTATAACACTTTACAGGTACCTGATTTCCAACTACGTCTGAGAGGCGGATTTCGCAACGAAGATCTGGTTGATAGGTTGCCTCACGCAATTTTTGTTGTTCTTCATATATTTTGTTTTGTTTCCGCATCAGGCCCTCTTGACCTCGAGTTGAATCACGAATGTCTAAGTACAACAAAATAATCGCAATTGTGAGTAGTCCATTAACTACTACTGCAAAAATTTCTATACTTGTTGTTACAACCTGTGAATTTGAACTTGGATCTAAAATTCCTTCTACTAATATATAGATTATCCCAAAAATACTGCCAAGCGCTAGAACAAGCACTAGAAGTGCTGAAATGGCAAGCCAGCCGCCTAACCCGAACCTCACTAACAACTCATCAACATCAAGATAATCTAAGAGCCCCTCTTTTTCTGACGACTGCATCTACAGCGCACATGAATCTAATCATGGTTGAATCTTTATTGTTCAAATTCATATCGCCAAATCACGGTTAGAGTTCGCGACAATATACTGTTTAGTCGTTCCCCAAACATCTAAGAGGGAACCAGATAGTGATCCGGGTAGGAAATGTCTCAGGAATCTACGGATCCTTCCAACTCGGAGCGGACGGAACTCCCTATCGAACGGGGATTTCCCATCGAACGGGTAAACGAAATCGCCGAGAAGGAAGGGCGGGCGAAGATGCACTACCGCCCGATCTACACGATGCACAAGTGGTGGGCTCGACGCTTAGGTTGTGTCTTTCGGGCTATCTGCCTCTACTCGCTGCTCGATGACCCAGATAAGGTGAAGGTGTTCGAGCCGGGCCACGAAGGCAGCACACTCGCGGACTACGGTAACGCCGATGGCGAGTCTGATTTAGATATCGCCTCGCTGCTCGAGCGTGTGGATATGACCGACCCGGAAAGTCTCTGGGAACTCTACCCGAAGGACGTCCGCGTCGAAGACAAGAAGATCCTCGATCCGTTTATGGGCGGCGGCACGTCCCTCGTTGAGGCATCACGCTTCGGTGCGGAGGTCGTCGGCAACGACCTGAATCCCGTTGCGTGGTTCGTCACGAAGAAGGAACTCGAAGCCGGCCAAACCGATATCGAGGAACTTGAGGAAGTCTTCGAGCAGGTGAAGGACGACGTCGCCGACGAGATTACGCAGTACTACAAGACTCCTTGTCCGAATGGCGATCACGAAGCCGAGGTAATGTACAACTTCTGGGTGAAGGAGTTGGACTGCGTCTCTTGTGAACATACCGTTCCGCTGTTCAAAGACTACCGTGTGGCGAAGGGGCGCTACGAGAACGATGATAAGTACAGCGTCCTCTGTCCGGACTGTGGGGAGGTAACTCTGGTTGATGATTGGCAGTCAGAGAGTGTCTGTAACGATTGTGGACACGGATTCGTCCCGAAGGAAGGAAATGTCTCGCGTGGTAAATACAATTGTCCAGACTGTGGGCAGAAGTATGCAATTACGGATGCGATTCAGGAGCAGGGCGGTTACAACCTCCGTCTCCATGCAGTTGAATATTATTGCGACCACTGTGATGAGGCAGGAGAAGAGACGAGCGCGTACAAAGGCTACAAACGAGCAGAAGACGCCGATGTAGCATTATTTGAAGAAGCCAAGGAAGAGTGGGAGAACAACGAGGAACTGCGCGAATATGTTCCCAGTGAAGAGATTCCACCAGGGCATATGACTTCCGAGCGGAATCCCCTTTTTGACCATGGGTATAATGAGTGGAGGGACATGTTCAATGAGCGACAACTTCTCGCGCTTTCTACTTTACTCAAGAACATATCGGAAGTCAAAGAACAAAATTTGAAAGAGTACCTCATTCTCGGTTTTTCCGATTGTTTGAGAACAAATACGATGATGACTTCATACCAGTTCACCGCAAACAAATCGAATCATATCTTCAAAACAAATTCGTTCGACCCACCAAATCAACCATGTGAAGGGAACGTCTGGGGAGCGAAGTTTGGAATGGGGACTTTCAACTCCATCTGGGATATGATCATCAGTGGTGTTGAATATGCCCAGAATCCAACTGAGCGACACATAACCTGTGGTGAGACGACGGAAACCGAGCCATTCTCTCAACCAATCGGAGAAAATGCCCGTGTCACCCATGGCGATATGCGACTTCTTGACGACGAGAACGAGTATGATGCCGTCATAACAGACCCACCCTACTACGACAATATAATTTACTCTGAGGTGGCCGATTTCTTCTACGTCTGGCAGAAGATACTTCTCCAAGAGGAATATGAGGACTTCGACAATTCGGAAACACCACGAGTAGAAAGTATCGTTGCGAACCCGTTCCTCGGAAAAAGTTCGGAAGAATTCGAGTCAGAACTACATGAGGCCTTCTCCACAATCAATCAATCTCTCAAGAAAAATGGGGTTATGAGCTTCACGTACCATCACAGCGACTCAGAATCTTGGGGAGAGTTGCTTGAGTCCTTATGTGATGTTGGATTCGAAGTCACAGCCACATATCCTGTTTCAGCTGATCTTCATAAATTCATTTCTGGCGAAGCAGTCTCCTTCGACATCATCGTCGTCGCCCGACCCATCGACGATACAGAACCGGCTTCGTGGAAATCGCTCCGCCGCGACATCTACCGCACGGCCCGCCGCACCCGCAAGCAGCTCGAGGAGAACCGCGACCTCTCCCGGGGCGACATCGGCGTGATGGAGATGGGCGCGTGTTTCCGCGAGTACTCCAAGCACCACGGGAAGGTGCAACGCGACGGCGAGATCATGTCCGCGAAAGAAGTCGTCCAGGAGATCTACGGCATTATCCAAGAGGCCAGTGACATCGGTGTCGAAGACGTGTTCATCGACCTGCTCGACTCGTCGAACGTCTCCTACGACGACGTGAATAAGCTCTGCCGTGGAACCAACGCCACCCCAGAAGACCTCAAGGAGATGCGCCTCTACAACCAGGACGACGGCTTCGAACTCGGAACGTGGGACAACGAGAAACGACAAGCGTACATTCAAGAGCGGGTGAACGGCGAGGGCGGCGACCACCTCTCGAACCTCGACAAGCTCCAGTTCCTCCGCTATCGCTACGAGAAGGGACAGGCGGTCCAAAACTACGTCGATAAGTGGGGCGTCGACGACGACCTCCGCGAACTCGCCGGCCGGCTCGCCGACGTGACTGGTGACGACACGTACACTCGAGTGCTCGGCGATCGAGACATCACGAGCTACTAAGATCAATAGAATTGACTGAACCGTAGAAGCGGGTCAAATCATTAAAGATGCGCTTAGACGGCCATTTTCCAGAATATATCGGCAATTCCCCGATAGGCCCCTTGTGAGTGAGTTACTCATATTCCTTCGGGGTTTGATTACTTCTTCTAGGATCATCTCATCATTTTCTATCATTTTATTGTCTAGTAAGAAAGGGGCTCGCTCATATTCCACTCCCGCTGTAATCCTTTGCCTGATAGAATTCAATAATTTGTTTTCACATGTTCTAATTTTGTCTGACATCTCAGACTGACAATATGCATTAACCGTAAACCTTCGTTGTATATGATCACGATAATCGGGGTCAAATTCGGTCAGAAGCTCATCTATAGAGTCATACCCATCGGGGAGTTCATCAAACTCGCCAGGGTGTGCAGCTGGATCCAACTCGATTGATTCAAAGATTCCTCGTTCCCGGACGCCTCTAACCGGCAGTCCGAAATCACATCGTTGAATGTGTTCTTTGAGATCATCCCAAGAATAGATCCCAATTGGCGGTTGTTTATTGCGGTTCGAAATTTGATAGTATGGATCATCATCTAGATCTCTCATCGCATACGCGCTTGTGGCAAATTTGCCGATCACATGAGGTGTTTGTTCCGCAATTGGACGATATTCTACTATGAGATATCGGGTCTTCTTATCTTGTGCCAAACGATAGAGGAACACCGTCCAAACGTCTACAAATACCGTTCTGGTGAGGGCTTCTGGCATGTGAGTCTGTTGTGGAACAGCAGGAAGCGCAAGAAACGCCTCACCTGGAGCATACTGGAGAACCAGCGTATAAATTTGTTCCATATTCAACTTGAAGAACAACCACTGGTGATCCTCAGGTCCTCGAACACGCGCCTTTATTGGCTTCTTGTGCTGGAATACAACTTCTTTGGCGGTCTCCAATTTGATATCGTACCCTTTGCCAAGAGGTGTTCCAGTTCTCTTTGCTCTGTAGGATCGCTAGACGGCACCGCTGCACTCGCGTTATCTCCGTAGAAAGCGAAGCGGCAGAGTGTTGTGAATTCCGAATTCCGCCGCTTCACCCGAGAATGCGTCACGAAAGCTAAAGAGGTTGTCGAGAACCCCGACGAACCCGCCGACCCCGAACGGGGTGGCGGGTTCGCCCAGTGGGCGATGCTCACTTTGCAAGCCTTGCGGATCGAGCTTGGCAAGTCCTACCGCCAGACGATTGATCTCCTGAGCGAGATGCCCGGCATTCTCGACGAGATCGGCTTGACGCGGCTCCCTCACTTTACTGTGCTTCGTGACTGGTTCGAGGAGATTTCTATGGAGACCTATCGTGCGTTTCTCGGCGAATCAGCCGAGAAACGCACTGGCCACGCCGCGATCGACTCAACTGGCTTCGACCGCGATCAGCCCTCACGTCACTACGCGACTCGCGCACACTATCGTGTGCGCTCGCTCAAAGTCACCGCCTTGGTTGACGTGAAAACGCTGTACATCTTCGACGTCCACTGCACGACGACGAAAAAACACGATGCGAAGATCGGGCCGCAGGTCGCGCGGCGCAACGCCGCGGACCTGCGGTCGCTGGCTGCTGATCGCGGCTACGACGGGAAGCCGTTCCGCGACGAACTTCGCGCTGACGGCATCCGTCCGGTCATCAAACATCGGATCTACTCCTCGCTCGATCGAGCGCACAACGCCCGGCTGAGCAGCCGCTGGTACAACCGCCGGTGGATGGTTGAAACCGTCTTCTCAAGCATCAAGCGCACGCTCGGCTCCGCCGTGCGTGCGCGAAGCTGGCACCTCGAATTCCGGGAGCTGGTGCTGAAATGTGCCGTCTACAATCTTCGTCGAACAGTTAGAAATCCGTAGAATCAACCGCAGTGTGTCGGTTTCCGCCCCTCGGCGCATCGAGCGGAAATGCCGAAATCAAGCCTCGGCTAGCGATCCTACGAAGCAGTTCTCTTATCACCACCTTCCTCAACTCTTGTAGGGGCGATCGCAGTCTGTTTTCGGAACACTGTCGATAGGTCTGACAGTTGATCACTTGTTACGTTGACCTCGAGTGTATTTTCATTAGGGAGTGTCGATAGTTTATGAAACCCATTGTTTGTGTATACCCTGATTGTACGATTTGGCACTGCTAGATCGAAGTAGCCTCCATGATATTGCCAGTGAACTTTCTTTCGAAAGGATTTTTGAACCATACTCCTTGTAAATTCACGTTTTATTATAAATATGGCTGCTATATCGGCCGTGGCATCTATTTTTCAGATTATAAAAATTCAAAGACAGTGTAGAATCAAGGTCCTCAGTTCCTGATGAAGTTTTCTTAGCTAATCTTATGCTGAGGAACCTGGAGCACTAATCCCACAGCACCAACAATTTCTACAGAATTCTGCCGGTTGGTTGTTTCCAACATTATTGTGCTGCCGGATATTTGGGGGTTTCAACCAACGCGAACTCATTATCTATCTTATGTAGCTCTTTTGCGTCAACAACATCCAGTCCTCGATTTCGCAAATTATCGAAGAACTCGTCATCGATAATCACGTCTGTGATGAAACAAACTCGAGTTGGAACGTAGCCAAGCAGCTCGACTGCGTTCTCAATCTCTCGCAGTAGTTCTAACTCGAAACAGTTCGGGTTCTGTGGAAGCGACTTCCCTCGACGGGCGATAAAGAGCTCTTCGACCAATTCTGTCCGAGCATACACCACTGCGTTACCGTTTGCTCCCTCCACGTGCCACTCAGTGTGCACATGGACAGACTGGGTCAAGAGGTCAACAAGATCAAGGAATTCGTCATCTCGTAGCCTCTTAAATTCCTCAGATTTAAGTGCGGTCCCTATATCACTTTTCTCTCGACTCCTACGAATACGGTCGATTCCGGACTTAGCGTGACTCATCGAATCCGCAAGAAATGCTGCAGCAAGAATGAACCCGATCGTTGCAACCGAAGTTATCGCAACAATTAGCTCAGTGAGGACGCCAAAATCAGTAGTTCGAAATAGGTAGTTGATGGCAATTCCTGGAACGACCCCGACTGCAGCGAAGCTACGAACGCTAACTAACTTCTTGAATTGCCAAGCGATAGCAAGAGCAGTTGCAGCACCGAATAAGGCTGAAAGGATCTTTCCGACCACGCCTGCTGCGGTGAATCTCCGTATAGAAGCTGTTCCCTTCTGGAGGAAGAGTTGTAAACCAGTATAAAGACCTCCTAGAAGACCGAATAAGAACAATGCGTCAATTTCACTCTGAAGAAAACCAGCAGAACCCCAACCAAGGGATGTCACGACGAACCAGGTAATGAGGTACACAAAAGCAGTGGCCATGGCATAGTGACCATAGAGACTCTCATCTCGAAGGACCCAAGCAGTAACAATTACCCCGAGACCAATAGCAAGCGTTGGTGCCAAGATCGTATTTGCACCGAGCACGAAAATGACTCCCAGTAAACTGCTTAAGAGCACAGTCACTACTTTCATTAGCGAAGGTATCTCTCAAAAAGAGAAAAAGGTGGCGGCCTGACTATATCACAATCTTGACCTGGATTGTGGAGATAGTGTTTTGGGCCTATACGACACTGAAACGACTAAACCCCCCTACTGCATATATCCCGGAAATGGCTGGACCTGGACAAATCCCGGGACGATACAATCTCGTCATCAAAGACTCGTACGATACGTTCGACTACCAAGTTCCGGTCGGTGAATTTCTCGAGCAGCTGCGATCGGACAACGTTCCCGACGAGCTCTGCATCGTCGGTCTCGAAGACGCCTTTGCAGAGGACAATCTCATCGACGAACTCGCGTTTGAGATGGACAAACGGGCAAACGATCTCGAGTATCAAAGCCCCACTATCCAATTTGCTATTGAGGGATCGTTCCACCGGAGTGGAAAGACGTACGACCTGCGATACGGTGGGGAACTATACTCGCTACAAGACGTCTTCGGTTCGCAAATGGAGCGGAAAGGAGACGGAGATTGGTTACTCGTCCCTTTCTGAGTTCGGTTCAGCGCTTATACAGCCAGTTTTGAGGGGGATCTTCCTTTCGAAGCATCCGAGAAACAGGGTGAAGAATTCCACCGGTTTGGACACCCTTTTCGAGCATACCGTCAAAACAACCGATCAAAATATGGCTCAAAAAAGGTCCATTGATACACCTCTTTTTTCGACTGTTTCAGCACCACTATTTCACCGGTGGATTTATGCCTCCTAGTGAGCCTCCTAGAAGTATGAGCCTAGAAGAGACCGTTCGAGAGCTAGAGGAGCGTCTCGAGATGAGCCGGAGTGAAGAAGTCGAAGAAACCGGCCGGACCGTCGCCCGGCTCCAGGACTGAGCTCGTTATTCGAGTTCCTTGAGGGCCGCCGCAAATTCGTGTTTTGAAAGACCCTCTGACTCGAGCAACTCGTTCATTCCCGTTCGACGGACGGCATCCTCGGTAAACTCGATCCACAGTTCTTCGTGCTTTTCAGCATATTTTTGCCACCGTTCGCTTCGATGAAGATCTAACTCATAGTCCTCGAGGTGGATTTCGATGTCGTGCTTTCGTACAAGGACATCACAACCGAATTCCTCGAGATATTTGAACCGACCTCCTTTCCGACGAACGGTAAGCAGGCGCTTGGATTGGTTGATATAATCGTTGACCCAGTCCATCCAGTCGTACTCCTCAGCGCCGTCTAGCTGTTTTGCCGTATCTGGCATAGAAAAGTGCGGATTCACCCGCCTAAGGTAGAGCTGACTCATCCCAATCGCCGTTCGATGGTTTGCATTGGGAAGCGTATGCTTGAGAATTAGATTAGAGGCGAGTCGGCCAGCCACCTCAACTGCTGTCCCGTTCCAATTCACTTGATTGAGCGCGGGTTCGATATCCTCGGCTGATATATCTTTATAGGCCTGAACTCGTTTTCCTTCCTCATCATAATTCTCTTCGAGGACGTTTCTGAAGACATCAACCAACCTGGTCGCGATAACGCTATTTGCTGCCCCCATCGAATCGATGTACTCGACAAGATCGTACTCAATTTGGTCAGCAGCCCCACTTGCACCAGATGCTGTATAGACGGCGTAGACCGTGTGGTCTAACTCATACTCTTCGACCTTTAGGGCCGTGTAGCCGTCATAATTCACAACACGCCGACCAACCGCCTCTAGATCGGGGTTGACAAAGTCTAACGAGAACTGTTTGTCTTGCTCATGATGGTAGAAGACTCGGTTTACCATTTCGTGCTCAGGAATACGCGATTGCTCATAGTAGCTTCAACGGTCCTTCACGCTCGACATTTCCGGACCCATTCTCAATGAAGTAGAGGTCGATCTGTTCATCCCCGTTTTCCCGGCGAAATACAGGAATACAGGTTGTTGTGTGCTCAAAGTAATCTTCACACCGCGCCTCGATCTGATCTCGTGTCCACTCCCCATCTTGCTCGAGGTCGTATCGATTCCGGACCTTATATGAATATTTGTCCGCGGCGACTTTGACGACGCGAAGCGAGAAGTCTCGTGGATCCTTGAACGTAAATGGGCTGCTCATCTTTTTCGCTTGAATTAATTCGCTTTCGTCGACACCATCCAAGCACAGACGATTCTCCGCAACCGCCCAAAATGCCTCGAGCTCTGGATACTCTCGAATCAGCACATTGTGGGTATACTTGTGAACGGCATGATCGTATCCTTCGAGTGAAAAACCCTCATTCGGCGAGATCACACTTAGCTCAGCATCCGTCTGTGTAACCGTTCGACGTTTTGGCTTTAACAACGGGCAGAGGAAGCCGAGGTGTTCTGCATGAAGGAGATATGCGTAGCTAAACAGACGCGATCGTGATGGTGATTCTTTGACTGGGTCGTGCCCCTCCGCATAGTACTTTGAATCGAGCACCGCAATCGTTTCCTCTCCTTCCTGAATCGCGTGATCCGGCTGGTGTCGAATCTTTTCCTCGCCGTCAAACGGATTCACCGATGGCGACCGAACTGGTGTCACGTCGTCCAGCTCGCCGAGGTAATCGTACGACTTGACGTAGTTGAGTTGCCGTTCGATGACGACCTGAGAGTACTGCTCGAACAGCGACTCCATATTCAGTACGTAATCGACCACCAGCTCGCGTGGACCGTCCTTGAGCTGTTGCCCGAGCGATGAGGACATGATCGCCTTCGAAACGTCGAACGCTTTCCGATAGTACTGCCGCTGCTTCGGCAGGTCACTAAGCGAGAGGCGTCGGTACTCGTCCATTCGCTCGAGACCGCTATCGACGCCTAATCGCTCGAGTCGTGCGACCTCCCGGTGGATCTCGGAGAAGATGCGATCATATGCGGGATGCTCGTTTTCGGTGGACTTTTGTTGAAAGAGTCTGAGCAGCGTCTTTCCGGCGTAGTGCATTAGCGAGTTTGCCGCGTTGTTGTACTCGGTCTCGTTTCGGATCCAGTGCGGTTCAATTGTTCCACGGACGTGGTTGAGGAGGGTCTGCTCAACATCGATTTCGCCGCGCCCGTCGAGGCTATCGAGTCGGCGAATAATGAGGTCGCGGATGAACCCATGCCGATGAATCATCTCGAGTCCGTCGAGGTAGTTGATCGCGAGAACGACGAAGACATCGTCGAGATCGATATCGTCGGATAGAAAATCTTGTAGCGGAAGTCCGTGATACTCAATCGACCGATTCTGATCGTGTACCGCGAGCAGCATATCAAAAATGTACTCCCACTCAATCTTGGGATCAACCTGAACCTTCGACGATGGCGTGAGGCTGACGATTCCGATTATATCGGTCGCCGCGACTCGGAGCTGGTCACCGTCTACAGTGACCTTCACAACGTCGTAATCACGCTCAGACTCCAGAGCCTGTTGACTCTTCGTGAATACGCCTGGGCTTTCCTGTGTAAACGATGCTCGACGGAGCTGGTCGGTAATCGACGACGGACAGTCCTCTATCAGGATCTCACCCCGCTCCGGGACGGTAAACGTGTCCTGGCCGTAGGTGTAGACGCCGTCAACGCTACTCATTATTCGTACGAGCCCATCTGTCGGCGCTCTTGCTCAAGTTCTCGTTCAGCGAGTTCCGCTGCGGGTGAGAGGTCGAACTCCTCGAACTCACCGTTCAGCGACCGATAGTGTTCGGCGATTCGCTCAACCTGGGGGAACGCAGCTGAGTTGAGAAGCCGCGGAACGATGTATGTCCTAAACGCCTGCCCCACTGCGTCATTTTGTTCGTACTGGTATTGTCCACCTTCTCGACAGGCAACACCGAGGAAGATCGCCACGTCTCGATAGTGCATCGGACCAAATCGCATGATCGGTCCCTGTGACGTTGATTCGTTACCGTAGTTGATCCCTTGATAATCGCGTTCGAACAAGTGGAGGATCGAATCATCGTCGAGGTCCGTTTGCTCGCTCACGTAACTGTCGATCCAGTTCTTGAACAATTGCTGGCGCTTGTCCTCTTCGTACTCGTCGAGTTCAATCATCGCGAAGCGACGAGTGATCGCGTTATCGAGTTCGTTCACAGTCCGATCAGACATATTCATCGTACAGATGATGTTCACTCGCTCGTCGAGTTCGATTGTATCCCCTTCATCTGTCTCAAAGATCGTCTGGTGCGGATTCTCGATTGCGGTGTACAGTGGTCCGAAGATCTTCGAGATGTCCGCCCGCGTTATTTCGTCGAGAATAACGCCGTACTCGACATCAAACTCGCGAGCACGTTGGACGGCTTCAGAGACACAGCCGAGCTTCGTCCGATAGCTTAGCGAGTCATCAGTGTAATCCGGACTGATCCCGCCGATAATGTCGGAAGGGGTCCAGGATGGCGTTGCGGTGTTGAGGGTGTATCCGATTCCTGTTTCACGAGCAAGCTGTTTTGCGAAGGTAGTTTTGCCCGTCCCAGTTGGCCCGTACAAAACGACCGGCTTTCCGGTTTCGAGAGCGACCATCGCGTTCTGATATACGTCACGCGGGACGAGCACGTCCGTAGGTGTCTCATCACCACGGAGACTAACAATCCGCTTGAGCTCGTCCGAAGCAATTTCAGACTCCAAGACTGCACGGCGAACTTGTCCAAGACCGCGCTCCCC
>LFCJ01000267.1_pt1 | contig 31070 bp, 27 predicted proteins | sample 643141 | NCBI WGS metagenome assembly LFCJ01 (sample SAMN03766243, study PRJNA286221) | soda lake metagenome | biome: soda lake; feature: Kulunda steppe; material: water; isolation source: sample B1-Br-g2 brine of Lake Bitter-1 | place: Russia: Kulunda steppe | collected 2010-07
GGCTTCCGGCAAGCACGAGCCCGCCTGCCTGTTGGACTTCTGGTCCCTGCAGGTGTGGCTCGCAGCAGCACGGCCCTCTTGCGCTGCCCTCCTGCTTCCTGCGCAGCAGCGCGCGCAAGCAGCGGTTTGCGGCTGCATCCTGGCAGCGCCTTCCTGTGCCCAGCCTTCCCCCCCCCTTCATGCCCTGCTCTGCCTTGCATGCCGTGCACGCGAGAGAGCCTAGGCGGCGGCGCCATATCCTGGGTTGCTTGCTCCCTGAGCTCCTGAACACGTAGAGGTGCATGCACGCGCCTGCCAAGCAGGTGCTGGCGGAGCTGAGGGAGTGCCAGGAGAAGGGCCTGCCCCCCCCCTTCTACTCTTCTGATGCTAAGATGGCGGACAGTGTGATGGACTTCCTGTTTGCCAGCCAGGTGCGGGACCGGCTGCAGGCCAGGTTGAGGTGGTGCTGCAGCAGGCTTAGCTTGGGGCTGGCTAGTTAGGGGGCTGCCTGCCACGCATGAGCATGCAAGTGCACTGATGCAGCATGCTGGGTATGCAGGGGGTGCGGGGCTGTTGGATTTGTTGACTTGGCCAGGCAATTCGGAGGGTGTGAGGTCATCGCCATGAAGAGTGCATGCTTGGAGGGCGTGAGGTGTTGAGCGCAGCCTAAAAAGTCCCACACAGGATGTGCTCACCCTCACAGTGGCGAGTGTATGGTGTGTGGCTGTGTGGCGCAGGATGCCAGCACCGCATCCCTGGTGTGGACGCTGACTCTCATGGCGGAGTACCCCGATGTGCTGGAAAAGGTACGAATTGGCAGCGTGTGCACGCATGTGTGCTGCGTACGTCCATGCGCGCGTACACAGTGCCGCGCTGTGTATGTCAAGCATGTGCGCAGCACCAAGGCCTCGATCCGGCCATGGATGGGTAAGATGTATGTTAAGGGTGTTTGGATGAGCATCACCTGTGCCGCCTCTGCTTTCATGCAGAGCCCAGCGAGCGAAAAGTATCTGCACCATGAATGGGGATGAGCGGGTGCATGCAGATGCACTTCCACACATGGCCTGCCCTGGTGGACCGTTGTCAGCGTGAACACACACGTGCACGCGATGGTGCAGGTGCAAGCGGAGCAGCGCAGCATGCGGCCGGACCTGAACGCGCCCATCACCGGAGAGCTGCTGAACAAGATGACCTACACACGCCAGGTGAGAGAGGCATTTAACCCTGCGGCCCCCGTGGTTCTGCTGCCCGCTGCCTCCCAACGCGCGCACGTGCTTGTGGGGCGGCTTGCCGAGGTGTTGCCAGCGATGGGCAGGTCCCATGGTTAGGGTTTGAACCCTAGCCCCTGTCCTCACCAGAATCAAAGCCTCTCCAGGGCACCCTCTCCGGGACAAATGGGACCTGCCCAAGCAGCTCTCGAGCCTGCACATGTGAAGGCTGTCATCCTCAATAGGGGCTGCCAAGGGAGCAGCTCTTGAGCCTGCACACATGAAGGCTGTCATCCTCATAGGAGCTGCCAAGGGAAGGTGCCCCAGGGGCGGTTGGGTCGGCAGGTGTGGTGGCAGGGTTTGGTAGATGCATATGCCCTGCACCCGCCGGCAGACATCAACTGAATGCCTTGTGGGACAGCAAAGAAGCCTATTGGAGTGAGTGAGGTGTTCCTCCTTCTTGCCCTCCCTCTGCCCTGCCCTCCCTTGTGAGTCATGGGGAAAAGATGGGGTTGCACGCGTGCTGTGCAATGCGCACGCTGCGCGCACTGTATGCGCTTGCATGGATGCGCGGGCCACGCAGCCTTGCTGCAGCGTTGGCCACACATGAGCAGCCTGACCTCAATGCGCAGCAAGTCCCCTTAACACCAGTTCAGCATCAAGCGGGGATGGTGATGCTGGCAGCGTGCTCACTGGACTGTACACACTAGAGACACAGCACCGGTCACACAACTGATCACTGGTCATAGATGTGGGAATACTCTGATCTCATTCGATGTGCATTGCTCTCGTGCACGCTATTGTCATTTGTGCTTGCATCACGGCCTTGGGGCAAGCCCGGCCTGCGCGGGTCTTTTCCTTGCACACTCCAGTTTGTACGCGCCTTTGCTGCGATGTTGTGTGTGCGCTATTAATAAGCCAGCACCACGGATACGCGCACTGACCAGCACAACCTTTAACCGCCCGCGCTAGCGTCTAAAGCTCGTTGCGTCACCCGGCCTTGCCATCCGCGGCTCGTTTGCATCGCTGCTGCACCAGCTGCGTCACAAAAATAGTGGCATGGTGCCTCTTATTTAACCCTTTCCAGTCTGCACCGTTCGGCAGTTCGTTGGGGCCCTGCTGGCATTACCCTCATTGCCTCAGTCCCAAAGTTTAAGGCCAATCCAGGGACGTCGCCTTGGACCCCAAAGTTTGTGTAAGTCCATGGACTGCCTGGGAGATCCTGGGCGCACCACCATTTTAAAATGTCTTGCACAGAAAATGCCGAATCCGGCAAAAATCGATGACTTGTGGTGCAGAAACCACAGGGCGCCTCCCTCGCATTATCTTGGTCATCGCCCCCACCCTGCTGGCGGGGCCTGGGCCAACTACCAACCAACCAGCTGCCAAAAATCCCTCTCAACAAACAGGCCTCCTTACTTTCCCACAAGGCATCAACTTGGTGTTCACCAGCGCGCAACCTCGCCTGTCTGCGTGGCCGCATCAACTGTGTGCAGCCTGCAGAATGGTTTGCTGCTGCAAGCATAGCGTTTGCCTGTGGGTGTGCGTTCATGCGCGCTGGGCGTGGGTGCGCAGTGTGCATGCATTTAAGTCTGTGTGCCTGCACCCTGGCACGCGCTGCAGGTGGTGAAGGAGATCCTGCGCTACAGGCCGCCCGCGCCCATGGTGCCCCAGATGGCGCAGAAAGCGTTCAAGCTGACCGACAACTACACCGCGCCCAAGGGTACCATGATTGTGCCCTCCGTCTGGTCGGCCTCCATGCAGGTGCATGCGCGCGCACACAAATGTGTGTATGAGTGCGTGTCTTTTTATGGGTGTGTTTGTGCGTCACTTGGCCCAAGGGCTTTCCAAGCATTTGCCCCCTGTCTGGCTGACCTCCATGCAGTGACCTCCATGCAGTGAGCATGCTTGTGTGTCTGGGATGTGGTCAGGCTGAGTGCTGCGCACACGCAGTGCGTTGTCCACCAGCTGGAGTACGGAAGCCGAAGACGCGCCTGCCATACCAGCACTGCTAGCTTGCGTATGGCAAGATGGCCGCCTTGCCTCTATTTCTAGCCTGTGCACTGGGGAAACGCTGCAGCCCTCCATGCCCCCTTGCTGGCTACCTGCAGCTACGGCCCTGCGGGGCGGCAGTGGCAGCCTTTTGGGGCTGATGCACCAACCCAGCACGGATCGAGCTCAGAAGGGATGAGCAAAGCCCCTGTGCCTGCAACATACAGCCTCATGGGCATGCCTGTGCGTGAGGCCTCATGGGCATGCCTGCTGCATGCGTATGCAAGCGCTGGTGGGTGCTTGGAGCTTTCATGGACAAAATCCATCGGAGACAGGTGGTGCTGCATGTGCGCGCTCACAGACCAGCTGTCATCCGATGCTCAGGACCTCCATTCAGTGATGACTTCGAATGCGAGCATGAATATGCACACACGCACGAACACAAACTGACATATGCGTGCGCAAACATGCGTTCCTGCACAGGGATACGAGAACCCCCACGCCTTCGACCCCGACCGTTTTGGACCTGAGCGCCAGGAGGATGTCAAGTATGCCTCCAACTTCTTGGTCTTTGGTCACGGACCCCACTACTGCGTGGGCAAAGAGGTATGTGACTCCTGTGCGCGCATGTGGTTGACAGCAGGCAGCACACTGGGAACTGTGTTCTGTTCCTCCCTGTATGTCACTAGTCCTTGCAGTCCACTGGCCGAGCCCCAAGCTGCGCGATGTTGCAGCCTGCCCACAGGTGTTCTCCTTTGTGAGCTCAGAGTTACTTGCTGCCGCGTGTGCCATCTGCGTGCAGTACGCCACCAACCACTTGACCTGCTTCCTGGCGCGCGTCTCCACCGCACTGAATTGGACTCGCCAACGCTCGAAGGTGGGGTGGCTGTGTTGATTGTGGTCATCGCCTGCTTCTGCAGGGCAGCCAGCCAACACGATTGCCTTGCACTCGTTACCAGAGGTTCTAAGGCCTGAAGCACAAAGGGTGCCAAGGCAGCAGCAGCAGTTATAAGGCCAGAAGCATTAAGCGTGCCTAGGCGCCCCAGCTGCGACCGTACAGGCCCGCCCGCACCCCCCTGCATGCCCCTGTGTGTGCTGGCATGCGCGTGCTGGCGCCCTGAGGAGCCCAAGCTGGGAGCATTGTGTGCGGCCCCCCCCCCCTTCCTCATTTTCCTCAACTTCCTGATCGGGGAGGAGTTCTCTTTTTTCCCTCAATATCACCTTTGAGAGGACACAGCACAAAGGCCTACTTTCCCCTGCCTGGTTGGATGGGATGGCTGGTACCGCTGGTGCACGGGCTTTGATGTACACAGGCAGAGGGCACATTGTGGCACACTGAGTGCAACCTAATCACTTGCCAGCGTTGCATCTGTCTCTGGCCTTAGTGTTCCTTGTTCTTCACATGGGCGCAAAGGGGCCGATGGGAGCTGCACGCGTGTACCAAAGATGGGCACTGCCGGCGCTTGCAGCCCCATCTCTTTTTGGGAAGACTTGCCAGGTGCTGCCCTCAGATGCGCCTCAGCGCAAACCCCGGTGGGCAGAGGCATTGGGGGTGTGGACTGCCCTGCTCCTCTGCGCAAGCGTTACCCCCCCCCCCCGCTTCTTGCTTTAACCTTTGTATCGTGTTGGGCCATGCCTCTATGTGTGCGCTCATGCGTGCACTTGTGCCAGGGCCCAGTGGTCCTGGGGTTGAGTCAGGGGTGATCAGAAGGTGTTGAGGGGGTGCAGCTCTGTGGTTTATTTTATTTCGTCAATGCCATTTTTCTTGTGACACGTGCGCAGGAGAGCGATAAGACCATCTACTTGCCCACCTTGTACCCTGGGGACTCGGTGTTCCAGATCCGCTGGGCATACCCCGAGGCAGCCGCAGCACACAGCGCCTAGGGCGCGGCTGGGTTTGCGCTTGACCAGGCATGCCTTAGGCAGAGGCTGCACACAGCCTGGCGGATCCTGGTTGGGTGCCCTTGTGAGGGACACCAATCACCGCTGACTAAAACGAGATGTGTGCGTATCTGCAGTCTGGTTGGCGGTTGGGTGGGTGAGACACGCGGGTGCTATGCTGTATTTGTGGTGGGCGGGCACGTGCCTCATGCTGTGAGGCATGCTTCAAGAGGCGATTGTGCATGAGGCTTGGGTGCTGGCACTTGAATTAGCCCTTTGCTGAACACAGAGGGTGCAGGCCAGCACTTGAAGTGCACACAACCGGCCGCCACGCTGGCTTTGTGTGCTAGCAGCGACATACACTAGACACGGACGGCATATCCTTGCATGTGTGTGCGTCCAGCCATGACAGACGAATTGCTCACTTGAGATTGTGTGTTTTTTTGGCAAAAAAAAGTGCTCTATCCTTGAGAGGAGCATGGATGTTAATTGCACGACTGCTGGACAGGAACATGGACGGTTCAAGTCGTTACTGAGTTTGCAGGGTATTTTTTCCCGCTACCTTCTGCTTCATGACACCCTTAGCCTACAAGAGGAGAAGTGGTGTTTCACAAATGGTTGCGTTTTGTAGGCATGGCTGAGAAATTTTGTGCATTTTTACGACCAGCTGGTTTGAAAATCTTTTGATTTTTTAAAAGCATGCGCACGAGCTCCTACGAGTGCATTGTATGGTCCAGGAATACCTGCAAGTCGGTGTAACGTCAGCTGTGTCTTTAACGGGAATGCCAGTGGCCTTCGCATAAGACCTATGATGTTTCGGAGGCGTGCTCTGCTTTAGCCAGCGTAGCACTAGACAAGACCACAATAGAGCATGGATCTTCAAGTTTTTGGCATGTGTGAGAGTTTGGAGTTGGGCCCCTTATAGAGTGGGAGGGATGTTCGCATGAAATCCACCTAATACCCATCGGGTTAAGTTAAAGTTACATGGGTTTAGACCTTCAGCCAGATGGGTTGACTGCTGGGCACTGCGCCAGACAGGAAATATCCATAGTCTCAGATGTAAAGAGGTGATTTGCACCTTCTTCGGGAGCAATACTTTTACATCCTCAGCACTGTCAAATTAAAAAGCTCCTGTGTCACAATGTAAACCATATCAGTACAATTAGCAAAATTTTCTGCGAATTTCCTACTGGAATAGCACACTTCCAAGATGTCAGATTTACGAGTTTAAATGTATAAACCATTCATTCTGCGCCGCAACATCATACCATCATCAAAACATATTTCAAAACATAGGGCTTAACATAGCACCGAGTTCTCTGCTGCAAATGGGCCCAATCCCTGTGATTGACGTAGCACCCCTGTTCAATTTCCCACCGGATGGAGATAAGATTCAAGTTGTCAGTCAGGCCATTGGGGATGCTTGCAAAGGTGCTCCTGTGGGCACTAAAAGCCATGGGTCTTATGAGTGTCTTTGCGCTCTGACATTTCAAAGCCATGCATTTAAGATGCTGGGAATGAGAAGCGCTGCCTCACACAAAGAGGTGCTGCACCTACCTAGAAGGTTGCCTGCTGCATTAACAGACAAGGCCTTGTTCAGTTCTGGAGTGACGCCTGTGGAAAGTCCACAGGCGAACCAACGCAAAAGTGTGGCAATAAGAATGCACACGCCTACTGGTCAGCAACCTTACTGTGAGCAACCTTCCGTTGTGCGCGGCTTGCAGGCATGGGCTTTTTCTATTGCACCGGGCACGGCATGAGTGCAACCATGATTGAACAAGCAATCCAGGCTGCTCGGGACCTCTTTAACTTAGATGAGCAACAAAAGCTGGTGGGCTCGACGGAAGCAGGGGGGTCCTGCTGCAAGCAGACATATTTGCTGAAATAGTTGAATGGATGATCAAGCACAGAGCGGAAATACTTGCTTGAAGTCTAGCTAATTAATCCATGCAGATGCGTGCTCATTGGAAATGACATGCCACCCATGCTCTTTGCCAGCTCACCCTATCAAGAGTATTCAACCGCACTCAGATTGACGCCCTTACCAGTCTTTCGCTTGCCTGAACACAGAAAATGCACTCACTGCAATCACCACTCCGGCGAGGCTACACACCTCAGGTATAAAGCAACGTTACATCAGACTGACATCCTTGACATGTCTGCGACTGCAATCACCTGCAGACTTTCTGGATTCATCAGTGTGGGATGATGGGGCCCTTGCGGTGTTGTTGCTGTTTCAACAAGACGCATGGGACAAGAAGCAGTGTTGGGAGTCTGCCTGAATAAAGGTTTACAAAAAACGCATTGGCTTGATTTTGTTTCCTGCATCTTGACAGGTCCGTTGATTCATACTCAAACAATTGTTGCTTTGAAGCTGGTATAACGTACCCTCACACTGCTTGCAGGGTGGTCAGCATAATTGCAACCCAAGCGAGTGCAATAAAGCCAACCAACCAGACGCAAAAGAGACGTACGTAGTGGGGGCTGGACCAGGTACTTGCAGCATTGGACCATGGTCCAGTCCGATCACAATAGTCCGATGACAATCTAGGACAGAGTGCTCTGCAAAGCACTATGTGATGGAATTTATGCCTTATGCTGCTTGCTCGCACTTGAGGGACAAGCTTGTTGCTTAGCATGTCAAGAAAGGCAAGCAGCTGCTACACTGACACTCACAGGAAGAAAGGATGCTAACAGAGTGCTCATTAGGCAGCTATTGCAAGAAGACCACAGAGTCAGGTCCTCACTTCATCTGCTATGCAGATATGCCCAAGCCCCACCCAGATCCGATTGTGCAACTGGCATTGAAAGAGCAGCTGTCAACTGTTTCTGATGCAAGTAACTCAGAGCAGCATGCGCAGGCTCCAGAGCCTCAGGACACAGCTGCTTCGCCAATGCATGGGCCCAACCAGCTGCCTGCGGAGACAGCCCTTCCTGGCTTCCAAGGTGCGATGTGCAGGCTACACATAGGTGAAATGATGTGTAGAATTTATAGACTTTTTACGGTTCTTGAGCAAATGGTACTTACGTAGTGCAAAACATTGTCCATCACTTGGCAAACAGGTCTACCGTTGCAGGAGGAAAGCGTTGTACGTGTACTGGCTTTCACGTTTTGGAGGAAGATGAGTTCTGCAGATGTTTGATGCTGAGAGGCGTAAGGGGTTCAATTAGCATTTATTTATTGAGTACGGAAGCCGTATTGGACATTGATGTGGCTGGATCCCCTACATGACAAGCGCATGTTTGTCAATGTTGAGGGATGTGGCTGGATCCCCTACATGACAAGCGCATGTTTGTCAATGTTGAGGTCAATGGCTTGCACAGCTCCTTACAACTGATTGACCCACTTTCCTGCAACCCAAGCAGACCCTGACTGCTCCATGAAGAGTGTGCTCCTGGAGCACAAAAGATAGTTTTGTCTTGAACGCCCTCTTGCGCACGTTGCAGGGACAATGCGCGCCTACTGGCAGCAGCTGCTGGGTATCAGCCAGGTCCTTGCCTTAGGGCTGTCCAGATCACTAGACCTACCAGACACCTTCTTTGTGCAGAAGATGAGGGACCCTGTGGCGCAGATGCTGTGTGTCAGGTGAGTATACCCCACTGCACAATAGCGGCTGCAGCTGTGCGGATGACAAGATTAGGTTACATACCTGTACCTGCCAAACAAGGGCAGCTTAGCGGATCACAAGGAAGCCCACGGCACGGACAAGCCCTGCTTGGTGAGAAGGAAGGGCTCCTGAGCTTGCTTGTCCATCCTTGTCATTTTTCGATGCACCTGTTCTGGGCAAGACTTTAACACAGGTGCATGCTTGTCACTGCCAAATGACAAAAGCCTCACTAGGTGCTTCAGGCTGTGGCAGAGAATATGCAAGCCAGCAGCCAGAAGCCTGTATTAAGACTGCAGAGAGTCCAAGTATGCATGTTCATCGTGTTTGACTGGGCTTTGATATTAGGAGCAGAAAATATTATACTGGTAGTGCTTGCTTCATTGTTCTGCTGCTTATCTGTGCATGCATTGTTTGTGCTAGACACAACTCAACAAATATAGCCGGCCTGTTGATGATGAATGTGCTGCTGATTTCTGGAGAAACAGCCTAACCACTATAATTCTCTGCGGCAAATCACTTTTGCAAGCTGAAAGGATAAGTCAGGAGGAATTTGCCCTCCATCTGGCGCATGCATGCTGCTTTTCCAGGTACAACCTTCAGCCCACTCTCAATCAAGAAGGCACAACAGTGCCCGCAAGGCCCAGCGGGGCCCAGACCCAAGCCTCAAAGTCAGATTCTTACAGCACTGATGACCGTGTGCTAGGCTGTGGCACACACACTGACTGTGGCTTCCTGACCATTCTGTACAGCGATGGGGAGGGCCTAGAGGTCTGCACGCCGCAGGTGGGTGCATTTAATGGATATGCTGCAGCAAGTCAAAAAGTTTATACACGCTGCGGGTGGAGTCGTGCGCACGCATGCACGCCCCAACACCCAAACACATTCAACCACACATACACACATTCACATGCACACACATATACACACGCACGCACGCACGTACAGACACATTCACACACATGAGCGCAAGCGTGCATGTTGTTGCTGCAACGAAGGTCCTGGATCCCGACCTGTTCTGTCCTGCTCAAAGAGAGGATGAGCACCTGAAGTAACAGTGAGGGTGTTGTTCAGGGCCATGGCTGAGAAACTTGAGTCCATCGCGCCTCTGATGTGGCTATTAGGAACCTGCAAATGATAGGGACACAGCTTCAAGAGGTTGCTGGTGAGGAGCTGTCAAAGAGGATGTTGCCTTGCCTGATGAGGGTCGCAACTGGCACCAATGTACAAAATGCCAAGCTTTTCATCAGGGCGCCATGAGGCTTGTTCAGGATCATAGCACAGCTTGTGGGTCCCCCTCTAGATTAGTGCATTTGCTTCCAAAACTTGCCATGTAGACAAGCCTGCATAAGTGGGGATTGCCTGGAGACGCAAGTGGCAATGCAATGGAAGGGCACATTGGACAGGGTCGGCAACGCAGCAAAAGCCGCAAGACTAACTTTTTCCAAAATATCATGCTGTGCTTGCCTGCTGTGTATGCAGGGGGAGTGGGTTGCTGCGCCTGTAATTCCAGGTGCACTGTTGGTCAACCTCGGAGATATGGCGGCCATGTGGTGAGTGCATTCAGTTAGTGCACCAAATGAGAGATCCTTGCTCACACACACACACCCTTTGGTCACATTGGCCCACCCACCCCCTCTTTGGTCATATTAACAGACCTGCCGCTCCATAACAGCAGCACAAGTGCATGGCCTAACTCCATTTGGGATGCTGGCGTCAAGTGCGTTTCAAAACTGTCCTGCTGTCTCTGTCCACCCCCAGGACGGGAGGGCGGTACCGTTCAACCCCACATCGCGTGCTGCTCCCACGTGTGCTGCCTGGAGCCATGAGGTGAGGGGCCTGACGTTATTTATGCACATGGTTCCTTAGTCCCTCCTTCCAATTTCCTTCTTCATACCTGTTGAAGTTTTAGCTTCGGTCAAAGAAAAGTCGTCGCTTTTATTGTGTAATCTTGGCCTTGTTGCAGCTCAACCCCTCCGAGCCGTGTGTCTCTTGTCTTTTTCTGCAACTGCGACTTTAATGCGCCCGTTGCCGCCATTGGAGAACCAGACAACATCGGGGGGACCACTGCCGGCAGGTGTGCACTTTGATGCATTGCCAGCCTGCTTTGTTGGTCTCTGATGCTGTTTCAGTTATATGCAAGGGTGTTGTGTTGATCAGAGAGTGGTGCGACCAGCCTTGTCGGTGCGCTGCGCCCCTGCACCAGAGCTGCGTGGGTGGCTGGTCATCTACCCTTCTAGATCCGTGACCCCAGCCTTTCTCCATGAGCTTCTCACCAAACCCTCCCCAGATCTTTGCCCTGCCTCCCTGACAATCTTCTTGCCTCCCTCATTTTACCCATGCAGGTATATGCTAGAAAAATTAGGTATAATGTATTCATGATTGGGTGGGGTGCACTTGTTGACGTTGACACTTCCGCGTAAGCAGTGAGGAAATAACATTGAATGCCCTGTCCGTGAATCTATGCATTATCTTGTTGCTGCGCTTAAAAACTGTGCCTTACAAACGCCAAAAGCAAGGCAGCGTCTGAAAAACAAGATAACAAGTGCCAAAGACAAGTCAAAAAGTTTTGATGAATGACAGACCTCAGTTCTGAACAGTTGTTGAGATTATACACAAGACAGCATTAACATCACATAGCATGGCATCAGTATTTGACACCGCAGCCCGTCACATGCGCGGGTGCCACTCATTGCACTGATGTTGAACGCAACCAACTGCACTGAAAGTGGATCACCACAAGAGCTGTAAGGAAAAGGAGAAACTACACCATCAGGAATACCACTATTGGCATACTTAAGAGGTTTACAGCTGAGGCAAGCACCAGGCATACCCCCACCATCAAACTGAAAAGAGAACATCAATGAGGGTCAGGATGGTTCTGAAATGAGCTTTGGTTTTTGTATGTTGCTTCAGCCCTATACTTGTATTTATGTTCTTTGGTTGCATATTCGATTGAACGTGTTGAATTCCAGCTTATGTTTATTCATTCTCTGGTCCAGGCCCTTGCTGTTAGGGTAGCTTACTATGACGTTAATAGATTGTCCCCATCTCCAATCATGACAAAAAAACATACCGGACAAATCAAACGTGTAAACTTCACCCTTGAAGTCTCCTGCTCCAGTATGTTCTCGACTTATCAAATTTAAGCAACTGTCCATCGATGCAGACCTACAGACACTGGTTTGGAATCTTTCATTCTAAGATTCTTGTTTCTGAGCGCCGGGAGGCTAGTATTTGTTGTGATAGACTGGGGTTTTTTGTCACATTCACCGTTTCTTGATAAGTATTGGTGCCATTAGGTCAGTTTTGCCACGCTCTGAATTGATGATGTTGACAAGGCTTAGAAATTGCCTCGGGAGCGGTACTGCAAGGCTACATACAAGCTTTTTTTCAAACAATACGTCCTGTGCCTGTATTACATTCAGCAATTTTTTTAAAGTCACTTCAATTGACGGTCACTGGTGACAGCCATAATTCCCCTTCACTGCCTTCTACATGCAGCCTAGTGGTGGCCCTTAACTTGTGAAGGCTTGTCCTAAAAAGACCTTGCGGGGGGCAGTGCGGCTGTACAATGCTTTTAACTCAGAGCAATAGCTCCACTGCGAGAAACTTTCTTGTAAGATCTTGAAGATCTTACAAGCTGACATGCAACAAGCTCACCATGCGATGATTGCTGGTCAACCCACATCCTATCAGCTATGAATGGTCTGGCACAACCCTACACATTCAAAGAAAGGCTGCTGAAGTGTGAGCCCCCGGTTGTTTTGTCGTGGACTTCAGGAATAGGCACTTAGATTCTTGGGCACCTTATTCTGATGTGCATCCACAAGAGCGCAACAGCAAACGCTCTGCTCATCATCAATGGTGTGCCCTCTTTATAAAGAGGGCCCTGGTCACACGTTCACCACAAATCCTTCCCAGATACATGTTTAAAACAGAGTAGAACAAAAAGTTCTTTAACTTCCTCAGGACTTTATTCGCAGTGTGGCACGCTTCAGACTTCATGCTCACAACCTACAAATTGAAATAGCGACCTGGACTCACAATGCCTCCCCTACTTGTGACTTATGCGATGCCATTGCAAAGGAAAAGCTACCCACTCAGGATACACCCGAGGCGTGAATGCCATTGCAGTGCTTATGACGTCGCGTCATAAGCACTGCAATGTCATGTACGGTACATGATGAGCAGCACGTTCTTTTTCACTGCCCCATCCACACATCATGATGGTCTCTCTCCGCAGGACTGGTGCGTCTCTGTTTCATCCTGCAGGTTTCGACAATGTGTCTGCTCATCTGATCCAGATTAACAATAAGCTACATTTCTTCCTTCAAGCACAGCATTTTATGAGAATGCTAGCAGTCGCACTTCTTGACTGAAGGCCTTTTTTCTTGTAACCCTTGTAACCCTAACCCCTCATAAGATAATTTGTGAACCTTGATTTCTTTAGTAACAGACAGAGCTCGTTGATGATCTGAAGATCGACATTGAGCTCATGTAGCTCCGAGCTGAGCCAGAGCGGGCGCAGGGATAAGACAGCTTTGAGAGGTGGGCTGGCCCCAAATAAATACGAATTGCTTCTAGACCTAAAACTTGAAGTAAAAGTTACATAATCATATCATATTGTGTAAGGTTTTCACTTCAGGTAGAGGGAAACACATGGATGATAGCACAGGCATGGTTGATAAATGTGAAAGAGACTGTGATTGTGCATGCTTGCAAACATCCAATGTTTATTTAATTAATCTCCTGGTGTTTTGCCTATGGACTCCTCATCTTCCCAGAGGTGATCACACATCAATGCGGGAAGCTCTAGGCTCCTCTCTTATTCTGTTGTGATCTTTGTCTAAAGCCAAAGTTGAATAACAATTTAAGTCAGCAGCAGGATGTCACCGCTTCTTTGCCTCCAATTTTGCTAATTTTTTTGCCTTTCTCAATGCCTTTTTCCGAGCCTTCTCTTCTTCCTCTGCCTGCAAATAGAAGGCAGAAAATCATTGGTCAGAAACTTCAATGCAGGTATGGCAATCCTTGACTATGATTTACGGCCCCATTTCTTGCTCTCAAATACTGGAAGCCGACAAATTCACCGACAAACTTCTTAAAAAAATAGTCAAGAGCCTATGATTTCAACATATTTTATCTTACAGATTGATGCAGAGTCTTTGGATGCAAAGCATGCTCGACATGCATGCACATCGCCATGCCTGTGCTCCATTGTACATTACAACAAGATACAGCAGATGGGCAATATTCTTTCCTCCCTCCCAATGCTCGCAGTGGCAGCACATCTCAGGATTGAAATTTGCTTTGGCTTCAAGTGAGGCACAATCTAGTCATGCTCGGCTTACGCATGAATTTCTTGATCCTCCCTCTACGGAAATCTTGTTTAAAAAACTGGCACCAGTTAGGGCTGAACTCATTGTTGCATGCTTGGCCAATCCACGGAGAAAAGCCTTCCCATTCTCTAAGTGTTGTGCAAACGTTTAAAGACTAAGACTTGATGTATTTAGGTGCGCATATAGACTGCTTCTGCCACTGTGAATAGGAGGACCCTATAGCTGTGCTGCTGCAAGTCTTTTAAAAGTTCAGGCTAAGAACCCTTCTCCACATTCAATCTTTTGATCACATCCCCTGTCTAGGAGGTCCAAAAAGCAAGTAGCGCACTTGCCATACCCATGAGCCTGTGGCACCAACGTGGCTGCACTCTGTGGCACCAACGTGCACTCTGTGGCACCAACGTGGCTGCACTCCAACCATTTTCAAAGCACGTGCAGCATCTGCCATACAAATTGCCCTACTTACCTTCAGCCTTGCTTCTGCCTCAGCTTTCAGCCTCTCCTCTTCTGCCCTCCGTCTCTCTTCCTCCTCAGCTTTCAAGCGAGCTAGCTCCAAGGCCTATGACATAGACACAATAGCATCGCTGTGTGCTCCCTGCTTGACGCATGGTGTGTGAAGCATTGAGCTGCTCTGTAACATTTTGGCTTTTGGCTCATAAAGGGGATCACATCTCCACGTGGTATGCAATGCAAACAATGTCCAGCATGATGTACCCGGTGATGACACACCTCTAGCCTGTCTTCTTCTGCATCCTCTTCCTCTCGCTTGGCCTTGGCGGCAAGCACTTGTGCTTCTTCTTGCCTCCGTCTGCGCAGAAGTTCCAAAAAAAACATGCAACGCGCTCAAACCATTTAAAGAGCCTACTGTCAGTTTTGTCTAGCAAATGTGACAGCGCAAAAGCCGAAGCCCCTTGCTGTGTAAAGTTGATGATGCACCAGCTTGAACAGCCAGGTTGGGGTAGTAGAAAGGGGTGATCACTAACACATGCAGACAAGCCGTCCAGGCAGCTTGTACACTGCTCAGTGCACATGCACTCCCTTTCTTGACCTCAAAACACACAGGTACGCTATTCTGGAGAACACGCACCTCTCAACTTCCACTGCAGTCTTCTCCTCCTCTGCCTTCCTTGCAGCTTCATTCAGAGCCTTGATTTCCTCCACTAGCTTCATGCGTTCAGGCTCCCCGCCATCCTGAGAGGGGTAATGTGTCCAGCACAGACTAATCCACATCAGAGCTAAAAAAGTATGGATGATTTTTCCTAAGTATGTCGCGCGCATGCAGCGCATCCTTTTGTCACCGGCAAGCTGTCTAAAAATGGAGCACAGACTTAACCGTCCATGCGTGTATGCACTTGATGTGCTTGTGCAGGACCATCAGGGATGCCCTGCCCATGAAGCACCTGCCTCAGGAGGTCAGCATTTCGTGCCACAGAGGCTGCATAACTGAGCCTGCACAAAATCCCACATAAAACCGAAGCCACACTCAAGGAAGCTCCCCAAGCAGGCAGTCTCCAGACAAGCCAGGAGAGAAGTGGTGGGCTCCAACGTCTTAACAACTGCACGGCAGGTAGACTCCCAGGGATACTTGGGACACGTGGGCCGGAAACACTGTCCACCAGAGATGCTGGACCCTGTTGTGGCCCAGCTATGGGGGACCCTAGTGTGTGTCATTCTACCAGCAATGCTGGACCCTGTTGTGGCCTAGAGATCCTGTTGTGGCCTAGCAATGGGGGACCCTCTTTTGCCCAATTCTATCAGCAATGCTGGATCTTTTTGTGGACTAGGGACCTTGTTGCGGCCTAACATTGCCGGACCCTGTTGTGGCATAGCAATGCCGGACTCTGTTGTAGCCAATTCCACCAGCAAAGCGGGACCCTTTTGTTGCCTAGCGGCACAACCTTCGGTTAGAGTTCCATGCAGTATAACTTGAAGAGCGCCTCAGAATTGTGTGTGGGTCTAATCCTTGGGCTGACGTTTCATTCCCTGTCCCAAGCAGCTAGTCAGCATGCATTCTCCCTAGCGCGCACCCTGTGTGCCCACTCCTTCAGCCATTCAAGCAACTCACCTGCACCCTCTGTGCCCACTCTTATCCAGCCATTCTAACAACTCACCTGCACCCTCTTGATCCACTCTGCCGACCGCTTGTCCTTGGCCACCTGGAGGGGCGTGTTGCCGTATGTGTTCTTGTACATTGTCATTGCACCCTTGCAGAGGAGCAGGCCAACAACCTACGTGCACACGAGGGCAAGCACCGCATGAAGCGTTTTGCTAAACAGATGTGATGCAAGCATGTGTATGGAAAAACACCCAAGCTGTGCGAGGAACACGCATGAACCCTGCAATTAAGGGGATGACGACTGGGCCTGCAGGGCACAAGTGCAAGTGTAATTTAGATTGAGCAAGTACTTCTTGTGCTCCTGCTGCTTCAGAGTCCTTGCTTCTACCCTGACCATGATATTGGTGCCTTTTGCAGTGTATCTAACAGGCAGCAGGCCTGGTCGAAAATGTGCACAGGCGCAATCACCTGTGTATGCCCCCCCGAGGCAGCCACGTGCAGGGGCCTGTTGCCCAAGTCACCCACAGCTTCCAGGTTTGCTGCATTCTCGATCAGCAACTTGGCAATTCTGTAGTCGCCCTGCATGTTTCATTATGAAAAAGCAGCACCAGCAGGCTTGTGATGCAGGGGTACTGGCCAACGCAGCGGCCACACAGTCGGAATGCGCTCTTCCATACCCAATTGACATAGCCTTGTGGAGGCCCGCCTCACACATGATGAAAATTCTTTCTAACAATGGTGGATTGCCATAGCACTGCAGTGCTAGAGCCAATAAGTCTAAACATGAATTATGTTACATGACCCAATGAAATGCCTACAGAAGCCCCTGTAGAAAACTACACTATTTATGTATGCCCACATACCTTGAAGCAGGCCCAATGCAGTGCCGTATCCCCCAAGTGTGTAGTCATTGTCACGTCCGCATTGGCGTTGACTAGCATTTCCATCGCTTCAGATTTCCCCAGCAAGGCTGCATGCAGCCTGCAGCAGCAAAGCGATCAAAAATTATTGCCTGTACATACATTGACTCAAGTCGCATGAGCTTTGCCTGTGGTGCGCTTTGAGTCGCAGGCGTGCGACCCCAGGCCTTGGTTGTCGCAAAAAGAATGCAAAAAGCACACCATAGGCAGAAACTGGCAACTGGCATCAGCTGCATCCTGGTCAAATGCATCATGCTGTGGGTCACCTCAATTAAGAAAGAGTGACTGTCTGCCTTGGGCATCACACAGGTCAATTAAGAAAGAGTGAAATCACACGGGTCAATTAAGAAAGAGTGACTGTCTGCCTTTTGGGCATCACACGGGTGGTCTCGCCTACTGCCCCTGCCCCAAGCTAGCTCATTGCATTGCATAAACGAGTCATAGAACTTAACGGACCATGTGTGAGATGACGCAAGCTCAGCAACAAAATGGCCATATTAAGGCAGCGGCTCAACTCTGACTGGCATCTTCAGTTTGCACACGCACTCAGCCGACATACCCTTCCAACACTTAGCAAGCGCTCCAGTGACGCCCAAAACTTACAGCGGCGTGTTGCCTTCTGGGGATGTGGCATCCAGGTCTGCAGACTCTTGCTCAATGACATCCTGTTATTTATCAAGCAATGACCAAAGGGGACTGCTGATTACAGGCCATGTTAATGCATCCCAAGCATGTGCTCCATGATGTGGACCAAGAGAATTCATTTTTAGGAACTATGTTCTAAGGAAGCATGATTCTCCTGAACAGGACAAAGGCGGGCTAGCGCTTAAGTTGTGGAACACCGGCTAACGTGCTGGAAACCACCCCGACCTGCAGAGCATCCAAGTCATCTGCAGAGATGGCCTCAAAGATGTCAATTTCGCTTTCGTCATCCTCGTCCTCTCCATCCCCTGCGCCTCGAAGAAAGGCATAGGCAAAAAATGAGGTCAAGAAGGCAGGGTACGGCTCGCTACTTGAAACAATCTGCTTACGTATGGGCTGAGCGTCCATCTGCCACTGACAAAACGCAAAGCGCTCGCCTGCTTGCATTCACGCTCTTGATTTGAAACATGTACACACATACTTGCATGTAGGCTAACGCACACACGCAGATGCACATTGATACGCATGGATTCTTCCTTTTTGATCTGATTCTGATGTTACACACAGTTGAAACATCTCCATTGCTACCACAGTTTCAACCAACACGCGCACTTGCTTGACTTGGAACACATAAAGGCGTCATCACACACACACATGTTCTCTTTTGAAACCCTGCAGTCACAAGCCATGCAGAGTCTCACCCTGTGCAGAAGCACCATCTAAGTTGTCTAGAGCAGGATCTCTATCAGCATCCGCCATTCCTTGTTACTCTCCAATGACTTGCATGCATGCACTATGTGAAATAAATTCGTTAGACTGAATCATAATGGTTACAAATTAAGAAAGAAAATTAAGAAGGACATGCGTGCACCTAGAATCAAAATTCTTAAATTTTTATTTGCATGTCACTGTTTTGTCCAATAAGCATGCCGCGTAAAATGCCTACTGTGACCGCTGGACATGACAGGTGGGCCATCAAAAGGCTAGCATTGCTCCATGAGACTCCATGTGCAGCTTCTTGTGCTTAATATGCTTATACATCCTGGCTTGGTCGGTCAAGGATTGTGAAGGCTCTGCACCAGCATGCATGCCCTTGCACGCTGGGTGCGCGGCACACATCATGCAAGATGTCAGGTCCAACACGCTGCGTTCGCAGGCCAGACACAAGGATCTCGCCTAGCATACTCTCCAGTGACTTTGCACGGCTAGATGATGAGGTTTGCAGTCCGGATGACTCGCACGCAATTGAACAGCGCAGCTTGCTAGAGAGTTGAGATTCATGTGCTTCTGTTGTAAGCCTTCTAACAGCAACTCCATGTCAGAATGTTATTCCACTTAGCAGATGGCACATGTGTGCTTGCAGTGCAAAATGCTGGTTGCCAATGGTGCTGAGTGGCTGCATGTGGATGTCATGGTAAGTAGCATGCACAGTTTCCAAACAAGCAATCCCATCACAAAAAATCCTCCCCAAGAACGAACAGTCTCGTACATGGCTCTGCAGGATGGTAGCTTTGTTCCGAACCTGACTATTGGAGCCCCTGTTGTAAAGAGCCTGCGGAAGTGCACAGATGCGTTCCTGGACTGCCACCTGATGGTATCCAATCCCAGGAAGTGGGTACAGGTGAGCATGTAGCGTCCTGCACACACATGGCCTTGCCACAAAGATTTGCATGCCCCACAAAAAAAAAATTTCCCCACCGTTCTTCAGCAGGCAGGCAGGTGTGCAGGAGACCTGCTGCGCCTGCTGAGATCAGCTTCACAAATACGCATGTATGCTCCCCTGCCCAAACCTAACACTCCTTCCATTTTGCCAGGATTTTGCAGCAGCGGGTGCAGACATGTACACGTTCCATTTGGAGGCCGCCCAGCCAGACACAGGCAAGCTTTCAAGCACAGTCCCTGATGCCATTGTTTTGGAGGTGGGTTGCTTATTACAAGGATGGCTGTAAGACAAGGTCAAACAAGGATAGCAACTGTTTTTTTGGTTTTTGAAGGGGTTAGGGTTCAGCCTAACTTGAACCTGAACCCTAAGGGACAGCAAATGGATTCCTTCTGCTTGGCTGTGGTTAGCCACACTGGCCCTGGCTACTCAGATTCCAAGTCCATCAAAATTGTGCAAGGTGCCCACATGCTTCGAGGTTTAAGGTTGCAAGGGGTGCTGGCCAGCATCTTCCGCTGCTCTGCACTTGCGGTCCAGACCTACGCTGCAAGAAATGGGCAGGCTGCCAAAACCATGATGCTTACCCTTTTATGCGTTTTTCCCAGCTGTGTGGGCAAATGCCCTTCACTCCCTGTGGCAGGTGTGTAGAGCAGTGAAGGCAGCTGGAATGCACTGCGGCATCGCTCTGAAGCCTGCTACAAGTCCTGAGCTTGTATTCCCCTATGTAGATGCCGGCCTGGTGAGGCAGATCTATGTAACACGTGGGCATGGGGCTGGCCTAGACACCTGTGGCCTGGGGATGCAGCAGGGCAGGTCTGAATTGACTCCACTGCACATGAATCATGTGACATGATACTGTGTCGCGGCATCCTGTGGTCTGACGATGCAGCTGCTCAATGAAATGGGTTTGATGTTGTATGCAGATCAATCAGCTGACTTTCATGTTTTATTCCAATAGGTCATCCTATGGTCTTGGCAATGCAGCTGATCATGCTGGAAACTCTCCTCCTGTCTGAGCCTTGTCGATTGAGTTGGGTCCTTGTCTGCTGCTGATGCACAGCAACGTCGCATGCTATCCCTTTGCAGGTAGACATGATATTGGTATTGACTGTGGAGCCCGGCTTTGGTGGCCAGAAGTTTATGGCTGACAAGGTGCAAAAAGTGCGCACCCTGCGCGACAAGTACACGAACTTGAGCATAGAGGTGTGTAGATCTGAACATCGTGCTTGGGCTCTGTGGGAAGTTTGTTAGGGCATTTTCGGAGTGATAGACTTCCGCCGAGGATCCGGCGCATCATACAGGATCAACATACGTTGAAGGCACTCGAGCTGCTCAGATTTTGGCACTGCAGTACTCCTGCACCCTATGTTCTTGCGATCTGCCTTGCTTAGTTTTGCCAACAGCATATATGACACAATTGCCCAGGAGAGCACTCTCACGAATGTCAGGCATTGGCTGCCCTCACTTGCATGCATGGGCTTCTGGCTCTGCACTGCCCATACATTTGCAGCCCTGTTCATGACTCTGCGTGTGTATTGATCCCATTAATTGTGACCTTTGCGAGGCTGATGATAATGTCCAGGATGAACAACATGTCCTATTTCATTGCACACATCTTCAGGTGGTCTCTCTCCGCAGGAAGTATGCTCCCTTGTTCTCACAGGCAGGGTCTCATGATGTGTCCGCTTTTTTAAACCAGAACAACCATAAACTTCCTTTTTTCCTTCATGCATTAATCGTTTTTTATGAGCAGGCTAGCAGTCGCAGTTCTTGACTGAAGGCCTTATCCTTGTAAACTTTGTAAACCTTGTATTGATCCCAGGTGGACGGCGGCTTGGCTCCCAGCACCATTGATCAGGCGGCCAGCGCTGGGGCCAATGTGATCGTGGCCGGCACAGCCATTGCAGGCGCACCCGACCAAGCAGAGGCGATTAGGATCCTTCGAGGCAGCGTCGACAAATGGGCTTCTACAAATAAGAATGCTGCAGTGATCAAATGAGTCGCACTTCCTGACAGAAGGCCTTATCCTTGAAGGTTGTTTTCACACTGACGTACAGTCTCAGTTGTAAGGTGCAAAAATCCCTTATAGTAGGAACCTACCGGGAAAGCCTTCTGTTCTTGGAAGAACAAAGTTAGTTTACATAGCTGTATCCGCCAAACTATGGCAGCTGAGCTGGAACCTAGAAGGCCAGCAGCCTGGACCTAATCTAAAGTGGCGCAAACTCAAGAAGAAAGGCTCCTGATAGTTGAGCAGGCGGCGGGGCACCTGAGATGGAAAGTCGATTGTCCACCCTCGCAACCTGTGGGCTCGGGGTTCAAACTTCACTGGAGGCCAACCGGCTAAGCTGCCCTCATTGGCGGATACAGCCTTGAAACCTTACCTTACCAAGAAGAAAGGTAGTCTCAGGAAACTAAGAGGTTTAGGGTTAGGGAAGAACAAGGATAAGGTCTGGTAGTTTTCTTCAACTTTGGCCATCTGGAAAGGGGTCTGCAAAAAGAAGCAAGGCCTCGTTAATCCAATTTTGCTTCATCACCAATATCTGTACGAACTAAAACCTTCACTAATAGCTTAAGAAATCTTCTTGCAATCCCAAACATTACAAACTGCAAGCCACAAGTGCACCAAGACATTAGCATGGCATAAAGAAAAAGGCAGCTTGAAACAATAAATAAAATGAGTTTCGGCTGAGGAAGCGTGGATCCGGGATGGATTGAAGTACACAGCAACGTTTCAGTTGCTTCCTAAGTACAAGTCCTAAACGCTACAGCAATGAGAGCATCTTACAGTACATGTCACACACACATCAGCTAGCCCACCTCAAATGCAACCTTTCTACCTCGACAGAAGACCCTGAACACACTGCATTCACTGCTGCGCATACTGGGGTCCTTGCACGCTCTGGTGGCTGGTAAGGTGTGTAGATGAGTCTTCTGATTCACTAGGCGAGAGCGGCGCCGGCGCAACATGCACCTCCTGCTGCAGGAGCTGCCGCTGCTGCAGCTGGTGGTGTTGCAGAGCCTCCCCGTCCGCAGTTATCCCCTGCATGCTTGTGCTGGGCGCCTCTGCAGCGAAGGTGCTACTGCTGCTACTTGCTTGTGCATGCTCGTCAAGCTGCTGCCCCTGCTGCCAAGCCTCCTGCTGTCCACTGCTGCTGGCCTCCCCAGACAGAGGCGCTAACTCCAGCTGAGGGGTGTGCGCAGGCACAGGCGCAGCTGCAGCAGTTGCTGCCATGGAAGCTGCCACCACACTGCTGCTGTCGTTGCCTACAGCTGCTTGCAGCGCTGCCGGCTGCTGCTGCTGCTGCACGGCCTGGTACTTGGGCACCTTCTTGCTGACTTTCTTCTTGATGCGCCGTGGCAGACGGGGCAGCCAAGAGGGACGAGGGATCTGAAGGGCCACAAATGTTTGCGGACAAGCAATCTCACTTATGTCCCAGGCTCAGATAAGCTGGAGCGGGCACAGCCATACAGGGCCAGAGGAGCAACTGATAACAAGGAAATGTGCACGATGCCCTCAATTTAGTGATGCAGAGGCCCTAGCCAACTCGCGCAGATGGGGCATGCAGTGTGACTTGCTCAGTGCATGATAGACGAAGACATTGCCTGCAACAAAAACAGGGATGGGCTTAAATCACATGCAGCAATTCTTCCCGTGAGCTCCATAAACAGCGCTCACACACCTGCACCGGAGCCAAGCTGGATGGGGCAGGGAGACCTTGCCACATGGGACGCGTCTGCTCTCCTATGTGCTGGCTGGCAAAGCGTGCTCCCCCACTGAGTAGAAGGTAGGTCCACAAGTAGTTGGTGTGCACAAAGAGGAGGCGGTCCAGGCCGCCAACCAGTTGATATCTGCAAAAACATGATGCAGGGATGCATGAGTTGGCACTCGTGCCCTACATAGAGACTGATGCAGTACATATGCGACCCATCAGCCCTGTCAGCCCTCTCAGCGTGTGAGATTTTCCCTGTAATCTGTGTAAGCGCACATCCATATCTCTTGGCACTCTGAGCTCATACTTCACTCTCATCTTACATTGAAGCTCATGTACTCTCTGAAGATGAGGTACAGAAACTCATGTCATTCGAATGACCAAAGAAGAGCAACCCGCAGACAGACTTGGGACACTCTTGGTCGCAAGGCTGCAATGAGATTTTTATGTAAGCCTTGCGATCAAGAGTGCCTAAGAGTCCTCCGTGTGTGACATGCCTGACTGCACCGAGGACCAACAAACATCAAGAAATCTAACTTATTCACTGATGCATTTGATACAAGCTGTATTGAACCCAGCGATATGCCTCCATGCTGTCTTCGAGAATTCTGACCGTCTATGGTACAGCAGACGGTACAGCACAATTAAAATTGAAGAAACACAGCCAGGAGAAAGGTGTCCAGTTTGGTGGCACCGTCTGCCAGCTTCGCCCCGCCAGCGTGCTTGCGCGGGCTTGCAGCTTCAATTCCGGGGGCACCCGCCCACGAACTGCTTCAAATATATATTATACAAAACAGAACATGCTGATGCTAAATAATGGAAAACGAGCACGGCATGCCTTGGCGGGGCCTAGCCTGCCCCCCAAACTTGCCTGACAGGCCCTCCCCCAAGCCTGAGGGCTCCCCCCACATCAGGCCTCGGCATAGGCCTGCCCAGAAGAAAGAACAAGGTCAGCAAGAATAGGCACAGCATGCGGCAGCAGCAGCAGCAGCAGCAGGGGGGTGGTCCATGGAGCAGCTGCAGCAATTGGGATGGGCAGTGACCCAGGAGGGATGGAGAGGGTTGCTTGCGAGGGGGAGTAATGGGGTTTTCCTTTAAATTAAGGTCTTTATTAGACCCTTTATTGTGTCTTGGCTATGTTTCAAAGCAGCTTTTCAATATTTTCCCTAACCAGCATTTCTGACCGAACCGTACACCAAACTGTGTTGCACCATCTAGACGGTCCAAATTTTGAGAAATACGGTAAAAATGAAGGACGGTGCCGTCCCGTCCTAATCGTACAGTGGACCTTCTACTGACCTGGCACAACCCTGATTGAACCAGAACACTTCCTTTGACCTGATCCAATACCTTCCCATCATTGCGCTACACTATATCGATGAAAAACGTGGGAATCAACGTTACACTGCAGGGACAGCATCGGCTCCATACACTTGGGAGTACTGACACCAACACAGGGTTGTACAAGCTAAAAGAAGACGTAGTGGGTTTGTCTACCGGCGGGCAAGAAAGGTTTAGGGTAGTGGAAGACGGTAAAGTGGGAATCAACCTTAAAGGAGACCCAATGAGTTGATGTGGCAGGAAGTGTGCAGGTCTTTGTGCAATTCAAAGACTGCTCCCACCAAACCCAAATTTGCGATGAGTATATGCATCATCATACATTGATTCGGCTTCTTTCACCGCCTTTTCTGCAAGTTCGACTCCATCCCTCGCCCTGCTTATAGCCTCTTTTTATCCTTGATTAACGACTGAGACCGAAAGGAAGGGATACACTTTCACCGGTTTGATTTAATGCACTCATGCCTTGGAAAAACGCTCACCTGACATTGGCATTTGTGGCAAAGTAGGCACCAAGACCGCCTGAGGCGTGGCCAAGGGTGGGCACAGCAATGCTGGGCTGCCACTCGGGGTCAGCTCGCTGCCGCAGGTTGACAGCTGCACACCAAGGTCACACCCACAACACCCGTAATGAGCGGATTGCACAGAAATCATGAAGGCACACTCTCGCACGTGAGGTGGTGAGCCTCTCAGAAAGAATGCAGACCAAATGGGAAACAAGGATGAGTACTGCGTTGAATGCAAGGGTCTGGTGGCGGAGATCTTGCTGCTGCTCCGCCGCGTCAACTCCATCTGCTCAATCTGCTAGGAAGGAAACCTTCTTTCTCAGGTTGACGGCTCCAAGGAGGCTTGGAGGAGAGGGCACGGTGTTCACCCTTCATACCATCAAAATTGAGTTGTAGGGATCAATGACCAAGCACGGGCTTGGTCGTTGCCTGAACGCCCTGGCTCGACGTGGAGGGTGAGTCATGTGTTCTCTCTTCCCACCCCTCCCATCCATTTGCAGAGCCAAAAGCCCCCAAAAATGCACTGAGTAAGAACGATGCTCATGGCAGAAAGCGAGGAGGAGAACAGATAACCATGAGCACGAGCAGGCTTGCACAAAGAGAAAACAGGAGCAAAGAGGGGTATGGGCACCTACCGGCAGCAGACATGATGGAGGTGGCACCGCCAGCAACTGCACCGACAGCACTGAGCTCAGCGAACTTGGCGAGGAAGCCGCCAATGCGGGATTGGATGCTGTATTGACGCAGAGGGGTGGACGCGTCAAAAACGCAGTTGGGCAGGCCATCCAGGGTCTGCACACACGGGAAGGTGAGAGGTTGTCTCATGTCAGGAGGATCCCCATTTGAGCAGCTGCACTGCCTCATAGCAATCCCTTGCTAAGGTAGCCACCTTCCCATGATGGGCCTAACCCTCACCTGCTGCCATGGGAACTTCTGGACAGAGCCGTATGAGCGTGTTGGGGCCACCATCCACACGGTCGCAGCTGTAGCAGCTGCCATGCCCAGCGAGTTGATCAGGGCCAAGTCCAGCTCGTCCTTAAACTTCTCCCCGCGAGCACGGTACTCGAACCACAGACTTGCGCATGCTGCAATGGATGACTCCAGCACGGCCTTCTGCACAAACCCTGGGTCTGCCATCAGCCTGCCCACAAAGTCGCGGGCCACCTGCAGAGCGCAGCAGGAGCCTGATGAGGGAGGCTGATCGAGAGTGCCAAAGTACAGGGGTCAAGGCAGCAGCAGTAGCTTGCTTGAAAGATTGCAAATGGCTTGTGGCACAGCAGGCAGCAGGCAGCGCACGCTTTAAGGGAAGAAAGTTTGGCAGATACAGCTATGTAACCTAACCTTAAGGGAAGAAAGAGCGGCTGCACAATAGGCACTCAATCCCGCACAGGCCGCGCAGCCCAGCAATAGAAAATGAATAAGTCTTATCGATCCTTGGCTGCAAAAAAGTGCACAAAACACATGCACATAACACGTGCTGAGAGGTCCTGTCAGACTGGAAGGGAATAGCATGTGTCCCAACCCATCCAACTCATGCATGGGCCAGCCACTCACGCTGGGTGGTAGATTCCTGGTGACCGTCCTGGTCACGTTGGGGCGCACGTCCATGGCAAAGAACCGCACGAGCTGGGCGGAGCTGAACAGGCCCATGGTCACCGCCTGGCGCAGGATGGCGGGCAAGTCGGCCACCGTGCGCATCCATTCCGCCAGCACGGCTCCGATGGAAAAGGTGTCATACTGCTCGGGAATGGCCGCGCGTAGGAGGCCCCAACGCCCGCTGCCACCCTGACCATCCCCTCCCTCCCCGTCGTCGTCGCCCTCGTTGAAGTAGTCGTCATCATCCCCGCCATCATCTCCTCCACCACCACCTGTATTGTTGCGGGCAGAAAGGGGGCGAAAAGAGACACGTTACTTGAGAGGGCTATGGGGGGAGAGAGGGTCGTGCACAGCAAGCATCACACTTCGTCAGGGTTACACAGGCACCAGACCCTGTGGACCCCTAGTGGACCCCAAGGCGCTTCAGCACAATTTGAAGAACGCGAGCAGCTAGCTAGCCACGGGCTTAAAGGCCCCCAAGCGAGTAGCACGCAGTCGCACGAATCCTCCTCTCCTTCTTCTGTGTTTCACACAGCGTTCGCCGTTGGCGCACCGTTGTGGATGTTCTTGCCCATGTCACCCCCGCTGCCTCCGTCATCCAGTTTGGGAGTCTGCACCGTGGGCGTGGGCATCACGAAGGACAGCTTGCTCCGCTCTAAAGTGGCGCTGCCACCCAGGCTGCCCCCCATCCCGCCCTTGGCCATGGTCACAGGCCCCATGGTACCGCTTGGGCTGGTGGGGCTGGGGCTGCTGTTGCTGCTGGATGGGCTGTTGTCCAAAAAGTCCTACGAGGAGGGGCACAAAGACAACACCTTGGTATTAGAGGGTCAGGCAGGGTCGCGCACACCCTGGGAACAGTCTTGAACAGAGCCCACGCCCCAGCTACAAGGAGACCTCACACTAGCACACAGCCCCACAAACATTTACACAAGTTGCAGCTCAAGCTGTCCGCCTGCCTTGCCCAGGTCAGTGGGGGCACGGGTGAACTCCTGCTGCTGCCTCACCTCGTTGTCCCTGCTAGGCGGGAAAGCAACAGCGCTGCCAACGACGCGCAGCCCCGCGTTCCTGCTCCTGATGACCACGCCCCGGCTCACGCCCTGGCGGCATGCCAAGGACGCCTGTACCCTCTTCGGTGCAGCTGGCCTGCTGCCAGCTCGGACAAACGGTCGCTGAGAGAGCATTGTAAAATCAATATGCAGTTTGAGTTCTGAAGCAAAACCTGCTTCAAAACAAAAGGCAGATGCAGGGTGCTACCGGCATATAATTAACCGGGCGCATACAACTAGCATGTAATTAAGTGAGTGCAGTACAAAATCGAATTGTATAAGCGCTTTTTGCACATTGTACTCGTGAAGTTGGATCCCGAAACCTCGATTTTTCCTCTCCTCCTCCCGGCATCACCCCAATGCTGCACAGCATACCCACGCAGCGAGCAAACACGCAACTGAGGTCAGATGCTGGAGCTGCGCCACGCCAGCAAGTCCGGCCCTACGTGGGGCCACACAGCCCTGCAAGCCCTGCCACCCACAGCCAGCCAGCCCTCCATCCTGCAGCCTACCTCATGACCAGAAGATGCCTTAGGAGGGGACGTGAGAGAAGGAACGCAGCCGTGATGCCGCGGGCAACTAAATCGGGAAACACAAATGTGTCCACCAAGGACGTGCTCTCCAACTCCTCTTGGTTCTTCTCTGAGACCGGACAGCAAGCTTGGGTGAGTAGGGAACATTGGCTTGACTTATCAAGAGGAGTCTACGGCCTTAGTGGCCCATGCCTGTGGCCCTCTCAGTGCGCTCCAGGCCGCTAATTCCCCATCTTCGTGTCTGTGCGACAGATTGAGGCCATGGAGTTGAACACCCTGACACCAGACATGCCAGATGTCCTCAAAGAAATGGGTGAGTAGGCATCTGTGTGCTGATGGTAAGGTGGCAGTGTTCCCATTGTATGCTTCAGAGAGCAATGACATGACATGACAGACACCAGGTACGTGCGCATGCTTTGACTGACGTCCTCTGGCTGTTGATACATGCTGGCATGAGAAAATTACATGGTGTAGAAGACATTGTGTTGGAGAAAGTGCTACCTTGTGGTTACAGAGTGATCACATGTCACGCACTTGCGGCTAGCGCATTATGAACAGAAACATTTGTTTTGCGCAAATTGAGCAGGAGAGTATCCGCTCATCTTCTGTCTCTTGATGCCCTCAGAGCAAGTGCAAAATTTAGCTGTGATCCAAGCAAATGGTTTGTACTGACGCCGTGTCTGCGCCAACAGATGGTTGCAAAAGCTGAGGGTTTTGGTTGAGCAGCCTTTTTGCTGTTATGAGTGCATGAGGGATGAGTCAACTTACCATGCAATGAGATGTTATTGGCTGTCCCTGGCGCTTTTCTGGGTGTGCATTCCCACCTGTTTTTATCATGCGTTGCTGAGTCTCCTCCACAATCTACACCCATGGCCACCCCCTGCCCAGGCTGAGCAGGAAGCAGAGGGAAGCAAGGATTTAGATTAGAACAGGGGCCATGGCTGAGGACAGCAGGCACAAGGGTCAGCACGCCGTGCATCCCATTCAGGGATGTTTTGCCTGCATTTGATAGCGCCTTGCAGTGCATGGGTGCATCTCCCTCTGCAGTGTACCCGCCCACACATGGAACCTTGCTTCAAGTCTTGGTGCTATGATCAGTCTCAAGACGCACTGATCTCGCTCATAAGGTTGGCCTGTCAAAGCAAGCTCATCAAGCATATGTTGTTCACTGATGCTGTTCGGACAGTGCTGATGCCTTGCAGGGCAGTCTGTATGCCCTGTGGCTGGACTGCAGCAATCATTTGGTGCAGGAAGGTGCCCTCCATGCATGTTCCTTTGTGAGTTTGAGCAGCCGCCCCAGAGTGCAAGTTCTACTCGCTTTCTGCCCCATTGCTTCGCCAGGCATCAACTACGACCCAGAGCTCCTGTCTGAGAAGCTGAGGAACAACTGGCCAGAGGTGTACGCACGCGCCTTGAATGTGACAACAGCCCTTGGAGGGTTTGCGGCCAGCATAGCCCGGGTGGGTGCCCTGCGTATCCTGATGCAGTGTGTGCTTCATGAACACCAGGTCTACCGATCCTGCTGTAGTCCATGTGTTATACAGGGGCGCACCGTGCCTTCACACCATGCAGTGCGTGTGATTGTTCACGCAGAGGCATCGGGTCTCTGATGGGCCTCGGAATGCCCCTGGCACAGGGGGGGCTCCATCCAGCATGCAGCGTCCAGCATCCAGCATCCAGCGCGTGTGATTGTTCAAGCAGTAGCATCAGGTCTCTGATGCAATGTTGTAATGGAGAGTGAGGACTTAGTTCCTTTGAAGCTGTGGGGATGAACAAGAGGCGGGGCGCAGCGGGTGCTCTGCACCCTGTGAGATACGTGCGTATGCTTATGCAGCTTTTAAGTTATGCCTCATGAGGGGGTAGGCGCTCATGCAGACGCTGTAGGTGTCATGCAAAAGGTCCTGTATGTGAGTCTCATGGACACTGCAAGGGCTTCAAGTGTCACACCCTGTCCGTTGCATGCGCATGCTGGCTGTGCTTCCCGCCTCGTCCGCCTCACCCTGTCTCCCAACTGCTGCTGGCGCAGGACTACGCACTGGGCAGCATCGATCGCAACATGCTCCAGCGCGCCATCGAACTGCGTGAGCTGCTCAGCAGGCTGGGGTGAGTGTGTGTATGTATGACAGCTTGCTTGCCCACAGTGTGTGCATGTGTGTGCGCGCGCTCATGTAGTGTGCATGTTCGTGTGCATGTGCTTGCATCTCATAAAGGAGAAGGACACACAGCAAGGGAATCGCGAAATAGCCAGCTGTGGCGGGTAGGCAGGAGAGGCACAAGAGAAGAGGTTGGGCTCTGCTTGCGGTGTTGTTTTGCATCAGGGGCAGGTGTTGTTTTCAGTAATGGAAATATTCCTCTTACAGCATTGCTCCTGGCCACAAACTTTTGTTCCCACTCTGGGCTGTCAAGCAGCCGCACTTACAGTCGCAGTTACAGTGAGGCCCACGTGCTCAGCAGGCCTATGCTCTCGCGAGCTGAAGGCACGCACCAGGCTGACCCTGCACATCTGTTTCCAGCGTGATGGCTCAATGGTCTTATGAAACGAATTGGTCATGCACTCCATTCTGATAAGCCCGGCACTTTCACTGCGGTTTGACTTGCCGAGTGCTTCCCAATGTCCAACCCCTACTGTGTGTACTCGCGCCAGACTACTGCAATTCAGCTGCGTGCGCTCTCCTCTTGGGAAGTGGAGAGCTCAGCGCCACTGCACTGCCGCCACACCCCTCTCACTTTCTGCCCCTGTGCCCCTGCCCGACAAGCACAAGCAGCTGCACGCCCACATGGACTTGCGCTTGCGCGCACCTGCTCAATCTCTTTGCTGCGCATCTACCATGAGAGTTGCTATCCTGCCAAGTCCTGTGTTATCCGCGGGCCCACACCCGCGTCAAGCAGGCCATGCCCGCTGCCGCTGTCCAGCACGCACAGGCATGAGCGCGCACACGCACACACACACACACACGCACACACACAAAGGTGCACGCGTGGCATGCCTGGCCACCGCTGCAGTACCCCTAGAGACCGCAGCTTTCAATGCAGATAGAAACATCCCCCCCCCCCCCCCC
>LFCJ01000269.1_pt1 | contig 30985 bp, 22 predicted proteins | sample 643141 | NCBI WGS metagenome assembly LFCJ01 (sample SAMN03766243, study PRJNA286221) | soda lake metagenome | biome: soda lake; feature: Kulunda steppe; material: water; isolation source: sample B1-Br-g2 brine of Lake Bitter-1 | place: Russia: Kulunda steppe | collected 2010-07
CAGCATTCCGAATTATATGTTTTCCGTATCTGAAATCGAATTCATGCCGTTGACATGTAACTTGTAACGAGTGAGAGCCATCGACGAGAAACACAGCGTCATTGATGTTGAGTTTTTCTCTAATCTCAGCAAGAAACGAATTAGTGAGAGCCTTCGTAGTGGTTGGTTCAAGCTTTGTGTAAAGCAATTTGATCGTTTTTGGATCGACAGCAGCGTACAGCAGATACTGCTCGTCATTGAGCCGGATAACCGTCTCATCAACCACAACGTGATCCAAGATTGACCGGACTTGGGCTATAGATCAGGCTTGTGAACCCAATTATGCACAATCGACCTACCACACTCGACACCGAATATATCAAGAATAGAAACAGTGTTCGAAACCAAGAGACCAGCAAGAGGGAGCTGAATACTCAGCTTCATTAGCAGCTTCGGTGTCCGCTCTCGCTCCACAAAACCTTACTTAATCTGGTCAATACGTCCGTTGAGGTCGCGTTTTCGGGCATAGAACACCTTGAAAACGCGACTGCTCATTCTTCAATCCTCATCTGAACACTGCAGCTAAACTAGACAGTGCCCTAAAGATCAATAGACTCGCTACGTTTCTTATTGGTCGATCCAAACGTTACTGTAACTGGTAACCATTCTGGGGTTGAGTGGATGCCTCGCGTGGATCTGCAAGTCGTTCACGTAGTCACCGTGTGCGAATACTTCCCTGGTACTGAACAATGGCATGTGGACTGTATCCTCGAGGATCATTCGAATTACCTGATCAGCCATCTCTGCTGATGCCTCATCATCAACCGTCCGCCGCATTTCCTCAAGGGTGTCAAATAGCTCTTGGTTCTCGTATCCGAGACCGTGGTTGGTACCGAACAGATCCTCGTGGAAGATGTTGTACTGGTAGTCGATGGGTATCGGTGGTCCTCCCCAGCCGATGATGTACATCGTAAAGTCTTCTTCGTCCCCTGTATTGTAGGTTTCCAGGAATGTTGCGTAGTCCAGTTGCTGGAATTCCGCGTCAATCCCAGCCTCTTGCAGTCCGTTGACGATACTTTCACCGACATTGATGTTTTGATCGACAGGAACTGTGATCAACAGCGGAGTCCAGTCGTCCGGGACGTCTTCTTCCTCAAATATCTCTTGTGCCTGATCGATATCGCGCTCTCCACCTCTTGAGAGCTCCTCATACTCCTCCATTGGAAGGCCCAACTCTTCCGCCACAACCAGAGGAACACCGCAGGCGTAGTTTCGGTCAGCGTTCGGCTCAGCGTAGTCTGCGACAGCCGAATCAAGGTCCACACAGAGATTGATTGCTTCCCTAACTCGCGGATTGGTCGTCGGACCTTCGTTACAATTGAAGGCGACGTATGTGTAGTTCAATCCTGCTGTATCCGCAATCTGGTTTTCTTCGCTGTTTTCGATCGTCGAACGAAGGTCCGGTGGAACACCTTCGATCAGATCCACAGAATCCGTCTCCAATTCCGTCAACCGAGTTGAGGATTCTTCGACCGCTGTAAATCTGACCTCTTCGACGTTTGGTATTTCGCCCCAGAAGTCGTCCCATCGTTCGAGTATCGTTTCTCCACCTGGGTCGAACTCAACGACCTCAAATGGTCCGTTTCCGATGACGTTGTCACGCCATCCTCGCTCGTCAGTCGTTTTATACTCTTCACGAACCTCCTTGTTGGCAATCATCGCCTGGAACGGCCGCTCTATGATCGGCGTCGGATTTTCCAGGTTAATTTCGACAGTTTTTTCGTCTACAATTTCAATAGAGTCTATAATCGTGAAGTGTTCTCTATGCCCTCTATCCTCTTCGATAGGCTGGGTGTAGGAGTATTCAACGTCTTCGGCAGTGACGGTATCGCCATTGTGAAATGCGGCTTCTTCCTTTATGTCGACAATCCAGCGTTGCCCGTCCCGTTCGGACTCTGGTTGACCGTCTGCAAGTTCAGGCTCCCACTCGATTCCTTCGTCGTAAGAGTACAATCCTCGGTGGAGTCGGTTGTGAATCTGAGCTGATGCACCATCGGGTTGATAAAGGGGGTCGATGTGGACAGGTTCGTTTTCCTGTGCGAATCGGAGTGTCCCACCTTCATCACCGTCCACTGTCTCACTGTCATCGCCATCAGCATCATCGTCGCCACCGCCGAGGCAACCCGCGACACCAGTGAGTGCTACTGCAGCACCACTAGCGGCAAGTAGTCTCCGCCGAGACATATGTTCTTTGCTAATACGCACCATGGTGGGAATACCGGCCTCAAAACATATATAGTTAATTCATTATATCTTCTCGGGAGGAGTTGATTTTATACGATTATGGCAATTGTACTGGGTCATGGATACTTGTAAAATCGTGTGCCTTCACGTCGTATTTATCATTCTAATGTTATCGTAACTGACTCAAGATCGCTCGGAAAGTATGTCACCTGCTCTACACCTGAGTCGGTTATAACGATAGTATCTGAGTGACGATATCCGGCCACTCCGGGGCGGTAGATGCCAGGTTCGATGGAATACACGTGGCCTGGTTGCATCACTTCGTCGCTACCGCGGTCGATGAAGTCTCGCTCGTGGCCCTCCATGCCGAGATTGTGGCCAGTGTGGTGTTGGGCATACTCGAGAACCCCCTGTTCATGAAAGTAGTCGTGGACGCACTGGTCAACGTACGCGCACGGAATACCTGGACCGCTCTCCTCTATGGCAATTCGCTGGGCCTCGGTGACTATCTCAAAATAGTGACGATGTTCGTCAGTTGGAGTGCCAACGAACATTGTCCGTTCGAGTTCGCTACGATAGCCGCCCACGTTCGAAATCGCACCGGTGACGAGGATATCGCCTCGCTGCACTCGACGAGTCCCTGAAAGCCCGTGGGGGAGCGCGGTGTTCGGACCTGACAGAAAACTACACCACGTTGGGAACCCACCCATGCTTCGCGGAGTATATCGATCCCCGAGTGCGTCATACATGGATCGAGAGGCCTTGATACTCGCTCGCTTCGAAATAACGAGCTCCAGTTCACCCGGCTCGACATACTCAAGGAGCTTACGGTGGGTGAGATTTGCCCACATCGCGGATTCTTTGATCAACTCGATTTCGACGTCGGACTTTCGCTTTCGAAACTCCTCAATCCAATCAACGACCTCCACGTCGACTCCTGCACACTCTGCGAGAGTTGGTCCCGTGTACCCCCAGTAATGGGGTGCACCGCTTATATCCGCAGCCACGTACTTGACGCCGCGCTCGGCAAGCATCGTTCGAATCGCCTCTTCCGGCGTTTGTTGTGGATGGACGTAATAGGTACCGTCACCGCCGGGATACTCGTAGTAGTGCTCGACGCTTTCGAGTATCGGAACGTCGTCACTCGAGGCCCGCTCGAGTTCGAGACGTGGAACGGTAATGGCGACGTCATCCGGCGTTACGAGTACACAAACGGGTCGTTCCGTCTGGACGAAAATAAAACCGGTCGCCCACTCAATGTTCGTCGGCGTGAACAGGCACAAGCCGTCGAACCCTTGTTTATTTATGGTCTCTCGAATTCGTTCGATACGACTCTCTCGTTCATTTCTAGGAACTGTTGTGCGTCCCATGCCGGGCGTTCACGGTGCGTTGAAATAATACTTTGTTGTGGATGTCTTGACCGGATCACTGAAACTTGGATGCTTGATCGCCAGCAAACGGACAAATAGCTGTGAAAGAGTTGGACAGAGGCAGTACGTATATTTCATGTGCATGAGTATTACCGATAGATGCCAATATTGTCACCCCTACTGGACGGACTCGATACCATCGATCGGCGCGTCTTCCCCGCCGATGGATCGCTGCATTACGTCAACTGGGCACGAACCGCTCTCGAGATGATCATCGATCTAGAGGATCTTCACGGTTCAACGCTCCTTCTTCCGGCGTTTATTTGTCAGGATAGTTTCGCCCCGCTATTTGCACGCTACGAGATTACACCCCGGTTCGTGGACGTCCATCCCCGGACGTTCCATATCGACATTGCGACCACGATGGACGAACTTGAGTCAGTTGATTCCGTCCTTTATGTCCACGCATTCGGGCTCCCAGCATCACTCAAGAACCTCTCCTCTGCCTGCGCTCGAGAGGACGTCATATTGATCGAAGACTGTGCAAGAGCCACTGGTGCGACTGTTGACGGTCGGCTTGCAGGCTCGTTCGGTGATCACGCATTGTACTCTCTATCAAAGATTGCACCGATCCCGAAGGGCGGAGCACTCCTCACCACGGCGGACCCCAAAAGAGTCCAACTTGAACGTCCGTCCTACGACACACACAGTTTGTATGCTGTCTCTCCTGCCCCCATTACCGATGCCTTGTCACCGACGTATCCACACGAAATCGAGCGTCGGAAACTCGACTCGCTGACAACGTGGGCGTTCCGACGATACGTACGTCGACAGTTCGAAAAGGACCGCCAAGCCACCAGACGGCGTGTAGAGTACTTTCGCCAGGGGCTGGAACCTGAAGGGTTCATCTTTCAACGGGATCTCGCCGGGCGTCTCTATCCGACGGCGCCCGTGATCACTCCGTGTGGGTGTGATCGAGACGAACTCGCTCACTACCTCTCGACGAAAAACGTACCATATAGCGTAGTGTGGGGGCATCCGTGGGGAAAGACTATTGCGGGTCGAGAGTTCGACGAGTCTTTTCCCCACGCCGCTCACCTGACCGGACAATTGCTCCACCTTGACGTGCGGGCGATGAACGACGACGACGTCGGGGAGACTATCGATGTCATACTCGAGTTTCTCGAAATGTTTGGCACGGCATAAGTCGAAGTCGTCCCGAAAACAGTTAACACCAGGTCTTATGAAACGGCGTGCTCGAAAGTGGTCCTCAAAAAATAGGCTCTAGGCTCTCTCCTGTGCTCTAAATAAGGTCCTCGGTCGCTGCGTCAACCCACCAATCCTGGTACGTCTCGATACCGCGTTCAAGCGAATAATGGGGCTCGTATCCGAGTTCGTTTTGTGCACGAAGGATACTCAGAGGGCCACGCAAGCTCCCTACATTGGCAACGAGGTCAGCGTCGTCAGGATCGTCAACGACTTCCCACTCGAATTCGAGGTTTGGCGCTCGCTGCGCAGCATCGAGGATTTCCTTAAGCGTATAATTGACGCCGCCCGCGACGTTGTAAATCTTTGACTCCGGTGCATCGAGTGCTGAGACAATTCCCTGTGCAGTGTCCATGGCGAAGGTCCAGTCTCGAACATAGGCGAGACCGCTGACCCGAACGGTTTCGAGCTTCTCGTCGTTCACCAACTGAAGAAGTCGGTAAATTGGTCCCATCAGGAAGCGCGTACTTGTCGGGCGTTCCATCGGGCCGTATGGGGCTGCGATACGAACCGAGCACGCGGTCATGTCGAACAGGGTTGCATATCGGTCGACGAGTCGTTCGCTCGAGACTTTCGATGTGAGATAGAAGTTATCCATCCCGATGTAGGGATCGACTGCACTTTCGGTGACGGGTACGTTCGGATCGTCGGTACTGCCGTAAACGCCCGATGATGAGACGTAAACGAATCGATTGACGTCACTTAGCCGAGCAAGTTCTAAAACGTTGACGGTCCCTATAATGTTCGTCTCGAGGATTCCGTGGGGGTCGTCTCGCTCCATCTCTGGCGTGACTGCGGTGTAGACCGCTGCGTGAATGATACCGTCGAGGTCGTAGTTCGTGGCGATTTCACGCGTTCGCTCTTCGTCGCGCAGGTCGACATCAATCCACGTAATCTTACCGTCGCCGTCCTCAAGGTAAGCCTCAACGAGCGGATTAGCTTCGCTCACCTCGAAGTCCATTCCGAGAACGTCGTAGCCATTCTCTAGGAGATACCTGACGATATTGGTCCCGATAAAGCCCGTTGCACCAGTCACGGCTATCAGCGGCCGGTTTGGGTTGTCTGCAGAGGAGTGACTGTCGCTCATCGGGTTATTCCGAGAACTCGAGGACTACGTATCCCAGCTTGTCCTTGCCGGTATTGAGCAGTTGGTGCTCTATCTCGTGTGGGTTGTGTGCGATGGTGCCAGCTTCAATATCAAATTCATCACTGCCACTGACGAGTTTTCCGCTCCCTCGAACCACATATAGCACTTCCTCGTCGTGATAGTGGAGTCCTTGTTTCTTACCGGGCGCGAACACCTGATAGCCCGCTACTACAAGATTCTTCGCACTAGCTTTATTTGCACCGAAGTCGTGGAACGTATCATCAATCTTTCGTGCGGTCGGCGTGAATGTATCGAGTTTGCCGACACTTCCATCTCGGACGCCGTAATCGGTGTCCTCAGTTTCACAGGAAACTGCAAGACAACGCATCGGTCCTTCGCCGGTATTTTCGAAGCTATAGGAGTGTGTTCCCGGAATCCAGCCGCCGGTGTCGTTGTCGATGACTAACGGGAGGTCGGTGTGATCTTTGTTCCAAACTAGGATGCCGTTGCCCGCCAGGAAGTGATAGAAAATCTCGCCGTGAAACTCGCCGGGTTCATAGGTGGCACCGCGGTCAATGACTAGCAGGCTAGCGGAAACGCGCTTTGCTGGCGTGTCTTCGGCGTCGAACAAAGCATACTCCTGAACGCCGGATTGAATTTCAGTTGGTTCTTGATCGGTCCAATGTGCGACGGTTGATTGATTCGTTGACATAGTTGGGTTTGCTTATCGGTACCGTGTGATATAGCAAAGGAAAGGAAGTAATAAATAGTTTTTCCTTGGTATTTCATCACTTACCAAGCGCTACTGCTAATGAACTTGTCCCCGTTGCAAATCGTAATGGAGGCATCTGGTCAAAGCTAGTTGGTTATTTTACAATGGAGCAACCCGTTTCACCCTATGAAACAACAGGGTAAATGGGCCATAGCTACAATCCACACCCGTGTTAAATAATATTGATGGGCTGCCACATTCGTATAGCTAGATTAAATCTCGTTCCCTGTGCACATCTCACATGGTCTTAGGTTTGGCTTTGGCACAGATTCGCAAAGTAGATACGCGACCCCTTTACACACATAAGCATGTAATGGCTGAGTCCATTTTCCGTTTCACAGGACCAAATGAGTCAAAAGTCCGTTATGAGTAGCTGACGTTAATCTTGATGATTGTCGCTGTGTTTCGTACCATGTTGGGGATTTCGGTTTCAAATCGGTCACCATCCAGACGGGTTGCGGGGCCCGAGACGCTTACTGCTCCGAGAAGATCGCCTTCCTTGTTAAGTATCGGTGCTGCAACACAGCGAATTCCCTCTGCACGCTCTTCACCATCGAATGCCACACCTTCGTCGCGGATGCGGTCAAGTTGCTCGTTGAGTGTCTTCCGATCGGTGACGGTATTCGGAGTTTCAGCGGGTAGACCGTGTGTGTCTAGGATTGTTTCAAGTTTGGTCTCCGAACTGAACGCAAGGATCGCTTTGCCGAGTGCGGACGTGTGGAGATACTGCGTCGTTCCGGTTTTAGTGTCCAGCGGGACGGCGTTTTCTCCCCTAGCGATGTGCAGATACATGCCCATGCCGTGCTCTTCGACCATGAGATTCGCGAGCTCACCGGTTTCCTCGGCCAGCGTGTTTACTTCCGATTTTCCGATGTCATAAATGTCCCAACGCCGTCGAACGGTCTCCCCCATCTGAAAGAATCGTAGACTCAACTCGTACCGTCCGTCCTCCTTGACGAGGTATTCTTGACTTTCGAGTGTACTCAAATGGTGGTGCACCGTTCCCTTGTCCAATCCGAGATAGTTCGCCAGTTCAGTTACACCGGCGGTGCCCAGTTCCGCCAATGCGTCCAGCACTTCCAGTGATTTGGTCGTTGCCTGGATCGGGTTTTTTGCGCGCGGTGTCATACACTTATCTAGTCTCGTGAAACATAATCAATCTTTGCGTGGGTTGCACGGTGAGACACAGCTAGTTGTGTAACCACACCACTACGTATCTCCCGACTATCCCAGGTTGTTTGAGATTTCACAATATTAAATGGGCACGCTACCGGCCTCGGTGAAAATCGTTAAGGCTTGAAAAGAGTGCTCAGTATCAGCCATATGTATTATAATAATTGGAATGGCCTGTAAAGGTCCAAAAAATCAGCAACATCGAAATACGTTCGGAACGCAAGAGGATATTTTTTGTTCATTCGAAAAAGCACTGTGTAGCAGAAGTAATAATACACATGGGTGCGACTTAAGAGATGAACGATCGAATGTAACAATCGATCAGCAAACATACTAGTATGAATCCGTCAAATCCAGACATAGTTGTTCTCCGGAAAAACACGGAGGGGTTGGCAATCCAACCCTACGTCCGGTTGATCGAGGAAAAGCTCCCACAATACACCGTCGTACACGCTCAAACTCCGACGGCAGAACGGCGGCTCATCAAATCCGCACGGTTTGCTACCGGCGTCGACTTCCCGGAAGAATTGCTGGAGTGCGCGGAAAAACTCGAGTTATTCGTAGTAGCGTCATCCGGTTACGGACACCTCCCATTAGACTCGTTCAGAGATAGGGGAATCGCTCTCTCGAACGCAGCAGGGATCCACGCTCCCGGAATCGCAGAGCAAGTGATCGGGTACTGCATGATGTTTGCCCGAAATATCCACATTGGCTGGCAACGCAATCTCACGCGGCAGTGGCGTCACTACAAAGCCAGGGAATTTGGGGGGAGCACGGTAACAATCGTCGGCCTCGGCTCCATCGGAACGGCGGTCGTCGACCGACTCGAGGGATTCGATGTTCGAACTATCGGGGTTCGATATACACCGGAGAAGGGCGGGCCTACCGACGAAGTGATCGGATTCCACGACGAAGCGTTTCACGCCGCCCTCGCGGAAACAGATTATCTTATTCTTGCAACGCCGCTTTCGGGGATGACTGAAGGATTGATCGATGAAGCGGAACTTAATACCCTCCCACCCGAAGCAGTCGTCATCAATGTGTGTCGCGGAAAAGTCGTCAACACGGATGCATTGCTAATGGCCCTCCAGAACGAGGACATTCGAGGCGCGGCACTCGATGTCACGGACCCAGAGCCGCTCCCCACTGACAGCCCACTGTGGCAAATGGATAACGTGCTTATCACCCCACATATGGGTGGTCACACGCCAAAACACTGGGAGCGACTAGTGGACATTCTCGCGTCGAACGTCAAGGAGATCGACGCTGGGACAACCGACGACCTCACAAACATAGTTCTCGAACCTCAACGTACGCCTGCAGCGAAAACCAACGGTTACGAGACCTAACGATTCCTATACATACACTCAAACCATGACGACCGAAGCTACAAACGCCATCAGAGCACAGATCGAAACCGACCTAGAGGAGCACATCGACCGCATTCAACGAGCGATCCAGCAGCCAAGCGTGAGCGTCGAGAACCACGGCCTTCGAGCAATCACCGAACTCGTACTCGAATATCTTGAGGAGCTCGGCTGTGCGGAGGCAACGCTCATCGAAACGGATGGAGCACCCGGCGTTTGGGGCTACTACGATGCCGGTGCGGAGAAGACAATCGTCAACTACGGGATGTTAGATACGCGTCCCGTTGGGGAGCGTTCTGCGTGGACTCACGACCCTTTTGGCGGGGAAATTGTCGAAACTGAGGAGTACGGCCGAACGTTCGTCGGTCGCGGCTCGGTGAAGTGCAAGGGACCGTATGTTGCCTGGCTCAACGCGCTCATGGCAACGAAAGCTGCTCTCGGCGAACTGCCAGTCAATATCCTGTTTCTAATCGAAGCTGAAGAAATCAACGGCAGTCCGCACTATTACGACATGCTCGACACGTACGGGGACCGAATCGACAACGCCGACGCCTGTTTCTCGCCGCTCGCCTCACAAAACGCAGCGGGTGACGTTTCCCTAGCACTTGGATACAAGGCGGCCCTGTATTTTACTCTCGAAGTGTCCGGCGAGAAGTGGGGGCGCGGTCCTCAGGGTGGCTCGATCCACGCGATGAGCAACGCGACCGTCGAGAGTCCAGCGTGGCGTCTCGTCGACGCCCTTTCCTCGCTCACCAGCGACGCAGGAACCCATATCGATATCGAGGGCTTTTATGACCAGTATGAACCGCCGACCGACGACGAGCGGGCCGAGATGCGTGCGTTCATCGAATCGCTCGAGAGTGATGGGGACGGCGAAGGAAAGATTTGGCAATCCTTGCCTGGCCTCTCACGCGGCGAGGGCGTCGTCGAAAACCTTGTAGACAATATCCATGAGGATCCACTTGAAGCGTTTTTGACTCACTTTTACGGGGCGGAGTCGCTAAACATCCAAGGCCTCAACTCAGGATACCTCGGTCCGAACACCGGGACCAAACCGTTTATAATGCCGGGATCGGGGGGCGCGTTTCTCGACTGGCGGTTGCCCCGCGGGTACGATCCTGATATCGTTCTCGAGCAGCTGCGGACCCACCTCGTCGACAACGGCTTCGAGGACGTGACGGTATCAGTCTCCGGTAAACATCCTTGGTGTAAAACGGACCGACACGCCACACTCGTCAACGCAGTGGAATCCGTGCTCGACAGGTACGACGCTGACCTCACTTGTTGGCCATACAGCGCTGGGGGCGTCCCGTGGGCTGCGTTCGGCAATCGGTTCGACATCCCAGTCCTTTACGGAGTTGGGATCGGCTACGGCGGCAATTCAGAAGGTGCAAATGAATTCTTCGCTATCGACGGGAACGAGCAAGTGGGCGGGCTCGTCGATTGCGAATGCGCACACGCCGAAATGCTTCTCGAGTACGCCAAGCGATAATCGCTGGTCTACTGGTTTTTCACCGGTCGATTCCAACGGCATTATCGCCACTGACATTTTTACAATCGTTCGGCGTTCCATTGAACATAATGGGTAGACGACCGACAGAATAAAGCACTGAGGTGTAAAAATCATGGATGCCGATGGAAGAAATACAGACGTCTGAGGCATACGAAAGCAGCGCACCGCTCTCACAGGCCATCCGTTACGGTGACACCGTCTACCTCTCGGGTGCGGTCCCAATCGATCCCGAAACGGGGGATATCGTCATGGGTGGCGTCGCAGAACAGACCGACCAAGTTTTGGCGAACCTCGACGCCGTTCTCGAGGCGGCAGGGAGTTCGATGGACCACGTCATCCGTGCCGGCGTTTACCTGACGGACATGGATTCATTTGGTGAGATGAACGAGGTGTACGAGTCGTACCTGTCCGAACCCTATCCAGCCCGCACCGCGGTGAAAGCCGAGATGGCGAGTCCGGATATCGACGTTGAGATTGACTTCGTCGCAGCGGTTCCCGAGTAACACAAATTTGTCGCACACACTTTTGTAGCTGGAGTCCCCCCTTACCAATAATGACAGTAGACACAGTTATCGTTGGTGGAACGATCGTCACCGCAGACACGTCCTACGACGGCTGGGTGGCGATCGATGACGAATCAATCGTTGCAGTCGGCGCCGAAACGGCACCACCGGAGGCAGTACAAACGATTGATGCGAGCGAAATGCTGGTGATGCCTGGGTTCATGGACGCCCAGACTCACGTTCACGATCGGTCCTCGATTGACACCCACGAGACAGCCGGTGGTGCAGCCGCCGCCGGCGGCATTACAACGTATATGGATTTCTCTTGGATGTACGTTGACCATCAGCCCTACAACGACACGCAGACCCTTATGGAGGGGATCCGGCGCAAACAAGATAAAGCCGAGGGCAAAGCTATCGTTGACTACGCCCTTCACGGGGGGATCACCTATGACAGCGAGGACGTTCTCGATGAACTCGAGAAAGCCCACGAGGCAGGCGTCACATCTTTCAAGATGTTTACCAGTGGTGGATTTTCAGCGTTGAACGGTTACATCGATGAGATACTCGAACGACTCGCGGATCTCGGCGGCGTCGGTGTCTTTCACACGGAGGACAAGTCGATTACTGACCGCCGAACCAAACGGTTCAGACAAATCGGAACTGGCGACCCAACCGAGTATCCGGCCTCCCGACCGGACTTCGCCGAAGCGATGGCTGCCGACTCAGTGCTTCGAATCGCTCAAGCACACGGCGCAAAGTACTTCGGGATTCACACAACCTCCCGCGCAGCAGCTAAAGTCATTGATAGCTACCGAGAAGACGGCAGCCTCGTGCGCGCAGAAACTTGTACACATTATACAGTTTTCGACGACTCCGTCTACGCAGAGATGGGCAACCTGGCGAAAATTGCGCCGCCAATCCGAACACCCGACGATATCGAAGCCATGTTCGAGTACCTCGAGTCAGGGACGCTTGACCTCATATCAACCGATCACTGTTCGTACAATCGAGACAAGAAGGAGGTCGACAACTGGTGGGACAGCACGTCGGGTGCAAACCAACTCCAGACGAGCGTCCCGGTGTTCTACGACGAGGCAGTCAACCAGCGAGGCTACGATCCATCGTTCGTCGTCGAGAAGATGAGTACGAACATCGCGGACACCTATGGTATGCCGAACAAAGGAACACTCGAGCCCGGAACCGATGCAGACGTCGTCATCTTTGACCCGACGGAATCCTACACGATTACCGCCGAGAATAACATCTCGAAGGCGAATTTCTCCGTATACGAGGGACGTGAAGTGATGGGGCGGGTGAAAAAGACATTCGTCCGTGGGACCCTCGTTGCCGACGATGGTGAAGTTGTCGCTGAACCCGGGCATGGACAGTTTATCGAGCGTGAAGTTCCAGACTGGTCTCCTTAACGCGTCCGTTGTACCTGTTGGCTAAAGGAGACAGGTTGTTACTCATATGTCCAACGAATGGATAATGAATCCCAGAACCGATTATTCCTTGAGCATTAAATTGCCCGCCTGCTCGTGACCTCGAAGCAGGGCGTCGATCGGCTCTGGGTCGATGGTGAGGTCAAATTCAAACCCGACAGAGTCCGCGATTTCTGCGACGGTTCGTTCTCCGTCGACGAAATTCCATGCCTCATCGGCTACAATTCGCATCGATCGCCATCCTGCAGTCCCATCCATTGTCGCGAGATCGTCTGCAATCTCTAGGAGTTCCGCATAAGATAGTCCAGCCCAGCGGTCGACGATTCCGTCGGTCGTCCGCACTGGAACCGCGTCGAATCGGGAATCCCATTTTTCCTCATCCGGAGATGACTCGAATTCGAGAGAATCTTCCGCGTCCTTCTTCGCCGCAGCGATGTCAGCTGCGTACCCTTTGATTATCGGCTCGATTTCAGGATCGCACGTCAACTCGCGAACGGACTTGAGTGCGGTCTTATCACGTTCTTCCACATACTCAAGATGGCGACGCGCGCGTGAGTCGACCGCCGATTCAGTTTCGTATCTGGATTGGAGTCGGTGTAGTCGGTCGAGTGAGCGCCCCGCGACGAGTCCTGCAATTGAGGAAGCCCTCGACAGATCCGCACAAGCGAGTTCGATGCCCGCGACACCGGAGATACGGCCCGTGCGACGGAGAGCATTAACGTCGATAACGTCGGGGGTCAGCAGGTGGCTGTGGAAACACCGGTCGGGCCAGGACATGAACAACGGCGCTGGGATACCAGCACTCGCAAATTGCACGTTGTCGCTCCAAGGGGTGTAGTAGTGGCGTTTCATCGAAAGCAGTGGGAGTCCACGATCGCCGTGTTTTCCGATCCAGTCGGCTTCCTTGGGAACGAGGTCCGATAATTCGTCTAGGTAATCGTTGACGTAGCTCGGAGTCGAATCGGGAACCTGCGAGAGCATGAGGCAAGACCCAGTTTTCGACTGATCGTGGCCCGTACTGCAGTAACTAAACGCAACGAGGACATCATCAACTCCGTTGCTTGTCTGCAGGTATCGTTCGGAGACTGCCCCCTCCGCGCCGATGATGAACACGAGAGAGCGACGGGGACGGGGGAGATGCCCATCTTTGATCCCCTGTGCAAGCGCGCGTGCGAGTTCTACTACGAGCCCCGTTCCTTCGGCGCAGTTCGCACCGGGTTTAATTCCCGATGCGTGGCCGCAGAACAGGACCGTCTGGTCCGACAAGTCTCTCCCCGGTATGGTCGCTTCGACCATCGGTAACTCACTGTCGTCTTCGGTCGCATCAACCGTTGCTTCGACCGTTACCGGTCCATGGTTAAGTCGTTTGATAAGGTCGGTCGACCGTTCGTGAGAGATGCTGAAGGCCCATACCGACTCATCCTGAAAAAACTCTGGCGGACGCAATCGGAGAAATTGGGTCGCATCGGGAACGAGCTCCGGCGTTCGGACGTCGGGCGTCTGATAGAGCATGTAGTCGGTCACGAGTCCAATGGCACCTTTTTCTACGGCACGTTTGGCGGCCTCCCACCAACCCGGCCGCCGCTCTGTACCGTGGATGAACGCGGCTTTACCTTCGAGATCGACGCTGTTGAAATCGGACGCGTTTTCGCCAGTCCCGACGTCTACGAGCTCGACTTTCACCGAGCCATCCGTTGGTGTCGATCCCCAGACCAGAGAGGGCGACGACTCCTCGAAGGATGCGATTTCGATGGGTTTGGGGTCGACGATCCGAAGTGAGGCGGCGTGGGGCTCCCAGGCGTCCTCGAGCATTGTTGTATCAACGGTCACGTCAAGGCCATCGATGGACAGTTCATCGACGACCCGGTCGATCGCCTGCTGGTAGCCGGTCGTTCCGGGCGTTCGATAGAACTCCGTTAACTCGACCGCGAAGTCTCGAGCGGCTTTCGCGGAGAACGTTTTGTCGATCTGGGCGAAGAGTGACTCGCGGCCAATCATCGTCGGAACTCCTCGGTCAGTCTGTCTCCGGTTTGCTGAAATTGTAGTGGTATCATTTCGTTCTCACTTCAGAGCGTGGATCTTCCGCTGCCGCCATCAATCACAATACTTTCGCCATTTACGTATCCGGATGCGGGTGAACTGAGAAACGCCACCGTATTCCCGAGTTCCATTGGATCGCCGATCCGGGCGATTGGAACGCTTTCACCGCGAGCCTCGAGTGCGTCTTCGTAAGAGTCGAACTCGCCGCGTTCTACCGCCTGTTGGATGAGATCCTGCATACGCGACGTTTCGTGCGTGCCGGGCAACACGGCATTGACACGGACGTCGGGCGCGAATTCCCGAGAGAGCGTCTTCGTCAATCCGACGACACCCATGCGAACCGAGTTTGAGAGAACGAGGGAATCCTGTGCCTCTTTGATGGTTCGGGAAGTGATCGCGGTGATCGTCCCACCGTTTCCTTCTTGAAGGTGTGGTGCCGCCTCGCGGACGAGTCGAACAACGCTCATGACGAGTAAGTCGAACGCGTGGTACCAGTCTTCGTCGTCAGTCTCTAGAAACGGACCGCTCGGCGGACCACCAGCACTTGTCACCAGGTGGTCGAGTGAGCCGAATTCCTTAACGGTCGTGTTAACGAGACGCGCTATGTCATTTGTGTCGGTCAAATCGCCCTGGACAGGACGGACGGTTCCGGTTGCCGTGACTTCGACGTCGGCGGCAGCCTTGTCGAGGCGCTTTTGATTGCGTCCGTTGATTACGACATTGACCCCTTCGGCTGCGAGCGCGGTTGCCGCTGCCTTTCCGAGACCGCTACTCGATGCTGTTACTAACGCTGTATCTCCAGCGATGTCTAGATCCATCAATTTAGTAAGTGTGATCTATTACCAAGTTTGTTTCCCTTTGCCAGGAAACATAGTACCAGATGTCACACGCCGTGGGCCGCGCAAGTAATTTATACGTTCGATTGTGAGCGCACATACCCATGATGACGCACGGGACGGCAGTTGTTCAGACTATCTTTGTAATAACAGGTAAAATCTGTTTAAAGCCAAGTCTCTAGTCGATCAAACGCCTGATTGATTCGCTCGGCGGAGTTCGAGTAGGCAATACGAACGCGTCCGCGACCGGTCTCACCGAACACCCGCCCGGGAACGAGGGCGACTCCCACTTCTTCGAGGAGATCGCGTGCGAACGTCTCGTCATCCTCGAATCCTGCGGGAAGTGTTGGAAACGCATAGAACGCACCTGCCAGTTCCGGACAGGACATCCCCGGGACGTCGGCGATTCGCTTCATAACAAGTTCTCGACGCGACGCAAATGCACTGACGAGTTGCTGCTCGGCATTGCTTTGGAGGGCGGTGACGCCGGCATGCTGAGCCATCGCCGGAGCACACGTCGACGTATATTGTCGAAGTCTGATGATCGGATCTACTAGCGACGCCGGTGCACCAAGGTAGCCCACCCGCCACCCTGTCATTGAGTAGGCTTTCGAGAGCCCGTTGACGGTAATAGTCCGCTCGGATAGTCCATCGAAGGCTGCTGGACTGTGATGGATACGACCGTTGTACCGAATTTTCTCGTAGATTTCGTCTGACAGAACTAGCACGTCGTGTTCGACCGCGAGGTCTCGGACTGCTTCGATTGACTCTTGTTCGAGCATTGAACCCGTCGGATTATGCGGGCTGTTGAGTACGATTAATGCAACATCTTCGGAAAGTCGATCCTTCAGTGCCTCAAGGTGAGGTTGATACCCTCGTGTGGGATCGAGCGGATACGGAACGGGGGTTCCCCCAGCAGTTCGAATCGCGGGATCATACGTCCAGGCGGGGTCCGGAACCAGCACTTTTTGTCCCTGATCGACCAACGAAACGATCGTCAGAAAGACGGCTTCAGTCGCACCGGAAGTGACGATGATTTCGGAGTCTGGGTCGTATAGAAGTCCGTTGTCCGTTCGGAATTTCTCTGCGATCGCCTGCCGAAGCGGTTCGATACCGTAGTTCGAGGTGTAGTGAACCGCACCATTTTCGAGGGCCGATATTCCCGCAGCGGTGATCTCGTCAGGCGTGTCGACGTCCGGCCTGCCGATCTCGAGGTGGACAATGTCTCGTCCTTGTGATTCAAGTCGCGAACAGTTTTCGAGAATCTGTCGGATCCCGGAAAATGGGATATGTGACATCCGTTCTGCTTGCATGCACTCAAAGCGATGTGAGGTGTATATATAGTTGCTTTCTTCAGAATAGTGTCTATAAATCTGGTATAAGTTATAAGCCCAGTGGCTCAACGGTGTAAACTATTTTGTTGGCTGAATAACCAATAGATTCAATTGGTCAGACCTAAACATAGGGATATGGACGTACAATCGTTCTGCAGTGCTGAGGCATACGAACCGGACGATGGATGGCGACGCGTGTCCCTCGCTGGCAGTAAGGAGTTCTCCTTTGAGTGGTTCGAGAAACCGGCGGGTCACAGTTCCCCCATGCACGACCACGAGAACGCACAAGTATGTGTTTGCCTTGGGGGTGAGCTAACTGTCACGACTGAATCGGAGTCGGTAACGCTCGGCCGCTACGACTCTGCCTATTTAGACCCCTGGGAACCTCATCGAGTCTCGAATGAGACAGACGAACTCGCCATCGGGCTCGACGTGTTCGCTCCCGGCCGTTCCTTTGACTTCTGGACCGACAGAGAGGAATAATCGGCTATGGACGGATACGACGTACTCAAAACCTACGGACAGCGTATTGTCGACCTCGAGAAAGTCGATTTCTACCTGCAGTGGGACGCGGACGTGGCGATGCCCGAACGGGGTGGCCCCGCACGGGCTAGCCAACGTACTACCGTCGCCGCCGCGAAGCACCAATATCTGACGAGCGACGAACTCAACGAGGCCTTCGCAGACATCGACGAGGACTTACTCTCTGACGAAAAGCGAGCGGTGGTCCGAGAGCTTCGCCGCGAACACGAAATTGAACGACGGGTCTCGACAGAACTGAACGATCGACTCGAGAAAGCACAATCCAACGCATACGAAGCCTGGAAGACTGCCAAAGTTGCTGAGGACTTCGACCAGTATGCCCCGCACTTGCAACAGAATATCGATTGTCATCGCGAGTGGGCGGAAGCAGTCGCTCCCGACCTGGAAACCTTCGATGCGCTCTGGTCGAAAAAGACTGGATACCTCTCCCAACCGCACATCGAGTTAGCAACGGTCGAAGCGGTGTTCGACGATCTCATTGAGGGCCTGATACCGCTGATCAATCGTATTCGCGATGAAGGAACCGATCCTGAGCCAGTCTTTACCGGCACATACGACGAGGCGATCCAATTTGAACTCAATCGGGAAGCACTTGACATGGTGGGTTACGACGCGACTCGGACACGCCTAGATGTAGCACCGCATCCGTTCTCGCTCGGAACGCCCTACGACACACGTATCATGACACGCTTCGACGAGGATGATCCGCTGGTTGGATTGTTGTCGACGCTCCACGAGTACGGCCACACGCTGTACACGCTTGGCCTTCCGGCGGAGCATTATGGATCTCCGCTTGGGGAACCGCGAGGGCTCGGCATTCACGAATCGCAGGCGCGATTTGTCGAAAATCACGTCGGTCGGACAGAAGCTTTCTGGGAGGCGTTTCTACCCACGATGATCGAGCACTTCCCTCAACTGGAGGGGACAACGCCGAGGGAGGCATTCGAAGCCGCCAATCGGGTCTACTACGAAAACCCCGTGCGAACGTCGGCCGACGAACTCACGTATCACCTCCACATCGCTCTTCGTCACGAACTTGAGCGAAAGCTCCTGAGCGGGACGATTGACGTCGGAGACGTGGAAGCGGCGTGGGAACGGAAGTCGGAAGAGTACCTTGGCATCGTGCCGGAGTTTGCGAGTGAGGGGCCACTGCAAGACCCCCACTGGTCAACGAAGTTTCCGGCGTTTGCGACGTATACGCTCGGAAGTGTTCTAGCTGCACAATTTCACGCTGCAATGGAAGACGACCTCGGCCCCCTTGATTCATTCCTTCGGGACGGGACCATCGAACCAATTGAAGAATGGCTCCGAGAGCACGTTCATAAACACGGGTGTCGATACCGTGCCGACGAACTGATCTACCGAGTGACCGGCGAAAAATTGTCAGCCAATGCGTTTCTAGAGTACGTTGAAGGCAAGTATTCAGATATTTATGGATTATGAAAACACGGTGCACTCTCCTCGGAAGAAGGTGCGTTTCGGGAGCAGCAAACGAATGGTGGTGGATATCAGTTCTACGTGGTGGCGATCGGTGACGTTCGCCGCACTGAGTGGGCACACTCATTCGAAGCTACCGACCAGAAAAGTATTGGACATTTGTGGATCGCCCCAACCCGATAGGTTTTTAATGCGACTTTGCATTGGTGATAGCTAACATGGGACTAGGACGGTATGCACTTTCCCGAATCCTACAGACGATCCCCGTTCTGTTTGGAGTCGTTACGCTCGTATTCTTGTTCGTGAATGCGACACCAGGGGACCCGGTCCGCGTGATGTTGGGTCCGGAAGCTGATCCTGAAACGATAGAGCGTGTCCGTGCACAGTACGGTCTCGACGAACCGTTGCATGTGCGATTTGGCACATATATCGTGAACGTCATGCAGGGTGATCTCGGAAACAGCATCCATTACGGGGTTCCCGTCACAGAAAAGATCGCGGAAGTGCTGCCCGTCACGATACTACTCACTGTATCAGGGTTTGCGTTCGCGATTGCCGTTTCGATCCCGCTCGGCGTGCTGTCGGCTAGGCGGCGAAACGAACGGCTTGATCACGTTGTTCGCGTCATCTCATTGCTCGGCGTGAGCACTCCGAGTTTCTGGGTTGGTCTAATCCTGATCATCCTCTTTAGCTATCATCTGAACGTGCTTCCGGCCACGGGGTTGATTTTACCGTGGACCGATCCAGCGAACGTCAGCGGTGCATCGAATCAGCTTGACGTCTTACTCAGAGCTGTAGAGCATTTGATTTTGCCGACTATCGCCCTCGGGACGTTACAAATGGCGGCGATCACACGAATTCAACGGTCATCTATGCTGGAAGCACTTGGTCAAGAATACGTCGTCCTCGCAAGGGCCTACGGCATCAAGGAATCGACGATTGTGTGGCTTTACGCGTTCCGAAACGCGCAATTGCCCGTCATTACGATTATTGGTCTCAATATGGCGACGGCACTTGGTGGATCGGTACTGATCGAAATCGTATTCAACATTAACGGACTTGGTCAACTGATTTACGGAGCGATCATGAACCACGACATGCCACTCGTCGTCGGGTCAACGCTCGTATTCTCGCTTCTGTTCGTACTAAGTGTCGTGATCGTTGACATCATGTACGCGTACATCGACCCACGAGTAAAATACGACTAATAACATGGCTACGAGTAAAGATCATACAGATGTGGTGCAGACGAAAGGGGAAAAGGATTCGAGTGATGCTGGAATCCCGGCGCGAACGGGCTGGCGTTATACCCTCAAACGAATCAAAGGGGACCCGTCAGCACGAATTGGGTTGTACATTATCGGGTTCATGTCAGCATTGGCAATATTTGCCACCATCGATTCACAAATTATGAATTACTATATTGCTGATCGATTCTGGTATCATCCGGAACGCGATCCAACCGGCGGGGAACGATTACTACCGCCCGTCGGAGCAAGCAATGAGTATGGCTCTGGAACCTGGGCACATCCCCTTGGTACGGACCAGCGTGGTCGAGATATCCTCGTTCGAGTCGTCTATGGCTCTCGGATTGCAATCACAGTCGGTATCGTTTCGACCGGCCTCGGCATGATCGGCGGAGTCATCATTGGTGCGGCTGCGGGATACTACGGAAACAGGATTGACGACGTCCTGATGCGAGTAGTCGAAATTCTCTACTCGATCCCACTGTTAATCCTTGCACTGTTGTTTATGGCCGTTTTCGGACGGAGCATCGTCTTTGCCATGATCGCCGTGAGCATCGTCAGTGTCCCCGTCTTCGCTCGCCTCATACGATCGCGAGTCGTGAGCGTTAGGGAGGAAACCTACATCGAGGCCGCTCGCGCGTCAGGTGCGATAGACAGAGATATTATCGTCAGGCACGTAATTCCAAACAGTTTTGCCCCCGTTATGGTGCAAGCAACGCTCCAGGTTGGAATTAATATCCTGATAATCGCCGGACTTTCCTTCCTAGGGTTTGGGGTCCAACCCCCGACTCCTTCCTGGGGGCAGATGTTAGCCGATTCGCGAACGTACATGATTCCGAATCCGTGGTTCAGTGTCTGGCCTGGACTGGCAATCTTGATCACCGTCGTCGGGTTCAACACGTTCGGCGACGGTCTGCGCGATGCGCTTGACCCACAACTCGATAATTAAAATTCATGATACGCAAACCAATACTTCAAGTTCGAAACCTTAAAACGCAATTTCACACCGAAGAAGGGATCGTCCGCGCCGTCGACGGTGTCTCGTTCGACGTCTACCCTGGTGAAATAGTTGGTCTCGTCGGCGAATCCGGCGCCGGAAAAAGCGTGACGGCTATGAGCGTTCTTCGGCTTGTCGAGTCACCCGGAATGATCGTGGAAGGGGAGATTCGATTTAAGGATACAGTCATATTTAGTGCGACTCAAGACGAAAACGGCCGTAAGCTCCACGAGGATATGCTAACCAACGAGGAAATGCGAGACCAAATTCGCGGAAACGAAATAAGTCTCATTTTCCAAGATCCAATGTCAAGTCTCAACCCTACATTCAAGATCGGATCACAGCTTCGAAAGGTGATCCAGATAAACCGGGGACTCTCGCGTGAGGAGGCGAAGGCAGAGGCGATCGACATGTTACGTAAAGTCGGCATTCCGGAACCTACTGACAGGTATCACGAGTATCCTCACCAATTCTCCGGCGGTATGTGCCAGCGCGTGTTGATTGCGATGGCGTTTGCCTGTGAACCCAGTTTGATTGTCGCGGACGAACCGACGACCGCACTTGACGTTACAGTGGAGGGTCAGATTCTCGAACTTGTCAAAGAACTCCAGCAGGATTACGATACGAGTTTTATTTGGGTTACCCACGACTTGAGCGTCGTTGCCGAAATCTGTGACCGCGTCAACGTCATGTATCTCGGAAAAATCGTTGAACAGGCCCCGATTCACGAACTCTTCTCCGAGCGAAAGCACCCCTACACGGATGCCCTGTTGAACTCGATTCCCCGTCCGGACAAAACCACTGAGAAGCTGAAACCCATTGCAGGGATCATGCCCGAAGCGGTCGATCCGCCAATGGGCTGTAACTTCCACGAGCGATGTCCTCACGCGAGAGACATCTGTGCGGAACTCGAGCCCGAGCTGATGGAAAGTGCATCTGCTGATTCAGTCATCCATGAAGTATCATGCTTCAGAGACAATTCGTTTAATGTCGGATACTGGGAAAGCGATGAACTAGATATTAGTGGAAAGGCATCGTTCGGCGAAGACATCGAGTCATTGCAATCAAGCCGGGGATCGTCGGAGCAATCTTCGGGGTCGACGAGAACAGGTCCTTCAATCAGTGACGAACCACTCATTGAAATAGACGGACTAACCAAACACTTCAAAACGGAACGGGGAATCCTCTCGAACCTCTCAGTAAATGTGAACGGTGATGGTCCGCTGCTCGAGTTCGGAAGCGAGAAGGTTCAAGCAGTAAACGACGTCTCACTCGAAATACGGAAAGGAGAGGTGCTGGGACTAGTCGGCGAATCGGGAAGCGGGAAAAGTACGCTCGGCCGGTTGATCGCTCGACTTATCAAAGAAACCGATGGTGCGATCTATTTCGATGGCGAGCACGTGACCGATATGAGTAATAAAGACTTTCGTGACATCCGGAGAGATATCCAATTTATATTTCAGGACTCGGAGTCCTCTCTTAACCCGCGAATGAAAGTCGGGACGTCGATCATGGAACCGATGCGATCGCACGGACTCTATGACAAGGAAGAACGAAAGGAGCGAGCCCGCGAGTTGCTTTCGAAAGTCGGACTTGATCCGCAACACTTTAATCGGTATCCACACGCGTTTTCCGGCGGGCAGCGTCAGCGGATTAACCTCGCACGGGCGTTGAGCGTCAACCCGGACTTCATCATCTGTGACGAACCGGTTTCAGCTCTAGACGTTTCGATTCAGGCCCAGGTATTACAGACGATGGAGGAGTTGAAAGACGAGTTCGACCTTACCTATTTATTCATTTCTCACGACTTGAGTGTCATTCGGTACATCAGCGATCGCGTTGCTGTATTGTATCTTGGAGAAGTAGCTGAGATTGCTGACAAGGAAGAACTGTTCGAAAATCCGCAGCATCCGTATACCAAGGCACTGCTACAGTCGATTCCGGTGCCCGAACCAGGAGGTAACGAAGAACGAATACTCATTGATGGTGACATTCCCAGCCCAATCAATCCACCGAGTGGGTGTCGGTTCCGAACGAGATGCCCCACTGTTGTTCCTCCTGAGGGATACGAGTTCGAGGACGGCCCCGAGTGGGAACGACTACTGCGATTTATCAGGGATGTCGACCGTATACTCCTTGAACCAACCGATAAAGCCGAAATCATCGAACGGTACTTCAATGGAACACTCCCTGCGGGTGAAGCGGGCAGGCTCGTACAGACGGCCATCAACCAAATCCTCGAAGAGGAGTGGGACGAAGCAGCAAACGTCCTTGACGAAGCATTTCTCCAGCAGAGCATCTGTGCACGAGAGCGTCCGTTGTATACCGTTGATTCAGAGCATACTTCCGAAGAGCACGTAGCGAACTGTCACCGAAACTCAGAACCGATACAGTCCGCATCCACGTCGGCAGAGGAAACAACGCCCAACCCACCGGAGTGATTACTTACAATTTGATTGTTTTCGTGTAACACTGTTAGTGTCTTTTCGATATAGGTTGGTTTTGAGAATTTTTATTTTGTGGTTCGGTGGAGTCTTTGCACTCGAACCCCTGATCTGTTTGACAGCAAACCCAACAAGATCTACTCCGGCTGTGGAATCTCAACCCATCCCAGCATACAGACTTATTATCGTTTACCGAGGTTTTACTGTCGTGTCAATTAGACGGTCAAAACCGATCGATAAGCTCTACGAGGAAGTTGCTACACACGACCTAGTTATCGTTCCCGATGCCCCCCTGGCGAGTGCACTCAACCGTAGACTTGAGCGGCCGCACTTCGGCCCGTTTGCGATCACGCCACGTCGGCTTGCGGCTCGTCGGCGAGAAACAGCTGAGGATAGGCTCACCTTCTTAGAGGTGATTACCCAGACGGAGTTGAGCTGGAAGCAGGCCTCGCATGCGATCGGAAACGTCCTCCAGTGCTGGGAGTACCAAGGACAACCAGATTCGATACTCAAATACGAGAGCTTCGATACACCGACTACTCGAACGGTCGTCGACCAAATCGCATCACTCCCAACTACATCGAGAGCACTGACAGAGTATCAAATCGATCCTCAGGAGTACAAGTCTGTGGCAGTCATCGGTGAGCGTCAGTTAACGAACCTCGAGCGTTCGATTTTACCACAGGAGTATGTCTCCGTTGACCGATTTTGTGATGAGGTATTCACCCTTCCACCACTCCGTATTTTTGACTCACCCGCAGCGATCGTCGATGCCGTGCTCGATACGGTCACATCGGACAATGCTCAGGAGATTGCAGTAGTTCTTGATGCAGGAAGCGAGTACTCCCCGCTTATCGAGTCCGCACTAGAGACAGCCGATATACCGTTCTACGGCGGTCCGGGGTTTACCGACGAACAAGACCACCGTGCGTTCATCCAGTTACTTCGATGTACCCAGTCTGGATCAGATACTCGAATCAGATCAGTAAAGCCACTGCTCACCTGTCTCGGTGCAACAGTCGACACTGATCACGACGAAAAACGTCTCTTCGAGATTGACGATCCACAACTTGAGTGGCTCTGTACGTTCTGTGAGCGATCAACCACGCTCACACTGAGTGAGGCCCTCGACGCATACGAGGATCGGACACAGTGCTCGCTCGAGGGATTCAGAGACGAACTCGAGCGACTCGGCCTGCTGGAAGAACTAATCACTGAGGAGGTAATCGATCAACTCACCTTCTACCTCGAGACCTATGAGGTCCCGATCGAGCGTGATAACGAGGGTGTCATCCTCGCAGATGCTAAATCCGCGTCGTTCGTCGATCGACCAGTCGTGTTCTACCTCGGACTCGATGAGAGCTGGACACACGACTCCCCACGAAGACCATGGGTCGATCGGAATGAGGAGTTCGAACGAAACCTCGACCAATTTCAATCACTGCTTCAAAACGGCGTCGAGCAGTATTATCTCGTCCAAGACGCCGCCGGTGGCTCACCCGTCACACCGTGTCTGTATTTCGAGGAGCTTCTCGAGACACCGTTCGAGCAATTCAGTGAACTCGAGTCGATTAGACACGCACGCACGGTCCGAGCTACGGACAATGGCTTCGAGAAAGAGCCCCTCGAGGTTGACTTCAAGGTCGAAATCACACTCAGTCAGTCGAGCCTCAACACCTACGCTACCTGTCCTCGGGACTACTTTTTCAGCCGCATCGTCAACAATCCAGATAAAGACTATTTCCGTGAAGGGAATCTCTTCCACGACTTCGCGGAGTTTGTCGTCAATCATCCAGAGTTCGTTGACAGGGCCATCATCGATGAGGTAGTCGAAATCATGCTCGAAGAAACACGGGCGTTTCACCGCGATGTCGATGTGGATACACAACGAACGAAGTACCGTATCGGCCTCGAGACTATCGTCGAATATCTTGAAGAACACGGTCCCAGTGATAACACATTTCTCACGCCAGCAAGTGGCTGGGGGGAAAACTTCTTTGAGGAGCATTATGACAAATCAGTCGATTCACCAGTTACAGAGCGCTGGTTCGAAGATGACGACTTAGGTGTAAAAGGAAAGATCGACCTCGTCCAGTCGCCGACACATCTCGTCGATTTCAAAAGCGGGCGAAAGAAGTCGGCCTCACAGGTGACGAAACACGCAGCACTCGAGCCACCGAGTGATCAGCCGAACTTCCAGGCATTACTATATATCACCTACTATCGGAGTCAACGCCCTGGTGAGCGTCTCGAATTCACTTTTTTCCACTTTCTCGAGACGCTCGATGACGTTATCACGGGAACGGCATCTCTCGAGGACTGTCTGACCACGATTACGTACCGTCCGATTCCTTTCCAGGAGTTCGCCCAATCAAAAGAGGTGTTTAATGCACTTTGTGAAGATGCACCGAACAACTGCACTAAGACCTTCTCGCAGGTCGATTACAAAGCCTATCATGCCGCATTTGACGTCCATGAGATTCCTAAAACTCGAAACGCCGACGACATCACTGATTCACCGTTTGGAACTGCGTTCAGAGATCGGATGATAGAGAGCGTCGGTGACTACAAATACGCCACAAACGGCTGCAAGCAGGCGTTCAGGCATCTCTGTCAGTACCGCAAAGAGGGCTACTTCCTCGAGGACCTCGATGAATTCGAGCGCTTCCTTGCTAACCAGCTCGAGGTACTGAATCAATACCGACGCGGCGACGACCGATTTCCGGTTGATGGTAGAGCAGGCGAGCCTAACTACCGATATGTTGACAACCGTGATCTGATCCTGACTGAAAAACGCCCGATTGATGAGCGCAGACAAACCGGGGAGGTGAACCAATGACGTCGCCGAATGCGAGGCAAGATGAGCTCATCGAAGCGACAGATGGCCTCTACCTCGTTGACGCCGGTGCTGGAACGGGAAAGACGTTCACCGTGACCCGTCGCTACAGCACCATCGTTGATCAGCCGCAGGTGGAACCAGAAGACGTCTTGCTAATCACGTTCACTCGCAACGCGGCGACAGAGATGCGAGAACGTATCGTCGCCCACTGCGAGTACGGAATGCGAACCCTGAGAGATGCACCTATCCAGACGTTCCACAGCCTCTGTAACGATATCCTGGATCAGCACGGCTTTCACGCACCCACATACCTAGGCATCGACGATGCGATCACTGGATCGACGCAGATACTCGAGAACGAGGCAATAGAACGCGAATACTTTGGAGAGTTCATCGGCCGCTTCAGTGACAACCATCCAGAGTACCAAGACCTGCTATGTTGTCTCTCGAATCCGTCTGAACTCCTAGGTTTACTTACAAACCTCGCCTCGAAGGGCGTCTTTCCGACCGCTGACGGCTGGTATCGTGACTGTGACAGGCATCTCGAGGGGGATTTTGATGGGTTTCTCGAGGTTTTTGAGGGACTGAATCAGCCACGGAACGGTGGGCGAAAGCAATCGAAACTACGCTCGAAGCTCGGTCGATACGGCACGAACAAGTGCTATTTGCCGGACGCGCCGGAAAAGTCGGAAATTCGTGGTGAACGCGGCTCAAAATCGGTTCCAGATGAAGTCGCCAAGCGCGCATTTAATGAAGATCGTGACCACCTAATCGCATTCATTCACGACGTCTATATCAGCTATCTCGAGTTCGCTCTCCGACGGAACTACCTAAACTTCTCGTTCCTCCAGCTGTTCGCGTTCGTATTGCTCTGTGAGGACAACGAGCTTCGTGAGTCCCTCGAGTTTGATTACGTGATGATCGATGAGTTCCAGGACTCTAGTGAGACCCAGTTCAAACTCGCCCTGTTGCTCGCCGGAACCGAAAATATCTGCGTCGTCGGCGACTGGAAACAGAGCATATACTCATTCCAGTACGCGGCCATAGAGAACATCACTGAGTTCGACTCACGCCTCGAGCGCTTCGCTGCAGAGTTGAACGAAGACACCGTCCGCGTTGGATTCCCGATTGAGAACACCACTGCGATCGAACTTGAGCAAAACTATCGGTCGACACAGGAGATTCTCGACTTTGCTGAACACGCGCTCGTCACTCCCGCGAGCAGTCGCGAAGCAATTGACCGAGAATCAGTTCTCGAACGAATTGTCTCACTATTCTCGAACACAGTACACGAACATTCGAAGATCGAGGCATTCCAGCACGAGGATGAACATGAGGCGGTTCTCACAAAAATTCAAGAGATCGTAGACAACGACGAGTACGCCATCGAAGAGGATGGCAATCTTCGCTCACCAGAGTACAGCGATATCGCTGTGCTAACCAGAACTCGAGATTTTGGCCGTGATTTGCTAGCCGTTGCAGAGGAATACGAGGTACCAATGGCCTACGAAGGTGGGATCGAATTGTACCGAACCGACCAGGCAAAGCTCCTGCTGGCGTGGCTTCGCATCCTCGAGTCTGATGCAGATCGAGGGTGGGCGGTTGTTCTCGAACGTGCTGGGTATACGCTTGATGGAGTGAAACACGTCCTCGAAACCGGGACCTACCCCGAAACGATGGAGAGCTTCCGGTCCGAACTTGGTCGGCTCGATACAATCTGTGCACGCGTCCGCCGGGTGTTCGAACGCTACGGATATGACGGTATCACAGCCGACGCAATCCTCACAACGATTCAGTCAGTCCACAATGCAACGACGATGACACTCGGCGATTTGATCCGAGTCATCGAACAGGGAATCGATTCCGGATTCACACAGGAAGTGACTACTGCTGCAGGAACAAACGCAATTACCGTCCAGACAATCCACTCGGTCAAGGGGCTAGAGTATCCAATCGTTATCCTGGCGAATATGAACCGTGGAAAGTTCCAACCTTCTGGCAGCCATGGTGGAACGGTCACATACTCCGAGCTCACTGGTCTGCGACAACGGGCGTGTTACGGTGAAGACCATGGAGTTCCACATATCTACGACAATTGGCGGAGCGACGTCCTGAAACGATGTGAGCCAACAGAGTATGACGAAGAGCGACGGTTGTTGTACGTCTCGATGACTCGAGCGAAAGATCATCTCCTGTTTTCTGCTGGAGAAAAACAAAACGTGTTCCTTGACGAATTACCGGTCGAAATCGAAACACTCGAGCCGGCTATCGAACGGAGGCCACAGCGTGAGACGGTCCAGTCAACGCTCGAGATATCGATGCCTGAGATTGATGAACCAGACGGGTATTCGCCACATTCGCTGATGAGCGACGACGTATATCAAGAAGTTACTGAAGGGAGAGGCATGGAATTCGGTTCTGCCGTCCACGAGTTTGCAGAACAGTACGCCCTTGGTCAAGATGTTGAGCCATCGAACGAGGATGAACGCAACGTCAAGGGATTACTGGACTCGCTAGAGGGTGATGTGATGGTCGAAAAGCCAGCGTACCTCCCAGTCGAACTGGAGGAAGACCTGGTAACGTTATCTGGAATTATCGACCTTGTCCACGTGACCTCGGCCACCGTCGAAATTATTGACTACAAAACGGATCTTGGCCGGCATGCCGAATCTGAGTATCGAACACAGCTCAGTGTGTACTACCACGTCCTCAATGAGTGGTTCGAGGATCGAACGGTCACGGCTTCGATTTATTATACGGCATCAGACACTCGAGTCGGGGTCGAGCCACGTTCAAAAGCAGCGTTGTCTACACTAGTAGCAGACGATGGTTGATTGGATCACATCGATCTGAATTGGTGAGTTTGATTGTGGATTGGTTTGTGAACTACCCCGGCCTACATTGATCGACCCAACACGCTCAATACGGGTTCAGGGCTCTGCAAGATTCGCTCGCTGTATTCAGAATGTCCGCAGTATCTTCTCACAAATTAAGTAATCAGCGGATCCAGTTCAACGTGTGGTATCGACTGTGTTGGTGGTCCAAAGGACTAGTACAAACGAGTGTGTTGTCCTAATCGGGCCGATACCCCCGGCCCTGGATGGCAACATTCCAAGCACACTCCTGTCGATTGCCTGATGGCGCGGGTCTGCACCGCCCGCCGCCGGGACTTGACAACCCCCATCCAATCCCTACGACCACTGAACTCCCACTTCGTGGTCACTCTTTTCAGGACTTTCTGCGTGATCACTGCTCGAGTTGGTCATCAAGGAAACGCTCGAACGCATCGAGATCCTCGAGGAAGTGGCATAAAGTGAATTCGAGATGCTCACCCGTGCCTTGACTCCGATAGTAAGTGAGATATAGTAATCCCTGGAAGTTCGGCTGATCGCTCGGTGGCTCGAGTGTAGCGTGATACGACCAACTTCGTGGGTAATACACTGCTCTGTGAAAAGGCCAAGATTGTTCAAATAAATGTTAGGTCTAGCGACGTTTGTATTCACACACTGGTGACGCCGCCGTCCGAACGAGCTGACATGCATGCCGTCGAGCACGACTCAACGATGTGGAAGCGAAACAAGTAGCGATACTGGTCGGTGTCAGTCAAGGACCGCCACAACCGACGGACGGTGATTGATTTGCAGGCTGGAGCACGCTGAAGCCTTATTCGAACGGCCATGGATGAGCCTGTATGTTGACGCATGTGAGCGAAACACAGGTGCGAGAATGGATAGATGAAACGGCGATTGCTAACGTAATCAGACACACCGACGAGGAAACCGCGTTGAACTACCAAGTTGAGCTCTCGAACCTTCCGGTACACGTCATCAAGGAGACCGAATTCGGTCCGATACGACTCGTCGGCCAGAGCGGATTCGATACGGACGCGGCCAAAACGCTGCTCCGGGACGATCAGCATCGAGGAGAGGTCCTCAAACACGTCGGACCAATGCTCGCCTCGACGCCGGGGTTCTACACATTTCTCGACGAAGAGAAAGCGTCTTGTGAGCTACGGAACGCGGAGACGATTCAGATTGAGTACCGCATCTATTCGGACGGCGCGAGCCAGCAAACGTTGATGGATGGGATCATGGCGATCGCGACGAGCATGCGGTACATCCAAAACGTCACCGAGGCGATATCGGCGCGGAATCCAGTTTCAAATGAGTGACTCGCTCGCTCGAACTGAGGTAGAGTGGAGCGGAAATTATACGTTCCGGAAAAAGCGGCCGTGAAAGCCAAACGGTTCCGCATGTGGGAGGCGTGCCCGTGCCCTGACTTCTAGCGTCGCTGCGTCGAAGACCAGTAGTATCGTTTGGTCGCGCTCGATATCGAGCGCCGTCGCCAATACGACTCCCTCGTCCTCTTTGTCGGCGTCAGGATGCTGAACTGGAACCGGTTCCTCAACGTAGATAGATCGTCCCCACCACTCCTTAGCCGTGCCCGTTTCACAATCAACTTTGACGAGGCCGTTCGCATTCGCTCGATCGGTCGCCTGACCGTATGCGTACCGGTGCCGTCGTCCAGTGACTGATCGGGTGACGCGTGG
>LFCJ01000270.1_pt1 | contig 30906 bp, 19 predicted proteins | sample 643141 | NCBI WGS metagenome assembly LFCJ01 (sample SAMN03766243, study PRJNA286221) | soda lake metagenome | biome: soda lake; feature: Kulunda steppe; material: water; isolation source: sample B1-Br-g2 brine of Lake Bitter-1 | place: Russia: Kulunda steppe | collected 2010-07
ATTACTAGATGATAAGTCTGTATGACGGTAGCTATAGACTATTCTTTACGCTTTGGTGAATCACTAAGAAGTGTCGACTTATCGTAGAGATTGCGCCGCTCGAGGCGTCACGATGGGACGCTCGTGACTGTGGTCTTGAGGAATCCGGCGGCGACGAACCAATTAGCCGGTCTGGGAAGACGGCAGACGAAAGTTCTATGCATACATGGACAGATCAAATCGACTGAATTTCAGGAAGGGTTTTCGCCGTCCGTCTCCACGCGACCGAATGTTCGCTTCGAGAAAGACAAGCAATTCTTCGCTTGATCGGCCTCAAACGCTCTCATCAAGCAATCTGGCACTGGCCACATCAGCTGGCTGACAGCATACCAGATCCGCCGACGTCCACGAGAGCTTGAGTGGTTGGCGCAACCTTTGACTGGTCCGGTGTCAGTAGCAAGCCAGATGGGAACGATCGCCCGATGGGAGAGAACTCGAGTATTCAAACGTGGTGCAGACCACTCTTGCTCTCGTGCGGCCCATCAGAACACAGGGCGTTCTGAGGACGGCGGAGCCGTCACGGGTCAAAATTGATAAGGTTATTGTCAATACCAATGAAGACTGGTATTGGGTTTACGCTGCAAATGCCTAAGTCTCATGGCCCATTCTTGATGTCGCAGTGTTCGGACGGCGAAGCACTAATCCAGCTGCTGTGTTCCTGCATCGGTTGACCGAGAAACACGATCTCGATGACACAGTGTTTCTCGTCGACGGCTACGGATATCTGACTGCCCTCGCCCGATTAGGATTGAGCGGTCAACTCGACTACGTCGAGAGAAGCCTGATCGAAAAGTGGTTTCACACATTGAAGATGAGAGTTGACCGCTTCCACAACTCGTGGGTGAGCAGTCGGGCGAGCGTCAGAGAATGACTTGAACAGTTTGTACACTACTATAATACACAACGACCGCACCAGTCACTCAACGGACAGACGCCAGCGGAGGTGCTAAACTAGACAGTGCCTGTGTTTGCATCTGTTTTTTGCATCTATTTTTCACGCAGCGTGGAATATCCAACCGTATCATCACCGTGGCGTGTATCAGTTCATGACGGCGCGTATCCTCGCCGCAAACGATGTAGTATTACGCCTGTTCCGCGTACAACTTCCGTGATTGGGGGCACTGGTGATTTTTTATGGAGGCAGACACGCCATGGTATCTGCCGGTTGGATCACCGTTGGCTCGCAACGTTACCCGGCGGCGACAGGTTTCGCTCAAACTCGTCGAACTCGTCGAACGACTCGGGGAATTCGGTCGGAAGCCGGCGACTCTCTCTGTTATCCGGGAGCGGCCCCAGATCCTCAGCAACTGACTGCCAACCCGGTTTTATTTTCACGCTTTTTGCTGGTGATCCGGCTACGATGTGGTGTTCCGGGGTGTCGCCAAGCGTCGTCGCTCCTGACCCAACCATCGAGTTTCGACCGATCCGACAGCCTGCACTGATCATCGCCCCGTATCCAAGTCGAACGTCGTCTTCGAGGATCGTCTCGTATCCCGTCACGTCTGTCTGGTCGACGGTGTCGTGGGAGTGGGTATGGATATGTGCCCGATCGGCCACGGAAACGCGATCTCCGATCGATAGTCGCCCTCGGTCGTCGAGCAGAACGTCGTTGTGGATGACGACGTTGTCGCCCATATGGATGTTGTGCCCGCACTGGATCTTGATCCCACTGAACAGACGTAGTCCGTCGCCGGCCTCCGCGAACAGGTGGTTTGCGAGCGTTTGTCGAAACGGAAGCGCGAACGCGGTATTGGTTGACAGCGGCGAGAGATCGAACCCAGACCATAGATACCGGAGGCATTTCGCTTCCTGTAGTCGCGATAGCTTCTGTTCGGCCCAGTGTTCCGTCTCGATGAGCGCGTTACGTGGATCGTAACTGCGAACCCGTAGCCGGGTCATCGGTGGGAGTGATTCCCCGTTTTGATACCGCTCGTAAGCGTCGTAATCCCCGAACAGGTCAGCTAGTATCTTTGCGACTGCATCCGCTGTGTTCTCCTCGGATAGCTGTTCATCAACGTATTCAATAGTCTCGTCGATCGCTGCCTGCATCTCGGCAGGCACGTTAACTTGGCGCTTTGTCATGGCTGTCTCGTGAATGCCCTCGGTTGCTGCTGGAGTTCGTGCTGTGCCAGTCCGAATACTTCGTATTGAACAATTATATCGTCCATCCCCAGTAGTGCATATCAATTGTCCATACCTGATCTTAAAGGTAGATGTTAGTCCAATTATTGCGATAAAACTCATACGTATATGTATAACGTGGGGTGCTGTTCTAGAGCGGTACTGTTTATGAACAAATGTATCAGGCGTGGAGAGAGTACCGGGAGAATCTCCGTACCGATACTCAACCGCCTTCGTCGTGAACACCAACGCGATCGATGAAGATCGAAACGAGAGCGAAACCTTGCACATGGACTTGGTGAAGTTCGTCGACTCGTGAGCGCACTCGAACTCACAGACTCGATTTGCGAGCAGGCGTGTATGCTCTTCCGGCGTGCCCAAGACCGGGGCCTTTGTCCGGGTCTATCGATCGAGGGTGTCGCTGCTGCAACTGCTACGCGGTCTGTCGGTGTACCGGGCTTGGACGGACGATCGACGAGATCAGTCAGTATGGACAGCGTTCGCGAGCACAGGTCGAGTGTACCTATACGGCGATGAACCCGAACTGGAGCTACGAGCAGCGATGCCGCGCCCACAAACGGTTCTCCCCCGACTCACAGCAGAGCTTTCAGTACCAAATACAGTCCAGCATCGGGCACTCGAACTTGCGATTCTCGCAGAGGAGGCAGAGATCACGATCGGATGCCATCCACACGGATTCGCCGCAGCCTGTCTGTACAAAGCAGGCCAAGAACTGGGACACTGGCTCACACAACAAGAACTCGCTAACGCGGCTGGTACGTCGACGATAACGATCCGAGCACACCGCAATCGCTTGCTCAAACTCCTCGACGATCGGGAGGGTGCACGCTGAGGATCGGTGTTGATGGGTATGCAATACGTGCTGGTATTTTGTGGAAGCATCAATACGATGTCGATTCACTCCAAGAGCTTGAGGCATCACTTGGGGAAGATCTCCCTCCAAGAGCTCGAGGCATCACTCGGAGAAGATCTCCCCTCAAAAAAGTCTGGGATCGAAGAAAGGTGATCACCTATCGGGAGGAAAATAAGCATCATCACCAGCTACTCACCAACACACTTGGACTATACGACGATCTTACGGCACAGGAGCGCAACTCAGATCTTCGGGATTGACCAGCGTCTCTTTCTGGATTTCGACCGATCTACAGCTGTCGACGGGAATTTTGGCGCTGATCGCATCGCATGCAGTCTACGTCGCCGTCGAGTTGCGGACAACGCTGTTAATCTCGATAGCATTCGCAACGACGTTTTCAGTGCTTCTCGTCGGTGGACTGTGGCTTTCTGCACAAATCGGAACGTCTGGCTCTGATAAATCGCCAGCGGACGCTACGGCGGCTCCCCAGTCCGAGCCGATTGCGGCCGCTCCGGCACCCGACGGCGGGTCAATCGAAACGACTTCGGAATGCGCTGACGCGAGAGAAACGACGGAATTCGAGGAGTTCGAAACGGCAGAGACGGTCACAATAGCGTCGACAGACGAACCGGAACCGATGACAGGCAAAACCGGATCGCCGACAGAAGAACGGGAGGGCGACGAGTAATGTTCTCGATTCGGACGATCGGCATCGTCCTCCTTTGTCTCCTCGCCGGGTCGACCGGATTCGTCGGCAGGGCAGTTACCCTTGCAATGTTTGATTCCGAGACGGTTTCGGGAACGTTCGATACTGCGGAGTTGTTCTCTGAACCGATCGACGACGACCTTGCGCTGGAGGGGTTCGAGGACAACCACGCTGACGGTTCCAAGACCGAACTGCAAGAAGCGGACGACCCGAAAGACAGCGAGAGTGCCTCGGGGCTTGACCCCACGTACTTCACTCGCCAGTAGTCGGGGGAATACGGTTCGCGGATTTCGAGGACTGCTATCCACTCGTAGTGGTTTCGTCAGGGATTTTTACACTGATGTTGGCTCTCTCCTCACTTTTTCCTTTGATATAGAATGGCTAATACAGTGGCTAATTACTGTGAACGAACAACACGGAGCAGCGCTGTCAAAATAATCAAACAGATCGCCGCGACGAACAATCCAACAGTTACTCCTGCGAAGACGACGGCTAGATAGCTAGCTAGCGATGCAGTTCCGACCATTACACCACAGCGGGCAGTGGCGCCAACCGGCGGGGCGTTCCCTGATTTTCCGTCGCTGGAAATCGTCTCGAGATACGCTCCAAATTGACCAGTAACCGCTGTCCGTGCTACTATTCCCCTGTTCTGATCGTACGTAACGATCCCCAGTCTGTCCATCTTCTGTAGGTGTGACTGGTACAGGGAGGTGTAGACTCGTTTTCTCTGTTTGTACGTCACCTCCTGGCATGGAACGTTGTTTTCGGACGAGGCGATTTCCTCTGAGAGATCACGAAGCCGGACTGAACCGTCACCGTGTGTATTCAGGAACCTGATAGTAGATCGACGCCTCGAATTCGAAAGCATTATAAATATCTCGTCTAAATTTAACTGAACTGATTTATTTACCGCTGTATCCAGTTGCTGCGTCTCATCCGTCTTCTCGATTGAATCGTCTTGAAATGGTTCTTCTCCTCGATCGATTCGCTTTTTTGTCTCATCCCATTCCCCGCAACTCCAAATCTTCTCTATTATTATAAAGACACAGTTACGTGATTGTCATCTCATAGGTAACTTGAGGGTAAGTAAAAAGCCGTCGTGGGTCTGAGAGCATTCGTGCCCGTCGTGTGGCTTCACGTTGGATAGAGACTGAAACGCAGCGTCAAACGCTCAACCGCGTGGATTGGAGAAACTAGGAGTGGTTCACTCCGAAGGAATGCCTGTCGATCGCAAATCACCAGCAAATGTTGAGAACAGCTGATCAACCAACCATCAGCGAGGGACTTCTTGTTGAGGTTGCAGTGGCTCGCAGTTGCTGTGGCCAGTTGCTGAGGACCGTGGAGCGGTCGAAACGGAGACGGAGTACGGGCAGGGCGATACGGTGTTTGGCTGACGGTGTACTGTTTGAGTGCTTTCTCGAGCCCAGACGTTTCGGTCCGTTTGTTCCCGTAATCGAGGCTCGGACCGGAACGTTACGCGGACACGAGTCCCAATAGCTTTGCGTGTCTATGCTGTACGTGATCCATGAGACGGCGCGAAATAGACGTTCCAGAGGGGACTCACACGGCATTCGAGGTGCTCGCGCTACTCTCGAGGAAGTGGAACCCAGTCGTCGTTGCCACGCTCCATCACCACGGTTCGCTGGGGTTCAACAGCCTTCTTGAGGCGATCCCGGACCTATCTAGCAAAGTCCTTACTGAGACGCTCGAGGTGCTCCAAGACGCCGGTCTTATCGAACGGACGGTTATCAGCGAATCACCGCTTAGGGTCGAGTACGAACTCACCAACGCGGGAATGGCCCTCGATCCTATCTTTGACGAACTGGGTATGTGGGGGGATCGGTATCTGGAGACGGCGACGCCGACAATCTTGCTCGCGGACGGGGACCGTCGGATCACTGACCTGTACGGGCAGTGGCTGACCGATCGATACTCCGTGCTTCGTGCACACACCGGACGGGAACTCAAACGACACCTGCAGGACGCAGTTGACGTCGTGGTCTACGACGAGAGCCTGCCTGGTGTGAACGCATCTGAGGTTCCGGCCGTCGCCGGAGAACAGTGTCGGACGATCCTCCTCATTGGTGACCGCCCCGGAGTCGAGTTACTCGAGATCGACTGTGACGACGTACGACGAAAGCCAATCGTCCGCGAAACGGCGCTCAATGCGATCGACGCCCAACTGCGCCATCGGGAGGCATCAGCCGCCGACCGCGAGCGTCGATCGCTGATCGCAAAACGATCGCTGCTCGAGTCGGTCTTTTCGCCAGACCATCTCGAACGACACGAGGAGTACTGTGCGCTCCAGTCGCGTCTCGAAGCACTCACGGACGCGGTCGAGGAGTGACCCCCGTCGTCGTACTCTTTGTTCGGTCCGTGGCCGTAGCGGTTTCCGCTCGGTAACGGAGACGGATACGCACAGGTCAGGTGAACGTTACTCCCGTCAGATTGGAGCGGATTGTATGGCACAAGATTCGGGGCGGCGACGATGGTTACTAGCGTGTGCTGGGTTGCTTACCGGTCTTGCAGGCTGTCTGGGTGATGGGGACGATGGCGGGACCGCTGGTGGCGGCGGTGACGACGACGTAACCAACAATGGAGGCGGCACTGACGGAGCCGACGCCGGAATCGATGACCCATCGGAACCCACGTCCTACGCCTTCGAAGTGGATTCGATCAGCGAGATGGGCGATGGAACGGTCATCACGTCCCACGTCGAGGGCTACGTGACAGCGAATGGAGACTCCTATATCAACGCCGTCGAGGCCGTCGACGATACCGAATCCACGATGGAGCACTACCACGTCGACGGCACTTCGTACATCGAAACCAGAGGGACCTGTCAGTCGGTCGCCGGGCACGGGGTCGATATGTCACCGTGCGCCGGCTACGAATCGTACGGCGAGTTCGCCCGAAGTATGGAGGATCTCGAACCCGACCCGACGACGACGATCGATGGCGAGGAGGCGTCCGTCTTCGAGTCCGACCAGGACGACGTTCCGGCGTCCGCAACCGGTGACGGGGTCGCCGGGGCAGAAGGCGAGTGGAGATCGACCGTGTACGTGAGCACGGAGACAGGATACCTGCTCAAATCCGACTATCAACTGGTGTACGAGGACGAACGGGAGTCGACCTCCAGCTCCAGACTGCACTCCTTCGGCGACGAGTTCAGCGTCGAACCGCCGTCTGGGTGTTGATTTGCGTTCGGTAACCGTCTTTGCAGTCACGTCGGTACTCTCGAACTTACAGGTAGCGTGCTCGGGCTTGCTGGTGCCATCATATCGGGACGCGTCGAATTCCGTTGCGGGCCGTTCGATTTTGCCGGGAGAACGCATGGTCGAACTGGGTCACCTGCAGGTAACATGTGCGGATACCTCGAACTCACAGAACGGTTAAGCGACGGAACAGTGTGCGGATAGATACGATAGGATCCTTCGATGACAACTAAAGAAACTGACCTGACGGATGGACGAGCCAGCAGAGACCGAGTGGAGACCGAACCAGAGATTGTCGGCGGACTCAGCGAAAACGTTGCCGGGGCGTTGGCGTACCTCTTTGCCCCATTTATTGGCGTACTCCTCTACGTTCTCGAGGGGAAAAACGAGTTCGTCCGGTTTCACGCCATTCAGAGTATGATCGTCTTCGGAGGGCTGTTCGCAACCGTTATGACGCTGCTCATCTTCCAGACACTACTCTTACAGATCTCCTACGTCGGCTGGATCTTCGCGCTTGTCGTGACACTGTTCTCACTGCTCCTCGCCCCAGTGATTTTCATTCTCTGGCTCCTCCTTACCGTCAAGGCGTACAAAGGCGAGCGCTACGGCCTGCCGATCGTCGGCAACATCGTTGAGGACTACGTCTGAAATCGCGGACGGTCTCGGCTCGAACGATCGTCGGACGCTGCTTCGGAGGCGGGGTGTAACGGCTGTGGCGGGCGCTGCTGGCTGTCTCGGCGACGACTCCAGTAGCGGAACTGGCGGTGGGGACAGTGGACTGTGTAGCGTTTTGTCGGCTTCCTTCCACGACTAAAGTCGTGGGCTTCCGCCTCGTACCTCTGTGAGGGCAGTCGGACTTTTCCGCCGGAACACGAACAAATCCACTACCGTGATTACGACACCCAGTTCGAGTTCTGGGTCGAACGATACGACCCGACGGAGTCGGACGTTGTCGAGGTCCACCCGGGTGACCGATCGCACTTACTATAGAGTAACCCGGAACGCACCCTGAGGTAAGCGCCAGATTATAGTCTCGTAGTTAAGACATTCTTTATGATTCAGGGGATTTCGGGTGGGAAATGTAGCGTTCCCAGGACGAAACTGTTCGCCGTATTGTTTTCTTTACTCATGGTGTGTTCGATCGTCGCCCCGGTCGGTACCGTGGGCGCCTCCGGTGTCGCCGACGATGGTGGGTTGGCCGACGGTACTGAGGGGTTGTTGTCGTCCGGTTTCGACGGGGAGGAGGAGAATTTACTGTCGTCCGAAGGGGACGACGGCGAGGAGGTGGATGACTCGGAGGAAACGGAGTACGGGCCGGATGAGTTGGATGGAGACGATGGAGCGGAGGACGGATCGGGTGACTCGAGTGACTCCGACCAGGTGCATACGACCTCCGCCAGTGACACGTCGTGTGACGTGACCGTCGGAGAGGGGGAGTCGATTCAGTCTGTGATCGACGCTGCCGACCCCGGCGACACGATCTGCGTCGAGTTGGGTTCGTACAGCGAGGAACTGGAGATCGCTACGGAGGGGCTTACCCTCGTGGGCGTGGGTGACGCGCCGACTATCTCCTCGAGCTGGGGTGACGACGTGGCAATCACCGTTACGGCCGAGAACGTCACCATCGAGAACGTCAGAGCCGTGGGGTTCGATACCCACGGCATCCTGCTCGACGAAGCGCACGGGGCCGTCATCGAGGACGTCGACGTCGTGAACAACCAGATCGGGATCGAGGTCGTCGACACCCACAGTGTCGAGGTCAGGGACAGTTTGAGCGAGAACAACGGGGTCGGCGTCGAGACCGTCTCCTCGAGCGACGTGGAGGTGCTGGACAGCGAGGTCGTCGGTGGATCATTCGGATCTGGCTCGGACAGTGCCATCACCGTGTTCGACTCCGACGGGGTCGTACTACAGGGCAACAAGATCGACGATGTCAGAGAGCATGGCGTAGGGACGCTTGTTGTTGACAGTTCGACCGACGTTATCGTCGACGAGAACACTTTCGAGAATAACTGGGAGGGTATCGAGATCGTGGATTCGACTGACGTAACCCTCTCGAACAACGTAATTGCCGACAATCAGGTGAACAACGCCGAACTGCCGTCGGTGCTGGTCGCGGAGTCCGACGGCGTGATCCTCGACGACAACGAGATTTCGGGTGGGAACTTCGGCGTCGACGTCGTACTCCAGAACGCGACGAACGCAGAACTCGTGGACAACGAGTTCGAGACGGGACTCTTACTCGAAGGCGAGATACTGGACCACTTTGTCCACACGGTCGAAGGGAACACGGTCGACGGGAAGGCGCTGGTCTACTCCGAGGGAGAGACCGCGCCGACGGTCAACGAGAGCGCGGGTCAGCACATTTTCGTCGACGCGACGGACCTCATCGTGGAAGACCACGCCTTCGAGGGCTCGGCCGCACCGCTGCAGATCGCGTTCAGCGACGGGGCCGAGGTACGGAACAATACCGTCTCGGGGGCGACCATCGACGGCTGGGCGGACACCGCCGCGCTCGTGGTCCACGCCTCCAGTGGCGCGGTCGTCGAGGCAAACACCGTCAGCAACAATCCAGGTCACGGACTGGGGCTCTCGGGATCGACGGACGCAATCGTCCGGCAGAACGTCGTCACGAACAACGGCGAGGCCGGCATCCACGTCGCCGGCGCGACCGGCGGCACGGTAACGAACAATTCCGCAACAATGAACGAACTGGACGGGATCCGAGTCTCCGGGGCCGACGGAACCGTCATTGAGGACAATGACGTCAGCCAGAACGAGCGTGACGGGATCCGCGTCGTCAGTGGCGTCGACATCGAGGTCGTCGCGAACGAGGCGGCAGACAACGAAGCAGACGGCATCCGGGTCGTCGACGCCGCCGACGTGCTGGCCAGTGAGAACGTGCTGGACGGCAACGACGAGAGCGGGATTCACGTCGACGGTTCGACGGACCCGATCGTCACCGACAACTACGCTACCAGCCAGGATCATGGTCTGTTGATCGCCACCTCGGTTGGCGGGCTGCTCACGGAGAACAACGTGACGAGTAACGCCCACGGAATTCACGTCGAGGGCTCCGAAGGAACGCAACTCTCGAACAACGACGTCTTCGACAACACCGAAGGGATCGTCGTCGAGGACTCGACCGACGTCGTGGTCAACGCCAACACCGTGTGGGAGAACTCCGGGGTTCTCTCGGCGGGGAGCGGAATCCTCGTCGTCGACTCCGGGGACGTCGAGGTGACCGAGAACCTGCTGACGGACAACGACTTCGTGGGTGTCATCGTCGACGGCTCCGACGGAACGATCGTCGAAAACAATACGGGGTCCGGTCAGGAGGCCGACCTGGTCCTCAAGGAGTCGACGGCCGCCGAGGTTCGTGACAACACCTTCGAGACGGGGCTGTTTATCGATGGGGCGGAACTGTCCCACTTCGTTCACACCGTCACAAACAACACCGTCGCCGGCGAGCAACTCTACTACGTCTCGGGTGCCGACGATCCGGCCATCCCCGCAGACGCCGCCCAGATCGTCGTCGCCGACTCGACGAACATGGTCGTCAAGGACCACGACCTCGACGGCGTCGCGGTCGGCATCCAGGTCGCCTACAGCGACGGTGCCGAGATCAGCGAGAACACGGTGACGGACACGACGTTGACAACCCAGCAAAGTCAAACCCAGGCGTACATGCTGACCCGCCCCGGCGCGATCACGGTTCGGGGCTCCAACGAGGCGTCGATCGACGACAACACCGTCGAGCGCGGACACACCGGTATTCGCGTGGACGACGCGACCGACGTGCTGGTTTCGAACAACCACGCACACGACCACCGTCTCCACGGGATCAGCATAGAGGACGCTCCCGGGGCCACGGTTTCCGAGAACACCCTCACCGAGAACGACGCCTCGAACGCAGGGATCGGGGTCTCCATCAGAGGCTCGTACGACGTGACCGTCGCGGACAACGATTTCACGGAGAACTTCGACGGGATCGACGTCCGTGACTCTCCCAGTATTACGATCGTCGGCAATTACGTCGCCGACGGGTGGCAGCCGATCACCGTCCGTGACTCCGATTCGGCGCTCGTCGATTCGAACGTCGTCGAGGACGGCACCGGCGTCTCGATCAGGCTCCTCGACTCGGACGGAACGGCATTGAACAACACCATCACCGGCGGAACCAATTCCGGCATCTACACGAATCGGGCGGACGTCACGATCGAAGATAACTACGTCGAGAACGCCGGTGGACACGGGATCGCCCTCAACGGCCATCAGGAACGGTCCAGTTATGCAACGGTCGTGAACAACACCGTCGTCGCCAGCGACGAACACGGTATCTGGGTGCGAAACGTGCTCGACGGGAGCAGCATCCACGGGAACACCGTGACGGATGCGGGCGGGAACGGGGTTCATTTCAGCGGGTCGTACTCCTGGTGGATAACCGAGAACCTGGACCTGCACGACAACACGATCTCCGGGGCCGCCCAGTACGGCATCAACCTCCACCGGGTCGAGGGCGTGGTCAGGAACAATTCGATCACCAATAACGGCGACGGCGGGATTCGAGCGAGCCACCAGGCCGACGTCGAGATTGCCTGGAACGACGTGACGAACAACCCCAGCCACGGCATCATCGTCGACGGCGCCGACATGCTCTCGGTTCACAACAACACGGCGTCGAACAACCACGCCGACCTCTTCCTCGACGAGGCAACCAACACGATCGCGCACGACAACACCTTCCAGGCTGGCGTCCTGATCGAGGGTGACGATCCCTCGTACTTCGAGCACGAGTTCAACGGCTCGACGGTCAACGGCGGCTCGATCCAGGTGTTCCTCGACGACGACGACCACGTGTTCGACGCCACCGTGGGGCAACTGATCGTAGCGTTCGCCGACGACGTCGACATCGGCGGTGTCAACGTCGGCGACGACATCGCGTCGATACAGATCACCGAGAGCGGCGACATTGATGTCGACGACCTCGACCTCGCCGACGGCCTCGGGATCCACGTCACGAACTCGGGGAACGTCTCCGTGACGGAGTCGACCGTGATGGGCGCCACGCCGGCGGCGATTCACGTGGAGACGGCAGGAGACGTGACGGTCACGAACACCACGATCGGCGCCGGCCAGGGCAACGGCATCTGGCTCGAATCCGTCGGTAGCGTGGACATTCAGCACAACGCGATCACCGAGCGCGAGGAGACTGGCATCCACGTACACACCGCGGAGACGGTCTTCCTCCACGACAACGCCGTTTCCGATGGCGGGTCGATCGGGGTCTGGATCGAGGAGGCCGACGACGCCACCCTCACGGACATCGTGATTTCCGGTAACGACGGGGACGGGCTCGTGCTCAAGAGCATCCTCGAACCGGTAGTCGAGGACACGACGGTGGCCGAGAACGGCGGCGACGGTATGATTCTTGGGAATTTCAACTCGGATTCGGTTGACGGTACACAGCTGATTTCCACCGAAATCGTCGACAACGACGGCACCGGCCTGTTCGTCTCCCGATCTGACGACGTCCACGTCGAGAACGCGACCATCGAAGCCAACGGTGTCGGGATCGACGTCCTCCTCGGGTCGGGCTTCGGACTAACCGACAGCACTGTCCAGAACAACGACGGCGACGGCGTCCACGGAACCGGGCTCTCGAACCTGGTGATCGCCGACTCCGTGGTCGCCGACAACGCCGGCCACGGACTCGCCCTCACGCAGTCGGGGGGCGGTAGCGGTTTCCTGATCGAATCAAACACGATCTCGAACAATGGAGACGGCCTTTCACTGGACGGCGACACCAGATTCGGTGCGGAGTTCACGGACATCGTGGTCACCGACAACGCGATCTGGAACAACGCGGGAACGGGGATCGCGGTCCTCGAAGAGGTCGAAGAGGCAAACGACATTCTGCTCGAGTACAACAGCATCGAGGGTAACGGCGACGGCGTCACCTACGTCGAAGATTCTTGTGGAGGGTTCTACGATGGGCCGTGTCTGGACGCCACGAACAACTGGTGGGGTCACGAGAGCGGCCCGAGCGGCGAGGGGCCCGGACAGGGTGACTCGGTCGGGACGGCCATCGACTACGAGCCGTTCCTCGACGAGGATCACCTCGATGACACGCCCGATCCGGCCGTTTTCGAGCTCTCGATCGACGCCACGAACTCGCCGGTGGATGCAGGCGACGACCTCGAGGTCGACATCACCGTCACCAACGCGGGCGAGGAAACGGGAACCCAGACGATCGAACTCGAGGAATTCGATCGAACGGTTGTCGACACCGACGAACTCACGCTCGACGGCGGCGAGAGCGAGCAACTGACGCTAACCTGGTCGACGACGAGTGCGGACGCCGGCCAGGACACGATCGTCGTCCGGAGCGAGGACGAGTCGGTCACCGAGCAAGTGGCGATCCTCACGGGCGACACCATAGCGATCGACACCTGCACGACGATTACGATGCCGGGCAACTACACGCTGACCGGCGATCTCGCGGGAAGCGACACGTGCATCCAGATCGCCGCGAGCGACGTGCACTTCGACGGAAACGGGCATACGATCCAGGGATCCGGTGACGGTGAGGGAATCTACATTCACAACGCTGGCGACCGCGTGGAGAATGTCGTCGTCGAGAACGTCACCGTCGACGACTTCACCTTCGGCGTTCGCCTGAACAACGTTGGGTACAGCGAACTGGCGGACGTGACAACGACGAACAGCAGTTCGGGGCTCTACCTGTACGACGCGGACTGGAACGAGTTCTCGAACATTACGACCCGGGACAACACGTTCCGGGGAATCTACCTCAGCACGAGCCACCGGAACACGTTCACGGACGTCGAGGCACACGACAACGAGGACGGTTCTTCCTGGTCGAGCAGGGGAACGATCTACCTGACGTCGTCGAGCCACAACACCTTCGAGCGGGTCGAAGCCTCCGACGGTCGGGTCGGCGTCCGGATCGTCTCCGGCGTCGTGAACTCCTTCTCGGACCTGACGGCACTGGACAACCAGTATCACGGCCTCGAGGTGCACAGCAACAGTAACTCGTTCGAGGACGTCCACGTCTCGGGCAGCGGCTGGGAAGGAATCCGGATCGCCCAGGCGAACAGCAACTCGTTCGAGAACGTAAATTCGAGCTACAACGACGGCACCGGAATCCGACTGACCGGCGACTCCCGGGGCAGCTCAGACTCCTCGTTCAACACGCTTACGAACGTGACCGCGATCGGAAACGACCCCTCTGGCGTCGCACTCAGTTACGCGTCTGGCAACACCCTGGACGGACTGACGCTCACCGCTAACGCCGGCCACAGTCTCGGCTTCTCGTCGTCGGACGGGAACACCATCTCCAACGTGACCGTCGTCGACGGCGGATCGGCCGGCGTCTCGTTCGTCGGAAACACCGCTGACAACACGGTCTCGACGGTTTCGATCGCCAACACGTCGGGGCCGGCGATCAGTTTCCAGGGTGGCAACGGTCGGGATATGACCGGAAACCACCTCTCGAACGTTGCCGTCACCGATAGCGGCCCAGCGTTCGTCTCCTCGTGGGAGGCGACCGACAACGCGGTCGAACACATGGACCTCGACGGGACGGTCGTCTCGTTCTCGGCGCGCGACGTCGTGATCGACGGCGCCGAAACGCCGACCGAACTGCCCGAGGGCCTCTCGCCGCTGGAGGCGTATCTGGACATCTCTGACGGGCCCACATCTCCATCCGACGAGTACGAACCACGAGTCGATCACCTGCACTTCCACTACGACGCCACGGATGTGGCCGAGATCGACGAATCGACGCTCGAGATCTGGCGGCTGAACGAGAGCTGGTCCTCGCCGGCGAACGAGTCGTACGTCGGCGGCGTCAACACGACCGGAGGGTACGTCTGGGCCGAGAACGTGACCGACTTCTCCACCTTCGGCGTGTTCAGCGAGGGACCGGTGCCCGTTGCGTCGGTGTCGAACGTCGATCTGAGTACCGACGAACTCGTCCAGGGTGAGAACGCGACGATCACCGCGGACGTCGAGAACGTCGGCGGGACGGACGGCACCGTGACGGTGCCCCTCGAAGTAGACGGCACGATCGTCGACACGGTAACGGTCGATCTCGACCAGAACGAGACGACCAGCGTCGAGTTCACCCACGCGTTCGACGACCTCGGCGAATACGACGTCTCCGTCAGCGGTGAAACGGCGGGAACCGTAACAGTTCTCTCCGGCCCTGACGTCGTCGTCTACGGCGCTGACGTCGATCCCGAACCACTCCCGCTCGGTGACACCCTCACCGTCACCGCCAACCTGTACAACAGCGGGGACGCTGTGGGCGACGAGACGCTCGAGCTCCTCGTCGATGGGACGGTCGTCGACGTCCAGAATGTCTCCGTCGAACCGGGTCTCGCGCGCGGTGGGGCCACGCTGGAGTGGGATTCGACGGACTTCGAGGTTCCCGAGGGTGAACTCAGTGAAACAGTCAATCTCTCGGTCAGTGGCTTCGACCTCGGGACGCTCAACGTCGAGAACGCCTACTCGGACGTGCAAGTGATCGCGGCGTCGGCCTCGGAGACCGAGGTCATCGAGGGCGACGAGTTGTACGTGATCGGGAGCGTCTACCAGGCCGGCACCGTTGCGGACGAGGAGGAAATCGAGCTGACCGCGACCCATCTCGAGTCGAACGAGACGACGACCGTCGGCACGCAGAACGTGACGGTCTCACCGAACGTCTATCACCTGGGCGCGCTGAACGTCACGTTCGCGCCCGATCAGGCGGGAACGTACGACCTCGAACTCGGCGACCGATATGCGGGGACCGTCGAGGTCGAGCCAGCCGAATCGGACATCCAGGTGATCGCGGCGGCGCTCTCCGAAGGTGAGATCGTCGCGGGTGACGAGTTGCACGTGATCGGCAGCCTCTACCAGACCGGCAATATCGCGGGGCCACAAAACATCTCGCTGACGGCAGTCGACCAGGAGTCGGGGGACACGACGAATCTCACGACCGTCGAACACACGGTCGCGCCGAACGTCTACCATCTCGGCGCGATCAACGAGACGTTTACGCTCGAGGAGAGTGGCACCTACGAGATCTACCTGGACGACCGGAACGCGGGCACGCTCGAGGTCGAGGAAGCGTACTCCGACACGCAGGTGATCGCCGCGTCGGCGTCGGCGACTGAAGTCATCGAGGGCGAGGAGCTGTACGTGATCGGCAGCGTCTACCAGGCCGGCACCATCGCGGAGGAAGAGGAGATCGAACTTACCGCGACCCGCCTCGAGTCGAACGAGACGACGACCGTCGGCACACAGAACGTGACGGTCTCACCGAACGTCTACCACCTTGGCGCGCTCAACATCACGTTCGAGCCCGATCAGGCCGGGACGTACGAACTCGAGTTGGGCGAACGCTACGCCGGGACCGTCGACGTGGAGCCGGCCGAATCGAACATTCAGGTGATTGCGGCGTCGATCTCCGAAGCCGAAATTGTCGCGGGTGAGGAGCTGCACGTGATCGGCAGCGTCTACCAGGCCGGAAACGTCGCGGGTCCACAGAACATCTCGCTGACGGCAGTCAACACCGGGACCGACCAGACGACGAACCTCACGACCGTCGAACGCACGGTCTCGCCGAACGTCTACCACCTCGGTTCGATCAACGAGACGTTCACGCTCGGTGAGGGTGGGACCTACGATATCTACCTGGACGACCGCAACGCAGGCACGCTCGAGGTCGAGCCAGCGTACTCCGACATTCAGGTAATCGCCGCGGCAGCCTCTGCAACCGAGGTCATCGAGGGCGAGGAACTGCACGTCATCGGGAGCGTCTACCAGAACGGGACTGTCGCGAGCGACGAGGAGATTGAGCTCACCGCGACCCACCTCGAGTCGAACGAGACGACGACCATCGCCACGCAGAACACCGGTACGATCTGGCCGAACGTCTACTGGCTCGGTGCGATCAATATCTCGTTCACGCCCGATCAGGCGGGGACCTACGAACTCAAACTCGGCGACCGTCCCGCCGGAACCGTCGAGGTCGAGCCAGCGTACTCCGACATCCAGGTGATTGCGGCCTCGCCCGACGGATACAACCTCACCGTCGGTGAGGAAGTCAACATCATCGGGAGCGTCTACCAGGCGGGGAACATTGCGGGCGAGGAAGAGATCGAGCTGAACGCGACCCACCGGGGAACCAACGAGACGGCTACCATCGGCACGCAGAACGTGACGGTCTCACCGAACGTCTACCACCTCGGCGCGCTCAACATCTCGTTCGAACCCGACCAGGCGGGCACATACGACCTCGAACTCGGTGGACGTGACGCCGGGTCCGTCGCCGTCGAGGAGTCGCTCTCGGACATCCAGGTCGTCGGTGCCTCGGTCGCGGACGTGGAACTGATCGAGGGCGAACAGACCCACGTGATCGGCAGCATCTACCAGGCTGGCGAGGAAGGTGGTACCGAGACGATCGAACTGACCGCGACGCACAACGAGACGGGCGTCACCGAGGTCGTCGGGAGCCAGGACGTCACGCTCAGTCCCGGATACTACCACTTGGGCGCGATCAACATCTCGTTCGAGCCCGACGAACCCGGGACGTACGACCTCCAACTCGGTGACCGCGATGCGGGCTGGGTCGAAGTAGAGCCGGCGTACTCCGACATCCAGGTGATCGCGGCGTCGATCTCCGAGGCCGAGATCGTCGCGGGGGACGAGCTGTACGTGATCGGTAGCGTCTACCAGGCCGGAACCATTGCCGGGCCACAGGACATTTCGCTGACGGCGGTCCACCAGGAGTCGGGGAACACGACGAACCTCTCGACGGTCGAACGGACGGTCGCGCCGAACGTCTACCACCTCGGCGCGATCAACGAGACGTTCACGCTCGAAGAGAGTGGGACCTACGAGATCTACCTGGACGACCGGAACTCGGGGACGCTCGAGGTCCTTCCGGCCGAATCGAACATCCAGGTGATCGCCGCGTCGGCCTCGGCAACCGAGGTCATCGAGGGCGAGGAGCTGCACGTGATCGGGAGCGTCTACCAGAGCGGGACCATCGCGGGCGAGGAGGAGATCGAGCTGACAGCGACCCACCTCGAGTCGAACGAAACGACGACCGTCGGCACGCAGAACACCGGTACGATCGGGCCGAACGTCTACTGGCTCGGTGCGCTGAACGTCTCGTTCTCGCCCGATCAGGCCGGGACGTACGAACTCGAACTCGGCGAGCGATACGCCGGGACCGTCGAGGTGGAACCTGCAATCTCCGACATCCAGGTGATCGCCGCGTCGACCTCAGAAGGCGAGATCGTCGCAGGCGACGAACTCCATGTAATCGGCAGCCTCTACCAGGCTGGCACCATCGACGGCCCACAGGAGATCCCACTCAACGCAACCAACACCGGGACGGACGAAACGACCACCCTCACGACCGTCGAACGCACGGTCGCGCCGAACGTCTACCACCTCGGCGCGATCAACGAGACGTTCACGCTCACCGAACCGGGCACCTACGAGATCGAACTCGGTGACCGAAATGCCGGCACGCTCGAGGTCCTCCCGGCTGAATCGGACATCCAGGTGATCGCCGCCTCAGCAGCAGATACCGAAATTCCCCTGGGTACACAGACGCACGTGATCGGCAGCGTCTACCAGGCCGGCACCATCGCGGACGAGGAGGAAATCGAGCTGACCGCGACCAACCTCGATTCGGACGAGACGACGATCGTCGGCACGCAGTCCGTGACGGTCGCACCGAACGTCTACCACCTCGGCGCACTCAACGTCACGTTCGAGCCCGACCAGGTGGGGACGTACGAACTCGAACTCGGCGAGCGATACGCCGGGACCGTCGAGGTCGTCAAACCGACCGTCGAACCTTCGATTGTCGACGTCGCGGGTCACTCGAGCGGCTACGACCTCGATCTCGAGACGGACGCGGTCTACGCTAGCGAGGATACCACCGTCACGCTCGACGTTGAATCGGATCTCGACCTCGATGAGGTGACGCTGCTGGTCTCGTCGCTGCAGACGACCTATTCGATCCCCGTGGACGCGGTCCACGACGACGGTCACACCTGGCACGCTGAGGTCCCCGTCGATTCGATACCCGACGACGGCGCCTACGCCCTCTCCGTGATCGCCGTCGACGAGCACGGTCACGACGGCTTCGCTGCCGACGCCGACACCCTCGTGATCGACGGCGAGGAGCCAGGTATGTCCGTCACGCTCGAGGGCGTCGACGGCGATGACGCGACCGTGCTCATTGAGAGTAACGAACCGCTCGCGGAAACGCCCGATATCTCTGCTGAGCTGATCGAACCCGACGGCTCGACGTCGGAAGCGAGCGTGACGATCGATAGCGACGACGGTACCGGGACGCAGTTCACGGGAACGCTCGAGTTCTACGAGTCGGGCACCTACACCGTCACCGTAGCCGGAACCGACCGTGCTGGTAACGTGGGCGAAAATAACGCGTCCGTCGTCGTCAACACCGGCTTCACACTCGGGGATGGCGAGATCGTGATTGACGAGACGGGAACGTCGGTCGCGTTCGACCTCGTCGACGAGGCCGAGGACGCGATCAAGACCGAGGAGTTATTCCTCGCCCTTTCAGAGAACTCCCTCAACGCGAACCTCGACGGTGGAGAGATCGGCGTTGGCTTCCTGACCGCCGAACTGGACAGCTTCATCGACTACCAGTTCGATCAGGGAACGATCGAGGGAGCGACGATCTCGATGGCGATCGACGAGGACGGACTTGCCGACGGCGTCGAGACGAGCGATGTCGGGATCTACCACTACGACGAACCTGCCGACGAGTGGACCGCCGTCGACTCGACCGTGACGACGATCGGCAACGATCCGTTCGTGACCGCCGACGTCACGGGCTTTTCGACGTACGGTGCCCTGGTTATCGACGAGGAGGCACCGAAAATTCAGGTCGCCGAGTCGCCGGATGGTGACACCGTCCGCTTCACGTACGAAGACGATCTCTCCGGAATCGACCTGGGTTCGGTGGCGATCTCGGTCGATGGGACAGCGGTCACCGACGACGATGGAACGAGTATCACATCGTCGAGCGCGGAACACTCGTTCGATGCCGACCCCGGCGAGAGTTTCTCCGTGACGATTTCGGTCGCCGACAAGGCTGGAAACGATGCGACTGCCACGACGAGTTTTACCCTCGAGGACGACTCAGATGACGGTGACGCCGACGATGACGACTCGGATGACGGTGACGCTGATGACGCCGACGGTGACGCCGATGAGGACGATTCGGATGACGGTGACGCTGACGAGGACGACTCGGATGACGGTGACGCCGACGAGGATGACTCGGATAATGGCGACACTGACAGCAAGAAAGACGCTGACGACGCAGATGACGACGACACCAGCGAAACGGGCGACGCGGACGACGCTGACGATACTGACAGCACGGACGGTGAGATGGACGATGGCGACGCCGATGACGACGAGCCTACCGACGAATCCGACGACAGCATCCCCGGATTCGGGCTCGTGACCGCTCTCGTCGCACTCCTCTCTATCGCGCTATTCCGGACCCGATCGCAGCGTTCGTAACCCGGAATTCAGGTCTCGATCTCGAACCGGGCACCGCCGCTTTTCCCCTCTACGACGCGAAACGTCCATCCGTGGGCGTCGACGATCGCCTCAACGATCGACAGTCCCAGGCCGGTTCCGTCGGGTTTCGTCGAGTACCCCTGCTGGAGGATCGTAGACTCCATGCCGTCGGGAATCCCCGGGCCGTCGTCGGCAACGTAGAACCCGGTGCCGTCGTCTAACACGCCGACGTCGATCGTGACGGTCTCGCCGCCGTGTTCCACAGCGTTTGCAGAACCGTCAGGTTCTGTATGGCTCGTGGAGCCGTGCTCCACGGCGTTCCGAAAGAGGTTCTCAAAGATGGTGTGTAGGTAGGCGCTGTCCGCAGAAAGCGGGCGATCGCCCGAAACCGTGAGCGATGCGTCGGTGGCGTCGACATACTCCCACGTAGAGCGTGCAATCGACGACAGCTGGCACAGTTCGCGATCGACGCTGTCCCCATCTAACCTGGCAAGTGCCATGAGATCGTCGAGGATGGTGTCCATCCGATCGAGTCGATTACGTGCCCCGTCGAAGTCCGCGTCGTCACCCGTCTTCTGGGCGAGATCGAGATAGGTGGAGGCGACGCCCAGTGGACTTTGCAGGTCGTGGCTGACGAACCGAGTGAACTGGTCGAGCCGTCGGTTCGTTCGTTCGAGTTCCAGTTCCTTTCGTCGACTCTCGGTCACGTCACGGATGGCGACGACGTCGCCGACGTACTCCTCCGTTTGGCCAACCAGTTGAGCGAACACGCTCCTCGTATCGGCGTATACGGGTGAGACACGTAAATCGTAGTATCTCGTCTCGCCGGCCCGATCGACGGCGCACTTCATCGTCGCTTCGACGTCTGTACCGATGTGGGTACTGAGCACTGGGAAGGTGTCGAAGACGGCATCTGTCGGGCGACCGACAACGTCTGAACCGACCCCGAGGATCGCCTGGGCTGTCCGATTGAGTTCGATGACGCGACCCTGGGTATCGAGTGCGATCACGCCGTCGCTCATACTGTCGACGAGCGTCTGCCGAGCGACCGGTGCGACTTTCAGGAAGTCGGCGTAGAACAGCGCCCACAGGAACACGCCACCGACGATCGGCCCGGTGATCGAGAACAGGCTCGAGCCGACCGGAGAGAGGTCGGTGATGTAGACGATCGTTGTCAGCACGAACAGCCCCATTCCCCATCCCATTGCGACGGCCTGTCGTCGGTAGATACCTCGAGAGCGCCGATACTCGTCGAGCACGAGGAGGAGGCCGGCCACGATTGTAAGGATGACGCCGATCGTGTGGATGTAAAACAGTGGTCCCGGCTCCACGACCGCCAGTCTCGCGTAGAACAGTCCGTGACGCGGGTTCGTCCACTGGACGAGCTGGTCGACCAGCGGAACGACGACCAGTACCGGCAGCATTGACGGAAACCACTCCAGGTCGCGACTCGAGTACTCGATCGCGATGTAGAGCCAGGCGATGACGAGCAGATCGATGAATACGTAGCCGAGGATCGTCCCCCAGTAGACCCAATCCAGCCCGAGCATGGCAAATGCGAGATCGGGGACGATCGCCCAGCCCGCGCTGGCGAGGCTGAACACGACAAGGGGGAAGCCGGCGGGTTTCTCGCGATGACGCCAGGCCACGACCGCGATCGCACTGAACAGTACGAGCCCAACGAAGTTCAGCCAGAGATACGGTCCGAAACCCTGAATCACGGTATCATCCCGAGGAGCTGCTCTCGTCCAAGGGCCCGTCCCGGCTGTGAATGCCGAAGACATGGGGCCGATCGCTATCGTTTTGGGACCAAGCTACTGCTCCGGTTACTCTTCCCCAATAAACACATCGTGTATAATCGTATCGATCTCTCGAACGACTCAGTGGCGGACGGTTCCAGTCTCGAAACGGAGACGGCATCAGTCTCTCCACAGATTGCGTGCCAACTGTCACCTCGTCGAAGTCGTTTGCGACGACCAGCGATCGGTCACGAGAACGGGACTCCAATCAGCAGTCGCACGTGATCGCCGAAATCAGGTGCGCTGCGCTTTGTCGGATACCGCGGGTATCAGACCGTCCGCGTGGAATCGGCTTGTTTCTCACAGATCGTCACACCGGTCAGTGCGAATCTCGCGCCACCGGTCGGTGAATCCTCAGCCGTGATCGACCAGCCGTGAGCGACTGCGATCTGTCGGACGATCGCAAGTCCAAGCCCGGTTCCGTCGAGAGAGGAGGTGTATCCCCGCTCAAAGATAGCGTCTCTACGTTTGGGAGGGATCCCCGCCCCATCGTCATCGATGGCGAATCCGCCAGGAATCGATCGAAGGACAACCGAAATCCCATCGTCGCTGCCGGGAGTGGTCCCGAGCGATGCTGGCCCGTCACCGACGTTTTGTGGATCCAGACTGACGCCAGAGCCGTGTTCGACCGCATTGCGAAAGCAGTTCTCGAGAAGTTGCTGTAACCGATCGGGGTCGGCTTCGATCGTCCGGTCAGTTTCAATACTGAGTTCCGCACTGGGGGTCCAGACGCTGTCCCAGGCCCGTTCAGCGATCGTCCTGATCGGGACCGGTGTGGGATCGTCGATCTGTCGGCCGGACTGTGCGAGGGCTAACAGGTCGTCCACGAGTCGATCCATCCGATCGGCAGCATCGAGAACGCCGTCGACGCGGCCGATATCACCCGTCTCGACGGCAGTGGTTGCAGTACTACGCAGTTCCATGAGGGGCCCCTGAATATCGTGGGAGACGATGTTTGCGAACTCGGATAACGTCTCGTTTTGCTCGTGAAGTCGTTGTTCCCGGCGAATACGATCGGTTACCTCGCGGAGGACAATGACCCGGCCAGCGTCCTCTTCCGGAGGGCCCAGGGGCGACGCAGTGCCGTCGAAGTAGCGCTTTTCGTCGTCTGTCTGGATACTGAATTGGAGGTGATTCACCGCTCCGGCTTCGAGGGCGTCGACGGTTTCGGCAGGGACGCCAGCAAAAAATGTTCGTGCGGAAACGCCGATTCCGCTCTCGGCGTTGAAATACGTGCGTGCAACGGCGTTGTAATCGACGACCCGTCCGTTTCGATCGAGCGTGACGACCGCGTCGGGGAGCTTTTCCAGTGCAGTTTTGCGCGCGATCGGAACGAGATCGAGGAATTCGGCCCGGTAGAGCGCGACGCTCATGATGATCACACCCCCCATCAACCCGAACGGACTCAGGTCCGTTGACACGGTGACGGCACCGCTAATGGTGATCAGATTCGCGACTCCCGTCGGAAGCACGGCGACGGCCAAGAGGGCACTCTGACGGCGACGAAGTCCGGTTTCCCGAATCGCTTCTGCGGCGAATAGAAACGTGGCATACCCCATCAACACGTAGTTGAGTGTCGCCTGTACCCAGAACCAGGCGTTCCAGTCCCGTGTGCCTTCTGTGGCGCTACCAACGACTGCCGGGTCGAAAGCGAGGTGATGGACTGGATTGGTCGTAAGCACCAGAAGTTCGACGACGACGTATCCGACGAGCAGTCCAACAAGCCACTGTGCCGGCTGTCGCCCATTTGCGATCCGCACCGCCAGCAGAAACCAGCCGACAGAGAGGACTGTCGGTGCGATCAACCGTCCACTCCAGGCGAGAACAGCAGCGGTATTGCTACCAGTGAAGAGTTCCACACTGAGGCTCAACGGCCACAGTGCACAGCCGATGACAGTAATGACGAACGCAGTGCTTCCCGGGGTCTCCGGCCGAGTAAGCGGCTTATGCAAAAGTGTGAGTATGACGAGACCGATCCCGAGAAACAGTATTCCCACGGTCGAGATCTCGATACTCATCTCCTTGACCGTCCCAAGCGACGGGCGTAATTGTTTTAGTCGTTCCGCTCGCTCCGAACACGTCCTTCGCGTTCGTCAAAACGTCATCGTGGCGGTCTGTCAGCCCCGATTCGGAACGCAAGTACCACTGGTTGCTTCGAGCACAATATCGCGACCGAACAGCTGATTGGAAGCGACACGAGCCAACGACCGTCCCCGTATGTTAATTTCTTGTTCGACAGTACATGAACGAACAAAACACGTATCCCCAGTGGTACCGAGCGGGTACTATGAACGCGTCGACCGGATCCACACTCTTGCTCGTCGAAGACAAGCCAGCCGACGCAGACGTCGTCAAGCGACTGCTCGTCGAACATCAAAGCGACTTCGCCACTCGGGACCACGAACACACGGTCGAAATCCGTTCGATCGAGCATGTCAGATGCCTCGCTGAGGCAATCGAACGTGTCACAGCCAGTGAGATCGACGTCGTACTGCTCGATCTCGGACTCCCGGATAGCGACGGTCTCGAGACCATTTCAGCGATGCACGAGCATACGTCGACGGTGCCGGTGATCGTACTGACCGGACGAAAGGACGTGGGGGTCGAGGCCATCCAACGGGGTGCACAGGATTATCTCATCAAAGGGAGAATCAGTGCCGAGGTGCTCGTCCGGACCATCACGTACGCGATCGAACGGACCCAGATCGTCCGTGATCTTCACGACCGGAACCATCGGCTCGAACTGGTCACCAAGATACTCAGATCTGACCTCCGAAACGACCTGAGCATGATCGTTGGCTGGGGCGATCAACTTCTCGACAGCGTCGCTCACGACGATCGAGCGGCGGTCGAGGCGATGTTGGAGGCGAGCCAGCACGGGCTCGAACTCACAGATACTGCTGCAGAACTAATAGACGTTCTCTCAGAAGACCACCGTGTCGATCCCGTCCCATGTGATCTACGGACAATCCTCGCGACGGAAATCGAACGACTTCGACTGGAAACTAACGTCGACCTCACGATGGACTTGGACGTGCCCGAAACCGAGTCGCTCTCCGTTTTTGGAACCCCGCTACTCGGATCGGTGTTCAAACATCTGTTAACGAACGCGACGACCCACACCGATCGTGACAGACCTACCGTCGCCGTGACAGCGGAGGTGACCGAAACGCAGACAACGGTGTCGATCGCCGACGACGGTGTCGGTATGTCGAGAGAGCAACAACAATACCTCGGTGACTCCCCAGAGACGATCGACGAGCGCACTGGGATCGGTGCAGGACTGTATTTCATCAAGACAGTACTCGAGAGTATCGATGGCGACCTATTAGTCGAGGATAACCATCCTCAAGGAACGATCATTTCTGTCACACTGGCTCGAGTCCGCAGTGACTGAGTGGTCACGAGATACGCGACTGTATTTCGAAGAGGCAGGCAAGGGCACACCGGTTCTGTTCTTTCACGGTGTGATGATGGGAAGCCGGTTTTTTATTACATAACAGGCGAGACTCGCTGAGGAGTATCGCCTGATCGTTCTCGATTTCCGGGGTCACGGTCGTTCTGCGAAGACGGAAACTGATCACACCCTCCCAACCTACGCCGCTGATCTCGAAGCGTTGCTCGACGCAGGGAATATAGATGACATCATCCTCGTTGGCTGGTCAATGGGGTCACTCGTTGCGTGGGAGTACATCGACGAGTTCGGCACCGATCGGCTTCGTGGATTCGTCAGCGTTGAACAGCAACCACTCGACCTCGAACAAGAGGGCTATGAACACAGGGTGTTCGATTTCGACGAACTCGTGGACTTGATGGAACTCGCCCAGACGGACCACCACGAGATAGGCAACGTACTCATTGATCAGAAAATGAAAGACGATCTCAGTCCCTGAAAGACGATCTCAGTCCCGAAATTGAACGACTCATGTTCGATGAAATCGCTCGAATCCCGCCATCGGTGAAGAGCGCAATCTTCTTCGATCAATCAGTGTGCGATTATCGAGACGTACTTCCAGAAATGAACAACCCCGATGTGGTCGGGGTTCTCGCCCTGCACCGCCTATAGATGTTCCAACGCTCGTCTGTCTCGGTGAAGACGAGACGTTGCTTGAGACAGGTGGTGTCGAATACATCGCTGAACAGGTTCCAGATGCCGATCTCCAGCACTTCTCAGAAAGTGGACACTGCCCCTTCATCGAGGAACCAGAGGAATTTAATCGGATGCCCAGTACGTTCATCGGCAAGTGTTGGTACGGTTATCTGTGACCGCAGCGACCAGGGTTAGTACTGATTCTGAACCTTGTCCATCTTGCATTGGACACAGAGGTCGTCGTCGAAGCAGGCGATGTTGTCGTAGGGACAATCGTACTCGTCGACATTGACAGAAAGGCTGCGTTTTGCGTGTTCCCACTCGCTTACCCAGTCTTTGAGCTTCATATCGGCAGACGTGAAGACGACGTCGCCATCTCGATCGACGATCTTTGCTGCCGTGACGGAGTACTGGTGCTCATCAACGATATCGATCACATCGTAATACGATGAACACCGGATCTCTCTCGCTTCAGCGTCATCATCCAAAAGACGGACTGTGATAGAACCATCGTACTCTTCAGTCGGATCCAATCCACCTGGCATTGTACTGTCGTTGCGGCCGTGACATAAAAGAGTACGCTCAGTAGTTGATTCTTGACAAACTTGTTTCACCATCGGCAACCAGTTCTGATTCAGGCCTCAGAAACGCCGAACCAGCAACTGCCGAAACATGGTTGCAGAGCCATGCATACTGCTGGAATCTGCTAATCTGAACAATGCCCTGTGGTGGCGCTGTTCAGATTGTAGTTTGAAGGAGTGAAGCGGCGGAATTCGTAGTGGCGATGCCCGAATTCGATCGCCTCACTGAATCCAGTACCGAGTTCAAATCAGAACTCACCCTCGTCGAGCACCACTGGAATCCCTCGTTTGGCGACATCGGCGGCGAACGTCGCGGAGTCCGACTCCAGATCCGCGAACGTGTTATAGTGGATTGGGAGGACGCCGTCGACGTCGAGTGCCGCGGCAAGGTCGGCCGCTTCGTGGCGGTCCATGGTGAAGTTCTTCGCGATCGAGGGGAAGAATATGGAGACGTCGAGGTCGTGGTGATCCTCGATCACGTCGGAGTCGCCAGGCCAGAAGCAGGCGACGCTGTCGATCGTCGCGACGAAGCCACAGCCCAGTCCCTCGGGGTGAATCGGCTCGCCACCGGGCGCGTTCCTCCCGTCCGGGTGGTTGAACGCCCGCGTCACCTCGATCTCGACACCATCGATCGTCAGTTCATCCCCGTACGCGACGCGGCGAACGTCGTACGGCAGCGATTCGGGTTTTCGGACATCACGACCGCTGTTCTCTCGGACGCCATCGGCCGAGACGCCCTCGTAGACGACGATTGTCGCGTCCTCTCGGGCGACGCGTTCGATCCCACCGTCATCGTAGTGGTGATTGTGCGTTACGACGACGATATCACCGTCTTGGGCCTCATACGGGCCGCCAGACGGGTGATCACGGCCACCGTACTCGGACTCCCACTCGCCGGTGAGGACACCGTACCGACCGGGATCGGTGTAAACGATCGCGTCGTCGCCGGCGATTCGCGCCGTTGCGTAGCCGAGCCAGCGCACGGATAGCCCTCCGAGTTGTACCATGGCTTCTCCTACACGACGCGGCCTGAAAGGGGCTGCCCATCGGCCGAGCGCTGATCGTTTGAAAAAGGGAGGCGGTGAAATTCGAAGATATAGCACCGAACTCGAGTTGGATTTCGTGAATCGGGAATTGGCACTGCGCGGGGTGTAAACATCTTCGCCGAACTGACCTCAAAATTCGAACTGAAGTCGTTATCGCATCAGATGAGACCTTCGTTCGGTGACAACAGGCTAACCCAGCCGATCGCTCCAGCGGGTAACGGTTCGGAACGCATTTCGGTCCCCGTTCGCAACACCTACCCTTCTTTGCCGAAAACAACCGACTAATCACCCATCAATGAAACCATGACCCATGTCATCTCACATCACAGATTTGCGGCTCGGACGCCTTGCACCCTCGTTGCGGTCGAACGAAACCACGCCGACGGAACTCATTAAACAGATTGAATCGCGGTTCGAGCACATCGATACGAATGTCTCGGCTTTCCTCCCGGAGGACGGTCGGTGGGAACGGCTCGAACGGGTGGCAAACGCGCTCGAGGCACGCCATTCTGATCACGGCGAACGGCCGCCGCTCTACGGTATCCCGATCGGTGTCAAAGACATCTTTCACGCCGACGGCTACCGGACGGTAGCGGGATCGTCACTGCCGGCCGAGGAACTGACCGGCAAAGAATCCGCGGCCGTCACTGCGCTGAAAGATGCCGGCGCGCTCGTACTCGGCAAAACCGTCACGACGGAGTTCGCCTACTTCCAGCCGGGACCGACTCGCAATCCGCACAACCTCGCGCACACGCCGGGTGGCTCCAGTAGCGGCTCGGCCGCTGCCGTCGCAGCCGGTATGTGTCCACTTGCATTGGGGAGTCAGACGATCGGTTCGGTGAATCGTCCCGCCGCCTTCTGTGGCGTCGTCGGCGTCAAACCGAGCTACGGTCGAATCCCGATCGAGGGCGTCTTACCGGTCGCACCGTCGGTCGATCACGTCGGCTACTTCACACAGGACGTTCACGGTGCAGTTCGCGCGGCTAACGTGTTGTACGACGACTGGCGAGTCGGAGAAGATGCGACCGATGAGCCGACGATCGGAGCCGTCGACGGCCCGTACCTCGAACAGGCCTCCAAGACGGGGCAAGCACACTTCGAAAACCATCTCGACGCGCTCGAATCTGCCGGGTTCACCGTTGAGCGAATGAACGTCTTCCCGGAGATTGATGCGGTCAACGATCGGCACATCGACCTCGTCGCTGCAGAGACTGCGTTGTCGCACAGCGAGCTGTTCGAGACGTATCGCGATCGATACGCCGACAAAACGGTCGAGCTAATCGAAGACGGTCACGACGTGGACGTCGGTCGATTGTGTGCGTCGCGTGCGGGACGAACCCAGCTCAGGAACGCGGTGGAAGGACGTATGGGTGATCACGGCGTCGACATGATCGTCAGCCCCGCGGCACCCGGTCCAGCACCGGAGGGGATTGACACGACCGGTGACCCGGTAATGAACCTCCCGTGGACGCATTCGGGACTTCCGACGGTGTCGGTACCGGCGTCGAAGACGGACGAGGAACTCCCAATCAGCCTGCAGTGTAGCACTCGGTTCGGTGAGGACGAATCCCTGTTACAGTGGTGTGGATCGATCGCGGCGGCGTCTTCAACCGCCGGGGAGTAGAACAACGCCATGTATGCAGACGACATCACAGAAAGTCGGATACAGGATTTACCGTGGTTCTAGCGGTTCTGCTGCTGCTCGTCAATCTGGGGCTACTGTATCCAGCACGGGCTGTGAGTGATCGTTAGTTGTTGAGCATCGTGGTTTTCAACGTCAAAACAAAGCCAGTGGCGAACAAACCGGGTAAACACATGATGGTAATTGAGTGTCCCTACTGTCCTGCTGATTTCGCCAGTAATGAAGTCGGGGACGAGTGTCCGGAGTGCGGCGGTAATCTGGCAGAAGGCGCCATCCGCATGCTGGACTACGTAATCCAATGCCAACAGTGCAAGGCAAGAGTCGGGATTCAAGATATTGATCAGGAAGGTCACTGCCCAGAATGCGATAAATATAGCGGGTTCCCTTGACAGGACACTGACCAATAACACACTACCGTCGGTCCGGGTCCGTTTCATCGTAACGCCGGAGATATAGTACCTCCTGACCCCATCTACCGAGTTGCCATCACAAACGGAATGCGAAATCTAACGAGAGAGTTCAGCACGACGAGTTCGTTTATTTCTCGTTGAAACCGGTGAACCACCCGATTACTATACGTGCGAACTGAACGGTGAGAGAGGCCGGAACCCGATTGAAGATAATTTCGGTCTGAGCTTCATCCTCGGATTCGGTGTTCTCTTTGCGATGGCCTTTGTTGGGCAGGCAATCGGTATGTTTCTGTTGGAACTCGGTGTTTCATATTCAAGATGGAGCGGGGTTTCAATCGGAATCATCGTCATATTCGTCGCGTTTGTCGTGCTATATAGGCGATATGATGCAGCCTACAATACCGAGTAGTAAATCACCGATAGCGGTCAATTCTTGGCCTGCACTGAGCGATCATCCCTTACGCAAGTCGAGCTAGATTGCGTGCCACATTCGCGCTGTCTTTTCAGCACGGTTCCGTGAACGTTACTTTCTCTGATAGAACCCTTAACGTTCGATAAGCACGCATAACGTGCGCTGTTTCACTGAGAGTTTTCTCAAACAAGTTACCCCACAAGTAAGAACTATAGATGCAGAGTGGGGTAACTTCTACTCGAAGATCAAATCAATACTCGGCTCTGCACGTTTAAGTCGGGGCGCGATGTAGATGATACCGACGACTGATGCTGCCGATTACGGACTTCCTCTCGTGTACCGACCCGCTAGATGAGTTCGACTCACTGTCTTACCACCAGA
>LFCJ01000271.1_pt1 | contig 30892 bp, 23 predicted proteins | sample 643141 | NCBI WGS metagenome assembly LFCJ01 (sample SAMN03766243, study PRJNA286221) | soda lake metagenome | biome: soda lake; feature: Kulunda steppe; material: water; isolation source: sample B1-Br-g2 brine of Lake Bitter-1 | place: Russia: Kulunda steppe | collected 2010-07
GAGGCGGTGTACAATCTTCTCTCGTGGGTCAGAGACAACGACGAACAGAGTGTTGATGACCTCATGACTGAGATCGATCACCTCTTCGTTCACTCAACGGCTGACGCTAACGTTCAAAGCTGAGTTAGATTAGTTGACTCCCTAGCGTATCCCCACCGAATGAATTCTCTGAGGAGGTCAAATTGGATTTGCTAGTCAAGAAAGAATCCAACGACAGGTCAGTGACTTTTTGTCGTCCTATGCGCTGGTACAGTATGCGCGGAGTACCTCTCTAAGTGGCTGAACGCCGGTTTTGGTGTGCCAATGCCACTGTAAACTACGTGGCTCTTAGTATTGAGAGCTAGAAACTGTTCAGCCTTGGTTTCAATCGGTCGGCTCAATAACTTCTCTGGCTACATGCATTGCTATCATCACGTGTTCGTTAGCCATCTCGTTACCTGTCTCATCGACATTGTCAAGCAACTCAAGAACATGCCTCAATCGCCGATGTACGACTTCAGAATCGGCTTCAGCCTCAACGAGGTCACGGGCGATGGCCTCGGCTTCCCCAATCCATCGGCTAGCCGTGCGTTCGACTGGGAGATCTTGTGTCGCTGTCAGATGCTCGTGTATTTTCTCAATCTTCTCGTCCACAGTTTCTTCATCCATGTGGATTATCTCGTCCTCACTATGGGTTACTTACTGAATTTCATACCGACTGATTGATTCGGTCTCACAGTAAGGACAGACCTTCATCTCAGCTTCAACACTCGTGCCGCAGCGTCGGCATTCATGGACGACCGCCTCCCGACGAGAAATGAACCGTCGACCTATTCGGTCCCACACCATGTGAACCACTCACAGGACCAACTATAGAAAGTGTATCGGTCGTTCATCCCGCCCCAATCTGGTGATATGCCTTAAGTGCATACGTCAGTCGGACCCTACTGGCCCCGAGTGCCCCCTTCACCGCAGTTAAGAGAGGATATTTCTCTGTGAAACGATTATGTCCGAATCTCAGTCAACTTCTGCCTGAGTGGGAATGAGACTCCGTTCAGGAATGAGTTCTCCCTCACTGCTGTAAATCAAGAAGCTGTCTTGGGTATATGCGCGGAGTTGTGTGTCTGCCTCCACGAAAGAGACTGTGTATTTGCTGTCGTTGTCTGTCTGTTCGGCATACTGACCAATTGCATGGACGAATTGATTGATGCGTTGGGGGTTCATCGGCTGTTCGAGCAGGTACTCTCCTGTGAAACCGTCGGCAATACTGAGGACCCCAGCCGCCGCTGCGGCGTGCTCACTCGACTGCTGCCGATAGAAGACTTCCAGCTCGACAGGTACAAGAGTGTCCTCTTCAGTGTTCCAAAACCGCTCTTTCAACACGTGTAGCTGGTCTGTGAGAACATGGACCTCTGGTTGTTGTGGTGGAGCTCCAGTTGTTACCCATTCAACCCCAGACACTCGAACCGGCGACTCCCACAGCCGTGTCTCGGAAGATTCCATTTACTGCGATAAAGGGAGAGATGACCAAAAACGCTCCGGCAATATGCGAGTATTCCGTCGACACAGAGCCTACACGGTCACGCTCATAATTCGTGAATCCGGTACAGATGTTCACAGAATACAACCGGATTCGTCGAGAGGAGACACACCAGGTTTCCGATGTAATTTGCGGTAAAGTCTAGACCCTCACTTGGAATTACTTTCACTCCGGTTCCCTGAGTTATTAGTCCTATCACAGGCTGTGTTTACTTGAGGGGTTAGAACTGGCTCTTCCCCTGAATAACGGGTCGGTTCTGATGCAGTGTCACACGCTCCCCTCATCCCCTTGTCAGCACTCAACGAACGACTATGGAACCCACAACTCCCGAGACAACGCTTGGTAGCTGTTCTTTCTGTAAAGCAGCCGTAATGGAACGTCATGTGATTATCGAGTATACTACCAATGATGAACCCGGCTGTTGGGCGGAGTGTCCTCAGTGTGGCGAAATCGTCGACCCACTATCCAATGTCGACTAACGGAATACTTCAGCGACTGGTTGGAGTTCAAGCACCGAATGAGCTTCGTAAATGTCGTCACTGCGGTTATGGCATCGATGAAGACCTTGACGAATGCCCGGAATGTGGGTCTCAAGAGATTGCCACCTATACGCTGTGAACAATTACACACAACTACCTGACTTTCGATTGTTAGATTCTCTCTGTTATCTGATTATTCTTGGAAGCGAAGACGGGTGTTGAATTACACTGATGCAATATGCTACTTGTATAGGCAGGAAAAAGAACCAGTATGGGAGATGATGATAACGAGATTGTTCGAAGCTATGAGTTTGCTTCGGGAGTTGATATCCCCACCATGCTCGAAGCTGTTGGGATTGAATCTCTTGATGTCGATGAGCACCGGATCGTGATCTTATATCGAAGTGCCATTTTCATTTGCACGGTCACTGAAGGGACCGTAGAGGCCGCCCATACTGTCGATATCGAATTGTGGGAACCGCCAAGAAATAACATCGGCCGCGAGCCTCCAGAGTTATTCGAAGACTTCGTCACTGAGTTGCCCCAGTCGACTGACTCGTCTCTGCGCAACTGAAAATGATACTTTGACTGTTCTGCGAGGGGCCCAACAACATACCCTAACAGAGAACTAGTCTATGCAAAGCAGTCAGAAACTAAACAACAGAATTATAACACAAAAATCTTAAAATTGAGGTATAATGTACGATCTGACTGGGTTCCAACGTGACCTCCTGTACGTGACTGCTGGGTTGGACCGGCCACACGGCCTCGCTATCAAGAAAGAGCTTGAACAGTACTATGAAAAAGATATCCAACACGGTCGTCTGTATCCGAATCTCGACACACTTGTCGATAAAGGACTTGTCAAAAAAGGGGAGATCGATAAACGGACCAACTACTACTCTGTGTCCAAACGTGGCCGTCGAGAGATCGAATCACGCAAAGACTGGGAAGCGCAGTATCTGGATGACACAAGCGTCTCAGTTTGAAGCAGGGAATATTCAACAACTGACTAGCACAAACATCGGCAGGTCTCTGACCCCCTCGTACTGTTCATGTGTCAAGACCGCCGGTGAATATATACCACCAGTTCCTCTACAGTGAGTTACGCATAATCGACGATTTCGATATCTATGGAATCCTCAATTCTCTGGCGAATACGAGACCGTGATACGCCTGTATATAGACCACATTCGAAAATGGCCCGAAAAAGAGCGTCAAAAGAACGAGGCGACAAGAGATGAATGACAACGGCAAGGCGACAAGTGGACCAGAGAGTAACTCTGAGAACGAGGACTTCATCCACGGTATAGAGCAACTCATCCAGGAAGACCGCGACATTCTTGATGCTCTTGCTGAGTAGTTGAGGCCGCTTTTTCAAGATCCGTCACAAAACAAGGAGAGAACACAGAATGCACAGAGAAGGCCACATCGGGATGGCGCTGCTGTTCTACGCCCCGGTAGGATTGATCACTGCCACCATCACCACACTTGAGTTCGCAGCGCTTGGCGTAATCGTTCCGGTAGGCCTCGCCATGCTCCCCGATATTGATATGAAATTGCCTGGGGTGAAACACCGCGGCATCACCCACACAGTCCATTTCGCGGCGCTAGTTGGACTTCTACTCGGTATGATCGGTATTGGTCTCGGGTGGTCCGCCGGTCTACTGCCGGCACTGATGCTCGGTCTGTTTGGGTTTTCCACTGGTTCGATGACGACACTTTCACACATCGTTGCAGACGCTCTGACGCCTGCTGGAGTTGATATGTTTCATACTGGTGATTCAGTCAGCTACGATATCGCTCGTGCACAAAATCCGATTGCAAACTACGGCCTGCTCGTCCTCGGTGCAACTGGCTGTCTCATCGCTGCAGCGCTCGTAGATGCCATCGGTCTTGGATAACCCGACTCTCTCAGCACATCTTAACCAATAATTGACAGTGGTATGGAAATACTGGTTAACACATCCTCGGAGAGAAATCGGTCGAGACAACCATTGATTGTCCCGTTATTGGGTCTTTCCGTAGCTCTATATAAGAGCGAGACCTTCTGAACCATGGTGATAGCACCCTCACTAATTCTGCTGACGACCCCCGCATCTCCCCCGAGACTACGATCTGATGTGATCAACGATTGTTCTCAGCGCGGCTACATCGTCGATATTGTACTGTTTGAGTCGATCCCAGTCAGGTTCTTCGCCATCGAGAAGATATCGCGTGTACTTGCTCCCGACCACAAACCCGTCGACGGTCGGATCTTGATATTCAAAGCCGAGTGCGCTCGCCACGACATCCAATTTATGCCGATTAAAGGGCCCAAAGAGTTCCTGTTGGGCAGTAATCCCGAGGTCGTGTGCTCGCTCCAGATGGTCGATCCCCTCAGTGATGCCGTGTTCGTCGAATCTTCGACTGAGACATTGTTTGTCAAAGTAGTTCCCTCCGTAGTAGATGATTGGCTCGGAGCCATGATCATCAATGTACTCAGACAGCTCCTGGACGAGTGCTGACTCGTCGTCCGGATCGAAGAATTGTCGGTAGGCATCGTTCTGGTAACTGTAGGTGCCGACCAGCCAGATCCGATCCTGCTGAAGATCCGTTTCTATGTCCAAGAGGAGAGGCTCCGTATCGTGAAGGTCGTCAAATGCGGACTTGTTTAGAATCACGACCTCATCGTTTTCGAAAGCCTGCCGATGAGCAATCCACCGGTCCACGTGCCATGACGAGGCTCCAGGGAGGGCTTCGAGTTCGGCACGCCGTCCTTCGGTAATTTCATCTGGGCTAGTGATTCCTAACTCACTGAACTGTTCCACTCGCTTTCTCCCGACTTGGACGAGATCAGTCAGCCGGCTCCCTAGCAGATGGCGAGTGTCGTATAACTCGTACTCGATAGACTCGTTCGAGACGTCGATCGTGATGAGTGCGTATCTTCCTGGGTCGTCTACTCCGTCGTGGGACGCAATGTTGATCACCGTGCCGTACTTGAGTGTTTCAGCTCTGCCTCCGAATTGATGGCAATGACCGCAGACGGTGACTGGGGGCTGGATGTCGTCTATGAAGCTCTTGACGGCCTTCGATCCGATATGTTGTTGCCCGAATCGCTTCCCGATATCGAGGATACCGAAGGGAGGGGTGTGAGTGACAAGAATCGGGGTTCTGTCTTCACAAGCGGTGCGTTGTTCGGAAAGGTGCCGTTGGACGTCGTCCTCGGTATAGTTGATGAGACCTGGTCCCTGGGTCGATCCTTCCTGACCGATGAACACGAGGTCGTCGTAAGTGTATGGTGTCCTGTGGAGGTCGGTGGTAAATTCCGAATCGAACTGCGGGCCGGTTGACGGGGGAAAGTCGTCGTTTCTCCGGACATAGAGTGATTGTTGGTGCTTTGTGAGGCGAGCAAGTTCTGCAAGATGATCTGTGTCAGTATCGGCGTTTTTGAAACGTGAGAGGTCGTCGCCGGCATACAGTAGTAGATCTGGAGTTGGTTCTACGGTTTCGAGAATGGTGTAGAGATCTTCAATAGGTTGAGAGCGCCAGTCAGATACGGCGAGTATGTGGACCATTTTGTTTGAGCGTAATTAGTGTAGCCTCTTCTATAGTTTGTTTAGGTGTACCATTTCAAAGATATATGCAATTCCAGGCGAGTGAATACCTCGGCCTCTGAGCATAAAAAGATCAAAGCCGAGAGCTGGCGACCGGATGTTCTCGAAATATCTATAGAAGAGTGGTCTATATTAACCAACAAATAGTTCCCAGCTACAGTTTTGTTGGTTAATATCACCTCAAATTAATAGGTTATGAGCAATAAGAAGATGTCAACAAACCGCCGCCCACGAATTCCCGAGACACACTCATCACTTCCGCTGCTTTTGTACCAGCCTACACACCCCACTATTTCCGCTGAAAAATCGCAAGACTAAGGCCTGACTCTCACTTGAAACATGGTGTATGAAACAGTGGTTCTAATCTTTTTCAGTATCAGTTTCCAAGGTGCAGAGGGTAGTGGCGAACTTGATTTTTAATCTGCTGTTGGAAACTGGGACAACCAATTCAGGACAGTTTGCTCGGCGTCGTCGATATCTGAAATCGAGTCCGTCCCACCGAGTAAATTTTTCACTTCTTGGCCGGCCACTGCGGGCTCTACTACTGCAGCCTGTTTTGTATCGGTAATACGAGGGCTTCGAGTAACTGAGGACCCGCTGTCTCCACGCTGTCCACAGACGAACTCCAAATTATTGACTTCCTCAGGAGTCACTTCCTGAATAAGCGCCCCAAATAGCGGATCTCCGGGTAGTAACAGTCGAACCGACGGGTACTTTTCAGCAACTTCTGGACTAAAAGTCACTACAAGACCGCTCCCGTCTCCAAGTTTTGCTTGGGCCGTCTCCCCAAGCGACTCTGGAATCGCTACTTCACCTTCATCTGGCAACTCCAGTACGTACGCATCTTCAACGATATCCTCAAAGTCACTGACACGGCTATGATTTCGGAGGGCAGTAAATGACCATTCTGCTTCTTTTAATCGGCCGCTTTGCGTAAGTTGTGTCTCAAAGGTCTCCAGACTCACCAGCGGCTCATACGACCGATTACCAGTCCCAATCCCATCGAAAGCCGGATAGCAATAGGGTTCCCACCCGTCAAGCCCAGCGCTCTCGATAATCGACTCTATTGTCGACGCATCATCTGATTCTCCCGCCAGACCAGTTTCTCTAGCCTTCTCTTGAGCACGCTTCGCCCGTGAGTCTGCCTGTTCAACGACTTGTTCACTTGGTTCTATGGAGTCCGTTGAGTCTGAGCTCCCCATTACGGCGTCTTTGATGTCCTGTTCGATACTATTCAGTACCGGACGCATCGGCCCAACCACATTCTCGAACAACTGCAGCCGTCCCTCCAGTTCCTCGTAGATGTCGCCGTCGATGCTGTCCTTGTAGGCGTAGTTGATGACTTTCACGACCTCGTTTTTCTGACCAATGCGGTCGATTCGACCGATGCGTTGTTCAACCCGCATTGGGTTCCACGGCAAATCGAAATTGATCAGCGCATCCGCCGTCTGGAGGTTCAGCCCTTCACTCGCGCTGTCTGTACAGATCAGAATATTGGTGTCTCCGTCAGTAAAATCGCGCTTGATTGCCTCTTTACCGACGTTCATCCACTCTCCAGTTGTTTCGTCGTATTGCATCCCGCCACCGCCACTGTACGTACCGACGTTCGGGTGCGTGTCTGTCAGTGTCTCACGGATATGCTCAAGAGTATCGTGATACTGCGTGAAGATGATGATGTTATCACGGGCACTCTGGCGGAGTGAGCGAATGTCACGACGTAACTGCGCTACCTTCGGGTCGGTGTGGGCCTGCCTGAGATCGTCCACGAATTCTTGGAGGGCCGTCCGCTCTGCCTGAATCACGTCAGCCGCACCACCACTACTCGGCTGATAGGCATCGAGGGATGCCTGGCCAATCGCTTCGTCGATGGTTGCCTCTGTCACTCCGGCGTCTCTACTAAGTTCTGATACCTCTTCTGTCATGTCCTCAACTTTCTCGTCGAGTTTCTCCATCCGGCGCTGGAGACTCTCCTTAATCGCGTGTAGACTGCTTGTTAGGCGCTGGCGGTACGTGGTCATTACGAAGCCCAGTGCGAGCTTCTCTTTTCCTGTTAGTACTTTCTGCGACTGCTTATACGTCTCATCAATATACTGCTCTACCTGATCGTACAGTGGGGCTGCGTCATCCAGTTCGATACGTTTTGTCTCAACATCCCGCGTCGGAACCGTATCGTTGAGCAGCCCGAGATCCTGACACTGCTCCAAGACCGCTCGAGTATTCCGAAAGATACGGGACTGAACTGGTGTCGCCCACTGAGAAGCCTCTACTAGTGCCCTCCACTCTGTTGGTCCACAGTCAAAAATGAGCGAGCGCGGATCATCAAACCGAGGTGAGGTTTCTCGTACCCCGACTAGTTTTTCAAGGGCTTTCCGCTGTTGAATGGACTCTGTGTCCGTCGATTCAACCAGCCTCTGTGTCTGCTCACCGTAGCCGGGGTTCGACGTGAGATGTTCGTGAATGAGTTTTCCGAACTGTTCGATTCTTGGTCGGCCCTCGTCTTCCTCCAATTCTAGCTCTTTCTGGAACTGCTTGAGGACTTGTTGCTGTCCATCAGTTATATTCTGATAGCGAGAGCCGACGGTACTGAGACTATCTTCAAGTGCCTGCCGTGTTTCGAAGAACTCAACGAATCGGTCCTTGTCATCCCACCCCTCCGGAAGGTCGCACAGTCGAAGGAGATCGTATAGTTCGCCAACATTCAGCTGCATAGGCGTCGCTGTGAGAGCGTAGAGACACCGCGAGGCCTCTTCTGCCTGTCCGAGCAGGTCGTAGAGTTTTGTCTCCTCGCGGGCACTGTGTGCCTCGTCGACGACCGTGAGATCCCACACGTTCTCGTCGATACGTGGGGCGACGTGTGTCTGATTCCCTTCGCGGCGAGCGGTATGCCATGACTCGATCACGACTGTCGGCTCATCTCTCTCAGTAACGAACGAACCTATCGGTGTGTCCTCCCACGCCTCGGCGTCGACCGCTCCAGATGTGGGGATGCGATGATCCTCTGCATCTCCGAGGGGGCCGATCATATAATCGCCGTCGTAGGAGCGTTCATGATAGTACGCGTGGATGTTAAAACGGTCGAGGAGTTCGTTCTGCCACTGCTGTACCAACCCTGCAGGAACCAGAAACAGCGCTTGCTCCGCCTCTCCGACCTGCATTAGCCGTGAGAGTGTCAATCCAGCCTCGATTGTTTTGCCGAGACCCACCTCGTCACAGAATAGGAGGTTGTTCGGGTAGATACTGACTGCTGTGTCGGATATTGTTCGCTGGTGGGGCCAAGGCGTGACAGTGCTGATTTCCTCTGCGAGATGGATCCCCCCAGGTGTTCGTCCAGCGATTGAGACGACGCCAGCGGTATCGTCTTCGGGCACCGTCGTCTGGGGGTCGTGATTCTTGACTCGCTCGACGTGTTCCTCGAGTTTTCCACCGGTATCCTTCCAGTCGATGAGGTCCTGCCGTGCTGCTTCGTCGAGATCGACGACATCGACCGAGGGATGGAAGCCATTCCAGAGTGCATTGAACGTCGAGATGTCTTCCTCGACGTACTTTGCCTCACCGCGGCTCCAGGAGCGGTGAACTTTGAAGCGTTCGTAGTTGTACTGCCACGCACTGAGGGTCTCGTTGATACTCCCCTCGAAGCTGATTTTGTTGCCCTCGCGATCGACACCGATGCCGAGCTTCGGGTGGAAGAGTCCGTCACCGCCTTTGGGGTCGCCGACCTTGATTTGGAGGTCGCCACGGTCGAGGAGGGTCGCGATGATGGTGAGTTGGGACTCAACCCACGGTTCGAGAGGTTCATCTGCGTCAGGGAACATCGCTCCCTTCTCACGCTTCTGGAGGTCAGCACCAGCGATAACACGTACTGTTCCATCAGTCTCAAGCAGGGAGTCAACCCCTTCGAGAGCGTGCGCCAGACTACGCAGACTCAGATAACCGGCGAGCCGATCGTAGCGGATGACCTCGTTGAGGAATGGCCGGTAGAATGTCTCCATGAGTGTCCGGTTGGTACGGAATTCGCTCTCGTACACCGGCTCCCACGAGACGTCCTGTAGTGACATTACTGATGGTCTCCGAGTTCGGTTTGCCTCTCTTCGCCGGACATATCGATGTGGTCAAGATTGATGTTCAGATAATCCCCGGTTTCACCGGAGACAAGGTTCAGGAGGGTCTCTCGCATATCCGAATCGCTGGGGAGAACCTCCAACAGGGCCGTAACCGTGGCTTCAAACTCTTGATTCGACTTGAGATCTCTGTCGGAAAGCCAGTCCCAGGCAGATCGAGGACCTTCCCGCTCGTATACGTGGACCGCTGCGTGGACCGTATCGATTGTGTAAGTAAACCGTGTATCGGTCGGATTTACGGGATACTTTCGAGTAGAGGGGTTATCGGCGCTATCACTCTTCAGCAGGACGATATCCTGCACTCTGTCATTGTGGTCCTTCAAAACGATGTCCTTTTTGTTCTTGCCCCAGATTTTCGTCGTACGCTTGATGTTGTCAATATCAACGTTTGCTGCGACACCGAGTTGCCGTGCCTCGTCATAGGGAATGGTATCGTTTTCGTAGATTAGCCAAGAGAGGATGTACCAACGCGTGAGGGAATCGAGTTGTTCGAGACCTTCGGTCTTGAGGAACCGTTCTGCGAGAACACCGGTGACGGCCTCGCGTGCTTGGCCTAGTGCCTCTCTTGGTCGGATTTCATCGCCTTTCTTGTTCACTACGGGGTAGGCTTCAGCGTACTTCTGGAGCGTAGGACCGTATGCAGCAATTGCTGTATCTGTCTTCGAGATGTTGTAACCCGAATCGAGGATCTCCTCAGCTTGGTCACGTGCGGCGTTATGAATCTGTTCTTGGACGTCTTCCCAGAGCGTCCGGTCTTTGGATCCAGTGGACTGCTTGCGAGCAACGAGGAATATAGAACTATCGGCACTCGCTTTCCCTTGCACACCAACCCGGTCCGACATCTCTGTCTTAATCGGGTGGGTTGCAGTAATGGTGAATCCTGCACTGATGAGTGCAGATGTTAGGGTATCCCAAGCGTCCATCTCACGGTGGGTGAACATCACGGTCATCACACCTCCAGGGGTGAGTACATCTTGTAGCTCCGAGAAAATCTCCTCCATCTTGCTCTCATAGTGCTCGTCTGCGAGCGTCTTCTTCGATTGATCACCCTCCGCGATTTCCTCAAAGCGATAGGGGTTGGCGACTGCTTCGTTATCCTTGTCAGTTAGATTCGAATCAAAGATATCTGGATAAGTGTCCTCTAGATAATATTTTAACAATACATAAAACACATCTGATAATTCGGCATACATAATACTGTCATAGTATGGGGGATCCACAATTGCTACATCAACTGATTCTGACTGGATATTGGTGGTCAACTGACCAGCATCTCCGTTGAATACCTCCGCAGGTTTCGAATGAGTTACGTATGACGCTAACTTCTCATATGAGTCAATAACATGATCTGAGTTTTTCATATAACCTCTACGAGGAGCACAGAGGTTGTTATCTACAGACATTTTCTTCAGTATCAGATTGTTATCAGTATATATGTGGCTGCCAAATCCTCGTAGATCGTGCCACTGGTTCAATCTTGTATTATAGTACATTGACCGACTTGCTGCAAGAGAGAGCACAGTCAAAATCGCATTTGCACGCTGTTCATCGTACTTTTCCAATATCTGACCTTTATACTCTTCGAAGGCTTGGTGGAATTCGTAATGGACAACAAGTTGACGAGGATTAAAGATATCTCGCCATTCGCTCATTCCATAACTACTTGGATCGCTAATCCGACTACTTACATCGACAGGCTCGCTGAGAAAACTTAAAAGATTAAAGTCAGAATCGATCCTCTCCATAGCCTTTTCCATACCTTTTTTGTCATATTCGTTGCCTGCCCGGTATCCACGTTCGCCAGTTGAGGTCTCGTAATTCACTCCATATATACTGAATTCAAATTCCCCATCATGGAGCTTCCTCTGAACCTCCTCCTGCTCATTTACTACATCACAGTGCGGGCATTCAGCACTCTCCCCACGAAGAGGTCCCTCATCTGGATCGTAATCTTCAGGGGCATTCTGTGCCCGAATATGGGAATATTGAACCTCTCCATCATCATAGATGGGTAGTATTGCTTCTCCGCCGTCCGAGTCCTTGTTCAACCACCACTTGGAGACCAGCGGGATTTTCCCGCCACAGGAATCACACCGAATGAGGTATGTCATTGCCGAGTTGAGGATCTGCCGGTCTGATTCCTCGGTGGGATAATATGGCTCAATGTTCTCTCTTGCAGTCTCCAGAATCTTGTTCCGCCATTCCCGGATATCCGGATCGAGCGATCCGACTTCCGGAGCATATTCCAAGGCTGCCTTCAGAATAAGCGAAGGCACCGGGTTCAGTTCGTTCGCCTTCGCAGGAATACCATAGCGAATTGCCTCAAACGGAATTATACCCCGACCTGCAGTCGGATCCAGAACTGTCGGCAGTTCGCCATTCCATGCATTACGCAGAGTAGACTGGAGCTGTTCGATTTCACTATTTGTCGGGGATTGCCTGTTGGGGTTCGGGTATCCATAATGGTCGTCAAGTGTGCCGCTACTCCTCTTTTCAGTGAACTTTTTTTCCACGTAGTCGGCAATTCCAGTGTCTAGTTCCTTCGGCCCAATTTTCATAAGCCGGAGGAGTTTATCGGAGTCGATTTCCCCTGGGTATACCGAAGCTAGAACCGCTAACCGGACTGCCGGAGTAGGGCGAGCAGCGAACCACTTGTGAAGGCTACGAAGTGCGTGGTATCGCCCAGATTCCATATCTTTCTGACTCTCAATGTCGATTGCATTAAGAGGAAGCTTTGACTCTATGGCGACTGTTTCTGGAACGTTCTTTCGTTCGTCGGTGGACGGATTCTCAGACATTGTTAGCTATTAGATGTGATCGGCGAGCAGGACACGAAGTGCTTTCGTACCGCTGGGTGATGACGGCGAGCGAGCCTTGGCATGCCAATAATAGCATTCACCCAAGCTCATCTGGTCGATTCCCTTTGCGACTTCACGGAGACGGTCTAGGCGTCGCATCGGCTTCATCGCACGGAATGCGATCGAGAGCCGAACACCGGCAGCTTCGGGAAGACTCACGCTTGCTGGGTCTCCTGTACAGACGGTCTCGGGATCAAGACTCAGCTCACGGAAGGTGGATTCAATGAGGAAACTCACCTCGTTAAACGCCCCACCGCGTAACGTCGCGATACGAATCGCACACCAGTCATCCCAATCGTACGCCGCGTCACCTGCCCCGGGGAGTTCGGATGGGGAACGGTCGCCGATAATGGCCTCCTCCAGTTCGCGTACTGAGACGCTTACTGTTTTTTGGACTCTCTCGAACCGTTCTCGTCGAGCCGTCGCGATATCACGGGGAGACAGCTCGTAGAGCGTTATTTCGTGCTGGTCGTCGACCCGATCGCGCGTCAACACGAACGTCGGTCGATTCCCATACGCGCCGGTGGTGAAAGCGAACGAATTCCCCTCGGCGATGCCCTGGCTCATATCTGGGTTACCTCGCTGGACTCGATCACACGAATCTGGGTGTGCATCGTGACGGTGAACGCGTTGTCGACAGCGAGGAGTTCGTCGAGTGCATCAAACATTTCCCCATAAATTCGGTCGTCATCCCTTTTGAACTCGATGGCGAACTCGGCTTCTGCGGTACGACCACCGTCTGGAGTAGAGAGGTCCTCGGGTTCCATATTGAATCGGAGATGGTTCGCGAAGATGTTTGGTCTCCCTTCGAAATCGACCTCGAACTCAGATTTCGAGTCCGCACCATCGTTGGCCTCGTATTCGAATTCCATTATTGTGTCCTCCGCGAATTCTTCGGAGTTGCTGAGTTTGTTCGCGGTGAACCATGCACCCTTCCACGCATCGGCCCCATCGATGCGAATCCACACGCCTTCAACGATCGGCGTCAGTTCATCCGGGTGGCCCATGTACTCTTCGCGAGCGCTCGTGAGTTCATCGGCGATGTCCGCCCGCATCTCTTGAAGGGCCCGAGAGACGTGTGCGGGCTCGGAGGTGCGAACTTCGATGAGCTTACTGAACGGTTCAGGTTCGTCATCACCACCTGAACCACCGCCGCTACTGCCGCCAGTCTTCTCTTCATTGTCTTCAGTAGTCTCTTTTTCTTGTTCTTCGTCTTCCTCGATTTCTTCCCAGTCGATCTCACTCCCGACGTCGTCGACCAGCTCATCAGGAGAGGTGTAGAGTGTGTGCGACTGAGAGAGTTTCACGTCTTGATAGCTGAGGCCCGCACGTAGATTCTTCGTGTCGTCAATTTCGTGGTCGGTCACCGTGAGCGTCGTCTCGGGCGTGTAGTGTCCGGTCTTTTGCTCCTCGTCCCAGTATGCGTACCCGTCTTCACAGACGAGTCGGGCGATTGTCTTTCGCAGGGGGATGGGTGACAGGAGAATCTCGGCATCCTGGCGCTTCCCAAACTGCTCTTCGATTGCTCGTGTCGTCATCGAGGTTGAGCCGACGTTCCAGATTGTCGCCTCGAACCAATCAACACCATAGGCGTCTTCTCCTTCAGGAATGATTGCGCCTGCTTCATCGAGTTTCTCGATGACACTCTGATGGATGGTACTGTCGGTCGTAACGTTCCGATGAGTCAGGCCGTCCCCAGTCGGGAAGTAGAGATGCGTATACGCCTTTTTGATATCTTGATCGAGCGTTCCCTTTGCGCTATCGAGACGTTCACCGAGCTTGTCCTGCTGTTCGGTATTGAGCTCATACTGGTCGCCAAGGTTATTCTGGATGTGTTTGATTGCGGCGACACGCTCTGCAGTCCGTTTCGCGTCTGCTACGTCGTTCCCGCTTGCCGCGAGGAAGACGACGTTATTCTTGAATACCCGTGGCGTCTTCTGCCCGCCACTCGATGACGCTGTATTCTTGAACAGTGTTCGGATTGCTTCTGGCACCGTCTCGTAGTCTGTGATGGTGACCGTATCGAAATCCATCACACACAGATGCGCTTCGTCAGCTGTATCTGGAATCTCGTGCGGCTCCTCCGGCCCAACAATCACATTCAGACTACCTTGACCCAGCGCCTCGTCGAGGGCTTCTTCGAGATGTCGACGGGCAAGCCCATCCTGTAGTTGCTCGACAACGGAATCGATGAGCTTGGTGAGGTTCGGTTCTGACTTAAATTGGATTTTCTCACCGTTGTCTCCGTGCAGGTAGAAACACGCAGACCGACGTCCTTCTCCAAGGAGGTTATTGAGGGTATCGTCGTAGTGCGCTAACTCGACTTCGGTGTTGGCAATCGCGTGTCGAAGAGGGCGGCGTGTCGTGCCACGACCGTCAGCTCCCTTCACGATACTCTTCCAGAGGATTGCCGTCGTCAGATACGTTCCGAGTGGAGGGTGTCCATTTTTCACCCAATTTCGGTCCTCTTCCTCTGCGTTTGCTGTACCATCTTCGGAAAAGATGTCGGCTTTGATTGCGGCCTCAAAGTCCATGTCTACCGAGGAGAACAGCCGGAGAAGCGTCGAACGAACGTCCCCATCAGAGGGATGCATATCGAACAAACGCACGAAGTGGCGTTCTTGATGATCGCTTTGGTGCTGCCAAAGACGGTAGATTGCGCGTGAAAGGAGTTTAAGTGCACCACGGGTGCGTTGGAATGACGGGAGAGAGTCAAGTTCCTCTGTGAGTGTATCAATGACTGTCGGATGAATCGGATAGCTGTCTTCGAGGCGGCTCTTGTGCTCCGGAATAGCCGCACTTTCGGGGAAGGAGTCACGGTCACCCGTGTACAAAGACATGTAGGCATCAACCGTCGCGTCACGGCCATCTACTCCGACGCTCTCGAACAAGCGGTGTCGTAACACAGCAGCGATTTCATTGTCTTCAGTTGGTGTGATGGACCCTTCGACGCGGTCACTGATACTATTAAATTCAGAGATGGTCTCCGAGACGAGACCGCGGACGTCTTCGGCTTGGTCGGCAAAGGCGGTGTCTGCGATACTGAGGACGACAGTGACCTTGTCGTTATTTTGGGTCGCGGATAACAGTGACATCAGGAAGGTATTCGTTTGTTTGGCGAGTGTCGAGTCTCCAATTTCGACAGCAGCAGCCTGCTCGAGGTAAGCGGCGATCTCATCGATAAGAATGAGTGACGGATTGTCGTTCCGCTCGAAGAGCCGTTCGAGCTTGGTCGTTCCTGGAGGCGTTCGGTTCTCATCGTTTTCGCGTAGGAATTCATAACCTTCTCGACCAAAAAGCTGGTATGCCATTTCGCCCCACATCGTCCTTGTTGCGGGGGCCTCAGGGTCGTCGTAGTTCGAGCGAGCATCCTCGGCGTCGACGTGTGTGCCCACGAAGACAGCCGAGTTAGCGTCAAGACCGAGTGCAGCGGCGTCAGTGTACTCGTCGGCAATGTCTTGGTCGAGGATGAAGTCAGACAAATCAGGAACGGCACTCGGCGATTCAGCGAGGTGGTACGCAGCGATTTGATTGTGGGTTTTCCCACCACCAAAACTGGTGTCAAGTCGAAGAATGCCGTTCGTACCGGTATATTCGTCGTTATGTGTGCCGACAAAGCGAGTTGCGAGTCGTGTGAGAAGTTCCTGTAGGCCGCTAGTTGGATAGGTTTTCTCGAAGAAGAGCCGAGGGTCAGCGTAGACCGCAGGTGCGTCATTGCTGTGGGCAACGTCTGCGAGGCTGGCCGCAAATTGATCCTCAGCGAGTTCGCCGGTGAGAACGTCCTGACGGGGTTCGCAGGAGTCGAAAATACTCGGCGGCTGATTCGTCGTGCCGGTGGTTGTGGGCGTATCGCTCATTCGTTTGTTGAGGTAGGTTGGTTGGCGCGTTCTTTGAGGAGTGTTTTGATGACTGAATCGAGGGACGTGTGGTCTTCCTCGTTCTTAATTTCCTCAAGTTGTTCTTTCGTCCAGTCTTGTACTCGTATCATCGGCATAATTGTCTCACAAATTGTCTGGTCCGCTGACTTTCTCGCTCAGTAGGTTATTATGATGTATACAGACAGTTAACTTAGTCATTTGGTATGTTAATAATAAGTTGATCGCAACAAGCCTGAGGTTCGACTGTGATACAGTTATTTTGTTCAACCTTAACCAATCGATGAGGTATTAGTCATCTCTTTGTAGCTCCGGTTAGACACAGACAATATGCCGAAGCCAAATATTGAAACCCTCGGCGACAAGGACGCCTAAACGTATTCGTCGTATATTAGAGTAGACGGTACAGAACTCCGACTGGGCGATCTGATTCTCGTGTTTGGCTCACCCGACGGCAATAGTATCAGATTTTTCGAACGTGTTGATGGCTTTACTTGGCCGGGGACTATTTCTCGCGTCATCGATTGGCCGGTTAATTCGCTTGATTTGCAGACTGCATTCACAAACACATCGTCACTGTTTGATGTGATTTGATCGTGTTTCGGGCTGAATTCCATTTGTACTGTCCCAGGGTCTCCATCGGGACAAGTCTCCACGAGCAGCATCTCAATGACGAGCTTATGAGCTAACTCAGAGCACAGGAGCGGCAGTTTAGAGAGTTCGTCGGTGTGTTATCGATACAGCCAGCAGCCGTTCAACGTATTAAATTTCATGACTGTCTTTACTGACCTCGTATCAATCACGAAGTGCGGTTGGTGGCTTTGAGAGGTCTACCTGCGTCCAAGGGCCACCACGGACGTTTTCCCATCCATATTTTTTCATCATGCGAAGCGTGACCTCCTTCTCAAGTGTTTTCCAATCCATCACCTCTGAGGAGGTCGCGGCAACCTCTATAACGGAGTACTCTTGAGTCCATCTAGCGCCGGACCCACAGCGATGGGTCTCGATGCGTGATTCCAAATGCGCAGTTGCTCCGACGTAGTACTTCCGGGATTCCAGCGTGAGTATGTAGACGATTTTTGACTCTGTGCTGCCTTCAGCAGTCGCTACTGATGTACTCATGTATGTAATCTTCTGATAATATTTATTTTGTGAATACGGTACGAATCATCGTCTTCACGGGAGGCAGGCCACGATTATCGGGAATATGTTCCACCACAGCAACATTCCGGACCAGAAATCCCCGGCAATAACGTGAGGGAGGATGGTAATCATGGCTGCAAGTATCTCAAGAACGAACTTCAGCTTCTGTACAACTTCTTCCCAAGTGGAATTCTGTTTAGAATTGTCAGTTGATTCTGCTTTCGAACTACTGTTATTGTTTTTTGGCATACTGCAAGCCACCTCCCAGTCGAATCCCCCACATAATCCTTTACGGTCCGATACCGGAAGAGGTAGCGCAACCTAAAGTTTTATGTGGGGGAATCGGCCCCGAAGTGGAAGTGCGAATGCCAAAAAACACAAAACAGGATTGACCTCGATAGGTAGATATAGAATCCTCTGAAGTCGTAAATGATGGAATTCATCAGAGCGTCGCCAGCGTGCTATACGGGTAGCTCTAACTTGGTTGCCTGAGCATCGCACACAGCCAGGAACCTTTCGTTCTTGACTCCCCGACTGAGGGGGCCGCGTACTTCGGCTACTTTGTCAGCCTCCATGAGGACGTTCACTCTCGGGAAGGCCTGATCGTCTTACAACGACCTACGCGGGCTGCGATCTTTGATGATTCCCGTTGCCGATTACGACAACAGGCTTTACCGGGAACGCAACCGGATGCTTACTTTTTCCGGCCTTGTACTTGGTAGTCAGTACATATAAATGTTGTGTAAATAGGTGAAATACCCAAATAATTGTATAAACGGAGTCAATTATATCCAAACTACTATTGAAGCCAATATCGACGGACACATGATGAAGTCCTTTTGGCGTGGTAAACCGAGTCTGTATAGATGTTTCTGATGAGGCCAACCCCGTTTACGAACAACCACACGGGGATACGGTACGATTATCGAAGAACTCACCGATTAGATTGATCAGGAAACAGGCGAATTGCGTGGCTTCTAGCCGTTTAGCGTAGAGCTGTCCGATGTGAGGATTGAAGCCCTGCGGTGGTGTGATCTACGACCTAAACTAAATGCATAGCTGATACTTATCCGACGCGATAATTTAACGAGTGCAACACTTGCGAATGCAAGAGTTCCTACAAGCACCCCTGCATGGGGTCCTCTCACACAGACTCGCTACCTGAATCACCATTCCTATTAATTGTTATATTAGGCGTGAGTTCACTATCAGCTCAAGGCATCTTGAAGACTCGTTTGGCTGAGGGGTGAACCAAATTGAATTACGTCCGCCGTTTCGAGCACTGAGACAGGGAGATCGCAGAGTGGTATTGCCAGTTCTATCCATGAGGTAAGCGCCGGGAGTTCGCCAATAAACTCAACCGCACTAAATTGCCGATAGAAGAACAGCCGACCAACGTCGTCTTCAGGATTACCAAGTCGGCCAACATCATCAACAGGATAGTATTCAAGAGCGAGGCCGAAAGCGATGTCCAGAAGCGTGATAGTCTTATCATCGAGCGCTTCCGGTACAGGACTGGACGAGAAATTGTCTGTTGATGGGAGCGCAAGACGCAGTTTCTCCCCAGATGCAGTGATCAGGCCGAGTGCTTCGAGTTTCCCGAGATGTCGACGGACAGTCCGTGACGAGACACCAGCTTCATCTGCGAGTTCTGACCGAGTAAGTGAGGTACTGCGAAGTAACGCTGCCGTCATTGATTTCACAGATGGCGGTAAGTCGTACTCAAGCAGTTGGTCGGATTCTAATTTTGACAGCGACACTCGGAGTTCAGACAGTCGGATACGACGGATATCATCCCCTTTTCCAAGCCAGTGAACTGACTCCGCCGCAGCGTAAAGATTGGCAGCAAACGTCTGGTACAGTGTGATTGCTTGTGGAGTCGCTCGGATGTTCTTCGTTTTGAGCATTCGTGAAACAGTTTCCGTCCAGCAGTCACGTCCTGGTCGTGAGGCCGTCAGTTCGACCGCGATTTCAGGAGCATTTTCGTGGAGGTCTTTCGGGTGTTCGATTTGTTCGACAGTGTGCTCGACAAGTTGATCAGCCCCTGGTCCACGAATGACGATAGAACCGATGAGTGTCCCGACTGGGTCAGCAGCATCAACTTGTGGGAACAGAGCAGCTTGGCGTTTTTCATCCCGCTGTTCGAACAGTTGACGATAGGTTGCGAACACACCGTATCGGCTCTGAATAGCCGTTGTGATTGAGATCGTCCGAGATATTTTCTCGTACTGATGGGTCGTTAGTGATGGTAATCGAAGTTCGCGAACAATGTTGATACCGAATGCATCTAGGAGATGGATGATTGAACCAGCAAGGCCGTGAGCAGTCCGCATTATTTGTGACCGATACCGGTCACGGTCATCATATTCAGCGTGGTGGTGGGCTGTAGTCATTTCCTCGAGTTCGATACCCCACTTGACAAGCGCATCGCGAAGGTTCTCGTTGCTTGAAAGAGCTTTATTTGACAGTGCTCCAATGCAGCGAGCATCACGAAGAATTGCCGGTGGCTCGTCAAGGTCAGACACGTCCTTATCAGCAAGCAATGAGTTCAAAAGCCCTGGTGACGCTAATGCTAATGCAGTGCTGGTTATGTACTGGAGGGGTGTTTTCGCTGTCACCCCAACAACAGCAACACCGCGGTCATCATCGTAGCTCACCAGTCTGGTGTGGTGTTCTTTTAAATCATCAGCCAGCTCACTCGTGGTAATTGGCACTATATCAGCGGCTTTTCCTGCTGCAACAGCCGCCATGTGTTCATGCCTAGCCATGTATGCAGTGCGGTAAGGGTGGTGTGGCCCAGCGGTACCCTTCGTATGCGTGCGGGAATACACGGCACTGTAAGATGAGTGTCCGGAGTCCCTAAACTTAGAGTTAAGACGTTGCTGTCTTGCGCTTTCCTTCTCAATATATTCGATAACCTGTTTTCCGAGTGGTGTCAGTTCAACATGCTGGTTGCCACGGGTTCCGAATTTCTCGACGAGTTTATCGGCTTCTAGCTGGGACAAAACCTGACTGATTCGAGAATCAGTCACTTCGTGATTGGAGCGAATAGCGTGGACTGAGCGGACACTAGACGTTTCGTCAGCCAATCCGGCCAAGACTTTGTACTCCCGTGAATCTTTGTCGATAGCTTGATTGAATTCTCTGATTCGTTCGATATCAACCTGTAGCTCATTAGTACCAGCATTGCAGTGCTCGTTAAATTCAGGCGGGATGAGCTCGCGATGGTTATCCGCCAGCCAGGAGGCAACCGTCTTAGAACAACACACGGCGATTCGGCAGTATTCGGCTAACTTGTTGAGCAGCTCAAGCACGCCTTCTCGGTGGTCGCGTCGACGCTTGAGGAACGATGTAGAGACGGTAACCGAAATGATTGGTGTCACGTCTGCGCCCTCAATGACAGCAAGTGGCCCCTCATCCAGATCACCCAACAACTCTTTGCGACAAAATCGACGGCCTAGAACCGTCACTTCCCCGGAGCCAAGTTGAGCAGTAACATCGATAGCAAGTTGATGTTGGTCAGATTCTGGCGGCAAATCAAGTCCAGTTAGCAGCTGGGAATATCCGCCATTGGCGAGCGTGATACCTTCATCGAACAAATACAGGCCGCCATTCCGTGCGTCACGTCTGGCAAGTTGTTCGCGAACAGCGTCTTTCAACACTCCAGCGAAGCCGTTTGCATTGACAATATCCTGCCAAAGTGCGGTCGGTGATTGGTCTGCCTCGACAGACGCGTGCGTTATGAGCGGCTGCTGATAGCGATGGACCATTCCTGGTTCAGCAGGTGGCGTTCTCGTCATGTTGTCGGCCCTCGTCGATGAACAGACGGCTCATTACCAATCTCGGCAGAATTCTTGATTATTATATTGTACCAATAGAGTCTCGCACTCAATTTGCCCATATCTATCTCCTGTAGGATTGGGTAGGTAATAAATGTCAGAGAATAAGGACTAGTGGGAATAACTCATTCTAAAACACAGCAAAGATAGTCAACCTTAAACCATCGTTGAGCAATATTCAAAATCCACATAAAAGTTTATTTAGAGTGGTAGTTTAACGGTAAATTATAATGAAAGTCGACAGTAACATGTGGGAGATGCCGTTGGTGGATGTCATCGGACGGATATCAGCTTTTCAGACCAAGGGGGTTAACAGAGGCATTCGAGCTAGATATGTAGGGTGTGTGGTTGGCGGAATGGGGGATATGGCCATCGAAGCAAAATATCGCGTTGTTGCTGGTGATATTGAGTGTATGGAACGATATACTCGGTTGGGGGGTGTCGGCTCCACTTATGAACGACGTTGGACGTTGTCGATGGAAGAGCTAGGGCTCTCAGATATTGATGAATCAATATTGTGGTGGCTGATTTGCATTGATGTCGTTAGTAGGGCACCTCGACGCTATAGGGACCTTTTGCCGTCGCCTAAACAGAAACAAAACGAACGTCAAGTTCGGTTTTAATCCTGAAGCAACTAGAACTTCGGCGACGGGGGGTAACTTCTGAAATTACTGTAAATTTAGGGAGTGGTGAATCACAGGGGGCGTCCGGATAGACTCCTTGATTCACTGCCACTCGTAGCGAAAATGGCCTTTTGCTGCACAAGTTCGCACTGCTCGTCGCGATCGCCTCGATCGCTTAGGCATCAATTTTTTCTTCATAACAACCACGTCTTTTTCAGCTGATAGTTCCGCAGAAAACCGCTCACAGTGCTCGATATCAAGCTGGCGAGCCGTTTCTGCTGGGATTGTGATTCCCATCGTCGAGCCGATTTGATGCTGTGAAACAAAGACTATCTTTCTTGATGTATGCAAGCGAACCACCGGAACAGGGTGGTGTAGGGTAGCGAACCACCGGAACAGGGTGGTGTAGGGTAGCGAACCACCGGAACAGGGTGGTGTAGGGTAGCGAACCACCGGAACAGGGTGGTTTTTTGATTAGGAACACCCCTTTTGTTGTGTGGAGAGTGACAGACGGAAGTCAAATGGCCGATTTGTGGGTGGCGAACCGTGTGTTGTGTGGAGCGAGCAAAAGGGGATATGATGGTGAGGTACGCCGAAGGGTAGAATTGTTAGACATCCCCACGAGTGCAACTGGAGATACCCCTTATGTGAGATGGAGTGAGACGTTCCAGATGGCGTGGTGAATAGATTGACAGCAATCGAATAGAATTTGAGACGGGGCTGATTTTCTCGTCGGTGAGGTCGAAAAAGAGGCTGCTACGGTGCTCTCAGCCTCGATTGTTCGCCGGAAGATAAGTGAGGAACAATTAAATCCTGACGCCAGTGGACCTGGTGTGAGGAATATGCCCACCAAAGTTATTCAGGAGATGGCTACAAGTAATCTGGACTAGGCGAATGGGCACGGTGAGCACGTTGGTAAGAATCAGTGTAGGCTCTTCCCTAATCTGGTGAAACAACTATTTCGTATGTGAGATAGGTCGGTACTGACTGCAGAATATGGAGAATGTATTCATCACTCGAAGATTGATGCCAGCCGAGGGAGGTGAGGGCTGACGCGTACTTCATTTATATGCGAAGGGGAAGAAATGGGGATTAAGCAAAATAAAGCAAAGGCTACTCACATCGAGGCCGGAAGAAGTCGGGGCGTCGATTCGCCCCGTAAAGCTTGGTCGCTGGTTTCTTCCGGTCAAGGCGGCATAAACGTTTCCACATTTAGCCGTGGGTCTGCCCGCCAGCTCGGTGTGTTTGCCGCAGATAGCAAACACATGACAGGATACAGTCGCATTCGACGAGAGCAGAGTCAATTTTACCGACCAGTTTACCGATTTAACCCCGTTTTACTCGGCTCGGTAAAATCAAAATCACAAGACGGAGAGATTACTTTACCCAATTTAACTGATTTAACCGATTATCTCTCGGGGAGTACGTGTGCGCATCGCGATGCGAGCGGGTGCGCGCGTGCTCGCGGTGGCCAACTCGACCCTGAGAGACTTTCGGTTAAATCGGTTAAATCAATCACAAAGAGGTCGCAGTCTTGCGGTTTTGATTTTACTTGCTGTGGTAAAACGGGGTTGAATCATGGGTCAAATTCAGTAAAACGGTTTGACTCGTCACAATCACCGGGGGTGATAGCATGAATCGCAACGATAACCGGCTCCCAAAGCTCAAAGAAATGGACCAGTGGGTGTGCTGGGGGTATCACTGTCGCGACCGCAACGAATGCGGTGCTGAGGTGTCTGCTGACGCCAACGAGTGCCCCGAGTGCGGGGCTAAGGTGACGAAACCACCGCTCTCCCCTATTAGTGGTCAGTTTTTCGCGAAAAGCAACGATAGCGACACCTGGGGGACATACCAACAGGCAACCGATTACCATGCGCGTGAGGATACGCACACGCACGGTGTCGGGTTTATTCTCTCGTCGACGGATATGATTGTGGGTATTGACTTAGACGGCTGTCGCCACCCTGAGACCGATGAGCTTGAACCGTGGGCTGAGGAAATCATCGAAACCGTTGACTCGTATACCGAGGTTTCACCGAGCGGTACTGGTCTGCGTATCTTCGCTGTGGGGATGCTCCCTGACGGCGGCAACAAAGGAAAGCAAGAGCGAACCCTTGACCTTCCGACCTGGGTTCAAGAGAACAAAAACGCTGAGGTTGAGATGTACGACGACGTGCGGTATATGACGTATACCGGCGAGCAGTTAGAGGGCACGCCAAATGAGGCAAAACAGCGACCGGAGGAGGTGAAAGAGGTTCACGCCGAGTATGTGGCTGACGAGACCGACGAGAGTGACGAGACACATGACGATGTTGAGGTTGAGCTCGATGACAGTAGTAGTGAGCCGGAAGGCAGCGCTGAGTTTACAAACCAGTTCGGTACCTCGCTAAAACGGATACGGAACTGGGATGAAAAGCTGGATAGCTTACTAACCCACTTAGAACCGGCTTACTCGCTTCAGGAAGACGACAACAGCCCCAGCGGATATGATTATGCCACTGTTGTCAAGCTGGTGTACTGGCGATTTAGTGACGGTGATATCAAGCGAATTTTGCGCAGATATCGCTCGCGTGATAAGCTCGACCGAGATGACTACATTCGCGAGACAATCAGAAACGCAAAGAAGGACCAGAAAGAGCAGTGCGCCCCCCCCCTCGTGACCGTGTGGTAACAGACGAGACTTCACCTGATATGGTCCGTATCGTCCTCAATGCTATCCTCGGGACGTATGAAGCTGACCAGGACGAAAAAGTTTCACAGGTTCACAAGGAGAAGATATGGGATTGTGTTGCTAAGCTTGAGGATGACGACCTTGAGCAGTTTTCTCCCCGTGTGATAGATGTACTGAATACAAGCGAGTCAACCATTGAAAAGCATCGTGAGCGGTCTGATATCATTGACAAACAGGGGCCTATTGTCGTTGACGAGGGCAAGACGTGGCTCTTGCATGGGGCACCGCTTCGACGGTCCGAGTTGCTGAATTTTGCGATTGATGTTGAATCATACCTGGAAATAGACGGGGGACCGGTACAGGCAGAGTTAGCGCTTCAACTCCTGACGGGTGAGCGGTTTACAAAAGCAATCGAACCGAGGATATTCAACAAAAAGGAGCGTTTCGACGACGAAATACTCGGCGAATCATTCGGTACACGTTTTGAGCTACCGAATGCGAGCGTTTCCGTTCAGGAATGCCTTGATGAACTTCGCCTGTGGGTACATCATCAAGATGCACCCCGACGCCGAGGTGTCCGACACATGGGCGTTTACGATGACGAGTTGGCCATTCCAGGGCACACGCTCGGCCCTGATGGGTGGATTGATGAACCAGAGACGGTCTACCTTGAGCGTGAGATAGGTACTGAGCGCCGCGTGAATCTCCCGACAGACCGCGATAGCTACGACGAGGAGAGTGTTGCTGAGATACTTGAGACGCTTCCGCACACACGCGAGGCTGAGCGATTCTTACCTGTACTCGGCTGGTTCTATGCGGCACCATTCCGAAGCACAATTGATTCGCTCGCGAAAGACGCCGAGTTTAATCACCTGAATATTACCGGCGACACCGGCAGTGGTAAAACAGCGTCCCTCTCATATTTATGGCGGTGTTTCGGTATGGGGGGAGAGCCGTTCAGTGTTGATATGAGTGCCTACGCGCAGGTTGCTACGTTTTCGTCAACAAACAGCCTCCCTCTGTGGTTTGACGAGTACAAACCATCTGATATCCCTGACTACAAACTCGACCGCTTCCATGACAAACTACGGAAGGCGAACAAAGGCGCGTTCGCTGAGCGAGGAAACGCTGATAAAACAACGTCATCATACCAGATTAAAGCGCCGTGTGTTGTTTCCGGTGAGCAGTCAATTCAGGGACCAGCGGAACGACGGCGGACAATTATGACGCAATTCCGGTCTGAGACGACCGACCCCGGAACAGATACGGCAGAGCGGTTCAAGCAACTAGTCGGTAAAGCTCGCGTCGACGAGAGCGGCGATATAGAGATACCAGACGACGCGCCGAACCCCGACGACCATGCCCTCGCCTACTACCAGTTCGTGACTGCTACAGAACTTGATGAGGTGCGGTCTGCATGGCATGACGCACTCACAAGAGCACACCGGATAGTGAGCGAACTTGATGTGCGCGAATCGCTTGACGACTTAGAGATTCAAGGCCTACAGACAGTTGCTTTCGGGTTCGGGATGTACCGGAAATTTGCTGAGGCTGTTGGAGCTGATACAACAAAACTTCCTAGTGAGTCTGACCTTGATGACGCTCTGAAATACGTTGTCGAGCGTATCGGTCCGAAGGGGAGCCGGAAAAGCCATGCTGACCAGTTTGTTGAGCTATTCGGCCGAGCCGCAGCTGCAGGATACGTTAAACGTGATGAGCATTACACGCTCGTCCGTGAGGGTCAACCCCGCGAGGAGTTGCGTATCAACCTACCTCGTAGCTTTGACGCCCTCTCAAAGTACGCGAGAGACCACGACCTCCGGAGTGATGACCTGCTTAATGACTACTCGGATTACCGTGATAGGTTCAGAGAAATGGAACAGACATCAGGCTCCTACATCGAGTGTGTAATGCAAGTTTCACCGCCAGTGTCGAAGTGTACCGGTATTTCGACAGTGAAAGCCATACAAGAGTTGGAGTTCGACCGCGCTGTTGTGACTAACAAGGACCAATTTACCGACAGTGGAAGCGAAAGCTCAGACAGCGACAACGGAGGTGCCCCGCCGTCTGTGGATAGTGAGAGAGCACAACAACAGACAGCAACCACTGACGGCGGTGAGGGACCACCGGACGATGCAAAGGGTTCGCTGGCTGACGCTCGCCGTTTGGCAGAACTCCTCGCCGAACAGCCAGGAGCGATAGGCCGACCGAGTTTAGCTGGTGCAGCGGCAGACGTTTATGATATGGAACCAGACAGAGTAGAACGAGCAATCGACAAGGGGCTTGAAAAGGGAATTATTGTTCACTCGCAAGGGAACCTCACAAACAATAGCGGCGGATAAGCAACTGCTCGCGGAGCTTTTTGCTCCTTGCACCGCTGCTCTGTGGCTGCCTGGGCACCTGCTATAGCAGACCTGACCCCTCACTTTCGAGATACAACCTGACCCTTCTTTTTTCGCGCGAGATACACTCACCCACCACTGGAGCAGAAAAGACATCTAACTGCCTCGGGGGGCAATCAAAACCCATCAATCGGACACTCGTGGTTGGTACCCCATGGGGTAGTTTAACGGAGCGATTTTAATTAAAATTCCATTCAATTACTTAAACCAGCATCCAATATTCAAATATACTTTGACTCGTGGAATTGATTACGGCGACCACTCGATAGGACAGTCAGAACAGCGGATTTTGCTTGCGTTACAGGATGCAAAACTCACGATTCCGGAACTGGAAGACCTGACACAACTCAGCTACCACAAAATCCACTATCGGCTGGATAAGAAGCTGATTGATGTCGGACTCGTCAGAGAAGTATTCACGACACAAGAGCGTGTGTTTACGCTGACCGAGGATGGGAAGTGGTTCATCGACGAGCACGACTTGGATATTGCAACGCTCGACCAGCTGCAGGCAGAAGTCAAGTCAATGCGCGAAGCGTTTGAAGATGCCGAGAAAGCAAGCAATCGATATTCCAGTCAAGTGTATAATCTCAAGGAAAAAGTCGAAGCCTTGGAAGATGAGTCGAATGACGGCCTTCGCGAAGAGTTTGAAACCCTCAAAGAAAATGTTGAGCCACCGACTGAATACACTCTGGACAATGCTATCAAAATCACGGACTTGCAGAAAGAAATCAGGGATATTCGCTCGTCTCTCGACTCTCTCGACAATTTCGAACAGCAAATCATCGAGTTCGAAAAAGAACTGAAAAAGACTGTCTCAATCGCTGAGTCCGTCCAATCCAAATTTAGAACGGTAAAACAGCAACACAACCGACTCTCTCCTCGTGTCACTGCTGTAGAGAAGGATATTGAAGAAGTGAAGGACCGACTAGACAAAATCGAAGGAGAATTAGCCGATAATTCTTCTAAAGGATTCCTCGGGATTGGTCGATAGTGAACCCCCAACCCAGAACGTCACTCACCTATGGGCATTATCTATAATTCTCGCCCAACTGAGCGTAAATCGGTCTTTTGTATATTCACAGCACCACTGTGTAGGCATTGCGTGTTACTCAAAATCATCACAAAATAAGCTGAGGAATCTGACTGTTGATTCGGCGCTATTTCCGAGACTAGCCGTGCTCTCTTGCACGCTTTTAGAGAAACACGCAAAACAGTCAGTGAATAGCGACCTTATTCAATGAAGCAGCGGATGTTTTTCCAGTGCCCGGAGGTGAAGGTAGAGCCGTTTGAACAGTAATTCAGAGATTTACGATTAATGATTCAGAGGGTTTCTTATAGTTATTTCACTAACGTACTGGCGTGAGTGACGTGCTAATCCTGTTGTACGGAGTCATTCATCTGTTGTCTGTCTTCCTTGCCGGTCTCTTTGGGTATTGGGCGGTATTTCGGACCGATATGCGGTCAAAGAGCTGGTTTGGATTATTGATGGCTGGCGTCGCAATGTGGGCGTTATTGGCAGCGGTTGAGCTGGTAATAACCACTCAGTCTATTCTGATCGCATTAACTGTTTTTTCTATCGTTATCGGGTTGTTAGCACCGTTGCTGTGGGTAATCTTTACTGCCGACTATACCCACCGTTCAATCCAAGGTAACACTGTAATTTATGCCGTTTTTGGGCTGTATATTTTGCTTGTCGCCCTTGTCATTACGACCCCAATTCACGGATACTATACGTCATTTGAGCTTCACCACTCCCCGTTCGTCCACGTCGAAATGGTTCCAGGTCCAGCACGGCTTCTCGGATTTGCATACGTGTTCGGTGGGATGGCCTTGGGCACGTACTACTTGGCGAGTTTGTTCGAACGCGGTCGGTCGAGTGTCAGCAAGCCAACCGCAATTCTTTCCAGTGCAGTCTTGCTTGGCATTGTACCATTTGCTGCATCGCTCCTTGGAATCGTTCCAATCCCGACATACGACCACACGCAATTCGGTATCTCTGTGTTTATTCTTGGGGTTGGGTACATCGTAGTTCGATACAACTTCTACAATCTCTCCCCGATTGCCCGCGAAATCGTGATTGATGAGGTCTCTGATGCTGTGGTTGTTCTTGATCCACAACTTCGTCTTGTTGATTCGAACAGAGCCGCAAGCGAGCTCTTTCCCGAAGTCACTGAGGAGCGTATCGGGGACTCATTGACGACTGTTGCTCCAGAGTTGGCTCAGCTCATAGAGAACGCAACTGTAGAAGATGAGAAAGAGACCGAATTTACGCACGTGGTAGAAAATGAAACGCGTCATTTGTTGGTCACTATTTCCAAGATTGGGAATGATTCAGAGGCGGTGGGAACCGTTCTTCTCATACATGACGTAACTGAACGAAAAGAACGCGAGCAAAAACTGGAGACAACGAAGACAAAGCTCGAAGAACAGAATCAGCGTCTTGATAAATTTGCCTCGGTCGTGTCCCATGATCTTCGAAACCCACTCAATGCAGCCCAACTCCGTTTAGCCCTGATTGACACGGAAGATGAAGAGCACCACTCAAAGTTAGACGAGGCGTTGAACCGAATTGAAGAGATCATTGAGGAGATGTTAACCATTGCACGTGCTGGTGGAGCTATTACCAAGACAGAACCAGTGAACCTCCATGAACTTGTCACTGAAGCTTGGGACGTAACAAAAACAGATGGTGTCACGCTTGAATCTGAATTAGCGTGGGATATGACTGTCCAGGCAAATCCAGAACTGCTCCGGCATATTTTCGAAAACCTGTTTCGGAATGCTATCGATCATAATGACCCGCCTTTGGGCGTGTCAGTTGGAACACTCGAAGACAGTGATGGCTTCTTTGTTGCAGATACTGGTGAAGGGATACCCGAGGATCAGTCCGAACAAATTTTCGAACACGGGTATAGCACACAAGAAGAAGGGACGGGCCTTGGACTGGCGATAGTTAATGATATTGTCGAAGGACACGGTTGGAATATGGACGTTACCGAGGGGACAACTGGAGGGGCACGGTTTGAAATCCAGACTGAGTGACGTGGTAGAGTTGAGGACGAGTTTTGTCTGGGTTATATCAGGTTAGAACAGGTGCATGAGACCGTACGCGCTCAGCCATCCCTTTTTTCAGGTAGATATCTACATGTGACTAATACAAACCGAACGTGAGGCGACTTGACCATTCACCAAATTCTCTCCAATTTCTCAAGTACCTTTTCAATCAAATGGACGCCTAACCCGTGACCAATATGCGCGTTCTATTTATCACTCCCTGGTTAAAATATATGATTTCTGTTAAAACCCCCCTGACCGGCTCAGAGGATCTATTCAGCACGCTCTCACGGTTTCATTGGAAGTGGCTTGTGCCCGTTTGAACGCATCACCGCTCTGTTTCGCTCGGGCCAACTTAGCAACCGGTTCCGGAGACGGTCGCCGTCCGCAGTTTCTGGGTCGTAGCCGGCAACGTTGGCAGTTAGTGTCAGAACAATCCAGCCACCGTATCCGAAGACGACAGTCACACCCGTCAATACACCGATTGAGACAACGAGTCTCACGAGTCGTGTTCTCAGAGAGGGGGCTGATTCGTTCGGGTGATTACTCTCTGTCATACACGAGGCTGGTTTGTTACGAAATCCAGGCGGTGGTGCAGAAGTCTTCACAAGGAAAGCGGTAGGACGAATTTGATGTGTCTACGACCAAATCAGTCCTACCAGATAATGATACGATCGCACAGGTTTTCAAAGCACTGGAGACAGAGACAACA
>LFCJ01000272.1_pt1 | contig 30784 bp, 31 predicted proteins | sample 643141 | NCBI WGS metagenome assembly LFCJ01 (sample SAMN03766243, study PRJNA286221) | soda lake metagenome | biome: soda lake; feature: Kulunda steppe; material: water; isolation source: sample B1-Br-g2 brine of Lake Bitter-1 | place: Russia: Kulunda steppe | collected 2010-07
CCCGTTGCGCAGCATGTGCCCGTTGCGCAGCATGTGCCCGTTGCGCAGCATGTGCCCGTTGCGCAGCATGTGCCCGTTGCGCAGCATGTGCCCGTTACTTGTCCAGACCACTGCAGCACAGTGCACACAGTCGCAGGCGCCACCCACGTGCGCGCAATCACGCACCGTGCAGCTGTGCGCGGTGTCTCATGCGCATGTACTCGTGCAAGCATTGCCTTGCATGCGAGCGGTTCGCGCGCGCCCATCGCGGCCAGACTTGCCCTTTTTTCCTTCATGCTGCGCACTGCTTGCATGCCGGCCTCACACCCGCGCATACCTGTCACACCCAATAAGTGTATGCGCCCTCGGCTTCACGTCCGGCGGGCAGGTCCTGCCCACAGCAAACGTGTCAAAACTCCAAAGCTTGCGGCGGTGCGCTCAAACTGTGGTGCAGGCACGCGCGCGCTGCACCTGCAGCTGCTGGGGGCATTGAACGTGGCAGGCAGTGGTGCCCAGGTGCTGCGCACGTCGGTGGCAGCGTGCCTGGAGTTCTTCCTCACCACGCGGCGGGTCCAGGCGCAGGGGTTTGAGATGGCGCTGCCTGCAGGCTACCAGGCGGCACTGCAGGCCAGCGCAGGTGGGTGCTGCAGAGGTGGAGGGAGAATGGGTGGGTACGTGTTGAGAAGGCGCTGCAAGCGGGCGATGGTGGGCAAGGTCGTCCTTTGTGGGCCTGCAACAGTGGACAAGCTTCATCCGCGAGCCAGCAGAGGCGTGCATGGCCATGGGTAGGGCTGATAAAGTAGAGTCCACACCCCTTGAGGCCAGTGTCCACCCGGCTTTGGCAGGAGTCCACACCCCTTGAGACCAGTGTCCACCCAGCTTTGGCAGGAGCAAAATGCCCCTCAGGCATGAAAAGGTGCCGTGGCGTGCAAGGGCTGTGAAGTGCTTCCCCGTTTGGCGCTTGGGCTGTGAATTCTGGTGGTGGAAGGGCGAAACCATTACTGCAACCCACGGAAGTGTGCCCGGAATGAGGGCTGTCCATAGCCACTGCCGTAACATGCACAGGTGTGCATGCCGCGCCTGTGACATGGCTGTGACAGGCAAAGGCCTGCCAATATGGCTATGAAGGCCCTTGCAGGTTTAAGGGCTAGCAGGGCTGGGTGCCCTGCTCTAGACATTGAGCCCTGTGCCACGTGGTGCTGCTTATGACGCTTAGTGGCCCCAACGTGTAGAGTCGATAGTGTGGGTCTCGCTGCATCATCCGAGCGTGCAGATTTGTGGAGGCCCCAATGTGCACACAGTCGTGTGGGCCTCCTTGCAACATCCAGAGGAGCACTAGGCAGGTGCCCATCATTGCGTTCCTCTTCAAAAGATTGGCTGCGTGGGATCCTGACCAGGAGCTGGTCCAGCCACGCCTCCATGACACTAATTGAATCATACCTCCATAAGGCAACTTCATATCACCCTCCATACGGCAACTTCGTATCACTCCTGTCCACTGGCCACACACCTTCGTTCCTTGTCGACCCTCCGGGTGTCGGCCGTGGTTGCGTGCCCGCCAGCAGTCTATCCCAGCTCACGCCCCAGGCTGCAGGAACAACGCTTTGCTCCTTGCGCGCCCGCGCCTTACCTCTGTCCTGCGCTGCGCTGCGCTGCACGCCGTGTGCAAGTACGCCGTGTGTAAGCACAGCTGCACGCCATGTGCAAGCACACCGTGTGCAGGCAGCTGCAGGCACGCCGTGTGCAAGCAGCTGCGGCCCCATGCCTGCTCCTGCACCCACGCCTGCTCCTGCACCCATGTGCCAGCTCAGTCCTTTGGCCTCAACCACAGTGCGCCACTCACCCCTGCCGGCACCCCTACCCCTGCACCCTCCCTCCAGGCCCCTGGTACCGCACTGCCCTCCTGAGCCTGGCAAGCTGTGCCATGCACGTGACGCGCGTGCTGTGGCTGCTCGCGCTGTTCACGCCGGTCATCATGTGTGCGCCCGTGGCGCTGTCGTGGAACATGGGCCGCGCCGAGTGGATGCGCCTGCTGCGCATGACGCTGGAGTCAGCAGGTGGGCCGCTGCCCGACTGCTGCCGCCCCCGCCGCGGCTGCAGCCGCCGCTGCTGCTGATGATGATGTTGATTTCATGCTGCTTCAACCACACTTGCATTGCTTCCATGACTCCATAGCCCCAGGTAGGCCTGTGGCCCAACGGCAGGCACGCACTCATGGCCCAATGGCAGGCACGCACACATGGCCCAACGGCAGGCACGCACTCATGGCCCAACGGCAGGCACGCACTCATGGCCCAGTCCAGCCACTTTTGGCTGAATGTCAGCTTCTACTGCCTGCCCTCTGCTTCTCAAGTGCGGCCTTGCACCCCCCTCAACCTCTTGCTGCATGGTGGCCACTCTCTTCACGTTTATGGCTGAATTGCCCTCACCTGATAGGCTGAGTCGGCATGGCTCCTTCCCCCTGGGTTGCTTAAGAAAGGCTTGTAAGAAAGGAGCGTACTCTGAAGTCCGCCAAGCCCCGGTGCTCCTAAATGCCAAACCTCAGGTGCACAAGTCCAGGTCCCTGCCCTGGCAAGTGCCTCGGCTTCTTTGCTTGCCTGAGCGCCTCTATATGCACAATCACATCTTACCTGTCTGGTTCGCGTAGACTCCTGACTTTGATTTTGTCCGGCCTGCCTGCGTCTAGTTGGGCCTGCACGCAGGCACGCAGCCTGGCCGCAGGGTCCATGGGTTGTGGATCCAAGTATCTCAGGCTGTTGATTCCATTGTTGGCCCAACTGCACAGGCTGTTACATTTCTTAGCCAAGCATGACTCAATGCGCGCTCTGGATATGTGCAGGGCCTGCCTTCATAAAATGGGGGCAGTGGGCGGCCACGCGGCACGACCTGTTCCCTCCAGATTTCTGTGCAGAGCTGGAGATGCTGCACACACAGGTGAGCTGAATACAACCGCCCCGGATCTTCATCACAGATCACAGGGAATCGTAAGTGTGTGTTGGTGTCGGTGGTCGTAAGTCATTTTTTTTGCAAGCCGGATAAGTGGCAGCGTGCTCCCAAAGTTAAGTTCCATGAGCGTAGCTTACAGAATACCAAGGGCCCAACTGCAAATAATGGAAAGCCTTAGATCTGAGACTAGTGGAGACCTGGCCGGTCATCTGCGCACGCGCGTGGTAGGCTACTACGCGTGTGGTAGGCTGCCACTGGTAGCCCACACGAACCTCCCACACGAACCTCCTTGCTCCAGCCCTAGCTCCAGCGTCAGCCTCTGGATCAGCAGCAGCAGCCCGTATCTCCGACTCCTTGTGGAATCGACGTTAACTTCTTGCCTGTGTAGTTTGAATGTGTGTACTGCATGAAAGTGAGGTTTGGTTTCAAATGTCTTAGCTTTGTTCCTGTAAGTCCAAGCTGCAACAGTGGAGCAATGTTGTGCTGTTCCAGCAACTCCACGATGGTGATCACTTCAGCTGCTCACCAATTCAGGACATGGCTTTGGGCCATTCTCACCTTTCTTATCTGTCTGGCATGCTGGTGATGATGATGATGATGATGATGGTGATGATGATGGTGATGATGATGATGCAAGAGAGGCCAGGCAATGAAGTCCACCAATTCTGAAGGGACGGCGTGGTAAACAAATTACACGTGTAGCTAGAGCACCGTTGATCCTTGGATGTGGACGCCAGCGCACAAACCCCAACACACTGCGCCCTACATTATAGGCCGCATCGGTCGTGTCTGCTTGCTGTCACAGGCGCCTGCACACAAGTTCAAGCACACTGCGCGGACCATTGAATCGGCTTTGGGCATGTCGGTGGTGGAGCTGTTCGAGTATATTGACGCCCGGCCCGTGGCTAGCGGGAGTATTGGCCAGATACACAGAGCGCGGCTAAGCCCGAGGGGCGCGGCACTCACTGGTGAGCATATATCCCTGCATGTGCGCGGTGTGTGTGAATGTGTGGACGAGCAAGTGTACGTGTGCGTGCGAGAGCAGGTGTACTTGGTGCGCATGTGTCCGTGCGTGTGCGTGTGCGCGGTGTGTGTGCGTGGTGAGCATGTGTCTGTGCATGTGCGTGTGTGAGGCGTACTTGTGTGTGTGCATGGTGAGTGTGGTTGGTTGCATTCATGTATGTGTGTATGCACATGAGCACGCTTCTGTTGATTTGAGGTCATCTTAGGACGTGGTTTCGTGTAAATTGGCATGCAAGCGTGCTTGCAGAATACGCTTGGTTTATCTCAAATTTGAGGCATAGGACAGAGCAACACAATTGGGTCATGGGGGGGCTCATACAGACCACCTCTTACGCTTGGCGTTCAATATGTGATGCGGCGCCCCTTCAGAAGCCCAGGATACGCACTTTACCTCCTTGCTTGCGGTCCTCCACGTACTCATCTCCTCTTATGATGCCTCTGCACCACTGCGTGTGCCTTTCCCTGCGGCCTCCTGCTGCCCCCCTTGCTCTTCATAAGATGTCCCTGCTGAGAATAATTGTGTAATTGTACGTGGGGTTGCCGTGTGACGCAACATAGGGCCGTTGCCCCGCCAGGCTTCCCTGCTGCACGTAGCCAAGTTGTGAAAGTTATTGTGTGGTCAGGTGCGTGCTGTGTGATGCAGCACACATTCATTCGCTCATTCAATCATGGTACATGAAATTTTGCAGACACACGGGCTGTTTGTTTGCCCTCCCTCCACCAGGCTTCCCCGCCGGCCAGGTGGTGGCGGTGAAGGTGCGGCACCCGGGCGTGGCCGACACTATCCTGCGCGACTTCTCGCTCATGATGGCCATCGCGGGACTGTCCAGCCAGTTGCCGGCCATTGCCCACCTGCGCATCGAAGACACGCTCAAGCAGTTTGCAGCGCCGCTCACGGAGCAGGTGCGAGGGGCCGGCACTGCGCATGGGAGGTGGTAATGTGTGTGTGCCAGTGTGTATGGCCAAGTGGGCGTATACACGTACGCGTATGTGCACATGTGCATGTATGTGCAGGGCTGGCAGTGCGCGGCCTGCTGCACAGGGCAGCCGTGGTGGTGTGCTCTTTTTGTTGCCTGAGGACTAAGGAGGGTCAGAGCAAGGCAGGCAAGGACCTGCTGAGTGTTATTGTTGTTGACGGTGGAGGTGGGGGTGAGTAGGTGTGGTGCTGCAAGCGCCCTGGGGAGACGCCGGTTACGGTGCTGCTCAGGGGCCGATCGGGGCCTTTGGTGCAGATTCTGTGGTCTGCCCTGCACATGTGTTGTGACTCCTTGGAATCGGGAGGACTGCATGCCTGGCCATTTGCCAGCACACGCGCTCAAGCGCACGTGCGTGTGCACGAGTAAAGCCCCTTAGACATGCCAAAGTCCCTTAGACATGCCAAAGCAGGCCAGCGCTCTGCAATTTGGGTGTTCCCAACATGCATCATTGTATGAGGGTCACACCCGCTCATTATCATGCTCCTGCAGGTTGACCTGTCTCGAGAGGCCTCAAACCTGCAGCAGTTCAACTACAACTTCCGGAACACACTGGCCGTGGACTTCCCTGTTCCTCTCTATCCCTTGGTATCAAATGAGGTGAGTGCTGATGATTGTCTGGTCCTGATGTGTGAGTCTGTTGTATGTGGTTTGCGCCCACAAGTCACTCACGAGCAAATCTTTAAAGCATGACAGATGCAATTTGAGATGCAGGTGCTGAACAATAGGCAGCTTGGGGAGTTACAGCAATAGGCCATGCACATCAAGGCTTCAGGAGGGTGGCAGGAGCACGATTCCACGTGTGCTCAAACTCAATCAGTGGGGGTCAGTGAGTTTGTAGAGAAGCTGTTTCATGGCGCATGGGGGTGCCTGCTGTGTGCTTCAACACGGCCCCTTCTCAGAATTAGGCACTTGCACCAGCCTGCAGGCATATGGGCTTTGTGTGCATGTGTGGGGAGAGAATGCATCAAATTTGGGTAATGCCCTCTCTGTTCTACAGAGTGGCAGACAGCCCACTTCCCTGATTCTGGATTGCAACCATTGTACATGCTCAGAGGTGTCCAGAAATAATTTGCCTGTACTTACTTGTTCATGCCATGCAAGTGCATCCCTTTTAAGACCTATGTCTGGCCTCAGATTGCATGCGTGCATGGAATTCAATCCAATGCGTCTTGCCAAACCAGACCATTGATGTTTATGGCTATGCCATGATAGTTCGTGACAGGAAAAGCCTCCTGGACGAGGGCATTGCAAGTGTGCAGGCCATGTGCCCAAGCAAATGCCAATTGGCAAGAAGCTCACAACCACCCCTTTAGACTCTTCGAGCTCCTGACCCAGGGTCAAACTCCCAGACTTGCCTTGGCTACGCCAACCTTGGACTTGTCTGAGCTGGGCCCGCTTTGCACGCAACTGCAGGTACTTGTGGAGACGTTTGAGGAGGGGGACAGCATTTCACGTTACATCCAATCTGGCCCCGGCCCTATCAACAACAGGCTGTCTGTAATTGGCTCCGGGACCATGCTTCAGGTGAGCCTTCAACACATGCAAGCCTCTTATTCAGGAGGAGCGCCACACACAGCCGTCCTGAATTTAAGCGAGGCACCTTGATCACCTTGACCGCCTTCATAGGGGGGGAATTGGTAGCCCTCACTTCCTCCTGGCCAAAACCTTTCGTGAATGCGCGGTGGATTTTATTACATAAGTCACCACAGGTGCAATCACACAGAAAATCATGTGCAGGCATTTTAAAATTATGGCAGTGTCAAAACTTGTCAAAAAACATGCCCCTCAATGCCTGTGGCAGCTTCCATTGAGGCTTTTGTGAAAGGCAAGCAGGGATGCCAGTGCATGCAGCCTGCCATAACTCAGCACAATCAAACAAAGGCAACCTCAGTCCTTAGCCTGCCTTGCCTCTTCCATTGAATGGGCAGTGGTTTTGCTACACAACTATAATTGTTGCATAGAGTATGCATGTGAGCAGGTGCAAGAGGCTGCAGGGTCTGTGTAGTTAACACTGAGCTCAATGAGCCAGGCTCACACATACACACACACGCAATCGATGCACCAAACAAACTTCCTTACTCGCTCGTGTGGCGCCCCTCGGCATTTCTCAATGCGCCTACTCAGAGCTCCCATGCAAGCGGTTCCACATGCATGAGTGTATGAGGCGTGACAGCACCTTTCGCCCCCCCGTGCAGATGATGCTGCTGGACAACCTCATCCACTCGGATCTGCACCCTGGCAACATCCTGGTGCGGCTGATGCCCCCAGGCAGCTTGATGGGCTTGCTGTACGACAGCTTGGAGAGCGTGAAGCGCAGCAGATTTGTGAGTGGAACACAGGCTGGGGTGTGCCTGTGGTATGAGATGCGCTGTATCTATGAATGGCACACATTGTGTTGCCTGCAGGCCTAATTTGAGCAAAAGAAGGGGTGGGGACACATGGCAGGTACCTGTGGGTGCCAGGCACTGAGCCATATGCTTGTGTGTGCCCCAGGGTTGTAGGTCCACCAAGCAGCACATGGGCGCAGGGGAGCAGCAGCTTCCACAGGCAAGCCGCAAAATGCTTCATTGCTCACTGTCTTTTTTTTTATGCTGAATGACCGTGCTGCTTGTCCATGTTGTAAAACTTGTGTCTTTGACTCGACTATTTGTACATGTCCTGTCAGCGTGCACTGCCAGCTCCTTCCACACACTGTCTGCTGACACATGCCTGTTCTGATTATGCGCAGGTGTCCAACACTACACGTGCCCACATTGATGTCTTGCAGCAGCGCTGGCTGCAGCCCCAGATCGTGCTGCTGGATGTGGGAATGGTGGGTGGTGGAGGGGTTCCATGCTCCTTAAATGTAAGCACGCACAATGCACATGCATGTGCTGCGTGCGCTGGACGGATGGATACACACAAAACACACTACGTCTGTGCTGTGTAGATACTAGAATATAGCGCTTGCAAGCACACCACTGGCATGATTTTGGCAGACCAGCGCTGATATGACTGAAGGTGTGCCTGGGGTGCCTAAATTGGGCAAAGGGGGTCCCATGAGCATGCATGGTGCAATATTGTGGGGTGTGCCGCTAAGGTAGGGATCAACATATAGCGCTATATGAGGGAATTCTTTAGTGCTATATAGCGCAGTATAGCAGTATGGCGCAATATCTTGCAATGTTATTTTTCTGCTGCTTTATCTGCCAGAACTCCACCTTTCACTTCGAACGCTTGGCATCAGAATTGGAAGGGAGGTGCAGCACCCTGTATGATGCCCCAATTGAACATAATGGAAGTGAAAGATTCATTCGTTGGGCTGGGGGCCTACAACATTCAGATATAGCGCTATATCTGGCACTAGGGTTACACTCCTAATCATGTGCGGGCACATGCCTTAGTACCCCTGGGCACCTCATTCCTCAAATCTCTTTACGCTAATGACAACTCTGGATATCCCCTTGAATGCTGCTTGAAAAAATCTAAAATGTTGACAGGCTGGCCTTCAGATCAGGTGCATCGTGATCTGTAAAACACGCTTGTGTTCCAAGGCACTCAAGCTGTCCATTTTCAAGTGCTGATTGCTGCCAAATGCTGATTGCTCTCTTCCGCTGGTGCTGGTGCTGGCGCTGGTGCTGCTACTGCTGCGTAGCAGCTTGCATGGAGCTGCTTGTGTGGACTTAATTCAATCAAGCGCAGGGCACTCCAGCTTGATGAAGGGGACCCCATAATTGATAAAATGAATGGCCATGAGACAATGGAACTGCTTGTGCTGTGCGGGGCCCATTGAGAAGGATGTGATTGCTGCCTCTTGGCCACTGGCTTCCCAACACAGTCCACCTCGTCAGCTCATTCTCCTCCTCCCTCCTGGCATGCTCCCTGGGGATTGTGCAAACCCCTGGCGCTTATAGTGCTTGCTGTATGCAGTTGTGACGCTGAATCATCCTGGGGTTCGCAGGGCTGAGGTCGGCTTGAAATTTTTTCACTCCATCATACAGCCCCACTCTGGCTTTATCTTCATTGTACATCTGTCAGACTACTTCCTAAGGGTACCTTTCTGCTGTCGTCCTCTTGAAGAGATCTGCAGATTTGGCACTGCCCTGGACATGGGGCTGCACGCCATCCGTCCCCAAATTCATCTAGGCTCGTCCCCATTCAAGACATCTGCCTATTTATTTTTGTACTCGAGTTTCTTAATTCTTGGGGCCCAGAGGTGAATTTTCGAGTTTTATATTTGGCTCACGCTATACCTGAGAATGTCATAGCGCTATTAGCAAACGCCAATCCCTACGCTTGTGTAGTTCTGACCCATTGTTGCTGGCACCGGCCCCGCGCCATTGCATGGCATGTATTCCTGGTGGACCAGGCTTGCTGCCGCGTAAGCACTCCATGGTCATGGGGCCGCTGCTCCCTGTGCTCGCCACGTTGTGTGCTGACAGTAGGACACTGGACACTGGTTGTATTTGAACAGAGGCTGCCGCGCTGAGCTCTTAGATGAGGAGATGCAACTGAGTGCATTGCTCGTTCATGCCTGTCCTGGCTAGCCCAACTGCATCTCCTCTGACTTGTGAGCAGGCAAGGTTGCATAGTCAAATGTGTGAGCTCTTGATTGTGGGCAGGGCTACCAGGAGGGCTGGCAAGTCATAAAGTTGACATCGTCTGGTGCTTCTGCGCCTCTGGTTGAACTTCACATGAGCTGCGTGGGACAGCCGGAAGGCGCGCCTGAACACGCGCTCATAATACATGATTGTATACACTGTTGCATGCCTGCTTGCACACCTGATTGCCGCGCACCCAATCGCATATAAGGCTGCATTCCTGAATGCATACGTGATTGCGTACACGATTGCAGGCCACCGAGCTCTCAGATGAGGACAGAGCCAACATGGTGGGCCTCTTCCGCTCCTTTGCTGCTATGGATGGAACGGAAGTGGGCAAATGGGTACTGCGTTTCTCAGGTGGGGGCGCTTTGGTCAGCTGGACGGTTGGCACCAAATGTCCATGAAAAAGGACGTATGATGGCAAAGGCTGGTTGGTGTTTAAGCTGCAGGACTTTGCCCTTCACAACGAGCATTGCACCAAAGCTGTTATCGCGTGTGACGTCCATGTACCCTGGAGTTTCACTTGATATGGCGCTGGCTTGCAGTAAGACTTTGTGATCGTAAGTAACTAACAAACTGCGTGTCACACATGGCCATGTGGACGCAAGTGCACATGCCTACTTGACGTCCCATCCAAAAACGTGGTTGCATGCAGGCCCGGATCAGCATTGCCCTGCCCCCACCAGCTTCATACATGCCATGAGCAAGGTGTTTGAGGAGTTGCGTAAGGCTGATGAGGCCGGTGAGACCACCTCAGCCAACAGCGCAGAGACGCTTGCAAACGTGCTTGAGATGGTGCGGCAGCACAAGGTAGGCATATCAGACAGCTAGGGCTTGCTGGATGGGAATATAGATAGGGCCCTCTGACAGTCTTGGACCATGCATTTTTCAAGACCGCGCACACACGAGCCCAAGTCCCATTACCCTTTTCTGTCCTTCAATCATTCGCCCTATTTCAGTGCATGCACATACTTCCTGCTCTACGTGCCGCTTTACGCTTGTATCACTTTATGAACAGAGCAAGTGACTGGTCTCCGCACGCTTTGCAGATACTGGCATGCAGTCTAAGATTAATAATTATGCGCTCCCATGCATTCTGCAGGTCACAATGCCAGGCCACATCTGCGCCGTGGTGGTGACCACCTTGGTGCTAGAAGGCTGGTCCAACAAGCTTGATCCATCACATAGTGTGCTTGTGCAGGTTTGTGGGCTGCTGCCGAGCTTGAGTACCATTCAAGCAATTGACTCAAGACGGACAGCACTAAGTAGAGTAGCAATGGGCCAGAAGGAGAGGAAGAGGGAGAGAATGGCACCTAAGCATTGAAAAGCACAAGCAGGGTGAAGCATAAAATGTGGAGTTCAAGACGTCAGAAGCAAACGGGGGGATTGAGCTGGGCCGTGGTGCCTCTGTTGCTTTTGTGACTCCCTGCATTGAAGCATAACGCCGGGCCGCGGGTTGAAGCGACTTGAAGCATTACGTCCGGCCGCGGTGCCCCTGTTACCTGCGATTCCATGCATTGAAGCATAACGATGGGCCGCGGATTGAAGCGGTATGAAGCATTGCGTCGGGCTGCGGTGCCCCTGTTACCTGCGATTCCATGCATTGAAGCATAATGTCCGCGGGGTCAAGGGTCTGGGAGGGTAGGAGGCTGGGAGGTAACACACTGCCACGCCTCGTCAAAAACAAACATGTTGTCACACTCAAGAAAATTGGCTTACAATCTGCAGGTGCAGAAGATGTTCGGAGGCCAGACGCTGCCCCTGGGGCGGCGGCTTGTAAACGCTGTAGATGAGGTCATGATGGAAGGCTGGGATGGTGATTTGTAGTTGTGTTTTAACTGTTGCAGGCTTTCGAGCATTATTCTGGGCGGGTGCCATGCCAGGGTGTCTATCAGGGGGGATTGTTTCATTCATACGTGCAGAGCCAAAAAAAGCTTATTTCATTGCTTGTTGTTGCATCAATTGTTTGTTGCATGTTAGAATGTTAAAAGGGGTCTTGCCCCTCTTACTGCCAAAGTCCTCCAATGGGTGAAATTATCTTCCTGACTGACAGTTCCCCTTCGCTCCGTCCCCCTCTTTTATCCATTATTTTACACACACTTCAGGCTTAGCATCTTGTCTCCTGTTTCATTCCCAACAAAGAATTTTGTGGGCGCATGTGTGCGGCTTAAGATGTTCTCTTGTGCTAATTCCCATCGCTACTTGCTAGAGGAAAAGGTTGATTTTAGGCTTGAAGTATGTGTTGAGCCCTATATGGTATTTTTGCGACTTTAATGTGGGACATACTACGTGATGCAAGGAGGTAGCTGCATGGAACTTGTTGTGCAAAGTTTCGACAAGCAAATGGAAGGGTAGCAAACTGACAGGAAGCCAAGGGATGGGTATTGAAGCTCTAAGCTATGATGGCTGTATTTGAATACGCAAATGTCATCATGATGACATGGGATGATCCCTGCTGCTGAAGTCTTTTCTTTCAAAAAGCCAGGCCTTCGATCTAGGTAACATATAAGGATAACAAAAGTAAGGCCCGATCTTATTATAAGAGTCTTCAGCCAAATGGTGTGACTGCTAGCCTGCTCATGGAAGCAACTTGCTTCCGTTGAACTAATTCATAAAGGAATGACTCTAGTTTATTATGTTTTGATCATAAAAGCACTGTATGGCATACACAGCAAGAGATCCTGTCTGAGAGAATAGGTGGGCATATCATACGATCACCTTGGAGACAGACCGTCTGACCAACTGTGTGTGTATGCAATGAAAAATGGCATGCTGCTCGTCCTGGATATCATGATAATAATATGATAATAATATGATATTACTGTTTGCCTCAAAACGTTTGCAAATTGGGAAAGACCTGTGATTTCACGTGGCTGTCTTCAAGGCTGAAGTAGATTAGGCTGTCTTCAATAAGTGACTTATAGCAACTCTTTCAAAGAGTGAACATGGAGTCTCTATCGAATCACGCCACAAGTGACATATGGGGGAGGTCAAAAAGCATGTATCTAGGAAGAGTGTAAGGAGAATGGCAACAGATGTGCAGAGCACTGAAGGCACGCGCATCTTGAAAGTGCCATCCGCAGGTCTGTCCTGGACATCCTTAATTCAGGAGGAGACAAACCGGCCCACGGGGACAGCGAGAATGGCAGGCTTTGCTCTCAGGGACAGCTGCAGGGGTATATCAAGCCAATAAAAGCCTCCACCATCCAAAGAGTGCGTGCACAATGCCCTCTGAAAGTCGATGTCGCCTTCAGGTATTGGTAGTTCTAGTGGAAAATTCCCCTCGTCGCATTCACCATTTAGTACTATTTTTTCAAGAGATACTTCGATCCCTCAAGATTCTTGATGCTCACAGCCGGGCGGCGCTTTCCGGCGGGCCCCAAGACGAAGGTGCGTTGCGTCTGCGAGATGTCAAGGCAATTCTTTTGTGTTACAGTCTTAATACAGCTGGTATATTCGGTTTCTGATGTCTGGAGCCCGAGATATCAACCATAATCTGCAGATCATGGATGAATGTGCGCTGCAGCGCTGTAATGCTAGCATCTGCAGATCATGGATGAATGTGCATGCTAGCATGTCCAATACTAGCATGTTAAGAGGCACTTTTGATGCTTGTGGCCACAAGATCCGATAAAGCTGTCGTACACAAATGATCCTTTGTGCATGATCATGATCACTTGCACTTGTTGCCCCTCAACCATTTGCGCAGTTGCCAGGGACCTGCGTAAACATATATGGGGACAAGAGGAGATTGCACAGAACTACCCGCCTCTGCAGCGGGACATTCGCTGTGATGTGTGTGTGATTGGCGGAGGAGTTTGCGGTCTGAGTACTGCTTATCGGCTTGCTAAAGCGTGAGTGTGTGCATTGTGTGGAGCATTGGGTACAGGCCACGGCAACTCTATGGCATGATCAAGTAAGAGGGACTTGATGAAAGGGTCTCCCATATTTCTGCTACAGCCTACCTTAACTACTTTTTGCATGCCTATTCAGATCATATATGCATGCCTTTCAAGATTATGGAGAGATCTTTGGACACGCAGGGATTTTTGGGGCTCTTTTTTGCAGAGGGAAGCGTGTTGCTGTTTTGGAGGCTTGGGCAGTCGGATCTGGCATGAGTGGGCGCAGCTTGGGAATGCTCAGCCAGTGGAATGACGGTATGACAACAAGAGGGCATTGGGCAGATGCGCATGTTTTCAACAACCTCTCCGATGCATCCCAGCATCGCTTGTCTTGAACGAACCCTGGGCCCAGGATCCAAGCAATACACATGATTTGTAAAGAGGAGCAATCAGCACCAAGGTCGACACTCAGCATAGGCATCTCCATGCATGCCTGTGCTTGGTTTTGCATGCGCAGATACCTTCAAGGCTGTCGAGGCAGTGGTGGGCACCCAGAAGGCCCGGCTTGTTGCGCAAGCACAGACAGCTGCTACATCTTGGGTGGAGGGAGTAGTGAAGACAGAGGGAATTGACTGTGGCTTCTCCCGCATGCCTTGCTTTGTGTTTGAGGCTGGGAAGGAGCGGGCCAGCAACCTTATCTACCAGGTGTGCTGCGCTGTGCCTTATCTACCAGGTGTGCTGTGCCTTATCTACCAGGTGTGCTGTGCTGCGCTGTGCCTTACCTACCAGGTGTGCTGCGCTGTGCCTTATCTACCAGGTGTGCTGTGCTCCGCTGTAAAATTCTTGAGGTCATGATTGCAATCAGAGTTTGTGATTCAACTAGAAAAGGTAGAAACTGCGTTGCAATGCATTTTTGCAGCCAGGCATGGCCCCAGGAGCGCCCTAGGCCTCTTGTGTGGGGGGATATCCAGTCCTGCAATTATACACTCCAGATATGGCATTAGCTGATAACTAGCAGACAGGATCTGCATCAGCCAATGACAATGTTGTGACGCAGTACCTAGTTTATGCGTTTCCCGGGGATTCTTTAATTGCAGGAGTTTAGTGCATGCAGCCGCATTGGCCTTATGCAAGCCAAGATGGAGCACATGGGCTGCGGAGCAGGTGCGATGAAGGGGGTTAGCATTGTTTGTTGCTGATGAAGTAACAAAAAACAAGGATTGGACAGAGCATAACCACAAACACACACACCCCTTCTCACTTCACGTGAAGCGTTGGCCACAGGTTTTGCAGGAAGTCATGTGATCAGCAAGGATGTTAGCCTATTTGTGCCAAGTCTACAACTGCATCTGAACGTTGGAGAGAGAATGGTATACATGTGTGCTGTGCCTGCACGAGGCAGGGGCCGTTGGACGGCAGCATACTTTTACCTAATTTTTGTGACCAGGCCTTAGACTGTAGGGCGCAAGGGCTCTGATCTGAGAAGCGCTCGCAGGCCCATTGATGCCAATTGATGAGCACCACAGGTCATACTCAGCACCCAGAGCATGCGCGCCATCCATGGCGGCCTGCTCTGGGATACTCCATGCTATTGTATGAGTAGCTCACCTGCGGTGGGGAGGGCTCACACACGGCAGTGGCCTCTCACCATGAGTCTTTGACTAACAGTGTGAGCCTTGAACTGGGTTGTGAGGTTCATTACCCGCTTCCACAGCTTTTTTGTCAAGCCCCCTTTGTTGGACCACCATCCTGTGACAGGCATTTCGACCGGGAACCTGACCCAAGCACTTTCCTTGCCGGAGTGTGCATGCCTCAACCCAGTCCAATACATTCAAGGCCTGGCTGAGGCTTTTGTGAGTGCTGGTGAGTGCTTGAAATGACATTCTTGAGCATTGTGACTTGTGCCTCCAAGGACAGGCTCATTTTTATGAGCTGTCAGTTAGTGTTTGATGATGAGACGGGAGGTGGTTGCAGGACGGGGCACTTGTTTTGTCCTGTGGCCTGTTTAAGCCACTTACCAGAACCAGTTGGACCGCGCAATTGCACCGTTTCTAAGACAGACAGACTAGTGTAACAACATAGCGTGGGGCCCTTGCAGTTTGCATTCACACAGCTCTCTTTGCAGGCGCCTCCAAGCGAGCACCCTCAGCACATTTCTTCAGACTGGCGTCTTTGGCCGGATATTTGCTGCACGTTCGACCAATCACTGCAGGAGGGAAAATCTTTGAGGGCACAAAAGCCAAGGGTGGAGTCATAACAGGACCTCATCAGGTGGGGTAAGGGTTAGGGTGGAGTCATACCAGACCTCACCAGGTGGTGGGCTCATCAGGTGGGAAGTGCAGGCAACCTTTTGGATGCTCGCTGCTGCACTGTATTGGGGGACCCTTCACACCGTGGGAGCCTTGTTGGGCACTTACCCTGTACAGCATGCATTGCTTGCCCTCCTTGCGCCTTGATTGCTTGCCTGCCCTTGCGTGTTTTGGCATATCAGGGGACTGTGCAGACCATGGATGGACATACAGTGCAAGCAAGGTAGGTGGGCTACAGTGCGAGGTGGACAACCAGTGCAAGCAGGGTAGGTGGGCATCAGTGTGAGGTGGGCAGACAGTGTGAGCAGGGTATGCACAGCATTTCTGCTCTTGGTGCATGGGCCAAGCTTGGCGCTGGCGGACACCGACAAGGAGCCCTGAGTTGAGTTGAGCTGAGCACTGCTAGCATCTGCAAACAGCAGGTCGCTGGCAGCATGCTTACTTTCTGGCATGGTCTGCAACAAAGGCCAAAAACGTTGATGTTTTCTTGAACTTATACCTGAGTTCAACAAAGCTGAAACAGGCACAGGACTGGCCTTTTATCAAGTCCTAGTCTCTTCATCAAACAGGAGCAAACATGCCCTAGGGTGACATAGACTCCTGCAGCCCTCTTTGCCAACAACCTCCTCTGTTTGGATGCAAACAGAAATGAATAAGATCTGATCTTATTTCAATTTTGCCTGCTTGAAGAAGACAACACCTGGCTGCTTAAGTACTCAGCTCATCACTATGCTACTTGCGTCCTCCAAGTGTGTCTACCGCGGCAAAATAGAACACCTGACATGAGCAGGTGTCAAATACTGATTATGAAGCAAGAACTTGAGTGCAGGGATGCAGTTGTGCTGGCAACTCACACACCTATAAACCGAGATCAGCTTTGGGTTCATGACAGGTGTGTTTTCATTCAAGTAGCCTGAGTAGAATAGGCAAATCTGTGCAGGCAATACGCTTCCAATAATCGTTATCATTGCATCTCCAAGCCTAAAGTAGCACAGATGCGTTTATTTGCAGGCAACTACCCAGAAGGTCGTACACTGTCGGGCTTGAGGTGGGTGTCAGCTTTTGCCCACAAGGCTACAAGATGGCACATGCATTTGAAGTCCCAGGGATTGAGTACCAAATATCTGATTTGAGGAGCACACAATGTGCGCCTCTGCCATCTTTTTTAGGGGTTCCTTACCAGCCAGACAAGGATTGCTGCGCCTGAAAAATCACTGCTCAGGTGCCAAAAGGTAGTGTGCAGCAAGCTCAATACTATGACATTGCTGGAGGCTACCACATCCGACTGACATCAATGCCCAGCAACCCTGAAAGTGATGTCTTGCTTGTCCAGAAGGCCATGGAGCTGCATGGATCAACTGGGTAGGTTGTGTGCCAAATAGGTACTATCAAGCACTGTGAAAAGCACATTGAAATATAAAGGAGAAAACAGTGAAGGACAGGTGCTTGTTGCTGGCGCCCCCGTCCCTCAAGCATACCACACTGATTCATCTTGAGCATGCAATCCTTTTATAGGCAAGCTATCTGCAAATAGCATTGCACTCTTGTTGATTTGCACAATAAGGGTGAACGCGAACATGCCACATGACTCTAAGTGTGGAGAAGACGTTTTCTTAAGAGATAAACTGTGTCACAGGGAATATGGCTGGCTGTTTAGTTAAGGCCTGCATACAGTCCATCTAGTTTGAGACCTGAGACGATAAAGCCAGTCAAGCCTTGAAACACAAGCCCTGAAATCTGTCCCATTCGCAAGTGGCGTGAGGCCTCTCATGCTTAAAGTCTTAGTGGGTAAGCACAGAGCCGTAGAGCAGGCTTTCATGCTGTCCCCAGGTCCTCAACATAAGGGTTGCGCACACCTTCGCACTTGAGCTGTGGGCTTGAGGTCTCAGGTACAGGCCTCTGGGGGATTATCTCCTCGTGCAAAATCAGCAGAGGGGGCTTGCGTCCTTCACGCGATGCACATTTCCCCACGCAGCTCACATCCCCATGCGCTCTTCCTCTCCGCGTGGTGCTCTTCCTGTCCAGGAACAAAGATCCCTACGCTGATCTGGAGGCATGGGCTCGTACCAGATTTCCTCAAGCTGTCGAAACGGTCACACAATGGTCCAGCACTGGCTTCTACCCTGGTGTGTGTTTGTGTGTGTGTGTACACATTCTCATGCACCTGTTATCGCAATATCCTTGACAGCAGGGCATGGGCAATTTCCTGGCCTTGGAAGGCAATTCTTAACAAGCTAAAGCTGGGGTACTCTCATGGTGCATCCAAAAGGAAACAACACTGGTTCTACTATCCCTCTAAGGGTTGCACGAGGTAGCTGGCCCATAGTCTCACTCCACACCCCTGACTTGCCTGGACAGCGCAGCAACGCTGTTTTGGGCCAAACTCAGGCGCATCATGCCATCAACACTGTTGAAGGGCCTGGCAGATCCCTTGCCAACCTGGTGGTAAGGCTGCACGCCCTTAACCCCAAGGCCCCCTTGTGCGCAGCCAACCTGATGATATAAGTATGTGTTGCAACCCCCTTTGTACGCAGCCGACCTGCTGGGGCTGTTTGGACGGGACCCTCTGGACAGAGAGCAGCCCCCAAATTTCATCCTCACTGGGCTCAGTGGCCAGGATTTCACTGGTAAGCAGGCTCTACCTTGCTTGGGAGGTCGAGGTCTATGAAAACCAGACAACTGGCAGCACATATAAAGAAATGATTCACACATGCATAACATACTGCGCAAAGGCCCCCCGCCAAATCTCAGGCACACCTGCCTGGCAGGCTTGCCTTGCTTATCTTTGGACTTATCCGTTCCTCCTGTCCGGTCACCGTTGCATGAGGCAGCTGGAAAGGTCAGATGTAAAGTCAACAGGGCCAACAGAAGCAATTCTTCAATGCGCGGCAAACAGGTTATGGCTGTGATGCACTTGAAGGCATGACTGATTTTTTAACATGAACAAGTGCAGGATCTTTCAAGCACAATGTCCTGAAGATTAAGTCAAATTGCTGTCGCAATTACCCTTGCTGCATCCCTGCATGTTCCTTCCCATTTACAAACACAATCATTATCAGCTTAATTCAGCTGAGGCCAGAGACGGCATGCATTCCTCGCGACAACTTTTGTTTGCTGCGATGCCACAGGTGCAGCAATTGGCAGTGAGGTTGTGTCCAATGCGATCCTGAGCCTACCCAACCCCTGGGCACCTATCTACAATCCATCAAGGCTTATGCTGGGCTTCAGCCCAGCAATCAAGGTGGCCTGTCTGCTTGCATGAGCTGCAGTAAATGCATGAACGGTTGCAGTAGTCCTTGAGGAGAAAGAGGAAGAGACTGCTCCGTCAAATGCAGGCTGTTGGTCTTTCTGCGTGTGATTTGGTACCATGTATTGTAATGGCCAGGGATGTGCATTCAGACTGCATGATTCTTGCTAGCTGTTCTATTGCCTTCGCTCAAGTTTGCTTGAGGTATCTTTATGTTGCACCAAGCACCAACCTGAAACAGGGCGGCTCATAGCCTGAAGCCTTATGTTGAGCACAAGTAAAATGAGGATGATAGTGCACTTGGGACTTGCTTGCAATAAGCGAAAATCCAATTTTGAGCATTTTTGTGCAGGTTTATTTTATTTAAGGGTGCATGCGCTGGCTCTGGGAGGCTGTGGGATCATAGAGGTGATCCAGATGAGCACATTTCTTGCTCCAGAGGGTGTGGGGTCATGGAGGTCCTTATGAGCACTCGATGGATCCAGAGGGTCTAAAATATGACGAGCACGACACTTGCTCCATAGGCTGTGGGATCCTGGAGGTCCTTGTTAAGTTCAAGACCTGCTCCAGAGGGCTGGGATCATGGAGGTCCTGATGGGCACCACAACAGGGGGTCTGGAATTCTGAGCAATCATGCACTCTCCGCTCACTCACAGCAATGCGTGCTGTTGCTGCAAGAGGCCAGTCCAGTCACAGCAACTCACAGCAATGTGCGCTTTTGCTGTGGGAGCCCACAAAAACCTAGATGAAGCTTTAAGTAGGCCCTGGAGGCTGCAGCATGCTTCTCCACGCTCATGATTCTTAAAGCTCATTCCTTTTTGCTCCCGCAGTACACACTCGAGTTGGCCACCTACTTCTCACGCATCGGCATCTACCTGTCTAAGCACGTTGTCCCCCGCAATGTCAATGACCTCCTTGGGGCAATCTTTCCTCAGAGTGTGGAAAGCCAGATCAAGCAGGGCGAAGGCATGGTAGGCTCAGGCGGCCTGCGGTTGAGAAGCAACATGACAGAGAGAATGCTCAACTGGCAGAACAGAGTATTCAGCATGTGTACCTGTTTGAGTGTGCGTGGGCTTAAGGCATATCACTGCCAGCATTCTGTTGGCGGTTGTCCTGGGCTGTCCAACTTAGAAGCAACCCCATTCCTAGTCAGCAAGGTTTCCCTTTGCGCCAGGCATGGTGCTTTTTGATTTATGCATGAATAACATCCTGTGCTTCACTTGCCTGTTCAGCCTGACCTGAGCAGTGTCGCACAGTTCATGTTCGATGATCTGCAGGCGGTCTGTGTGTCAATGGTCTGCAGGTGGTCTCTATTTCAATGGTCTGCTGGTGGTCCATGTGTCACTGGTATGCAGGTGGTCCATGTGTCAATGGTCTGCGGGTGGTCCATGTCCTGATGGTCTGCAGGTAGTCCAGCACGGATGGCGCAAAAAGGCTCTGTACAGAGACGAGGATGGCAAGCTGCACCAGCACAGTGCACTCTGCACCCACCTGGGGTGCTGCGTGTCCTACAATCCGGTTGAGAGGTACGGGCATTGCATGAGGAAGCCGTACTTCTTCATGAAATGCACAGGGAGACATCACCATCAGGCACTGCCAAGCGTGGGAAGTTGACGTAACATTGCAGGAATTCAGTTGGTGTCAGTCAACCTGCCCAACAGATGAACTGTCCCAGCAGGGTCCTACCTTGATGGTCAGCCAGCTAAAAAAGCTGGGGGCTAGCCCTCTCTGGCTTTTTTGGGACAGGATGCACAGGCACATCTATACCGGCAAACTTGAGCCTGCTGGCCCGCAGTTCTCAACATCGCTATTTGCAACTTGATCGCGATGCAACCACAGGCATGCAAAACGCGTGTCAACTGCTCCAAATCTTTCTTTGTCCTGGGCTTGCCTAGTATGCCCAATCTTGACAACAAGTGCAATGCTTGTCTTGTCCTCTGACAGAGACATTTAGCTTGCAAATGAGCATAAAGTAGGTGTTGCGTTTAGGACACTGAGGGCTTTGGACTTTGCTGACCAAAACTCCATTCAACGAGGAAACAAAGTCTCACAGCAAAGTTTGGATTCTGTGCAATATCAAAGTACTCCTTATTCCTTCATAGCACTCATCACTTCCCATACCTAAGCTTTGCTATCGCAGGGGATTTGACTGCCCATGTCATGGCAGCTGTTACACGGGCCGAGGCCAATGCGTGCACGGTGAGGCAGAGAAATCTCATTAAGATGCTCGGTTGTGGGTATGCTTATCACTGTGCTTGGCTTTGATACTGACAGCATGGTTGAAGACGGTGGAGTGACGGTCTGTAAATGTTAGCCAGAACTTGTGTGTAACTTGCATCTACTCGCCCATGCGCATGCACATGGTTTTGCGCTTTGCCTCAAGCAAATTTTTGCCTCATGCACATGCAAATTTACCTAATTTTGGCCTTGATGCAGACAGAAACAACCAATGCAGCATCAGTACCCCAACATGATATCAGTCCTGTCCAACAAGGCATCATTACTGCTTTAATTTACATGTGTGCACACACACAGGCCCAGCTGTTGCAGACCTGGAGGATCTCTTGAAATAAGGGGCACTTAGAGCTGGTTAGATATCCTGTGAAGATACACAAATGCCTTAAAAGTGCTTCAAGGGCATGAATCAAGTGCAGATTACAAACGTGTAGGCTCCAAACATCGGCCTTCTAGTGAGTTGTTTGTAAGGCCATATGAGTAATGATAGACTTCAAGCTGAATAAGTACACTCTATCTGCCCCTCTTTACAACATGTTCTACATAATTATGAAAGAAAGGAAAGACAATTACGCAGGCAGTAAGAGACACTCCCTATATCAATCAAGGAGAAGGGGGCACCATATGGCCCCTCCACTAGCAAAACAAAAACTGGAGAACAATGGAGGTTAGGAGGGTGACTAGCAGTGTACAACTCCTGACCTTATTGATGAGAGATAGCATAAGATTTCTCGAGAACATGTCTGATACTTACTTGTTGTACAATTTTGTAAACAATGCACTGACTTAGCATACTGAACCGAGAAAGCATGAAGCTTTACGGCAAGCTCAGTACCTTTCTGAGGGTTACGAGATTCTTGAGAGGCTATGCATTGCAGGTCCCCGGGGGCTGTAAATGTTCTACCCACTTCCAAAAGGATAGCGTGCCATGCTAGCCAGTAAAGACTATTTTTGGTTGCTGCTGGGTGAAGGTGTAGGTAAAGCAAGCTCTGTGTTATTGCTCGGCAGCTCCGAGAAGTCTACTAGACCTTTGCAATACTTACTTTCGCAAGATGAATATGCCGCTGGTTGGGCGTGAGCTGGCTGGATTTCCCCTATAGAAAGGCTGATAGGCTGTTCCTGTTGCCGAGAGCCTCCCATCCCCTCTGCACCCTACCCTACTTCTTACTAAGAAGTACTAAATAGGTTTTGCATTAGTAATGCATACCTAGGATGGGCATCTGGTTCTTTTGTTCTTTCATGAGCATTCTGTTGCAAGTATAAAGCCTTGACGCAGGAAGTATGCTCCCTTGTTCTCACAGGCAGGATCTCATGATGTGTCCACTTTTTTAAACCAGAACAACCGTAAACTTCCTTTTTTCCTTCATGAATTAATCGTTTTTTATGAGCAGGCTAGTAGTCGCAATTCTTGACTGAAGGCCTTATCCTTGTAAACCTTGTAAGTTTTTTTAATGCCACGCGGTCTCCGTTGCCAATATCCATTTGGACACAACAGACCCCTAGGGGACCTGCTTCAATAGCTTTCATAATAAGTCTGCAAGGAATGTTGGGGCACTTGGTAATCAAACCAGAGCAGCTGGCTGACACAATCCTCCTCCTCTCTATAATCCAAACGCAACCAAAATGTAGGCAAGCCCAATGTTTGCCAGGCAACGGAGGCAGGCACACTCCCAGCAACAATTAAGCCTGACTTCTTATTCTTTAGCCACCCCATTCTTGTTGCCGCACAAGGCCACAGCTCTTTCTCACAAGCCGCCCTCCACCAAAAGCAAAAGTGCATCAAAAGTGGCCAAATTCAGGGGCTTGGCGCCCGCATGCAGCAGTTCTTTTGATGTTCAGAGCGTGCGCGATGTACCATGGACACCATGCGCAAGTTCACCAAGAGTGGCGAGGGGAGTACGTCCCATTTGATGGCTTGACGCCCGCAGGCAGCAGCACACCTGACGTCCAAGACGTCTGCGGTGGCGCACCAGGGTGCCTTTGGGTCATTGAGCGCGGCAGCGATCCCCTGAGGACGATTTCTGGGTTTGCAGGGCCCTCGGTGAATTTGAGCCTGCACAAGGCGAGCATGCACGACGTACGGAGAGGCATATGACGGGCATGGATGGGCTTGTTGCCTCCAGAGCAAGCACCACCACCTGGAGAATAGGTGGGCAGGCAGGCAATATTACGAATTGGAGGTTGACCATTGATATCGGCCAGGCTGACAATAGCCAATTAGATTGGTGGATGAGCAGGCTGTCCAAAGTGCTTTGCACGGAGTCTTTCAAACAACAGGATGCAATCTCCATCATGTCCAAGCACTTCAAAATAGGCAATTCAGGCAAATAGCGAGTTGGCTGCGCCGTCTGCACCACTGCGTGCTGGCCAAATTGATGCCTTATGGGACAGTGCAGGAGCCTTGTTGAGTGAGTGAGTGAGTGAGTGAGCGAGTGAGTGAGATTGAGTGAGAGTGAGAGTGAGTGAATGAGTGAGTGAGTGGGGTGGCTGCCTGGGTTGTGCCAGTGGCTTGGGTTTTGATTGTGGCATCTCAATCCGGCACTGCCTGCATGAGGTGAGGGGGGCATGCAGCTTGCACAAGCACGGAGACAGGTGTGTCACACTCGTCCACACTGCATGCAAGAGTGGCACGAGCCTTTGTAGCACAAAGCTTCATCTCACCAGCAGCTGCCTTTGGCGGAAACATCCGGGTTGGAGATGTCTGGCTCCCAGCAGCCTTTGGTGTCAGGGCAAAAGGCAAAGGAGTTGCATGGCAACCCAACTCGCATAAGCTCCGATTCTGCGGCCATTGGTAGGTGCAGCTTTTGTTGATGTGCAGCAAGGATCTCTCACGTGCGTAAGCGCCAGCGCAGTAATAAAGGGAGCACCAGGCTCATGCCCATCTTAGGCAAACTCTCAGATCCCACCACAGGTAACCTTAAAGCCTAGAATGCTGACCAGCAGGCCAAGTCCGGGCCAACACGAGCGGATCAAAGTGGCGCAACGCAAGCTGGCGCAACACTCAGGAAAGCTAGACACACCTCGCTTGTACTCGGCACACTGCTTCGCACACTCTTGGGCCTGTGGAAAATGGGAGGTCGGTACAGTACCATGATATCGTCCTAGCTTTTTGCAACCTCGTGATCTTTGTGAGCAAAAATCGCTGGTGAGCCCAGACACCAAAGAGGCTGCTAAACATCTTGGGACATTGAGCTGATCATGAGATGAATGAAGAGAATGCAAATAAATGACAGACCAATGCAGCTCTGAGCACAACATAGGAGGCGCTGCACGACTTAATGAATAAGGGCATTGTACTCTCTGCACTTACTGAGGCCTTCAAATTTGAATGCCCCCAGGCCACTGCAGATGAAAAAAGCAGCCAGACATTTACACGGGGGGGTATCCTCCAAGGTTTGGGGAAGTGCATCTAATATGGTTTCACCATTTGCTCAGCCTTGGTGATCAGGGGGGCAGCTAAGCATTGAGTGATCATGTCATTACCCATGAGGCGGGAGCCAGCATCCTCAACAGCTCTAAGAGATGGGTTGACAAGCATCCCAGCACAAGCCCGCCCTTACCGATCAAGCCATCATACAGGGCTGCTTCTTCATAGGTAGGCACTAAATCCAGCCGCGTCCCTGCAGTGGCTGCGTCATTCTCCGCATACCAGGCTATGGTGGGTGATCGGGCCAGGCACGAAGACGCTGGAGCAAGCGGATACACAATCTTGGCAAATCTGCAGCAAAAGCCAGGGTACAGAAGTGTGTGCTGCAGGGCCACAGGCACACCCACAGGCTTCCGCAAAGACAGTGACAAGGCGGGGACTGACGTTCCTGCTGGCGAGAGCGGGAGACCTGCTGATGTGCCCTGCTCATGCTCTTTGTTCACACTGAGGCCAACTGTGCCCCTGAGTGCTATGGGAGACCTGCTGATGTGCCCTGATCCTGCTCCTTTTCAACAGGGGAAAACCTTGCCCCTGAGAGCTTTCTCAGACCTGTTAATTAAAGTCTGCTAGTGTCCCCTCTGTCCATGTAGGCATCACATCAATCACGAGCATTCGCTCCTTGCAGGTCATGTCCTCCAGCTTATCTGCTTTGCAGCTATAGGGCATTGCTCTGTGCTTAAAGTTGCTGCGCCTGCTTGCATCACCTCGCTGTGACGCCCCCTGCCCTCCTTGAAAGGCTGCGTCCGCAACTGCTCTGGCTCACTACCATGCTGCTCTGCACTGATTTCAGCGGCAGCTTGTGCTGGCAATACTTACCCTTGAGTGGCTGGGGAGCCGCATGTGCGCAAGCTCAATGCCTTCTTGGCAGCCTCTAGTTTCTCACTGCTTGCTGCACACAAATACAAAGGTGGGGGACCATATCAAGCTACCAGGCTGCATTTCATCAGTAACATGATCCCAACTATCAGGCTGACAGAGGCACAGCCCTGCCTTGCTTGTTGAGCAAACATACAACTCTCTGCCTTGCTGCATGTTGACAAGCCTCATCTATGCATGCATTTTCTACTTCTAGTACAAAAGAGGCGCTCAGTGCGACACAAACTACATGACTAGGATGCATTTGTTTAGCATTGCTGCATGTTTTGGTGGCCTCGATCTGTCTGGATGCCCTTCCGGTATGGTGCAGCGAAGCAAATCACATCTCTGGAAGGACAGAACAGGTGACGTATCCTTTGAGAGCTTATATTTATGTACCTGACAGGTGGTCGTAAGCAGGAAGGCTTGAGCTCTAGGATGAGACAGCTCAAATAGAGCCCTAACTGCAAGCCTGCACAAGATTTCCCAAGGCTTTTTTGATGCACCCACTCTTCTGCTGCTCCCAGTTTCAGTTCAACTCGTGAGTGCACTCCCAGATTCAGTTCAACATGCAATCTAGATTACTTCGCATCCGAATCTACGCTGGTCCTGGCTCCGCACCTTCTGTGACAACCCCAGCGTCAGGAGGCCTAGCAGAGGCTTCAGCAGGGGCTAGAGCAACAGAGATTGGAGGGCCTGCTGCGCCAACCATCGCAACGTCTTGTACAGAGCATGCCTGCCCTGATGCACAGGGTCCAGCACTGCAAGCATAGAGCAGACATCCATGAGCAGTAGAAGGCAACAAAAGCCAAACATAAGCTGCAAGAGAACGCAGCGACAGAATTTTTTGCGTCCAAGGTGTTCTCCTTGCCTGATGGTTCCAGGCACCACGCTGTATAGGTCTATACTGCTTGTCCTCCGAAGATGAGGGATGAGGGGGATGCCAGAGTTGCCCATCAAGTAGCATACAAAGAGGGCACCCAACACAATCAGCACCATAAAGCGTCTGTTGGACCTCTTGGGAGCATTCTGAATGACCAAGAAGGACTTCTTCATGCTGCAAGTACGTGCAAGTGCGCTTTAGCTCAGCCATCTCCACCTCCCGGAAATAGTTTTGTCTGATCGGGGCCTTGATTGGTACAACATTTTAATTCGGGCACTCATGAGGCCTCGTCGTAAAGCACGTTTGACTGACCTGTCGGTAGGTATGTTTGATTTACAAAATTTGCACATCAATATTAAATGATAAAACAAATATTCCCTTTCGCAATGAGCCGCTCTGCAGCATTGCTGGCCTGGGCCGCGCTGCTTGCTCTGCTGTGTTCCCCTGCACTGGCCATAGACCCCTTTCAGACAGATGATGTCACCCGGCTGACTGGACCCACTTTCAAGGAAGCAGTGAGTGTGAATCCTGCACTTGTAAATCCTACTGCTGGCAATCAGTTCTCATGCTCGCTCTCTGCGGCTTGCACATGTTGCACATGAAATCGCGTCCTCATACTGGCTTTGCTGCAGGTTAGTGACGGCAGGATCCACTTCATAAAGTAAGCAGTGTTTCTTCGCGGGGTGCTACAGCGCGCTGCCGCCAAGCCAGCGCTGACCAGAAACCCTGCCAAGCTGTCCATCGCCCTTCTGACCTAGAACTTTCCTCCTTGCCCTTGCAGATTCTACTTGCCACGTCAAGGTAGTGCTTGGAATGTTTGGTACTTTTTTGTTGGGACAAGGAAGGGCAGCTAGGTTGCAAGGCCCCAGCTCATTCAGCTTTGGAGTCTCCAAGCATGCTTGAGTATCGGGCATGATACAGGCATCACAATGTAGTGCAGGTTCATGGTTTTTGCCTGCCTACTTCAGCATCACCTCAAGACCTCAGGGTTAATTGGCACCGTGACAGCCTAGGGCAAATGGCCTTACAAAGCACCCGCTCGGGCGACAGCACCCAGGCGTACTTCACCCACAAGCGCCTGATCAAGCGCCCAACTTGCACGTTCTGTCTGCCTTGACGTCCACCTCATGTATCTCCTTGCCCCCTTGAACGGAGACAAATGCACCCGGCCTGCGTGGCACGAGGTGCCTATGTGACCTGGCAAGATGCTTAGTCAGAGGCTGGACTTTGAGAGATGCACTTGACTGACGGTGCAAGTAGGGGCCTCCTTGGCTTGGCAGTGACATCTGTGGGGTCGAGGAGTTGCTTGTTGAGGCTGAGTTGCTCGGGCTACAACCAAAAGGCGCATCACCACGCCTGCATAGCACTTGCGGCGGCGCCCCACTGCGGCCCCAGGCATGATGTATTTTTACTGCTGCACTCCATCAATGATGGCAGGTGACAGCCAGAAACTCGCACCCCTGTGGATGGACCTCGCTGCTCACCATCACGTTAAGGGCGACGACCGCATCTCAGTCAGCGTTGTGGACTGCAGGTGTGGGCCTGAAGGGCATAGGCTGTACCGCGCTGCACTCAAAAATGTTGTTAGGCTCGCTGCAGCCATGCCTGCAAGCAGTGCCAAGGATTACCAAGGGTCCTTGCCACTATGTGAAAACATGGCGCACTGACAGCTGTGTTCATGTGACGGCACATAGAGGAGCCTGACATGGTGCCTGCAGAGAGCGTTCTTTGCAGCCACAGGCCGGCTTGTCGCGGCCTGACTCCCAGTTTGATGTTATATTCTCCTCTTGACTAATACATGCTTGGGCAAGTCTTATGCTCCCCTGTTAGTCTTGTGCCATGATTTTTGAAGTCCACCGGTCTCATGGGAGCCTTCTGCTATGCTCTTCTAAGCCTTTTGCTCCACTGTCAACCTGGATATGTGTTTTATGCATACACTTTTATTCATAGACCCTCACGAGCCGCCTCCAGCAAGCTCTTTGACTAGTGGCATGATTTTACTCGTGTATATGTGTATATTGTGTGTCTGCACTGCATGGTGCGAGAAATGTTTCTACACAGAGGGGCCTAATGTAGGCGTGCCAATTGTTTTGGGATCTACTTTGTCGCTCCTTGCATGCACAGCATGGCAACATGCAGGGACGGGCTTTTTCAGCAGTGTGTTGTTGGCGCTCGTGTCGGGACGCTTCTGTGAAAGTGCAACGTTGTTCGAAAATGCAGGATCTACCTTATATCCATGCCCATGTAACCCTGCCAAGTCTCCATGCTCGAGCACATTGACCCTGCCCTGTGGGCAGTGCCACGGACGCAGCAGGCCAGATCCATGATCCATCCCACACCCTGTGCTCAATCCTGCCCCCCTCACACGACAGCCAAGAGGAGAACGTGGAGCTGTGCCAGAACATGACCTCATTCCCTTTGTTCAAGATCTTCAGCAAGGGCTATGACATTGGCACCTACAAGGGAGCCTTGGATCTGGACACCATGAGGGACTATGTCCTGGGCGCAGCACACTACCTCAATCCCATCAAGTGCGCGTTACGAGGAGATAGGATGAAATTCCTTCCCCCTTGAAGGGCAACTATAGGTGCTGTATGTCACAGTCCTGGGCAAGGCATGCTCTTGCAAGCTGTCTGTCAGTGAAGGCGTATGTCTCAATTAGGCAAACCTACGGCCCAGCACGAGGACGAGCGCCCTGTGCCCAGGGGATAAACCCAGCATTTCCAGGCAGCTTGATGGTTGCTATGTGTGTGCGAGGGGGGCACTGCTGGGTTTGTTGTTGGTAGGGGGGGCACTGGTCTGCTGTTAGGCAAAATGGGGCACTGGCGAAGGAGTCCACTGGTCCATTGTAAGGCGTTGAACCGAGCTGCAGGGTTTGTTCGTTGAGGTCAGGGACCCGTGCTGCAAGTGTTGCACACGGGTGCTGCATGGTTCAATTTGGAGGGCTGCTGCTAGACAGATCAGATCAGATATGCCTGCACAATATGCTGGAAGGTGCCTGTTTTTTATATTTCATGGTTGTACCCCTTGGCAGGTAAGACCAGATTTTTTGTGTGCAGTCCTTTCAAAGTCCAGCATCACCGACTCTTGAGCAGCATCCTCCTAGCATCAATTCCATCATCATGCATAACCTTCAACCTGGTGCGAAACGTCATTGACTTGCCGCGCATTACATCTCATGCTGCTTTCCTGCAACCCCGGGTGCTCTCAGCCACTCCTCTTAGATTTTAATTTGAAACTGCTTTTGCTTTGCAGGGGCAACTGGTTTGTGGAAAAAGTCCGATCTTACTTCAAGCTTTTGAGACAGGCGTACACAGCTAAACCTCACAACCCACACCATGCTCGTCGCCGAAGGGAAAAGCACTCTGAGTTGTGAATGCCTGGTGGCAGTAGCAATACACCTCTTTTGGGGTGGACACCTTCTGTGCTGCAGCCCAGCAAAAGTTCATCCGCTCAGATGTTGTGAAGTCCGCACATGAGCTGGCATGAACGAGTTGTGAACAGGTAGACCTTGTGCGCTCCAACCTCTAGCCTTTGACCATGCTTTTTAGTACGAGCAGAGCCTTGCAAAAGGCTATCTTGTAACTCTCCCTTTTCGTCCTTGTCCAAGAACATAATAGATTTTGTACCTGAGGCGGCTGCCTGTGGAGGTAAACCACTATCAGTTGTCATTCCTGCGGCATGCATCTACCTCAAGTTGCATCCACACGAGACAATCACACTTGACAACCTATCCTTCCTGCAAATGATTGGAAACCGGTAAGTTGCCCTCTGCTGTCATAGAAAGGCAGTACAGTGGGTGCCTTGCTTGGTGCTTGCCAGGGATGCGTCTAGGTCTGGTCAGGATTGGCAAAGCAGGTTGGTCGGCAAGGATAGAACCCAAGCCCCGAGCGCGTCTGGTCTGGCCTGGTCTGGCGCTCAAGGATGCTCGAGCACCCCATCTGATACCAAATTGTAAAAAGACAGTGCTCCGTCTTGGATACCGCTCTTGCCGATAGCTAGGTTTATGTATCGTTACACCACACCTTCTCTCTGTTCAGCCTGCGGATAGGTTACAACTTACAAGTTAGGGTAAATTGCCGGCCAGGTCGTTAGGCTGATTGGTTTGTTGCTGGTCTTTGCCAGCCAAAAAATAGTCCATTATGTCCGAGATAAAATGGCTGGTCTGGTAAGATCTACAACCAAAAACACGCAGTCAGTTTCAAGCAGTCCAACAGCCTTAGTTGCCCCATCTGCTCCTGCCAAGTTAAAGTTAAAAAGGGTTAACCGCCAGCCAGATCATTAGGCTGATTGGTTTGTTGCTGGTCTTCGCCAGCCAAAAAATAGTCCATAATGTCACATTATTCGGACGGTCCGAAATGAAATGGCAGAGTCTATTGTGCCATTGAGAAAGAAAATCAAAGACAGTCTGACTAGGCAAGGCATGTGGAATATAAGGGGCCTCCATGGAAAAGGATTGGCAGAAAGGGAAGAAAAGG
>LFCJ01000273.1_pt1 | contig 30736 bp, 27 predicted proteins | sample 643141 | NCBI WGS metagenome assembly LFCJ01 (sample SAMN03766243, study PRJNA286221) | soda lake metagenome | biome: soda lake; feature: Kulunda steppe; material: water; isolation source: sample B1-Br-g2 brine of Lake Bitter-1 | place: Russia: Kulunda steppe | collected 2010-07
CTACGTCACTCTCACTGGCGGGGATCAAAACGGTTCTCTCAGCGGTGCGCCGGCCACCAGTGTTGCTTATTTTATTCGTTCAATTGTTCGGCTACTCCGTCTACCATGCCTTTACCGGCTTTTATCCAGTCTATCTGATTCAATCAAAGGGGGTTTCGCCGACAGTCGCCTCCGGACTGTTCGCCCTCTTCTTTGCACTTGGCGTCATCGTCAAACCGCTTTCCGGGCGGGCATTTGACCGAATCGGTGCTCGACAGACACTCCTCGTTTTGATGAGCGTGAGTGGCGGGGGACTGCTATTGCTCTCGTTTGTCGAGAGCTTCGGCGCTCTCATCGCAGTCACGGCAATACTGAGTTTTATGGCTGGAAGAGGACCGCTCTCGTTATCGTATATGACCGTCTCACTTCCCGACCCCATACTAAACACCGGATTGGGTACACTCAGAACGATCTATATGACCATCGGCGCTGGAAGCCCAGCCCTCTTTGGGCTCATTGCCGGAGCTGGATATTTCGATGAGGCGTTTGTGTTGCTTTCAGCAGTGAGCGGCCTCTGTCTCGTGTTCATCTGGCTGTTGCCTCCCCTCGAGTGAGATGGACAAATATCGATCGCAATCGCGTGAGGACCCTGCAGGTCAGTTTGCGAAACTAAGCTACCACGCAGATTCGAGAATCGTCGTGATTTCCTCAACAGTCGGGTCGAGTCCCGGTGGGTTTCGTCGGTGCTTGCCATTGCTGGCGATTGTCTCTGCAATCGCTGGAAGATGCGTCCGCTCGAGACCGGGCACCGTCCGTAACTGACTCGGTAAGTCGAGGGAATCCCGGATGTCGATCACTATGTCGATGATTTCGGCTGCTGTTTCGCTGTCAGTCGCCGTTGCTGTCTCAATACCTAATCCATCGGCGATCATCCCCCGTTTGCCATCGACCCGATCGAAGACGTACCGGAGCACATGGGGAGCCATGATGCCGTGGACAACACCTTGTTGAACGTCGTACTCGAGTGCAATTCCGTTGCCAAAGGTGTGGATAATGTTGGTAAACTTGCCAAACTGAATCTGAATCGTCCCGAGAACGGCCTTATCAATGACTGTCTCCTCGAGTGGCTCTGCGGTGAGGTGGGGCAAACTGTCGCAGTAGTAGCTGAGACCGCTGACGGCGTTTGCATCACAGAGGGCGTTTGTCGACCGCGAATAGAGCGTCTCGATGCCCTTGTCGAACCCGTTCATCGCCGAGGACGCGAGGACGCTCGTCGGCGTCGTTGCAAACAGTTCCGGATCGTAGAACGCTGCCATGGCCCGAAGCCGAGAATCACCGATTCCGGCCCGCCGGAGTAGTGGCTTATCCGTTTCGGGCTCGGCATCATAAAAGACGCTCCCCCCTGCAGAGAGATCCGCCCCAGCCATCGTCGTTGGAATCGCTATATTCGGGATCGGCGTCTGCGACTGATCCGGGGCTGGAACACTCCCCGTTTCCGTGACGGTCTCGAGGATGGAGTCGCGGTCACCGTCGAGGGCAGCGATCGAACTCATTGCCCGCATCACGTTCAGCGAGCTCCCGCCGCCAACGCCAACGAGCACATCGATGGAATCAGCCGCGATCCGATCGACACCATCGAGAACGGTCTCAATTCGTTTTTCGGGTGTCGTTTCGTCAAACACTCCCCCAAGTCGGTCAGAAAGTCCCGCCTCGAGTGGGTCCATCACCGCACGGTTCGCCCCAACATTGCTGCCACAGACGACAAGGGCTCGCTCGAGGCCGGCGTCTGCCAGCGTCTCACTGAGTGTTTCCACGCAGCCACGGCCATACACGATCTCACTGGAGACGTACCGATAGTCGAACTGTCCGGGTCTCTCAACCATAGGAAACGGCATGAAGCGGAGACATATAACTATTGAGTGTGAGGGATGTTCGGGCGACGGTCGTGCTCAGAACCCATGGCTCAACCAGCCACCGTCGACGGGCAACACTGCCCCGGTGGTGAAGCCGGCAGCCGGCGACGCAAGAAACGCCACCGCCTGCGCGAACTCTTCGGGCGAGCCAAGTCGCGAAAGGGGCAGTTCCTCCTCGCGACGCGCTTTGGCTTCCTCAAGAGAAATTCCCTCGCGTTCGGCAAGCTGTTCGATTTTGTACTCGATTCGACCGGTAAACACCCCGCGCGGAGAGACACAGTTGACACGAACGCCTTCCGGGCCAAACTCGTTAGCGAGCGTTTTCGAAAGACCGTAGATACCCGGCCGCATCACATTTGCAATCGAACCGGAGACGTTCGACTCGAGGGTTGAGGCAGCGACGAGATTGACGATCGAACCGCCGCTTTCTCTGAGCGCTGGGAGCGCGATCGAACAGGCCTGAATTGTACTACGAAGGATTGCCTGATAGCCCGCGTCAAAGTCCTCGAGCGTCGTCTCAGCAAACGGCTTGGATGTCGGGCCACCGTGATTTGTAATCAGAATATCGAGTCCACCGAGTTCGTCGATGCTCTTGATCAAGCCCGTCTCGATTGAGTCCGGATCGGTGAGATCACAGACGCGACAGCCAATTTTCGTCGCCTCACACGCCGTCTCGTATCGAATCTCCTCGACTGCCGCCGTCAGGTTCTCGTAGTTACTCGAGGTGACGATTACCTGTGCCCCTTGGGCGACGAGTTCGGTTGCAACCGCTTGCCCGAGTCCGCTGCTTCCAGCCAGTACGACCGCTTTCTTCCCTTCTAAGGAGAGATCCATAATCTGTGATGATTATGGATGATCTTAAATCCCTCCATCCGGGTTAGGCCCCTAGATACAAGAGACAGCCAGCCCCCAAATTGCTCACAACCGTAGTTCTTTGAGCCGGGAAATCAATCGTATGGTGCATGGACCTCACAGGCAAAACAGCGTTGGTGACCGGTGCGAGTCGGAATATTGGGCAAGCAATCGCGGTAACGTTAGCAGAAGCCGGTGCCGATGTCGGGATTACGGCGCACTCGAACGAAGACGGCTGCCTCGAGACAGCAACTCGAGTGGAAGCGGCCGGCGGAAACCAAGCGGTTGCACTCGGAGATCTCTCGAAGCCAGCGGAGATTGACCGTGTCGTCACGACCGTCCGAGAGGAACTGGGCCCGATCGATATTTTGGTCAACAATGCAACCGTCCGACCGAAAAAGCCGTTTTTGGATGTGACCGAAGCGGATCTGGATCACGTACTCGACGTCAACGTCAAGGGGATGTATCTGACGACACAACACGTCGTTCCGGACATGCTCGAGAGCGGGAGCGGTTCTATCGTCAATCTAATCGGTGCGCTCGTCTATCTCGGCCGGTCGATGAAGTCCCATTCGTATGCGAGTAAGATGGCGATCGAGGGTCAGGTTCGCCAACTCGCTTCGGAGCTCGGGCCGCAAGGGATTCGGGTCAATGGGCTCTCACCGGGGCATATCGATACCGAGCGCGATAGTCCACCCGAACACGAAGCGGATCTCCTCGAGGCGATGCCGCTACAGCGTAAGGGGACGGTCACGGAGGTTGCAGACGCCTGTTGTTTTCTGGCATCCGATCGGGCCTCGTTTATCACCGGACAGGTGTTGCACGTCAACGGTGGCATTTATCCTACGCCGAACGTGCTCCCGGTTGAGTAAAAAAGCGCTAACGCAGACGGCTGGCGTTTCGACTGGTTTCGACTAATAAAACGGGAAGCGCGTGGGTGACGTCCGTGAGTATACTCACGTGCAAGTCGATGCCGAACCTACGGCGATCGGTATTGGTTGATCGTCTCTTTGATTTTTGGGCCAACGAACGGCCCAAAGAGGACGACCAGTGTGAGAATAACGATAAGCAGCGACAGCGGCTTCGTCACGAAGATCAGATACGAGCCATCCGAAAGCTGTAACGACCGCATGAGGTTCTCTTCGGCGATCGGCCCGAGAATAACCCCCAGTAAGAACGCGATGATGGAGTAGTCGTATTTCACCATAAAGAACCCAAGAACGCCAAGCGCGAGGAGCGTCCAGACATCAATCCAGTTTGCACTCAGGGTAAATCCGCCAATGATTGCAAGGACAATGACGATCGGGATGATGATATTCGTATCAATTTTCGTCAGCACACCGAGACGACTGACGAGACTGAGACCGATAAGGAGGATAAAGACGTTGCCGATGAGCAGCGCGAGGAAAAACACGTATGTCGTCGCGAGCTCCGCATCGAAGAGATCGGGACCGGGACGAATACCGTGAAGCAGGAGGCCGCCGAGCAGGACGGCGGTTGCCGCACTTCCCGGAATGCCAAACGAAAGCGTTGGAACGAGTGAGCCACCGACTGAGCCGTTATTTGATGCTTCAGAGGCAAGAACACCGAGCGGGTTTCCCTTCCCAAAGGACTTGTTGTCTTTCGAGGAACGGACGGCTTCACCATAGGCGAAGAAGTTCGCCACGGTTGCGCCGGCACCAGGAATTGCTCCGATTGCCAGCCCCAGGAGACCCGATTTGAGAAGAAGGACCGGTTTGCTCAGGGTCATTTTCAGCCCCTCGACAACACTGCCGGTCATTTTCACGGCATCACTTGCAATACCACCTTCCTTCGTCGAGAGTTTGATCATCTCCGCAATAGCAAAGACACCGATCAGTGCCGCAATGAAGTCAATTCCATCGTAGAGCGCGAGTGTGTCGAACGTATATCGAAGTTCGGGACTGTTCGGAGCGATACCGATCGTTGTTACCATCAGGCCGAACGCCCCCGCTGTGAGCCCTTTGATCATCGAGCCACGAACGACAAGCGTGATCATTGAGAGCCCAAGAATCGCCATCAAAAAGTACTCCGGTGAGCCAAAGGCCAACACCAACTCAATGAGTACGGGTGAGAATAGAATTAACACAATCACGGTAAAGAATCCGGCAATTGCTGACGCGGTTGCAGAAATCGTAAGCGCTTGGACTGCCTCTCCGTTTTTCGACATTGGATAGCCATCAATTGTCGTCGCAGCGGCACCACCAGTACCTGGAACATTGACGAGAATCGCCGAGATGGAACCGCCATACATCGCCCCGCTATACATCCCGATCAATACGATTACGGCGTTGATCGGATCAAGCGGGATTGTCAGCGGGAGGACGATTGCCATACCGAGTGCCGCGCCGACACCGGGGAGGGCCCCGACGACAATTCCTAAAATGACACCGAACAATACATAGCCAAACGTCGGCCACGTAAAGAGGAGTCCAAGGGCCTCAATCAGTGCCGCAACGACGCTCATAACCACCCTCCAGTGAAAATGACTTCACCTTGGTCAAGTGGAACGTTGAGAAATTGAACGAATCCAAATGCAACGACAACCGAGATTACAACCAGCATACCGATCGTGCGGCGAGAGAGATTGAACCACAAGCCATACACCGCGACGAAAACCGGTGTGACAAGCAACAATCCGACAACATATCCAGCAAGACCGTAGCAGATCGCCGCTGCGCCAGTGAAGACGGCGTCGGGAAGCGGACGACCAACACGTGATTTTGGAGTTGTCTCTTCAGGTTTGGCTGTTTCGTCCGCCGACTCTTCATCATCGGCCGTTTCGTCCACCGACTCTTCACCGTCGGTCATTTCATCTACTGACTCGCCATCGCTCGTCAGTTCTTTAAAATCCTCATCAACATCCAACGCCCTCGCATCCTTTGCGACAAACGAGTAGATTGGTTCGGGCAGAATCGGTCGCAAGAGGAGCAATATCGTCCCGATAAATACGAATCCAGCCGTCAGTCGCGGAAACGTCGCCGCCTGACTGATGCCGAAATTGAACGATTCCCAGAGCATGTACGTTGCTGCCCCCAGCATTGTTGCCAGCAACACTGTCTCCATACTAACCCGTTCGGTAATCGTTTGAGAGAGAGACTCACGGTTCATAGTACTCGATTCGGTTCCCTCATGATAAATGTACTTATTTTGTGAGCGCTCGCTCAACGGAAACGACCAATAATAAAATGAACTCGAGGGCACCAGATCCCACGGGTGGCGCTACTGACGGCGAGTCGGTGTGTCGACGTGTTCAGTTCGAGGCTTCACGGATTTCATCCAGATCGACGATTTCTGGAATCGTCTCATAGGCTGTCTGAATCCGGTTTTCGACTTCTGCCCCATCTTCGAACATGACGACGTTTCCAGTTTCTTCGGACCACGCTGCCATCTCATCGGATTCCATCACCGTACTGAGGGCATCTTCCCAGGCCTCGACGACAGCGTCAGGCGTTCCCGGAGGCGCTGCAATAATCCGACCGAGACTGACGAGGAAGTCCAGTTCGTCATACCCCAGATCCGGCACCGACTCCTGATCGGGGAATACCGCGGACCCACCGCTTGGGAGAACTGCAACAAGGTCGACTGCACCGTCTTCAACAGCAGCGGCGGCGGCGGTGTCCGTACTCATTGCAACGGGCACTTCACCCGACATCGCAGCTTCAACCGATGGACCGGTTCCGCTGTACCCGATGTAGGAACTCCAATTAATGTCGTGTTCCTCGCGCATGACGAGCGCCATGACGTGATAGAGTCCCCCACGCTCGAGACCACCGAAGTTCTCGAGTTCGCCCTCGTTATACCGGCTGACGAGGTCGTCGTAGCCTTCGATCTCGTAGTCGGGGTTTCCAACGAGGACAACCGCGTCTTCGGCGTACAGGCCGAGGCCGACACAGTCTTCTAAGGCCCAGCTCTGTGGATTGACCATCTCGGAGACCGGCGTGGACGGTGGGTTGAACGCGCCAACGGTGTAGCCATCCGGATCGGACATCATCATCTCACCAGTGCCACGAAGCGAGGCGGCACCGGAGATGTTATCGATTGGGATGTTCACTCCCATTTCTTCTGCGACCAACGGAGCAATCTCACGCAGATAGGCATCGGTTCCACCGCCTGCGTCGAACGGGATAATCAGTGTAATGTCATCGGTGGGGTAGTCGTCATCGCCTGTACTTCCATTCCCGGTGTCATCGCCGTTATCATCGTCACCAAGACAGCCGGCCATTCCGGCCATCGCGGCGGTAGATGCTGCGCCGGTGTACTTGAGGAACTGTCTGCGGTTGTGGCTACCCGAGCCATGTCTATCTGACATTGTATTTCATTATACTCCACCCAATTATTATAAGTGTTTCGAGAAATGTGTAACGTTTCAATTAAAACCAGCTTGTTTCTGTAAGAGACAAATCTTTTTGGGCCAGATAGTAGGTTTTTGTGTTAATTGGTTGAAAGGTGGACTCAAGCATCCAACACGAATTTCGGCCCACCAATGAGGTTTCACCGAGCCCCACATATCCAGTTCACCGCATCGAGCCTCACAGTCTCCCGTTGGCGAACGGTCGTAGGGCGGTGACCTGTCGTTGGGCCGTCGAGTTCATCATGATTATATGGGTAGAAATATCGGCATGCTTATATCGACCGAGTGGTAATCCACGAATCGGTAACAATAATGCTCGAAGTAGAAATGGCACCGGCGGCAAGAGGAATCGTTGAAGATTGTCTGAACGTCCAACCGGGCGAAGAGGTACTAGTTCTCGGCGATGCTCGCAAAAAGAGGGTCGTCCAGTCAATTGCAACGGCTGTCGCTGCGGCCGACGGAGAGGCCATTACGATGATCATGCCACTGCTTGACAGTCACGGAAACGAGCCGCCACAGACCGTCGCCGATGCGATGAAATCGGCCGACGTCGTTTTCACGTGTACCACACACGCGATCACACATACACGGTCACGGCTTGAAGCCGCTGAAACGGGAACCCGGTTCGGAATTTTGCGAAGCGTCACCGAAGATATGATGGTCGAAGGGGCAATGAGCGTCGACTTCGAAGAGCTCCGTCGTCGAACTGAAGCCGTCCGTGACTTCTTTGATGCCGCCAAAGACGTTCACGTCACGAGTGACAAAGGGACGGATGTCACGTTCAGCGTCGACGGCTGCTCTGCGTTCTCCCTCGACGGGTACTTCCATGAAAACTACGGCTTTGCCACCCTTCCCCCAGGCGAATCACCAACCCATCCCAAAGAGGGGACGGCAAACGGCACGATCGTCATCGACGTCTCGATGGACAACCTCGGACAGTTAGAAGAACCGATCACGCTCGAACTCGAGGATGGCTTTGTGACCGACGTTTCCGGCGGAGCACAGGCGGATGAACTACAAACACTGATTGATAACAGCGACGAGAACGCTCGGAACTTAGCTGAGTTCGCAATCGGCACGAATTCCGAAGCAAAACTGATCGGCAACCTCGCTGAGGATAAGAAACTCGCTGGCACTGTTCACTTCGCAATCGGTGACAACGAGTCCTTAGGCGGCACGCTAAAGAGCGATATCCACCTTGACGGAGTCATCCGAACCCCGACAGTTGAGTTGGATGGGACGGTTGTCGTCGAAGACGGCGTCCTTCTCGACGAAGCTTTTGAATAGACGACCACTGGGATTCGCGTTCGGCCAGTGAGGTGATTTTCAGGGGTAAAAACAAATGAGTATATCAGGGCCCACTGTATAGTAGTGTGTGTATGCCTATCATTGCAGCAGTTGATAGAACCGAGACGCAGGGATCGATCGTCGAGGAAGCACAGGAACTTGCCACGGCGTTCGATGAAGAACTACACGTCGTACACGTCATTAGCCAAAAAGAACTCCGCGAGATTGAACAGCGGACCGTCAAGGAAACCGGACAATCCGTTCCATTAGAAGAGATACGGGAGTTTGCTCAAAAAGCCGCAACAGAGGCAGCGACCGATCATGCAGAGACCTACACGCCCGTAGGCCTCGTGGGTGAGGCAAGTGATGAGCTCGTAAAGTACGCCGACGCCGAAGATGCACGATTCGTCGTCATCGGTGGACGACGACGCTCGCCGATTGGCAAAGCAATTTTTGGGAGCGTCGCACAAGAAGTGCTTCTGACTGCCTCCTGCCCAGTCGTCATGGTTGTCCGAGAGAACGACAGCTAACGAGGGCACAAAACAGTGTTGTCACTGTACCAGCGGCATTGTAGCGCCGCAAAATTGAGAGACGAGCACACTAAATTTGATCGGCGAGCACGGGAATCGGTGTGCAGTTGAGTGACCCGACTGCCCTCTCGGAGGAACGAATTGGTTACATTACTCGAGACGGAGTAAATTCGACTAGACGGAATTTTATATATGCCGTCAGCAGAAATCAGACTCGGGATGCTAAAACTAACCACCCACTGATGGCATATTCCGTAGCACGGGATTTTATATACTACCGGGGCTACTGTGAGGTATGACAGATACAAAGCCGACTTCGACAATCAAGTCTCTAGAGACGACGATTCGAATCGTTGAAACGCTCCAAGCATGGAACGGTGGGCACATCAACGAACTCGCAGACGCACTCGAGGTTGCCCCGAGTACCGTTCATCGTCACCTTTCGACCCTCCGAAAGCACGATTTCGTGACGAAGAAGGGGGATATGTATTACCTCGGAATCCGATTTTTGACTGTTGGTGGGTATCTACAAAACAACAATCCCGCCTACGGGTTAGCCGAACGGACAGTCGAGGAGTTGGCGGAAAAAACCAACGAACGGGCACAGTTCCTGATCGAAGAGCACGGACATCGAATTTATGTGCACACCGGTGTGGGGGATAATGCCGTTCAGACGGGAAGCCATATCGGAAAGCGAGGGAGTCTTCATTGTAGTGCCGCTGGGAAGGCAATACTCGCGTTTTTGCCCCGGCCATATGTTGAAAACCTTCTCGAGGAAAAAGGGTTAGAACCAGAGACGGCAAACACGATTACGGACCCTGAGGAACTGTACGCCCAGTTGGATGAAATCCGAGAACGGCAGATCGCTTTTAACAAACAGGAGTCTCTGGACGGACTCCACGCAATCGGAACGGCAGTAAGAGACGAGAACGGGGCGGTGATCGGAGGGCTGAGTGTATCAGGGCCCGCACACCGTCTTATGGGCGAGCGGTTTGAAACTGAAATTCCGGAGCTGTTGCTTGGAATGGCAAACGAGCTCGAATTGAAGATCCAGTATGAGCGGTAGTATCAAAGCCTAAAATTCGGTCGGCACTTCCGGCAACAGGGAGAGACAAACAACAGACACTGGCTGACCGATTGGCTAATTACACGCACATCCGTGTAATGCAAAGCTGAACAAATTATCTTTCAGAGCCAGCAGACCCCTATATTCCGTGCTGCGGAATTGGAAGCGGTGGCGAGAGAGGCCCTAATAAGAGCGATCTGCAATCTACACCCATAATTACAATCGTACTGTTGTAATATAGTGGCTCTGTTGTTGACCTGGGACGGTTAGGTATGCGACGAAGTGATTACAATATAAAAATTATACGTGTGAGTGGTGTGCCCATCAGCGCCGTTTTCCAAAAAGTGACAATTTGGATTGTAAGTAAGTATCCTGTCTATTTTGATTGAAAATCTTCCGAGTCAGTCACAAAATTCGTGAGCAATATTGAGTGGGACGACAATGCGAACCGAACCTGTTCTCAATACAAAAGTGAGGAGACGTGCAAATAGAGTCAGATACTTGGCCATATAATTCCAACACTTTTTCTATTAACTTATTAATTTCACCAGATATAATCGATATAGTGGTGGATTTGCCATATTTAATGTTTTATTCACAAATCATTCTATTTCCTTTTCTAAGCCGATCGTAACAGCACCGGCATCAACAATACCGTTTTTTCAGCGGTAGAATCCGGAGAGTATACTATCGCTATGAGCTCTAGTTTCGGTACAGGAATCCAGATATTAGAAAGAGAGTATTCGACAGTAAATAGTTTACATTATTATATAAATAGATACATGACAGCTCAAATTGTATAAAGCGCGCTGACCAAAAAAACCGCCGAAACGCAATTGTTTACAAGGATCCAGTCATCCGACGGCGGCACATCCGGTACTTCTAAATCATATCTTAGAGACGTATCGGGTATGGAACGAACAGTAGCAGGTGCTACACCGGATATTGCGGAATCAGCGTTCGTCTCGGAAATGGCGTACGCAGTAGGCAACGTGACTGTAGGCGACCGATCGGGCCTCTGGCCGTTCGTCTGCCTTCGTGGTGATAGAGCCCAAACCGTCATTGGCGCGGAGACCAACGTTCAGGAATTCTCGATGGTGCATGGTGGGACCATCGGTAACGGAGTAACCATCGGCCACAACGTCGTTGTCGACTACGCGACCGTTGAAGACGGATCACTCATCGGTATGTCCAGTACCATCCAGAGAGGCGCCGTCGTCGAATCGAACTGTCTCGTCGCCGCCGGCAGTCTAGTGACTGAAGGGCAGACGATTCCGGAGGGTCATCTCGCCTACGGTGTTCCAGTAGAGACGCGTCCGATCGAAGATGAGCACCTAGCAGAAATAGCTCGAGTGAAGGACCTCTACGTGGAACACGCCGAGACGTACAAGGGCGCTAATCTGGAGTGAACCACCTCGGAGTCAAGTGGTTCGAGAATCGAAGATTTCCGAACAACCCCGAGGCACTCGCCTTGCTCAGCTGTAGATTTGCAACGGCGAACACAGATGTATTTTACCCCTCAACGAAACTGCCGGCGTTAGTACCCCAAACCGTCGACTGGCAAGTCGAATCAGTTGGCGGGGACCGGTTCGACTTGTCAGTTCAGGCATAGAAAGCCATTAGTTAGACGAGGATACCACGTGAGGCGGTGGGGTTTGTGAGTGTTCACACCGATAGCCACCGAAAGTCAGTGTATACCCGTTGCACGACGACTGTGCAGTCGGGTTGCAAACAGTTGCAGTTGTTACCACATCGATGGCGATTATTCGCTCACGCCGACTACGGTCACGGGACGGTTACTCCCGAGAATAACTGATTGGGTAACACTCCCAAAAAGAACCTTTGCAGTCGGCGTTTGTTTTCGACCGGCCATAACGATTTCATTCGCCTCGAGTTCGGCTGCAAGAGTGATGATTCCATTGGATGGAGTTCCGCTGATCTCCCTATGTTCGACGGAAAAATCGTCATCTTCGAGCGCTTGCAGGGCTACTCGAACAGCTTCTGGCCGTTCGACTGGCCGATCATCCCGTGGTTCGTTCTCGTATGCATGGGCGACAGTAACCTGGGTCGCTTCACGGTCGATTGGAAGCGACTTGAGATAACGGACCTCCATTCGAGCCCGATCGACATGTTCGTCAACCGGCACTAGTATGTGGTACACATCTTAGCATTAGTCGAATATAATATAAGCAATTTGTATATTTTCACGGGTTTTTTTCAGGCAAATTATGTTTCTGTAGTGGATGGGGCGATCAGTCTGGCCACCGATGGCATCTCAAATACGGTGGGACCGAAGCCACCAACGGATCCGGGCAGTGACGGTCCTCGCCGTTGCAAACCGATGCAGATGTGATCGAACGACTCCAATACAATCGGTAGTAAATTATTCTCATCGAGATGGACACGCTTGGATATTTGATATCGGGTGTGTTTCGGCCGTTCGTACCCGATAGTTTATGATGGATCCGGCTACATAATATCATAGAGGTCATGTCAGAGCAATCTGCAGGAACGACAGCGATAGTGCACGAACCCTCAAGAGAGTTCGTCGAGTCAACGAACGTCTTTTCGTTCATGCAACAGTACGATATCGACGATTATGATGAGTTAATCGAACGAACCACGACTGAGGTGCCGGGAGCGGATGAAAGCGGTATCGAGTGGTTCTGGGACGAACTGATTGAGTATCTCGATATCGAATTTTATGAGCCATACGACACGATCAGAGCAAACAGTGACGGACCACAGTTCAGTGAGTGGTACGCAGGTGGCGAACTCAACATCGCACACAACGTCGTCGACCGTCATGCGACACTCGAGGACCCGACTCGGAATACGGTCGCCTGCATCTGGGAGGGTGAAGACGGTGACGTCAGGGAACTCACGTACCACGAACTGCATCGGCAGTCGAACAAGGTCGCGAACGCGCTTGCAGAACGGGGCATTGAGACTGGCGATACGGTCGGTCTGTATATGCCTATGGTTCCGGAGGTCGTCTCGATTCTCTATGGCTGTTTCAAGGCCGGTGCGATCGCTGTCCCGATTTTCTCCGGATTCGGTGTGGAGGCAACCGCAACGAGAATCGCACATTCTGAGTGTCGCGTTCTCTTTACCGGCGATGGGTTTCTCCGTCGCGGCAAACCTATTTTTCTCAAGGGAGCCGCTGACGAGGCGATCAAACAGGCAGGCCACGTCGAGCATACCATTGTTTTCGATCGGATCGGATCGAGTACGCAGGGCCGTGACGAGAACGTTCCGTGGATCGACGACCGAGATGAATGGTGGCACGAAGCCATCGACAGCCAAGACGACGAATACGAGACGAAATCACTCGATTCAAACCAGGAGTCTATGCTCCTCTACTCCTCGGGAACGACGGGAGAGCCAAAGGGAATCGTCCATACACACGCTGGGGCCCTCACACAGGCAGCGAAAGAACTCCACTTCGGGTTCGATCTGAAGCCTGCTGACCGCTTCTTCTGGGTCAGCGATATCGGCTGGATGATGGGGCCCTGGACCATGATCGGCGTTCACACCTTCGGCGGAACGATGTTCATGTACGAGGGGGCACCCGACCATCCCCAACCGGATCGCTTCTGGGAGATGATCGATCGCCATTCACTCACCCAGTTTGGTATCTCGCCGACGGCGATTCGCGCCCTCCGAAAACACAGCATGCATCAGACGGAGTCCGATGAATCAGCTGCCTCACCCGGTGACGGAAATGACGACTGGCTCTCCGGTCACGATCTCTCGTCGCTTCGAATCCTGGGATCGACGGGTGAGCCGTGGGATGTCGAATCATGGCACTGGTTCTACGACAATGTCGGCGGCGGTGATACACCGATTATCAATATCTCCGGCGGGACCGAGATCATGGGTTGTTTCCTCATGCCGATGCCGAACCAACCTCTGAAACCCTGTACGCTCGGCGGGCCGGGCTTGGGAATGAACATCGATATTGTCGATGAGTACGGAGAATCGATCGCGGACAGTCACGAACGAGGGTACCTCGTCGCCCGTGATTCGTGTCCATCGATGACGAAATCGCTCTGGTCCGGCGACGAACGCTATCTCGAGGAGTACTGGTCGAACTTCGAGGATCTGTGGGACCACGGAGACTGGGCCCAGCAAGACGAAGACGGCTACTGGTATCTCCACGGCCGAGCCGATGACACACTCAATATCGCCGGCCGAAAAGTCGGGCCAGCCGAAATCGAGGACGCACTCATCGGCCATCAAGCAGTAAACCAGGCTGCAGCTGTCGGTGTTCCTGACGACACCACCGGAACGGCTGTCGTTTCCTATCTCGTCCTCGAATCCGGGGAGACACCGTCTGACGAGCTTCGTGGCACGCTCCGCGAACTCGTCGGAGTCGAACACGGGAAACCGTTTCGTCCACGAGAGGTTCTCTTCGTGGACGAATTACCGAAGACTCAGTCCGGGAAGATCATCCGCAGGGTCATCTCGAGTATCTATCAAGGAGACGAACCGGGAGATTTGAGCAGCCTCGAGAACCCAACAGCACTCGAGTCGATTAAAACGGCACAGTAACGTCGCAGTTCAGTTTTCGGCTACTCGGTGTTCGGTTCCGCTAGTCAGTTTCTGCCAGCACAAAAAACAGCATTAGGGGGGTTGCAAGCGGAGAGTAGCGGTTATGTCGGTACGGTCGGTGCTAACTCCGTTCGGCGTGGGGAGTAATACCGGCCTGTTCCATCCGCTGATGGAACCGTTCTCGGCGTGCCGTCCGTTCCGCCTCGGACATTCGCTCGGGCGTCCAAATCTTTCCCTCCGTTGACTGGTGGACCTCGACTGATTCGACGAACGGAAGCTCACCGAGGCGGTCGACGATTTCGTCGCTCATGTCGATAAAGTACGTACACCGCTGTGATGTCAACAAGAGCGTCACGCCAACGTGACCGGTCTCGTCGATCTCAATCGTCTCGACAAGGCCGAAGTCGACGATATTGATCGGATGCTCGCTCGCACAGCTACACGGATCGAGCACGTTCGAGAGTGTGGCCCGGATAGCAGCTTTCCGCTTGTCTTCGAACTCCTGATTGGGGGTGATATGACTGGGCATAGTTATGCTGTCGTGTCGTACGTCGACCAGGGTTCTGGGAACGAGTCCGTCAGTCCCTGCTCTTCGCGCAACTGTTCCCATCGGTCGCCCTCGATGTTCGACCGGATCTCGTCGGGATCTTTGTTCAGCATCCGGAGTGCATTCGCGCCCAGAATGTTTCGCTTATCCTCCTGGGTCACTTCGGGATAATCGTATTCAGCCTGGAGGTCCTCGGGCATCTCGAAGTTCCAAATTCCCTCGATTGGCGGCTGTGGGTGGAGGGCAGATGCACCGCTCGAAAAGAGCAGACGATCGGAGCCGACCCAGTAGAGGAACTCGCCGAGAATCTTCGCGAACTTCCGCGGTCGACTATTCACCAGACAGGCGGTGTTCTCTAAGTTGCCGTAGATGTTGTCGTGACTCGCCATTGCGAACGCCGTTTCCTCGAGGAACGAGAATCCAGCGTGGATGATCTCGAAATTGAGGTCGGGGAACGACAGTGCGGCGTCCTCGACATCGTCCGTCTTGAAATATCGGACGGGGGCGGTGGCGAAGGGAATAAACTTGTGCATCGCGACGGTATCGACGTCCGAATCGGCTGCCGCCTCAAGGATCGGCCAGACCGCGTCCTCTGTGAGCTGGAGCGAGAGGTCCTGCCCGTTCTGATAGCGCGAGGGATAGAGCTTGATCCCTTCAACGATATCCCGGCTGGCGTACTCCTCTACTTGCTCGACGGCGTCATCCTCGAGTGGATTGATGTCGACGTACATCGAGCTTCGGTTCGGGTTTTGCTCACAGAACTCGAACCCTTTCTCGCGGGAGACGTAGCCATCATGGAAGTAATCGTCCAGGGGAAGGGAGTGGTAGACGCTGTAATCGATCTGACTTTCGAGAAACAGTAGGCGAGCGAGCTCTTCAGGTTGATGATTGCGGTAAAACACCACCTCTGAGGGAACGTACTCGTCAGGTAAGAGTTTCTCGCTGAGTTCGTAGGTTTCGTCATCCCAGCGCTGTGCGTGTGGGTGTTTGTGATTCTCCGGGGTGTGGTTGAAGCAGTGGGAGACGGAATCCACCACTAACTCGCCATTCGCTAACATACCAATAGAGAGGTTTCTGGCTATCATTAATAAATATTCGGAATGTAGCCCATAGCAGTTTGAGGGCGATCGGTTGGCGATTACTTCCCCCCACAGTCGTAGCGTTTTGACAAGCCTGAACTGCTGAGTCGAACCAGCTGGCGGGTGTCGGTTCGACGCAGGGGTCGGCGCTTGGCGGAGTACTAGAACAAAACCATCAGGCGGAACAATTAATAGCGACTGATCGAATGACGCTATCGATGCCGACAGCCAGTAATACACCCCTTGATGAGCCGTATGGCTTGTTCATTGACGGGGACGAACGAGTTGCATCGAACGATGGAGCACTCGAGATAATCGATCCAGCGACCGAAGAACGGATTACATCCGTTCCTGCCGCGACGAGCGACGATGTCGTGGCGGCTATCGAAACGGCCCGTCAGGCCAGCGACGAGTGGCAACAGAGCTCGCCACAGGAACGGAGCCAACTCCTGTGCCGTCTCGCACGAGCGATCCGAGAGGACGAAGAGCGACTCGCCCGCATCGAAACGCTCGAGAGCGGGAAACCGCTCTCGGCTGCTCGAACACAGGTGCAGCGAGCTGCTAGGCACTTCGAATACTACGGCGGGCTCGCTGATAAGATTCAAGGCGAGAGCATTCCGCTCGACAATGAACACGTCAACTATACCATCCGGGAACCATTCGGTGTCTCGGCGCATATCGTCCCGTGGAACGTTCCGATCTATCTCTTCGCACGCAGCGTTGCCCCAGCGCTTGCAGGCGGAAACACCGCCGTCGTCAAGCCAGCCGAGGAGACCCCGCTCGGAGCACTCGAGGTCGCTCGACTCGCCGACTCGGTTGGACTCCCCGAGGGCGTGTTGAACGTCGTTCCCGGCGACGGTCTCGAGGCGGGTGACACGCTCGTTGGGAGTCCGGCTGTCGACGTCGTAACCTTCACTGGGTCGGAAGCGACCGGTGTAGCGGTGGCAAAGCGAACGGTTGAGCACGTCGCGGACGTTCACCTCGAACTCGGCGGAAAGAGTCCGAACGTGGTCTTTCCTGACGCGGACATCGATCACGCCGTCGAGGAGACGATAACGGGAATCTTCTCGAACGCGGGTCAGGTCTGCTCGGCTGGCTCACGGTTGCTCGTCCACGAAGCGGTCCACGACGAATTCGTTGACGAACTCGCGAGGCGAACCGAGGCGCTGGCTGTCGGTCCAGGGGTTGCCGACCCCGACGTGGGACCACTTGTCTCCGAACGACAGCTTCGGACCGTCACCGAGTATCTCGAGGTCGGACGAGCGGAAGCGGGAGAGCCGGTCGTCGGTGGCGAGGCTCTCGACGGGCCGGGTTATTTCATCGAACCGACCGTGTTCGATGGCGTCGAAAACGAGATGCGGATCGCTCGAGAGGAGATATTCGGTCCCGTCCTCACCGTTACCGAATTCACGGACGAACAGGAAGCGATCGAACTCGCCAACGACTCGCCGTACGGCCTAGTTGCGGGTGTGTTTACCGAGAATGTCGGCCGTGCCCACCGATTCGCCCGAGATGTCGACGCAGGCCAAATATACGTCAACGAGTGGTTCGCTGGTGGCAACGAGACGCCGTTCGGCGGCTTCAAGCGCAGTGGGATCGGCCGCGAAAACGGGATCCAGGCGATTGAGAACTATACGCAACTGAAAAATGTCTGTCTCAACATTACAACACGGGACTGATAGCGCTGGCTGGCATCCCCGCGCGAACGGGCTGTTGCCACTCCGAAACGGAATAGAACAGCCGGCCGAAACACGAACGTATTATTGCATGCGGATCATCCGCATACATGACGCCCGATCGAAGAAATTCAACAATTATGACAGGACGACTGACACAGACGACGGCACTGGTAACCGGCGCATCGTCGGGGAACGGACGCGCAATTGCTCGCCGCTTCGCCGAAGAAGGGGCGAACGTCACCATCGCGGACATCCGCGAAGACCCGCGACTCGGTGGCGAACCGACACACGAACTAATCACAGCGAATGGTGGTAACGCACAGTACATCGAGACGGACGTCACATCGACCGAGGACATCCAAACGGCGATCGCCCACACCGTCGAAACGTACGGCTCACTGGACGTAATGGTCAACAACGCGGGCGTCGAACGGCAGCTCCCGATCGGCGAGGTAACCGAAAAGGACTTCGAGTGGCTAATGAATATCAATCTCAAGGGCGTCTACTTCGGCTGTCAGGCCGCAATCGAGCAGATGCACGCCCAGGAGGGCGGCGGCTCAATCATCAATATGTCCTCGATTGCGGGACTTCGCGGCCTCGAGAACTCCTCGCTTTACTGTACGTCGAAAGGCGGCGTCACGAACCTGACTCGAGAGCTCGCAATCGAGCAGGGACCACACGGCATCCGCGTCAATGCGTTGAACCCGGGGATCATCGAGACGGCGATGACGACGGAAGACGGTGACACTGCCGGGGGGCTCATTGCGGACACGCCCCTCGGTCGGCCGGGACAGCCAGCGGAGGTCGCAGACGCCGCACTATTTCTGGCGAGTGAGGAGGCGTCGTTCGTGACTGGACAAAACATCGTCGTCGACGGTGGGTTCACCGCCTGATCGGCGGCCCACGGAATCCGTTCAAATGGAGCGCAGTTTTAATAGCCAGTACACTCGACTACAACTGTATGCTGCACGCAGAGGGACCACTCCTCACCGTCGACGTCGGCCGTCGTACGAGCGATCAAATAGCAATAGACGGCGTTCTCGAGGCTTTTATTGGAGGCCGTGGCGTTGGAACCGCACTCGCCCACGAGCGGCTGCCGTTCGATGCTGACCCGTTCGGGCCCGAGAACAGCCTCTTTTTTACGACGGGACCGATGCAGGCGTCGAACATGAGTTTTACTGGCCGGATGAACTGTACCGGAATTTCGCCACAGACAGGTCGCCTGCTGTCGTCGAACGCGGGTGGGTTCATGTCCCGCAACTTCGCCGCAACGGGGAACGCTGCTGTCGAACTCACTGGAGAGAGCGACGAGTTGCTGATCGTCCATGTGACCGACGAGGGAATCGAGTTCGAAGCCGTCCCGGAACTAACGGACGCGACGGTCCCCGAGACAACGGCCTACATCGAAGACCACCATGACCTCGCCGAAGAACACGTGGCCTGTATCGGCCCAGCAGGCGAACGACGCGTCCGCTTCGCCTCCATCATGACAACCGAAAGCCGCGCGTTCGGACGCGGTGGCCTCGGTTCGGTCCTCGGTGCAAAAAATATCAAAGCAATCACGTTCGACGGCGACTCGGCACCGAACATCGAGGTCCCGCCGATCCAGATGGATGTCCATCGGGACGCCGCAACGTCGGATCACATCATGAAACGGCAAGGAACGACAAGCGTGACGGACCTCGCCAACGAGGTCGAAGCCCTGCCAACCCGATACTTTTCGGAGCGATCCTTCGAGGGCGTTGAGGGGATCAACGGTGATGCCGTCGAAGACCAAAAGTACACGCGTGGAACCTGTTCTGCGTGTGCCTTTGCCTGTAAGCTTCCGACGAAAGACGAAGCGCGCGGGGTCGAGACCGAAGGCCCCGAGTACGAGACTGTCATGTCCTTCGGATCAAACTGTGCAGTGGACGACATCGTCGACGTGATGAAATCGAACGAACTCTGTGACCGCTACGGGATGGACACGATCACGTGTGGTAACGTTGTTGCAGCCTACCTAGCGTCGAAAAACGACTTTGGCAACGTCGAGTTGATTCACGAGGTCGTCACGAACATCGCCTATCGCGACGGCGTTGGTGATCTCCTCGCGGAGGGGATCGACCGGTTCCACGAGGAACTCGACGTTGAAAACTGGACCGTCAAAGGGCTCGACTTCGCCGCCCACGACGGCCGAGCGCTCAACGGACAGGGGTTATCCTATGCGGTTGCAAATCGCGGCGCAGATCACATGTTCTCGACGATGTACGCTTGGGAATACCCGCTGGTCGACGCTGGAGAGGCACTCGAGCCCACCGGCCTCGACGGAAAACCCGAGGTCGTCATCGAACAGGAAAACGCCAGAGCCTTAGAAGACTGTGGGATCGTCTGCCGGTTCTCCCGGAGCTTCATGACGCCAGAGCGGTTTGTGGGACTGTTCGACGCCGAGTACGACTCCCTGCTCGAGGTCGGCTCTCGCGTCGTCACCCTCGAACGACATTTCAACAGCAAACGTGGCTTCGATCGCGAGGATGATTCCCTGCCGTATGAACTCCCTGGGTTCGAGGACGCCTTAGACGAGTACTACGACCGTCGGGGATGGGAAGGTGACGGAACCGTCACGACCAGCCACGCGACACAGCCACTCGGTGACGACTGAACCCAAACTGAAACAGGACGTTGGGCGACGGTCGACTGAACGGCCAATTTTTGACCGATCGGCCTAATTCAGAAAAGCAACTGATATTGATCGCAATATGTAATCACCGACGATTGACCTACTGGGTCAGCAACCGACGATACAGTGGAACAACGATCCGTATCTGGCAAAATGAAACCCCACCGAGTGGGCTACTTGACCACGTCAATCTTGCGCCGATCGATCGAGAGCGCAACGGCGACGACAACGACGATGCCAAGGATGATTTCCTGGACGAACGGATCGACTGCAGTCAAGTTCATCCCGTTCTGCAGAACGGCGATGACGAGCACGCCGAGGATCGTTCGGTGCGGGCCACCGACGCCGCCGGTCAGTGCGGTCCCACCCATGACGATCGCCGCGATACTCGGCAACAGCAGGTCCGTCCCGGCGTCGGGCGACGCCGACGACAGCCGTGCGGCGAGCAAGAACCCACCGATCGCACACAGGAGGCCGGAGAGCACGAACGGGTAGATTTTGTACCGATCGACTTTCGCACCGGAGAGTTCGACAACGCGTTCGTTTTCACCCAGGGCGTAGCAGTACCGGCCGAACTTCGTCCGAAACGCAAGGAAAACGCACCCAAGGTAAATCACTACCGACCAGAAGGCCAAATTCGGCACACCAGGGATGTACTCACCGGTGGCAATTCCGCGGACCGCCTCGTTTCTGAAGTTGATACTTGAGCCGCCCGTAAGAATCAACGCGATACCGGTCATCACGGACATCGTCCCGAGGGTGACCAGAAACGACGGGACCTTGAGTTTGGCGAACACGTAGCCGTTGGCATAGCCCGCAAGCATCCCCGCTCCCAGGACTATGGGAATCGCTAGGAAGCCGACCTGTGCGACCAAGATTACGGTGAGGACACCGGACAGATTGACCAATGCAGCCACCGAGAGGTCGATACTCTGCTGGAGAATCGGGAACGTTCCGGCCAGCGCGACAAACAGGAGCAACGCACTGTTTACGGCGACGTTGCTGACCAGGTTCCCGTACGTGAGGAAGTTTTCACTGAGGATGGTAAACAGCGCCATCAGACCGAACAGCATGACGAACGGCCCGAGGTCGATAATCCAATCCTGTCGCGTACGCGCCTCTCGTTGTTCCTGCCACCAATTCTGGATTGTGTCCATTGCGTTGTTTGTACTCATTTTAGACCATAAGCTGAATTAGCTCCTCTTCAGTCGGCTTCGCTTCGGGTGCGGCATCGATCGGCTCGCCGGCAAACAAGCCATCTTGCATGACGGCGATCCGGTTCGATAGCCCGATTACCTCCGGCAGTTCGTCCCCGATTAGCACGATCGAAATACCCTCGTCAGTTAGTTCTCGACACAAGCGGTACACCTCTTCTTTCGCACCGACGTCGATGCCACGGCTCACGTTGTCCATCACCAAGACCGGGGTCTCATGAGCCAGCCAGCGGGCGATCACCACTTTTTGCTGGTTCCCACCGCTCAACCCGTGAACCAGTGATTCGGCACTTGGGGTCTTGATATTGAGATCGTCGATCGTCCGTTCGGTGACCTCCGACTCCACCTTTAGGTCGAGAAACGGCAAGCGCCCGTACATGTCACGGATCATTGCGAGCGACGTGTTCACCCGGACGGGCTGGTATAGCAACAGTCCCTCCGATTTTCGATCCTTGGGGATGTATCCGACACCGGCATCTACCATGTCTGCCGGCGAATCCGGTTTCACCTCGTTATCTTGGATAGTGATTGTACCGTCAGTCACCGTACTGGCGCCAGCTATAGCCCGACCGAGACGCTCTTTTCCGGACCCTTCGACGCCAACTATCCCAAATATTTCGCCGCGGCGAACCGAAAACGAAACCGGGCCGATTTTATCTTTGGACTGCAAGTCGGCTACTTCGATCACCGGTTCACCGAGATCCGTTTCACGTCGTTGGTCGGGAACACGGTAGTACGCCTTGGACGTTTCCCGACCAACCATGCTCTGTTGTAGTTTGTCTTGGGTCGCCTCCTCCGTCCCATACTCAGCGACCAGTTCCCCATCTTTCAGGACGTAAATCCGATCCGTAATCTCAAGGACCTCGTCAAGTTCGTGGGAAACGAAGACGAACGTTGCTTCGTTCCGGAGGTCGTTGACCAGATCGAACAGGAGCTCCCGACCTTCTTCTTCAAGAGCCGCCGTTGGCTCGTCGAGCAGGATAACTGGATTTTCCGCCTTGCTCGAAGTGTGAAACGCCTTCGCGATCTCGAGCATCTGCCGTTCGTTGAACGAATAGTTCTTTACGTACTTGTCGACGTCAATACTGATCCCGAGCTCATCGACAAACGATTGGGCTTCGTTGCTCATCTCGCTCTTTTTTAAGAGGCCGATGGTCTCTCGTTCCCGTCCCAGAAAGAGATTCTCATAGCCCCTAAAATAGGTAATAACGTCCTGTTCTTGATGAACAAGCGAAACCCCATGCGATGCGGCGTCCTGTGGGCCGTCGAACTCGACAGGGACGCCATCTCTGTACAACTGTCCGTCGTCAGCGCTCAAGACTCCGGTGAGGATATTGAGGAGCGTACTCTTTCCGGCACCGTTCTCACCGACAAGTCCAACGACCTCCCCCTGGTCAAGTTCGAGAGAGATGTCGACCAATGCGTCGACGTGACGGAACGATTTCGAGATGTTTTCGACACGCAGGCTCGTTTCCTCACGAGCTGTTGGATCGGATTCGGGCGGAGCCGTCGGTTCCACGTTCGCACTATGTTCCGACATACTCAGTCCTGAAGGGGATCCGTAGTGAACCGTTCGTCGTACATTGCTTGCACCTCAGACAGTGCACCGTCATCGTCGTAAACGTCCGGCATCGAGTAGTCGTCCGGTCGATCGTCTTCGTCCCAGTCGAGAACTTCGTGAATGTCATCGCGTCCCATTGGACTCATCCCGATCTGTGGATCCCATCCGTCCTCGCCGGATTCCGCTTTCGACATCAGTTCCCAATCGTACGGTGTGTCTCCCTCGAAGACGTCCTCTTCGTACTGATCGACCTCGAGAATTGGCAGTTCGATCTCGTCACCGATTCGATCGCGCCACTCGTCGGGATCGTTGACGACGAGCGGTGCATTGAACGTCATCATTCGCTCCGCCTCGGTCAACTCATAGCCCTCGATCCAGTCGTGGACCTTGGCGATCGACCACCCTGCTTGCCAAGGCCCCATCCCGGAGACACTGCCTGCCATCCGACCGTCCCGAATGCGCTCTAATGCAGGCTCGGTTGCGTCGATCCCGACGACCGGAATGTCGTAATCGTTCTCCTCTAACATCTGGAGTCCACCGATTGCGACATCGTCGTTCTGACCGAAGAACCCCTCAATGTCGTCTCCGTGGGTCGAAATGAGATCAGACATTGCGTCCCGAGCATCCGTTCGGATAAAGTTCCCCTGGAGCACCGGTTCGAGTCGTTCGATGTCGGGATACTCCTCCATGGCTAACTCGAGTCCGTTGTTACGGCCGGTGTTCGGCGCTGTCCCTCGGTTGCCTTCAATATGAACGAACGTTCCCTCACCACCCATCTCCTCAAACAACACCTTTGCTGACGTGTAAGCATGGTTGACGAAGTGGGGAGTGAAAAACTGAACGTACTCATCTCCAGCGTCCAACGGTGTAAACCAGTCCGCTATTGTCACAGCGAGTAGGGTCGGAACGTTGCCCTGAACACACGCCTCTGCAAGCGAGATTGCCGCTGCGTTCGTGTACGTTTGGCCGACGATCATATCGGCCATGTTCGAAATCGCGGTGTCAAACTGGGACTGTTGCTGGTCAACGTCCCCCCCGTTCGTCTGGAGGTTCGTGTCGTAGCCAAAGGCTTCACACGCCTCTTCGTATCCTTTCTCCCAGGAAAGCCAGTAGGAGTTCTCTAGGTTTGCGACTGATCCCACAGCCTCCCGTCCGTTATCACTATCGCCCGTGCAGCCGGCGATTGCGCCCATTCCAACCGCTGTACTGCCAGCAGCCGCCTGTTTCATAAACCGTCGTCTACTCTGCCTGGTGTTGTCTGTTACCATGCTTGTCCATTACCCACTCTATGGTACCGGCATAAATAATTTAGGGTGATTGTCCATGAGAGATGTACGTTGGCCACTCTCAGCACGGAGAAGTGGACATACCGCAGTACGCAACGTACAACGGACGGGGAGAAATACAACTTAGTACATGACTTTTCCAGCAGAGATATTGAGATCCTGGCCGGTAATTCGATCGGAATCACTGGAGCAGAGGAACGCGGCTAGCTTGGCGATATCCTCCCGTTCGACCAGTTCGCCGCGAGGACTCTCAGCGGTGGCTGCCTGTCGAACATCCTCGTAGGATTGGTTAGTTGCCGCTGCCTTCTGCTCGAAAACCCGCCTGATACGTGGTCCATCGACCGAACCTGGACAGATGGCGTTGACGTTGATATCGAACGCGCCAACTTCTGCGGCGAGTGTTCGTGTGAACCCGATCAGTCCCATTTTCGTTGCTGCGTACGGAGTCCGTTGCTCAAGCGGGCGCTTGCCCGTAACGGAAGCCACGTTGAGGATCCGTCCGTAGTTCTGTGCTTTCATCATCGGAATCAGCTCTCGGCAGGTTAAGAACGGACCGCGGAGATTGACGTCGACCGTCTCGTCCCACTCGTCGGCAGAAATCTCTTCACACAGCGATGTCGGACCCGCAATCCCTGCATTATTGACTAGGATGTCGATCGTCTCAAACTCGTCTGTGGCTGTCTCAATCGTTGATTGGACACTCTCGAGGTGTTTGAGATCCGTATAGCGACTGAGTACTCGTTGGTCCTCCGCCTCGACGAGTGACTTCGTCTCTTCCATTCCCGCTTCATCAATACCTGCAAGGACGATATCAGCCCCCTGGCTCGCTAATTCGAGAGCGATTGCCTGACCGATTCCGCGTCCGCCACCAGTAACTACTGCAGTGCTATCTGATCGCATATATGGAGAACGAGGACTCTAATACAAAAAGATAATGTTTATTATACTACATTTCTGTAACTGTTGGGAGAACTGTTACCCGAGACGGTATCTTCCGACCTCACAAACGACGAAGCCAGTAAAGAAAGGCCAACCTGACCGCCGATCGACTGTGCCTGACACGCCCGTCGATGTACAATCACGACTCGTTTCGGTGGGTCGATACGCCGTCAGTAGGACGGAACAACGGTCGGAACCCAAAGGTGACTGTCGGTACAATTATACCTGTTCCTCATAGACCAGAGAACGGTATCCAATGACGCAGATACGCCTCGCTGGTACAGGGATGACTCCGTTTGGGTCATACCCCGACCGAACAGGACGAGACATGTTTTCTGAAGCCGGTCGCAAAGCCCTCGACGATGCCGGCCTCACCTCGACCGATGTCGATGAACTGTATTACGGAAATTTTGTCGGCACGCTTTCGGAAAATCAGGGCCACCAGGGACCAATCATGTCGGAAGCGATCGGGTCGACGGCACCGGCAAGACGCGTCGAGAGCGCCTGTGCTTCCGGCGGAGTGGCGGTCCACGATGCGATTCGTGCAATCCGATCCGGAGATGTGGATGTCGTCGTCGCCGGGGGGATGGAACGGATGAGTATTATGGGCACTGCAGGAGCGACCGATGGATTGGCCCGCGCTGCTGACGACCTCTATGAGATCCGTGCCGGCGTCACGTTCCCAGGTGCGTACGCACTAATGGCACGCGCATACTTCGAGGCGTTCGGCGGTGATCAAGAAGATCTCGCACACATCGCCGTCAAAAACCACGACAATGCTCTCGTCAACGACCACGCGCATTTCCAGCAGGAACTAACCGTCGAAGCGGTCCTTGACGCCCCGAGAATTGCAGAGCCTGTTGGACTGTACGACGCCTGCCCGATCAGTGATGGCGCAGCCGCGATCGTGTTGACCTCACAGGAGTTTGCCGAAAAAAACGACCTCGAAGCCGGAATCGCAATTACGGGTAGTGGACACGGTGGTGATACACTGACGCTCCAAGATCGACCGTCTCTCTCGGAGACACCCGCGACACGAGAAGCGGCCGAGGCAGCCTACGCCGACGCTGCTATTGGGCCAACTGATGTCGATATTGCGGAAGTCCACGACTGCTTTACCATCGCCGAAGCGCTTGCACTGGAGGGGCTTGGTCTGTATCCGCCGGGCGAGGCCATCGGTGCAGCACGACGTGGTGAGACGTGTCGTGATGGCGAACTCCCGGTGAACCTCTCCGGTGGTCTCAAGGCAAAGGGGCATCCGGTCGGTGCAACTGGTGTCGCACAGGTTGCAACGATCGGACGACTACTCGAAGGCACACACCCCCGAAGCGAGGCAGCTGATGGCGCGACTGTCGGAATCGCACAGAACGCCGGTGGCACAGTTGCCAGTGCAACGGTCCACGTGCTGGAGGTGGTAGAATGACTGATCGCAACTATCGAAACGGTGCGTACGACGATTTCCTCGACGCGGTCGAAGCGAATCGTGGCTACTACTACATGTGCTCGAACGACCACGGATTGCTTCCACCCAGGCACGTCTGCCCACACTGTGGTGACTCCGAACTACGCCGAAAAACGCTGCCCGAAATCGGAACGGTCGTTACCCACACGACAATCTCCGTTCCAACACCACGATTTGCTGATGACACACCGTATATCATCGCAATCGCTGAATTTGGCCCGGTGAGACTGACTGGGATCCTCTACGACGACCAAGTCGAAATCGGACAGCGCGTAACGCTCGAACTCGAGTCGAACGAGACAGGAGCGCAACGAACGATAGGGTTTCACTGTCACTCGTGAGACAGTCCCAAAGAAGCATTTTGTCGGGTGAGCGTTCCGATCACCGGAACATATAAATGCGAGAATGCAGACCTGGAACCTATGCCATACAGTGGCTATAAGGACTATTTCGACAGCAAGCTGATTATCAGCGTTGCAACGACCGGTGGACACCAGGGCAAAGAGGCGAATCCGAACCTCCCACTTGAACCAGAAGAAATCGCTCGAGACGTCCGTGAATGTGAGAAAGCGGGTGCGTCAATCGTTCATCTCCATGCCCGAACCGACGACGGTGAAACGACCAAAGACCTCAGACGGTACCAGGCAATGCGAGATGCCATCGAGGAACAGTGTGAGGAAATCCTCGTCAACTTCACGACTGGCGGTGGCGGTATTTACTCGAGAGACGAACGAATCGCACCGGTCCTCGAGACGGAGCCACGCCCGGACATGGCAACCGTCGATGTCGGTCCAGTGAACTTCGGGCAGACTCGAACGGCAATCAATACTCGCGAACAGAACGAGGAGTACGCCGAACAGATGCGAGAGGCCGGTGTCAAACCGGAACTCGAGATTTTCAACCCCGGTCACCTTTCGGAGGTAGAGCACCTGATCGACCAAGGACTGCTTGCAGAACCGTATTGGTGTACACTTATTCTCGGAATGCAGACTGGCACACTTCCACATCCTCGCAATCTCCTCAATCTCGTCGACAACCTTCCAGAACCCGTCGAATGGCAGGCTCTGGCGGTTGGTCGACACCAACTCCCGCTGACGACGATGGCGATTATCCTCGGCGGTCACGTACGGGTTGGGATGGAAGATAACGTCTACTACCGGAAGGGAGAGTTGGCAGAGAGCAACGCACAGCTCGTCCGTCGCACTGCACGGATTGCGGCGGAGTTAGAGAGACCGATTGCCTCTCCCGCTGAAACGCGCGAGATGCTCGAATTGTAACGACGGCGACGGAATGTCGTCAACGCGACAATCGATCGGCTGACTCCCCCGACCCATCGCAGTTCGGTATTTGGTTCGCGAGACGCGAATAGTAGCACGGAACGCGAGTTTGACGAATATGAGTAGACTCCCTGTTTGGCAAAAATAGAACGCTATATCCATGGTCAGATTCAGCATCCAGGAAAGCGGGAATGAGGAGGCCTGAGACAGTAAACGATACATTCGGGAGACGCGAATTATATATATGATGTGTGCGTGTCGTTCGTATGGATAATGCGAACGGTCGGCAACTGCAGACGACGTCCATCTCGCTTAGGGTAATCGAGATGCTGCGAGAACTGGATGGTGGGGGAGTCACAGAACTCGCCGACGCACTCGAGTTGGCACCGAGCACAGTTCATTCGCATCTGGCAACACTTCTGTCCAACGGGTACGTAGTCAAGACGGGCGACAAATACTATCTCAGCCTTCGATTTCTCGACCATGGTGATTACGTTCGTAACAGAAAACAGGCGTACAGAGTTGCAGCGTCATATACCCAACAACTCGCCGAAGAAACTGACTGTAGGGCAGTGTTTGCTGTGGAGGAAAACGGAAGAGGTGTCTATATCCACACGTCGTCGGGACGACACGCAGTCTGGAAGTACTCGACTGTCGGCAAGCAGTTTTATCTCCACCAGACGGCATCCGGAAAAGCAATTCTGTCGCAATATTCGCGGAGCAAAGTAACAGAGATTATCGATCAGTGGGGACTCCCTACAGCAACGGAAAACACAATAACTGACGACGAAACCCTCTTTGATCAGTTCGGGACAATTCGCGAGAGGGGAATCGCGTTCAATTACGAAGAACAACTGGATGGAGTCAAGGCTGTCGGAGTCCCCGTAAACGGCCCTAAAGACCGAGTGATCGGGGCTTTCAGTGTTGCCAGTCCAGCGAACAGGCTCACCGACAATCGATTCGAGGAAGACATTCCAAACACGTTACTCGGTATCGCCAACGAATTTGAACTCGAGCTCACGATGTCGTGATCCAATACGAGCGCTCGTTCTCAATGTCATTACATACATACGACTGTAAATGAATGGCCACAGCCTGTGTTCCTCGCTGTAGATTACGTTCCTTTCGGACCGTAGCCAGCGCTGTCGCTCACGCATTCGCGAGAGGAGAAAACCAATCATATGGATCACGAATCAAACTCTCTGAGCAAGCCAGCATTCGTTACGTGTGCTGACCCTGATCTAGCGGTGATTCTACTCCGCTGAATAGATGTACGGATCCTACTCCTGGAGTAACCCATATGGTGGTATTCAGTGATGCTAAACTACTATGTACATTAGTAATAGATTCACAACGAATGGACGTTCAAAGGAATATCATACACGGTTTCCCAAACCTGTTATCGCCCGATGGTGGTCACTGACTGTGCCTGTCAAATACATCAGGCACTGCGACAAACGGCCGATTGTCGCGTTATCCTCTGCCCAAGGTTATACACCGGTATGCATGTAAATAATACTGCTAGTTCTCTTGGCCAGTCCTCCGAGTACGGTCAGCTGTTCGGTCATAGTGGACGAAATTATCATACAAATTATTATTCCGTCCCTCGATGTACGACTGACTCGTCTGTGTCAGGCTTGGGAAGCCACTAGTTCGTACTACTGGCCGAGTTCAGTCTGAATGTCGTTTGCCGAACTAATGAGCAGTCCTGGGATATCCTGCTCGAAGCGTTTTCCAGAAAGGGTGCTGGTATGGCCGGTCACACAGAGTACACCGTGTAGGTCTCCGTTTGTATCTGTGACAGTCGTCCCAAGACTCCGGATTTCTGGCTGCCACTCTTCACTGTCGGCTGCCCATCCCTGTGAGCGAACCCCCTCGAGTGTCCGCAGCAATTTATCGGTTGCAGTGATCGTGTTCTCGGTGTATGCCGGCAGGTCTGTTGTCGGCAGCAGTTCTCTCACTGTGGCCAGCGAGAGCGTTGCGAGTACTGCCTTCCCGGCCGCAGTACAGTGAAAAGGGAGTCTGTCACCGGCTGCAACAATCGGTTCCTCGGCTGCATTCGGGGTGTCTGTGTACAGACAGGTGAGCTGTCCTCGCTCGAGGACGAGAAGACTCGTATTTAGCCCAGTTACGTTCGATAGCGACCCAGCTTTTGTGCGCCCACGCCTGTAGAATTCGAACTCTCTGCGGACTCCGTTCCCAATTTCCAGAAATTGCAGACTCGGAGAATATACCTGCCCATCTTTCACCAGCAAGCCTACTTGCTCAAGTGTCTGGAGATGATTATGAATCGAACTTTTCGAATAGTCGAGTCGGTCGACAAGTGTTGCCAGCGACGCTTCATCTGCCTCAATTACCGCGTCCAGTACTCGACAACTCGTCTGTGTTGCTTTGACTGGTGGGTTGTTATTTGGTGTCATGGTGTACCGTACGATTTATACTGACAAATAGTTTGTCCACTATTGGTGGACGCCTTGCGGTCA
>LFCJ01000274.1_pt1 | contig 30682 bp, 28 predicted proteins | sample 643141 | NCBI WGS metagenome assembly LFCJ01 (sample SAMN03766243, study PRJNA286221) | soda lake metagenome | biome: soda lake; feature: Kulunda steppe; material: water; isolation source: sample B1-Br-g2 brine of Lake Bitter-1 | place: Russia: Kulunda steppe | collected 2010-07
GTTTTAGGCCCTAACCCTGATAGTGACACTGCAGGAGGAAGCACTTGCGGGGATGGTTATGAGGACTCTGATTATGAGAGGGGCGATCCAGATGGTCAAGAAAGCGAGGGCTCTACGTCAGGATATACTACAGAGTGCAGACCTGATTTTGGAAGAATATGGGAAAAATATGATCTCGAAGATCCTATGGATAATGATTGTGATAACGATGATGCATCATGCGAGGGTGATGCTGAGGTGAGCTGTGAATCTGGAAGTACAGGAGGCAGCGATAGCAGTTGTTACAGTGATGATTGTGGTACTGAAACCAGTGCAGATTGTGACTTGGATGAGGATAATAGTGGTCATGAAGGTAATGAAGAGTTTAGAGCATCAGGAGATCTTATTGAGGTTAGAGAGTGTACTAATGATGGATCATGTAGTCAGAGTAATGAAGAAAACTGTATAGATTATGACGGCGATAGCTGTACATCTAGTAATGCTGGAGGATCCTGGGATGATTGTCATATTGAGGATCCTGAGGAAGGATGTATTGGATCTTGTACTGCAAGTAATAGCGACCCATGTAGTGCTGATACTTGGGAAGGAGAAGGAGAAGAAAGGTCTTGGAATAGCTGGTCAGAAGAACATGATTGTACGGATCGTAGCACTGTTGATGGTGGTACTTCAAGTCCAGATGATTACGAAAATAGTCAAGCTGCTACATATACAAGATTTACTGCGCATCAAGATGCAAGTTGGGGAGGAGATGGCAAAGTATGGTGTGGGTATGACCATACTACGACTATTAATGCTGATGGGCCGTGGGGATTAGGTAACGGATTTGTCGTAATCTATGAAGATGAGATAGTTGCAACTGAAAACCCTGCAGGAGACGATGAAGTAGGCCAGCATGTATACGTAGATGAGAGCAACGCAGACTATGATTTCACTGACAAAATTGATACAGACTGCGATGGAAGTAGAACTTGTATAAAATATGCTAACTTTTACACTGAATCAAGTGGATGGACGGCTAGTAATAATCCTTCTGAATCAGAAGTAAGGTCTGCTGTGGATGTCGATGTAACGAGAGCTTATACTCCTGATGAGTCATATTCAGTGTGTAAAAATGTGAACAGAATTAATGAAGAAAACGGGAATGGAGACACTCTGCTTGACTGTGACTATATGAGTGGCGAAATATCTTTTGACAATATTTCTCCTCTGCCTGAGGCTTGTGGGGACGAAGAAGATGAGCAGTTAATGCTAATGGAAGGGCCTCAAGTTGACCAAGGGTCTGTAGAAGAACACCTATTCCATGAGCAGAAATGTGTGTCTTGGGGTGATGATGAAGTAGACCGTTTTGATAGAGAATTAGATGAAAATGCATGTGTTAATAAGGGAGAAGCTTTTGCTGAGGGAACAGTAGCTAACGTGGCTTTCCCAGATGGACTAGTAGATAGTGAACCAGAACATTACAATGAATATGAAGAAGGAGGCGACAGTCCCGACTGGCAAGTCTGTCTTAACATTGCTGATTCTCCTTATGCAGACGCTGAAGAGGTTACTGATAAACCTTACAATCATCGTTATAATGACTGGGATGAGGAATCCTTTGGAGGACAGTGGTACGATCTTGATGATTCTAGAGTCAACGACTACTTGACACAAGGAAATCATGATATTACTTTAACTTCTGAGCAAAGAGCAGATACTCCTAGCGATGAAGAAATCCATCATATCGATTATTATTATGGAGAACATCCAAATCCTAGTGATTCTACATATAATCCTGAAGGAGAGAACGAAGGAACTGCTCTTTTAGCAGACTGTGGGCCTCTAATTGAAGGGTGTGGTGATGATGGTTCAAGTACAAGCGGAGGAGTTAACGCAGATGAGGGCACGTTCTTTACGTTCTTTGAGGAGAGTGCTGTAGATCCTGATTACCATCCTCAGGGAGAAACGGAGGAATTTTGGTATCCTACAGAGTCATCTATTGAACCTGTTTTTAATCCTCCTGGAATGATGAATTTAATTAAAAGCCATCAGGATACGGATAACAGTCGTTATCCAGGACAGTTAAGTCCTGGGCATTATGAATATGATAACTGGAACCGTGAATGGTATGAAGATACACAGATAGATGAAGAAAGTGCAGTACAGTTTGCGTACACAAGAGATACTACTTGGGTAGTTGACTCAACAGGCACTCCATACCCAGCATGGGGTGTGGAAGATACAGGTTATGAGTCTGATGATATGGGACAGGATGATAACATCCAAGAAAACGAGGAAGGATTCTCAGCAGGAATTCATTATAACTTAGATTATACGGGAAGTATAAGAGAACAGCCTTCTGACGACACTGTTAATAAACCGGATAGAGCTATGGCGAACTCGCTAGCTGTAGTCTCAGCAGTAGAAATGACGGATGATGAAGGAAACATGATTAATGAAGGGGAAGCATTTTGGATAGATCCTGATGATTTAAGGTATCACGCAGACGAAGGCGTTATAGCCGGAATTGAGCCTGAAACAGATGACTGGCAAAGATTAGTACAATACGAAATCGATCTTACAGGTCCGGATTCAGGCCTTGGATGGGATTGGTCTTATGATGAATATTATGATGAAGATAGAGATCCAGAGATAAATCCTGAAGTAATAGAAACAGATGATGACTATGGTTCTGACATAGTTTATACTGATATTTACTGGGAGGAAGATGACGGAGATTTAGCAGATGGACTTGAACCTCCTATGTGTGGAGATGACAGATGGGAGTATCTTCTAGAAGAAAAAGGAGAATCTGCTAATCCTGATAAATATTCTGGTCGTTATGCCTGTGCTACAGATCAAAGTTTGTGTGTATCCTATGAAGGAGATGATGACCAGGTACTATATGAGCAAGGAGATTACCTCAATACTAATGGACCGGGAGAAGACGAAGGACGTTTAAAACAAGATGAAGAGGCCTGTGCTCAAAGACCAGAAGATGATGTTGCTATGTGGTGGGATCAAGATTATGGTCAAATAGATACAGATGAGAGCAGTAATTTGTGCCGTGAAAACAGTTTATTTGGAAGTCAAGGTAAGAGGTGGATTAACTATGACTATATTAATGAGTATCCTTTCGCGGTTAACGAAGGTATTGATGATTCATGGAATGCTAGACTTAACCAAATGAGTCATGACTATTTAATTTCTGATCCTGAGGGTGAAGAATGGATTGATGACTATGAAAATGGAGTAGGCCCATTAGAACAAGATTATACTCCTGTTCCTACCGGGACCGAAGATGAAAGAGTGGCCGATCCATCTCACGGAGAATACGGGTTCTGTGCGGGTGACGATGCTTCAGAGTACCTGATTAGACAAGAATCTCAGACAAGATTTTTAGACACAAAAGATGAAGTAAAAGGAGTGGCTTTAAGCCCAGACAGCTGTGTATTAGAAAATGACTATGAAGATTATGAATTTGGGCTTGAAGGATCAAATGACGACGACCGAAGAATTTACCAAGAAGGAGACACCGTTGATTTCGAAAGCGGAGGCACTGAAAGAGAAATAGGATGTTTTGAAGGACAATGGTGGGATGACTGGCCAGTACAGTTCCTAGAAGATAATTCTGAAGTCGGATTGTCCGATACAGATATCACCACGTTTAGAGTAATCAATCCTCAGGACAGTGAAAGAACTTTTGACTTAACTCTAACAACTGGCGATGAAGATTTAGAAAGAATGGTGAGCTTTTCAGACTCCGGATCAGATGAAATGAGCGTAACAGTTCCAGCCAGAAGCTCTAACACCTACGATGTAGAAATCAGAGGCCTAGACCTTATAGATAATGAAGAACTACAATTAAGAGCAGAATCAAGTAGAGGAGACCTTGACGGAACAGATACAATTGATATCTCAGTTGTCGAAGGATATGTATCAGAAACAGAAGGAGAAATAAGAGATGTATCCGGCCTAACTTTCATGCACTTAGCACTAATATTCTTATTAGGACTTGTCTACTTCATCTATAGAGAATAAATTATAAGTTAAAGAGGCCTTTACCCTCTTCTATAACCTTATCTGTTCCATGCATTTTTTCCGCGTGTTTCTCCAATGCTTCTTTCATTGAGAAAATTTTACCGCATACCGTGCATTCTAATACTTCTTCCATATAAACGATATTAGACGAAGCAAGTATTAAAACAGATTCGATGTATTAACTCGGTATGGGACAGGAGCTAGGTATAACTGTTAGCAAACAAAAAAATCCATCTGAATGGTATACACAAGTAGTACAGAAAGCGGATTTAGCAGACTATGCGCCAGTTAAAGGCTGCATGGTTATCAAGCCATACGGAATGCAGATCTGGAACTCAATAAAACAAGAATTTAATGAAAAAATTACTGCTACAGGTGCTGAAAACGCTTACTTCCCATTATTTATCCCTGAAAGTTATCTAGAAAAAGAAGAAGATATAGTAGAAGGATTTGACCCAGAAGTAGCATGGGTCACTCATGGAGGAGAAGAAGAACTAGATGAAAAACTTGCAGTAAGACCTACTTCAGAATCAATAATTGCCCCATTCATGTCTAAGTGGATTCGATCACACCGCGATCTGCCTCTAAGACTAAATCAGTGGGCAAACGTAGTTAGGTGGGAGGCCACAGATACTAGACCATTCCTCAGGACCCGCGAATTTTTATGGCAAGAAGGTCACACAGCCCATAAAACAGAAGAAAATGCAGATGAAGAAACATTACTAAGACTTGAGCAGTATAGGGAAGTAATTGAAGATCATTTAGCAATACCTTCAGTACGAGGTTACAAACCTGAACACGATAAGTTTCCCGGAGCAAAATACACTACAACTATTGAGACACTAATGCCTGATGGAAAAAGCATTCAATCTGGCACCTCTCATCAGCTAGGTCAACACTTTGCTGAAGCATTTGACATAACTTTTGAGGATGAACATTCTGAGCAAAGCACTTGCTGGACAACATCTTGGGGACTGTCCACTAGAACTGTCGGCGCATTGATAATGGCTCATGGAGATGATAATGGGTTAAAGCTACCTCCAAATGTCGCACCTATACAAGTTGTGGTAGTGCCGATTTACCAAGATGAAAACAAGGAAGAAGTACTCGACTATTCAGAGAAACTTGCTGAACAAATTAAAAGAGCTAAAGGCTGTGGATGCAAATCAAATATCAGAGTAGAGATTGATGATAGAGATCACCGGAGTCCTGGATACAAGTTTAATGAATGGGAGCTGAAAGGCGTACCTCTCAGAATAGAAGTAGGGCCTAATGAAGTAGAAGATGATGCTGTTACAACAGTTAGAAGAGATAACGGTGATAAAGAACTAGGAATAGACCGGAAAAAATTCTTGAGAAGTGTAGATGATCTTCTAGATGAGATACAAAATTCAATGTATGAAGAACTTGAAGAGTATCTTGAAGAAAACATTCGTGAAGCCTCATCAAAAGAAGAAGTTCTCGGCACAATTGGGAAGAGCCGTGGATATGTCAAGACGAGATGGTGTGGAAAAGAAGAGTGTGAAAACGAGATTAAGGATCAAGTTGCAGCAGAAATAGTCGTACTGCCTTTCCATGAAGACAGTAAGCCTGAAACTATTCAATCCTCTGAAGAAGAAATAGGAGGCGACTGCGCTATCTGCAGCAAAAAAGCTAAGAGATGGGCTTATTTCGCAAAAAATTATTGAAAGATATGAAAGTCTATCTGGTAACCGGAAACTCTGAAAAAGTCAAATCAGCTGAAAAAGCGTTTGAAGATACTAATATAGAATTACGGCAGTTAAGAACTAGTGTTCCAGAAATTCAAGCATCCACAAGCCTAAAAGTTGCTAGACATACTGTAGAACAAATCTGTAAACAGTACAATGCACCTGTAATTAGAGAAGATCATAGCGTTTACTTAAACGCGATTCCCGGATTTCCAGGCCCATTTATGAGTTATTTCAATAAGAACATCCCTGCCAAGAAATTGCTTAAATTACTTGAAAACTTTGATGACCGCACAGGATACTTCGAGATAGGTACAGTATTAGGTCTTCCTAATGGAGAAATAAACGAATATGAGTTTCGTGTACCTATCAAAATTTCTAAAGAGCTAAAAGGAAATAAACGAAACTGGAATCAAGTCTTAATGCTTAAAGAAGAGTCCAAAACTTTTGCTGAATCGTGTAGCGAATCCAGAATCAGTATATGGAATCAAAATTTCAGAAAAATTGCTGAAGAACTAGACAGCAGTTAATCAGCAGCACCTATTTAAAACTAGACTTGTAAAGTTTGAGTATACAGTTTCTAATCGGAACTGTTCTTTTCTCGGTGATTAAAACATTATGTCAGATAAAGAAGAAAAATCAGTCGGACAGTTCAAAACTGGAACAACAACGGTAGGCCTCACAACAGAAGAGGGAGTGGTATTGGCCGCAGACAGAAGAGCTTCCATGGGAAGACTCACAGCTTCAAAATATGCTAAGAAAATTTACAAATTAGATGATAATCTAGGCCTGACAATTGCAGGAAGTGTTGGCGACGCACAGAAAATCGTCCGAATTATGAGAGCTCAGCTAAAACTTCATAGACTTGAAACCAAAGAACTAAGCGTCAAAGGAGCAGGCACATTACTATCAAATATTCTGCACAGTAACAAAATGATGCCGTTTATGAACCAGTTTGTTCTAGGAGGAGTAGACGAAAATGGAGGCGTACTGTATGATCTTGATCCTGCTGGAGGCTTAATGGCTCATGAATACTTTACAGCTACAGGTTCAGGTAGTCAAATGGCATACGGAGTTCTTGAAGACAAATACGAAGAAGATATGGATCACGAGGAAGGAGTCCAACTTGCAAAGAGTGCTGTAAAGTCCGCGATGGAGCGAGATACTGCTTCAGGTAATGGTATAATGGTTGCAGAAATCACTGAGAACGGTTTCGAGGTGCTGGAGCAGTCAGAGCTCAAGCAAGTCGTTGAATAAATCAATATTAAACAGGTTTTCATTTATGGAAGAACTTAAAGACATTAAAGCAGAGTTACCTAGAAATGCAAATGTATCTGAGATAAGGTACGAAGCATCAGACATAGTACTCTATACAGACAGTGAAGAATTCTTTTTAGACAACAGAGATACAGTAAAAAAACTGGTTTCTAAACTTAAGAAAAGAGTAGAAGTAAGACCTACGTCTAAACTATTCAGAGATCCTGAAAACGCAAAAAAGAAAATAAAAGAAGTAGTATCAGGAGAAGCTGGTCTTGAGGATACTATTTTTCAGCCAAGCCTTGGAAAAGTAATAATTAGGGCTGAAAGACCTGGAAAAGTAATAGGAAATAAAGGAGAAGGATTAAGAGAGATTAGAAAAGAAACTCTTTGGGCTCCACAAGTAGAACGAGTACCGGCAATTAACTCTAAAATTGTGGATAAAGCCCGAGAACTCACAGTAGAAGATCCTGAATTCAGAAAAAAGTTCTTGCATGAAGTAGGAGAAAAAATCAGACTCGATAAATCCGTAGGCGACGAATGGATTAGAGTATCATCTTTAGGAGGCTTCAGACAAGTAGGAAGAAGCTGCGTACTAGTCCAGACAGAAGAATCCAACGTATTACTAGATGCAGGTATCGATCCTAGCGCAGAGCCGGGAACAGCTCAGAACTATCCCTACCTTAATGCGCCTGAACTCGACCTTAGAAATCTAGATGCAGTAGTGCTTTCACATGCACACATGGACCACTGTCTAACTCCAGATACTCCTGTAACCATGGCTAACGGCGAAAGAAAGCCAATCACAGAAGTAGAGAAAGGTGACGACTTGAAAGCCTTAAATTGGGAGACTGGAGAACTAGAAAAAGGAACTTGTACAGGCACTAAAGAAGTAAAAGACGACAGATACTTGGAAATCAAGACACCTTTCAATAGCATTAATGCCTCAGGAGACCACAAATTCTTTGGGGTCAAAAATTTAGAGGTTAAAGAAATTGAAGCAAGCAATCTAGAAACTGGAGATATGATTCCAAGGAAGTCAGTACATAGAGGATCAAAACTTGTTACACTAGATAAACCTGATTACAGAGAAAGAATTGAAGTACCAGAAACAGCTAAAACAGAGCTTAGAAATACAAGAAATAAGTTAGGCATAACTCAAAAAGAGGTATCTGAGCAACTTGGAAAAGGAGTCAACTTTGTATCAGACCTAGAAAACAAATACGATTCAATATATCTTGAAAATCTCAAATCAATGCTTGAGCTCTATAAAATAGATTTCAAAGAGTTCCTAGAAAATCACGATATTGAAACAGTTTCCTATCCTGACGAACTTGATAGAGAGATTGCCCAGCTAGTAGGCTATTTCTACGGCGATGGGCACAAGACAGGTAACAGGTTAAGGTTCACCGATAAAAATAAGGGTTGTCTTCAGAACTACAACGAGCTCGTATACTCAATTTTTAATTACAGAGGAAATATCAGAAAACATCCTGACAGAACTAAAAACGCGTACTCACTGGAAATCAACAATGTTGGAATTGTAAGGTTCTTGGAACAAAACTTTGAAGGGCTATACGAAAATGGAATAGACTCAACTCTACCCAACAAGATACGACTGGGAGACCATGAAGTTGCTCAAGGATTTATCAAAGGCCTTTTCGATGCAGAAGGAGATGTGAACAACCAGATTAGGATAGCTCAATCAAATCCTGATGCCCGAAAACAAATACAGAACCTTCTTTCTTCTATAAACATTAAGGCCTCGAATTCGGATTCAAATATCAGGCTGTCAGTATCTTCTGGAAAGTCTATCCGGAGATTTATTGAAGAAGTAGGTTCTGATCACCCTATTAAATCTGAAAGACTAAATGAGCTTCATCCAAACTTATCAAATGACTCTGAAGAGATAATTCCTGTTACTTCAGAGGATTTGCATAGAGTTCTGGAAGATGCAGGTATGATCGGAAGAGTAAATGGAAGTCCTAGCTACAAAGAACTAGATAGTTGTCTAGTCGACTGGTACAGGAGAAATCCAGATAGTCATGCTACAAAGAAAACGGTTGAAACGCTTATAGACACTCTGAAACAGAGAATATCAGACATCGAGGCATTGGGGATAGAGAACATTTCAGAAGCAAGAAAAGGAATGTCTTTAACTCGAGAAATAGTAGCAAAATCAACTGATAGTACAGTCAGCCAAATACAGCTTATAGAGGATAGAGGACAACAAACCGATTACGTAGTTGAACTTGAATCCTATATCAAAGAAAAGCTAGAACAGGCAATAGTGAAAACCCGAGAAAATATTGAGAAACTTGAAAACCTGTTAAAACTAAATCTAGACTGGCAAAAGATAACAAGTATAGAAGAAAAGGAAAATGAGTATGGATACTTAGTAGACATCAGAGTAGACCCACAACACAACTTCATAGCCAATGACCAAGTAGTACACAACTGTGGAATGATCCCTTATCTATACAAGATGGGTTACGATGGTCCGCTGTACTGTACAAAGCCGACAAGAGATATCATGATTATGATGACTTTGGACTACATAGGTCTTGCACACAGTGAGAATAACAAGGCGCCATATGACTCTTCTGCTATCAAGAAAGCAGTGAAAAGAACTATTACGCCTGACTACGGCGAAGTAACGGATATTACTCCCGATATGCGCTTAACTCTGAAAAATTCAGGACACATAATCGGTAGCGCATTAACACACTTACACATAGGAGAAGGCCTCCACAATATTCTCTATACAGGGGACTATAATTATGACTCAACGGAGATGTTGAGACCTGCAGACACAAATTTCCAGCGTGTCGAGACGATGATTACTGAGGCAACTTATGGAGGACGGGATGATAAGCAGAGTCCGCGCGAGGAATCTGATAAGAAGTTCCTGTCTAAAATGAAGCAGACTTTAAACAAAGGAGGGAAAGTGATCGTCCCTGTTTTCGCAGTAGGACGTTCACAGGAAGTTTTAGGTCTTTTATCGGACGAAATGGATAGAAAATACTTTGACTATCCTGTGTATATTGATGGAATGATTAACGACGTCAATGCTCTTCACACAGCTTATCCTGAGTTCTTATCTGAAAAAGTTCAGGATAAAGTCCATAAAGAAAATTCCCCCTTCCTCAAAGAAAACATTAAGGCAATCGGAAGCCACAAAGAGAGACAAGAAGTATATGATTCAGGTCCATGTATCATCTTGACAACTTCTGGAATGATTACTGGAGGACCAATTATGTCTTACCTCAAGGAAGAGGCCTCTAATCCCGATAATTCATTGATTTTTGTTGGTTATCAGGCTGAAGGAACTCTAGGTAGAAAAATACAGAGCGGTAAAAGTCCTGTTAAGGTTAACGGAGAAAAAATAGATATCAATATGGATGTTTCCACAGTTTCAGGTTTTTCTGCTCACAGTGATAGGCAACAAATTATAAACTACTGTAAAAATCTAAGATCCACGCCTAATAGAGTATTGACAAATCACGGTGAGAAAAAGAAATGTTTCTCTCTAGCATCAACCTTGCACAAAATCTTGAGGATCGACACTTCCGCTCCTCAAAATCTTGAAGCCAACAGGCTTAACTAAACTCTAAAAACTTTCCCGATACAGATAGAGAACATGACAGACATAAAAATAGGTCTTGAAACACACGTACAACTCAATACAAACTCAAAACTGTTCTGCAGCTGTAGGAATGAGCAAAATGTAGAACCTAATACAAATGTCTGTCCAATATGTCTAGGCCATCCTGGCTCAAAACCAAGAGCAAACAAAGAAGTAATAAATCAGGCTTTCAAAGTCTGTAAAGCTCTGGAGCTAGACTTTAATGAAGAGTCTGTATTTGCACGTAAAACTTACTTTTATCCTGACATGTCGAAAAATTATCAGGTAACTCAGTATGATAGACCCGTCGCACAGAATGGACGGTTTGAAGTTAAAATTAAAGACAAGAAAAAAGAGATAGGTATAAAGAGACTTCATATTGAGGAAGATCCTGCACGACTTGTTCATGAAGAAAACTACTCAAAGGTAGATTACAACAGAGCCGGTACACCCTTACTTGAAATAGTCACCGACCCCGACTTAAAGTCATCTGAGGAGGCCCGGACATATCTACAGCAGCTTGCTCACGTACTTGAATACTTGAAGGTCTACAGCCCTGTATCTGACTATTCAATTAAGAGTGATGCCAACATTTCAATTAACGGCGGAGAAAGAGTAGAAATTAAAAACATTACAGGAACATCCGCAATAGAAAAAGCATTGAACTATGAACTCTCTCGACAAAAACAACTAACAAAAAGAAACAAAGAGGTAAAACAACACACTCGCAGATACAATCCAGATATGGGTTCTACTATAAAAATGAGAGAAAAAGAAACAGAAGAAGATTATGGATACATAGTTGACCCTGACCTTACAACCCAGAAAAGTAAAGATGTTTCTAACGTAGAAATACCTGAGCTGCCTCGAGAAAAGTATCGCAGATTCAAAAAAGACTATGAAATAAAAGATAAAATAGCCGAATCCCTTGTTTCTGACCCTGGACTAGCAAAAGCATACGAAAAACTAGCTCAAAAACATGATACACATATAGCCGCAACTTTACTAACCGGAGACCTAAAGAAAGTCTTGAACTATAATGATGTGGCATATAGTGAGGCCAAACTCGAGATAGACTGGCTATCGCATCTTCTAGAATTAATTGAAGAAAATCGTATTAGTGACAGAAACGCCGAAAAAGCACTACGCGAAATAGTAGAAAATCCAAGGCCTATCAAAGAGATTATAGAAGAACTAGGACTAGAGAAATCTAGCGATGACAAAGTAGCCCAAGCAGTAAACAAAGTGATTAAAAACGAGGAAGAGGCCGTGAAAGACTATACTTCAGGAGATGAAGGAGCAATCAATTATTTAGTAGGCCAAGTAATGCAAGTCACACAGGGAGGAGCAGATCCTAAAAAGACTCGAGAGCTTTTACTGGAAGAACTGGAATGAAGGCGCACAAATTTTTAACAGAGAACGATATAGAATTTGAACTAGTTGAACAAGAAAACCCTACAAAAGACTGTGATGCTGCTGCTAGAGAAAGAGGAGTTGAAACTCATCAAATTGTTAAAAGTCTTATTATAGAGCGGCATTGTGAAAAAGGCGACAAAAAAAATACAGAGCTCCTTCATGTGCTGTTACCAGGAGACAGAACAATTTCTGAGAAAAAATTTGGCGAACATCACTTGGTAAATCCTGAAAGATCAGAAAAACTAACAGGTTTCAAATCAGGCACAGTACACCCTTTTTCAACAGATATTAAACATGTACTAGACTTCAGAGTACTCAAAAATGATAAAGTATCATTTACAGTAGGAGAGCAGCTTAAGGGAGTAATAATAACTACTGCTAATTTTAGAAAAGCACTACAAAAATCAGATTTTGAGTACGAAGTCAAAGATGTAGCTCTTTCAGATAAAAGGGATATTGAATTACTAACAGCTAGAGATCTTCCTGAGGATAAAGCACAGTTTATCACTGAACATGGATTCACTCACCTATATCTCCAACTCAACTACAAAAATGATATGATAGTCAAAGCTTTAGAAGAAGCAAAGCGCTATCAATTAAGGCCTAGTAAGTCAATTTTAGAAAATATTTTAGAAATATCTAATACTCTAACTCAAGTGCAAAAAATCACAGCTTATTATGCTAAAAATGGAGAATTACCTCAGGAACAAGATGAGTTTGAAGTACATCAAGTTGTTGAGGATGTGTTCTCAGAATTTCCTAGTGCCAGAAAAGACCTTGAAAATGGTAAAGGCTCAGTTGAAAATTTTGTAATAGGCAAGGTTATGGAGAAAACTCGCGGAGAAGCTAAACCTGAAAAAGTTAGGGAGATTCTTCAATATGAGTATTAAGAAAAAAATAGACGAAAAAGTAGAATCTTTGAAAGGGCAGGAAGACGTGAGAGCTGTAGCTATAGTAGGGAGCTATGCTCGTGAGCCTAAGATGAATCATAATGATATTGACATATATGTTATCGTGAAGGGCGGATGGCGTAAAAGAGAGACGTTTCAGGAAAATGGAGTCGTATGGGAAGTTTTCTATAATTCTATTGATTGGATTAAGACCTATTTTGAAGAAGATCGTAATTGGTATACCTACCACTGGTTAAGTAACGCTGATGTGCGTCATGATCCGGAAAACCTTTTCGAAGAACTAGAGGATCTAGCTGAGGAATGGAAAGAAAATCAGTTTAAAGTAGATAAAGAGCGACTACTATACAGCATATGGGATATTCAACAAGACTTAGATTCCTCTGACGTGGGTCAAAAAAGATTTATGATGCATAAAGCCTTCAACAGACTACTAGATAAACACTATCTCCTGAAAGAAGAACCATTAGTTAAAGATAATTACAAGCTGAAACGAATGAAAGATTTTGATGGCTATATGTATAAACTATCTCAGGAATTCCTGATGGAGAGTTCAACAATGAAAAAAGAACAAAAACTCAATAAAATCATAGAACACGTCACAAAAAATATTGGTGTTCCTAAACCTGAGTGGAAAACTAAGAAAGAATTTCTAAACTAGCTTAAGTTTGGTTTCTATCTTTTCTAAGCATCTTAAAGCCTATTTCAGTTCCTTGGTTATCGCTGTATATTCTTAGCGGCACATTTTCACTGATTTCATGGTAAAGCTTCCAGTCTGATCCGTCCAGCGCAACTTTTCCCTTCTCAATTGAATCAGCTAAATCTCGTAAGAATTCTGCTGCATCACTATTAGACAGATTAAATTCTTTATTCATTTTCCTATAACTCACAGCTAGAAAACTGAGCCTTAGCTTCCATATTTCTAAAGCTTTTTGACTTCATCACGCAAACATCTCGTCCGGATGCCTGTTTTCGTTTCCAAGGAAGTCTTTCTCTACTCCAAGGTTTCCTTCTTTCAAGTCCTTGATTGCTTCATTGAAGTCTGCCATTGAGACTTTTGCATTTTTAACATCTTCAAATCTTTCCAAGGCATTTACTGCAGCCTGTCTAGCTATCTGCTTGATGTCACGACCGGTAAAGTCATCATCAAGCTCTGAAGCAACTAACTCGATGTCAATATCGTCTTCTAACTCTAGTTTACGAGTATGTACTTGTAAAATCTCTTTTTTAGCTTCCATATCAGGAACCGGTACCTCAATCGCAGAAGTCCTATTCAATAATGCAGGATCCATTATATCCGGAGTATTTGTTGCAAAAATAGATATAACGTTGTCATCGCCTTCAGAGTCAAGACCATCAAGTTCGCTCAATAACTGAGACATAGTTCTCTCTACTTCTTCTCCACCATGTCTCCTGTCATCAAGCCGCTTCTTTGCTATAGCATCAACCTCATCAATAAACACAATTGCAGGCCTATCGCTAGCTCTTGCTTGTTCATAAAGTCTTTTCACCTTCTTTGCACCTTCCCCAATAAATTTCTCTACAAGTTGTGGGCCGTTAATCATAAACATGTCGGCATCATACTCATTGCTTAAGGCCTTTACTAGGTGTGTTTTGCCTGTTCCAGGCCGTCCAATTAATAGTATAGATTTATCCATGTCAAGCCCCCAGCTCTGAATTTTGTCTAATTTATCTGAGTCTAGTTGGGCTCCAACATTGGAGTTTAAAGATTTTATTACGTGATCTAATCCTCCTATATCTTGAAATGTGGTCTTAGTTTGTACAGGGACAAATTCGCTGTCTCTGACTTTTTCAACTACGTCAGTTATTTTGAATGTGTTAGGATCTAGGGCTACTTCAGTTCCAGGCTGGAGATCTTCAGGATTATAACCTTGAGGTACTTCAACTCCGTATCGGCCTTTCATATTGCCTGAGGCTTCTACCCATATTCTGCTGCCATCAAATTCAGATACAATAACTCCTCTGAGTACCGGCGTTTTCAAAGTGGTGCCGTTAGGATTCTTGTCCTTTGTCTGTTGTTGAAAGTACTGTGGAAACTGTACTCTTTGCTTTTTACCGTCTTCCTTATCTTTCTCCAAGTCTTTATTGTTCTGTTCAGACATTTGAAGCACCTCGATTAAAAACTTCCTGAGTTTCTTGTACCATTTAACCCAGATCACTGTGTAACAAAAGGCCTTCTTATCTTTATAAATCAACTTGAAACAAGGGATTCAGGGCTTATAAGAGCTTATGGCTAATTAACCCGATATGGTTAATACTAAAATTGTGGCGACTCTAGGACCGGCTACATCTTCAAAACAAAAACTTGCCGAATTAGTAGATGCTGGTATGGACGTAGCTAGATTAAACTTTTCGCATGTAGATAGAGATGCTCATCTAGAAACCTTTGAAACTATAAGGCAAGTTTCAGAGAAAACTGCAGTAATGGCTGATACTAAAGGTCCAGAAATTAGACTGGGTGAGGTCGAAGAAGGAACAGTATTGGAGAACGGGCATGTTATCGAGATACATAATGGAGAAGATAAATCTAATGCTGAAACACTCTACATTAATCACGATGGGCTTTTTGAAAATATTGAGCCAGGTGATGAGATAAGAATTGATGATGGCATTATAACACTTGAAGTAGAAAGAGCCGATAAAATTGTAGAAGCTACAGTGATTTATGGCGGAAAAGTTTCTGACAGAAAGGCTGTAAATGTTCCCAGTAGAGATATAGGCCTACAGGCTCCTACCAAAAAAGATAGAGAAGATATAGAGTTCGCTGCTAAGCATGGTTTTGACTTTATCTCATTATCATTTGTTAAAAAAGCGGAAGATGTCAAAAAAACAAGGCAGATACTTGAAAGATCTGGTTCTGAAGCGCAGATTATTTCAAAGATTGAGCATGAAAAAGCAGTAGAAAATTTTGATGAAATATTGGAGGCTTCTGATGCTATAATGGTGGCTCGAGGAGATTTAGGAGTTGAGCTTCCTGCAGCAGAAGTACCTCGGTTACAAAAAGAAATAATTGAAAAATGTAACAAGGCTGGTAAGCCAGTTATTACAGCTACTCAAATGCTCGAATCTATGACAGAAAGCCCTACGGCTACAAGGGCAGAAATATCTGACGTAGCAAATGCTATAATGGATGGTACAGATGCAGTAATGCTTTCTGGAGAAACAGCTATAGGAAGCTATCCGATAAAAGCTGTTGAAACAATGAAGGAAATTTCTGAAGCTGTAGAAGATTCTATCAGGGATAAAGTGCATCATACTGTTAAAGAAAAATCTGTAAACAGAAGCGAAGTAATCTGTAAGAACGTTTGGCAAGCTTCAAGAGATATTGAGGCTTTATGCATTGTCATACACACTACTTCTGGCTCTACTGCAAGAAATATTTCAAAGTATCGGCCTGCAATATCTATAGTAGCTTTTACAGATACTGAGGTTGTTGAAAGACAGTTAAATCTTGTTTGGGGTGTAAAACCATTTTACCAAGAGTTTCCAGAAAATGTGGAAGATATGATTGTTGATTCTGCTGAGAGACTTAAAAATTTAGGAATTTCTGAAGGAGAGGATAAGATAATCTTGAGTGCAGGGGTACCGACATCCATAACAGGAACTACTAATATGATGCAGATACGAACAATGAGAGAGCTATTATAGCTCTCTTATTCAGCTGAAAGAAATACAAAGTCATTTGTCTATAAGAGCTCATAATAGGGAAAAATAAGCGACGAGCCCGTAGGGATTTGAACCCTAGACCTTTCGGTCCGAAGCCGAATGCTCTGTCCAGACTGAGCTACGGGCCCTCTTATCATGAGGAATAATGAAGCTTTCGACTTGGAATGCTTAAATAACGATGGATTAGACTGCCTAAAACGTATCTTTGAAACTCATTTTTTGTGATTGTTGAGTTTTTAATAAGGGAAAAAAGAATTATACGGATTTATAGATAGTTCATTAAAGTTCTTGAGGATTCAATTCTTGAACTGCAATTGCTGCTAACTTTGCATCTTCATCTTCGTTTCTTAGGTTAGAGAGGTGTTGTCTTTCAAGAGCTTCGTTTTCATTAACTAAGACTCCCAATGAAGCTCCATATGCTGTCGCTGCCTCTTCTGCAATTTGATTTCCTCTAACTGCATCTCTTTGAGCTTGTTCTCCATATTCTAAGTGTTTCTGAAGTTCTTCTAGTTGATTTATGTTTTTATTGAGTTGTTCAGAGTCTTGATATGGTTTAACTCCTTTTTGAGCCATTTGAAGAGCTTGTTCGGCTTGTTTCTCTACTGTGGTTGCGGATTGTATAGGATTTCCTTGACCTGAAATTATGTCTGCGAATATTTCTCTGTATTCTTCAGCTTGCTTATTTGCGGCGCCTCTAGTAACATAGATATCCCCCATTCCTTCTGAACCATATTCTATTGCTTCTGCAAGCTCAGAAAGGTCTGTAGTCTGTAGCTCTTCAGCTGCTCTTGCTTGATGCGCGAGCCTGACAAGGCCTGTTTTCATACTTTCTTGCATGTCAGGGTTTTTGATGTCTTTTGTCATAGTGTATGCTTCACCTATAGCTCTATGAACGAGATCAAAATTATATTCCGTCATATATGTCACTTTCCAGTAGTAATATTAAATAAGTTTTCTATAAGATATCGGTTCACAATTTAAAACAGAACGCTTCTGCCTTCAGAGTATTTATTACTTTAATATAGCAGTAGTTAGCTATAATTTAAGGTCGCCAGAATGTCGCATCAAATCAAACCATCAACAAGGGAACTGGAAGAAGCAAAGGAAATAATAGATGTAGCTCTATTGAAAGCAGAAGAAAACCTGCCGATTGAACAAGAAGTAGTTATAGAATTGGGCTGGACAGAAAATGAATTCACAATCGAGGAGATGGGAGGCTCAAATGGTTTTGCCAAGTATCCCAATATTATTACTCTGAATTTCAATACTTCAGCAGGCGAATGGCGTAAGTCTTTGAGAGCTTCTGCATTCCACGAGTACGCCCATATCTGGGATTATGAGCAGAGAGGCCAGCAGTGGGAGAAACGCTGGGAATACATTCTCGGTGAGGCATTAACACAGCATTTTGCTGAACAGAACGCAGAATACGAATCGCCTTGGCGAACCAAACATAGTAAAGAAGAGATAGCTCAATATTGGTCAAAAATCAGAGACAAAGAACTTGACCATGTATATCATAATGACGGCGGAAACGATTCGTTATTTATCAATAAAGGAGAAGGCGAATATCCTAACTGGCTCGGCTATACACTATCATATCAGATAGGAGAACAACTACTTCAACACCACGATCTTGAAGACTTCCCAGAACTCGACAAAAAAGATGTAGTAGAAGCTGGGAACAAGATTTACACTAAAGCTTGAGTTTAAGCTATTTAGTGATTCTGAGGCACATTATTTTTGTAAGAAAGATTATTGCATCAATCTTGTATCTAGGAGTTAACAACCTTTATCTTATAACCATCTGAAACTCTCTTCTGATGTTCATTAATGTCTTTCCCTACTTCGGGAAATACTTCCGAAACTCTTACAGATTCACCCTTAATCTCTGGGTCCACTGCACGAGCCTTAGTAGTCTCAATAAAATCATAATCCTCACTTTCAATTTCTATCTTTAACCCTCTCTGAAGAAGATTTAATATAGCCATAATCTCATCATTATTTGAGTTCCTCAATTTTTCAAGAAGCACTCTATCAGTATTGAACAAATCCTCTTCCTCAATTATGCTCACTTCCAGGGCCTCTCTCAATGCCTCTGCAAACAAATGATATATAGCAACTTCTCTAGGATTAGCCCACCACTGCCGGTCAGCATACATAAACTTTTCAGCGAATTCTTTCCCTATATTAGCATCCTTAAACACAAATTTCCCGTCTTCTACTGCGAGACTTTCTAAAAATCGCTCTACCTCTATATCTTCATGTCTCTTTAAATCCCTCATTGAGTAATCTAACCGATCAGCACATAAGTCAGGAAGATCTCTTTCAAGAAGGCCGAAATTTGATTCATCAAGTATATAATCCACCTCTAAATCATAGTTCTCAAGTATCTCAGGTATTTCTGAACTATAGACAATATCTTCCATAAAGTCTTCATGGTATTCGTGCTCTTCATTCTCAAATACAAAATCTGCTACGTGAGAGAACGCTGTATGCGGCACATCATGCAATAGCCCTGCTATTTGCTCTTCTATAGATGCATGAAACTCTCTAAGTAAAAGCATAACGCCTATAGAGTGTTCAAACCGAGTTACATAAGGTTTATCATCAATGAAGAATGGTGAAGGGCCTCCTTGATGCACTTCTTTTAAACGCTGAACAGGCTTTGATTTAATTAAATCTTTGAGAACAGGTTCATCTATAGTTACAGTGCCATATACAGGATCTGTAATCTCCATAATGAAACTAGCGGCAGAAAATTATTTCTACCTATTGATTTTTCAGCCAAGTTCCATGTCCGAAAGTTTGTCTCGCCTGAACAAGTCTATTTCTTCCAAAGTATTAGTCTTATTCTGTTTTGCAGCAAATACAATACTTTCAGCTACATCTTCAGGTTCAGACACTTGTCCAGGTTCAAAAGCATCTTGAAATGCTGTACCCGCCTCTGAGTTGAAATCTGTTCTAACTTCTGAAGGATTAACAACAGTTACTGCTACTCCTTGATTTCCAACCTGTGCCGATAGACTCAATCCAAATCCTCGAACCCACCACTTACTGGCTGCATAAACAGGATTAGTGCCTCGTGGATACTGGCCTGCAATACTACCAAGTAATACTAGGTTGCCTTCAGTTTCTTTCAGATATGGAATACTTTCTCGAGCAGTGTAGAATACTCCATCAATATTCACTTCGTTATTTTTTTCGTAATGTTCATCAGGCATTGTTTCTACCTCACCACTGTAAGCCAGGCCTGCATTAGCCACCACTATATGAATTTCGTCAAATACTTCAACGGCTTTATCTAAGAGTTGTTCTAATTGTTCTTTCTCAGTTACGTCAGTAGGTATTACGGCAGTTTCAATACAGTGTTTTTCCCGTAAATCTTCCGCTAACTCTTTGAGTTTATCCTTACTTCGAGATGCTAGCGCAATAGATACTCCTTCTTCGGCAAGTCTATGAGCTGTAGCTTTTCCTATCCCTGATGAAGCACCAGTTATAATTGCATTCTTTCCTTTGAGTTCCTCCATTTTTATCGGCCTCTTAAGATATTTTACATGTCAAGATTCAAAACAACTCTGATTTTGTAACTCAAGTAATATTTTTTATTCTACTTCGCATAAACTCATTATATGAGCAGATCAGTGGCTTATTTCTCCATGGAGATTGGACTAAACCCTGAAGTAAAAACTTATAGTGGCGGTCTAGGCGTTCTTGCAGGTGATACTCTGAAAGCTGCCGCAGATCAAGGCCTAAATTTTACAGCAGTAACACTAATGTACCGTGATGGATACTTCAGACAGGTGCTTGAAGGACAGATGCAAAATGAAGAAGGACAGGAATGGAATTACTTTGAGTTGCTTGAGGATACCGGAGTGACCACACATGTAGAGATTAAAGGCGAAGAAGTCGAGATCAAGGCCTGGAAATACGTGATTGAAGGTGAAAGAAGAAATGTGGAGGTTTATTTCCTTGACACTGGTCTCGATTCTAATTCTGACTATGCTAAATCTCTGACTTCCAGTCTTTACGCAGGCGATAATGAGTTCCGGTTAAGCCAGGAGGCTTTACTAGGTATAGGGGGCGCAAGAATAATTGATGAGCTAGGGTTAAATCCAGATTACTTTCACATGAACGAAGGACATTCAGCACTTTTGACTTTAGAGGCTGTAGGTGAAAAAATATTTACGACTCATACACCAGTAGCTGCAGGGCATGATAGCTTTCATAAATCAACTGTAGAACATGTTTTAGGTAGTAGAGCTGAAGAGCTTGATTTAGAAGAGGGATTAAATATGACTGAGCTCGCATTAAAACATGCTAGCTATAAGAATGCTGTGTCAGATAAGCACGGTGAAGTATCAAAAACAATGTTTCCTGAACACGTATTTGAAGAAGTAACTAACGGAGTTCACTCAAATACATGGACTATAGAGTCTTTCCAAGAACTCTATGATGATCACATTCCAGGATGGAGAAAGGACTCGCACAGACTTTCTAAAGCTTTAAGAATACCTGATAAGGCGATTTGGAGTGCAAGTAGGGACGCGAAGATATCGCTAAATGAAATAGTTCAAGGAGAATTAGATACAGGAACATTTACAGTAGGTTTCGCTAGAAGAAGTACAGCTTATAAAAGACCTACGCTGATTTTCAAGGATTTAGAAGAGCTTGAACGACTTGCAGAAAAATATGGAGGATTGCAACTAGTTTTTGGTGGAAAAGCCCATCCAAATGATACTAATGGGAAAGAGCTAATCCAACAAATTCTGAAATACGGAGAACTCTTAGAAAAAGTGGATGTCTACTTTATAGAGGACTATGGAATGGAGGATGCATTAAAAATGGTTTCTGGCTGCGATATCTGGCTGAATAATCCTGTTCGAGGTAAAGAAGCCTCAGGAACTTCAGGTATGAAAGCAGCACACAATGGCACACCTCAACTTTCAACTCTTGATGGGTGGTGGATTGAAGGCCACATTGAAGACGTTACAGGATGGAGTATTGGCGAGGATTATGTAGAAGGCGAAGATCAAGATAAAGTTGACTCAAAATCAATATACCAAAAGCTTGATCACATACTTTCAATCTATCATAACGACAGAGAGAAATGGCTAAGTGTTATGAAGCATAGTATCGCGCTAAACGCCTCTTATTTCAACACTGACAGAATGGTAAAAGAGTACGTAGCTGAAGCCTACCGCTAAACAGATACAGACTTAGTCTTTCAGTGTTGTAGAATATGCCGATAGAGATCTAAATTAGACGTCAAGACTATTATTCATCGTCGATTAAAGATTCAATTTGGTAAGTCTTTTGGCACTGAGGATATCCTTCACAACCCCAAAAATAACCATAACGACCTTCGCGTATTTTCATAGGCATACCACACTCCGGGCATGCAACGTCTCGTGGCTTATTCTCTCTATGTTCTTTGCAGACAGGCTGTCTCTTTTTGTTCTTTGTAGTAGCGTTCTTACCACAGAACACGCACTTGGTCATTTTTGTCTCTGCCATAAACTACACCTTAATCTGAAAAAGTTTTAACGTAGCTCTTGAGTTATTGACGGTGTTCCTTGATATATTCTGCAGCATTTAACCCCGCTATACATCCTTGGCCTACCGATACAGCCAATTGTTGAACTCCTTTATTATTGACATCTCCTGCCGCATAAAGACCCTTGACGCCAGTACTCATTTGACTATCTACCTTTATTCTGCTGCCATCAGTCTTTTCAATAAGTTCTGTTAAGTCAGAATTAGGCTTAGTGCCTATCTCAATGAATATGCCGGGTACTTCAAGTTCAACTTCTTCACCATCTTTATTGATTACTGCACCTTCAAGCAGTTGGTCACCGCTATAGAACTCCACTATTTCTGAATTCTCCCAGTGCTCTACTTTTTCATGATCTTCAATTCTTTCGATTGTTATTTCTTCCCCTGAGTATCCTTTGCTTCTGTTGATAACATATATTTTCTCAGCGATGTCTGTCATGTAGTCAATAGCCTCTGTAGCCGCGTAACCTGCGCCGACTATGGCGACTTCTTCTCCTTGATATAAAGGACCATCACATACAGCACAGTAGCCTACCCCTCGTCCTGAAAGTTCTTTCTCTCCTTTTACTCCTAGTTTTCTTCTACTACCGCCTGTAGCAATAATAACCGATAATGCTTCAAGTACTGTTCCATCTTCAAGCTCTACTTCAAAGTGATCAGGCCTCCTAATGTCAACGGCTTTTTGACCAAGCATTTCATCAACATCGTAGTCTCTCATATGTTCAACATATCGTTTAGCGAGTTCAGGTCCTTCAATCGATTTGAATCCTAGATAGTTTTCGACTACGTCAGTATTGTTTATCTGGCCGCCGTATTCGTCTGCCACAATTGTAACTTCGACACCGGCTCTTGCTGCATATACAGCAGCACTTTGTGCTGCAGAAGCGCCTCCAATAACTACAAGTTCCTTCATATAGTATAGCCCTAGAAGCAGAGATTTATTATATTATTCAGTATATATGAGTGAAGCAATCCAAGTTATTCTCTACTTATTTAACTATAATCGCAGTTAATCATTTCTACAGCGCGGCGTTGGTCCAGTGGCCTACGACCCCACCTTGCCATGGTGGAGACCTGGGTTCAAATCCCAGACGCCGCATCCAGATAATATCCATATTCTGAGTGTTTTAGCGAGTCTTCATCTACATTTTAGTTCGTATTAGAGCTAGTCTAAGATATACAAAAACTTATAACAATTCATGAGTTAAAAGTAACTACATGGATTCTAACGAATTTGTTAGGCTTGATGAAGGCTTAAATCAAGAACAGGTTATTTCATACCTAGAAGATCCTCATAATGACCCATTTGTACTGCGAGACTTACTTTACAGCCAGGAAAACTCTAAATCTATTGGCGAAACTCGCTTACAAAATGACAAAACTTTCAGAGAAATAAAGTCTCAATTATATGACCTACAGGATTTAGGAGTTGTAGAAATAAGAAATCATGATCTTGATAGAATTGAAAAATCACTAGGTAGACCTAAAATGACAGTAGACTCCACTTATGAGCTGACTGACGAAGCGCACCGATTTTTCTATGGTAAACCTTATACGCTGAGCTGGGCCTACAATCTAGCTCAAGAAATTAAGTCCAACGAGACTCTACAAGAGGAGTTAATATGAGTAAACTAACTCTGTATTTTCCAGAAACAACAGGTTTTGAGAAAGCAAAATCCATTCTAGATGAGTCCGAATTTGAATACGAAATTGGAGATGAGCAGGATTTAGAGGACGCAGGTAAAAAAATTCTTGGAGAGAAAAAGCCCACATTGGTAGTAGAGGCTTTTGGAGGCATTTTAGTAGATCACAAAGGCTGCCATTCTATTGAAATAGCCTTAGAGTACTTAGGCTCAAGCAGCGAATATTCTGAAGAAGAATACTCTAGTAAAGAATTGATATAAAAAATAGAAGAAAGGAGAGTTGGAGAAGCTCAGTTTATTGGCTGCGATGTTTCGACATCAATACCCTTTTGCTCTAAAACTTCTCTGATTTCCTGTATTTTGCGTTCGGCAGCATCGGAATCGCTGACTTCAGAAGCTGTAGATCTAATAGCCCATCGGCCTTCAGGATAAGAAGGCATGTAGTTAATCACTATTCCAAACTCTGGGAAAATAGCTTCTTCAGACTCTTCTTCATCGTCCTCTGAGAGATTTACGAACGATTCCTCGATCTCTATACCACCATGCACCAGTCTATAGACAAGCGTTTCCGCACCCATTTCTCCATTATAGGCTTTTTCTAACTCTTTTCCGTATACTCTTGCAAAGAATACGTCTCTGTCTTCTAACCTTTCAAACGCTTCTTCCAGAGCTTCATCTATGTTTGGCGCATGTGATGAGGCCTTATATCCATATGCGTCTGCAAAGGCTGCGTTGTAAAAAGCCACGCGATAGCCGTTGCTCTCTAGTAGCTCTCCCACTTTTTGAATATTTTCTGCAAACCTCGTCTTGAAATCTCCAACCATGATTGTGTTACCTATGAATAACAAGTTTTTATATAAGTTCTGGAGGCTGTAAAAAACAGCGTTACAGAGCTTAACAGATTTGAGGCGTACGGAAAATCTGTGTCTGCACAGCCAGTAATTTAAAACTCGTTCGTTGTAACAAATATAGATATGAATCCTGAAGAATCAACCGAACTAGTCTCTCGTAACATGGCCGAAGTAATAACCGAAGAAGAACTCTCAGAAATATGCGAACTTGAAGACCCAACAGCATACATCGGTTACGCCCCTACAGGTACTATGCACATTGGACATTTCACCACAATCAGGAAAATAGCTGATTTCGTAGACGCAGGATTCACCTTCAAAATTTTAATAGCAGATGTACACGCCGAACTTGACATAGAAAAATCTCCGCGTGAACTAATTGATGCAAGGACCGAATACTACCAAGAAGCAATTAAAGGGATGCTAGAGGCTTGTTATATTGATTCTGAAGCAGTAGAATTCGTTAAAGGAAGCAGTTTTCAACACAGTCCAGACTACCAGAAAGGCTACATGAAGCTGATGGAAAACATGACAGTCAACCGAGCTGAAAGAAGCGTTAATGAAGTAGTAAGACACAGCGAAGGTATGAAAGCTTCAGCACTACTCTATTCAGCCATGCAAATTATGGATTGTGCCAAGCAAGGTCTAGACGTAGACGTAGCCTATGCAGGTCTCGATCAAAGAAGGATATACATGCTTGGTCGTGAAACATTACCAAAAATCGGTGGAGAAGCACCTTCATGTGTCTTCGCACCTCTTCTTTCAGGCCTCACAGGCGGAAAAATGAGTGCATCTGATGAAAGCTCTAAGATCAGTATCCATGATGAACCCGAAATAGTGGTTGAAAAAGTAGAGAGTGCCTACTGCCCACAGGGGGAACTAGAGGACAATGGAGTGCTAGAATACGCACAGCATTTAGTCTTCCCAATCCTTGAGAAAAACGGAGACAGCCTAATAATTGAAAGACCTGAAAAATATGGAGGCAACATCAAATACACTAGCTATGAAGAACTTGAAGAAGACTTCTTAGAAAAAGAACTCCACCCACAAGATTTGAAAAAAGCAGTTGGAAAAGCAATCTCGAAAGTCCTAGAACCTGTGAAAGCAAGACTAGAAGATAGAGAGAAACTGATGAAAAAGGCCTATCCTGAAGAATTCTAACTAGTTATACTCATTTAATTCATTCATTTTTATCCACATCTTTATTCATTCTGTAAGTCTAAAAACTAGGTTCTCCTCACGCATCCAAAGTAGTGCTTAATACAATATCGAATTATCAGCCTATGAAATAGAGAAAAGAAATATGTAGAATCTAGTGTCGTTTGATATGTGTCGAAGCTTTAGAGCCTTACGGCTTTATGCTTCTGTTACGTTGGTTGCTTTTGGGCCTCTGTCGCCTTCTTCTTGATCGAATTCGACTTCTGTTCCTTCATCAATTGAATCGCCTTCAAGCTCACTTACGTGGAAGAATATATCGTCTTCCATTTCATCTGTCTCAATGAAACCGAAGTTCTTCCGTTGTTTCCATAGCTTAACTGTTCCTTTCAAAACTAAAAACACCTCCTTTGTATAATCTAATTACACGGGTAGCTTTATTAGGGGTGAGGCCTCTTTCAAAAAGTTACTGTGTGTAAGTATTGTTGTAACGGAGTAAAAAAATTATGAAGTTCGGCGACTTTGATATTTCAGATAATATAGTAGAAAACCTTGCGGAGCAAGGTATAACAGAACCTACAGAGGTTCAACAGAAATCAATTCCAATAATCTTTGAAGGCAAAGACCTGCTGGTTGAGTCAGAAACTGGTTCAGGTAAGACTCTAGCATTTTCACTACCAGTAATGGAAAATCTTACAGGTAATAATGTCCAAGCTTTAGTACTTTCTCCTACAAGAGAACTAGCTAAACAAATCGCAAAAGAAGTCGAAAAAGCTTCAGATGGTTCAGTTGAAAGCGTTACAATTTATGGTGGTGTGTCTTACGGACCTCAAATTGAGGGTGCAAAGAAAGCAAATATCGTGATTGGTACACCTGGACGTGTACTAGATTTATTGAAGAAAGGCCAGTTAGATGTATCCGGCCTTGACTATTTCGTTTTGGATGAAGCTGATAGAATGCTTGACATGGGTTTCCAAGATGAGTTAGAGCAGATCATTGATTTCTGTCCTCAGAAAAGGCAAAATTTGTTGTTTGGAGCGACAATACCTCACGGCTTAAAGAAGTTGTGTGATAAGTACCGTATTGATCCTGAGATTATCAGAATCGAGCGAAAGAAGCATACTCGTAACTTGAAAGAAGGATACATTAACTGTAAAAAGGATAATAAGTTGTCAACTCTCTATACTTTCTTGAAGCAACGTGACCGAGATCTTTCCATCATTTTTTGTCAGACAAAGAACACTACGCGTTGGTTAGCTGACAAACTGCGTAAAAATGGATTCAAAGCTCAAGAACTGAACGGGGATATGTCTCAGCATCAGAGAGAAGAAGTAGTCGACAAGCTGAAGCGAAAAGATATTCGTGTCATTGTGGCTACTGATGTGGCGGCTAGAGGACTTCACATTGATGATATAAGCCACGTGTTTAACTATGATGTGCCAAACAAGGCGGATACCTACACACATAGAATTGGGCGTGCTGGAAGGCAAGGCGAAGAAGGAGAAGCTATAACGCTTCTTGAGCCAAATGATCATCAAAAATTCCGGCGGTTAAAGAAGCAAAAAGATATTCCTAGAATCAATAGGGATGAAATTGACTTTGAAGAAGCTGACATATAGGGCACTATCAGGAGACCCTCTTGTTTTAAACTAGGCTGAGAAATTAGTGTTATGGTTTCTGAAGTTTCTGTAGGCCTTGTAGTCAAAGATAGAAAACTCTTAATGTTTTTTGACGACGTCTCTGAGACGTGGTCTGTTCCACAGAGGGACGGTACAAACGGAGAATTGACATCAGTTACAGCTGAAAAAGCTGTAAACCAGTTAACAGGCTGCAAGAGTAGTGTTTCAAAGTATAGAGGTAAATTCAAGACGACAATGGTGTGTGAGGGTAAAGAAGTAAACTGGCAGCCTTACTCAATAGAGATAGAAGGCGAACCTGAAAATGGCCAATGGATTCCTCTAAAGGAAATAAAAGAAAAAGAGCTTGCTGAGCCGCTTACAAAGGTATCAGAGAAAATAGCGTCTAGGCTATAAACACAAGTCTCTATCTTTTTTCTTTGATATAAACATATTCTATTTTTCATAAAATGATGCGTGTTTCTTAATAAAGTTTGTGATTTATTTAACCCCTATGACCGTTCAGAAGACTGAATCCAATAACTTAAGGCATATTTATAGAAAGATAAAAAATTTGGATGACTTCGAACCCTCTCCAAAAGTTAACGAAACTTTTTCCAACCTAGTAACAGGAATAGTTGATGAAAATCTTGAAGGAGATTTATCTAATCAGGAAATACAGGAACTCAGAACTTTGTGCGGTAAGTCAGAGTTTCAGCTTGAAAAGCATTGGAGTCAGAGAATAATTGAATCAGAAGACCCTAAAAAAGAGATGGAGAAGTTCCCATACTACACCAACTATGAAAAACTGGTTGCTTTCGAGTACGCAACAGTTGTAGGCTGCTGCAAAGACTTGGAAAAGAACGCAGTATTTGTAGGTGGAGGGCCTCTACCTTTCTCAGCACTTATACTTGCAAAAGACTATGATTTTGACATCACTATAATTGATAGAGATTCAGAAGCCGTAGAGAACGCACAGAAACTATGTGGAAGACTAGATCTCGAAATAGAAGTTATTCAATCAAATGCAGAAGAGTTCAAAGGTTACAATGACTATAGTCTTATCCACGTCGCAGCCATGGTAGGAGGAACTGAAGATGAAGAGATTGAAGTATTTCAGTCAATAAAAAGTCAGATAGACAAACACAGCCATATCGCAGCTAGAACAGTTCATGGGAGGAGAAAACTGCTTTACAGACCTGTCTCTAAAAGAGTGAAAAAAATGTTCAATGTTGAAGCTGAGAAAAGACCTTCAAGAGACGTAATTAATTCCACAGTTGTTATGACTGTACCAAAGAATTAAGCCTCAAAGTTAGCCCATTTTCCATCCATATCTTTCTCATTTCCAAGCCAGCTACCTCTTCCATCTTCTTTCAAACCAACATCGGCTGTGAGATCGTTTCCAAACACGTCAACGACATTGGCGCCATCCATTGCGTCACCCATGAACTCTTCGGTCACTAATAGGCCTAAAAGTCTTTCATCAGTATAAACATCTTCTAATGGCATTTCGCTAGGCAAATCAGTTTCGCTGTCGATGTGCCAGTCCTCATTGCGCGTAGTATATTGATTTAAGAACTCATATCGTTTCTGGCATAAATCTTGGCCGTTTGCATGTTTTCGAAGATCTCCCATTGTAGCTATTTCATTGTTGGAATCTCCTTGTTCTCTGCTCTGCCCATCATAGGCTTCTCTTTTGTACATCATCCATGATACTGGATTATTGTAGTCCATTGATTGACCTATACTATCTCTCTTTGAGGTTAGGCTTAGGACTGTGGCAGATAGCTGTGAAACGTTTTCTATACTTTCTGAACCTGCTAGAGTTACAAGCTCTTCGTAAAGCTCTTCTTCGTCCACAAGTTCTCCATATTCTAATTGGCTAACTAACTCATTTATACTCAGCTTATATTGATTATCTTCTCTAAAATTACCTTCTTCATCTTCTAAAGCTTTTTGTGCTTCATCAAACGCGAAGTAGTGGTCTGCATCGATTAAAAGCTCGTTTACTTCATGACAGGCTTCTACATACTCTTCTTGAAATTCTTCGGCAACATCTCTTGGGGATGGCCTATCTTCGTAACCTTTTTTGATCGAATGTGTAGTCTTAATGTTTGAATTGCCACTCATAAGTTATTAATAATAAATTAGTTTTTTAATAACTCTCAGTCAGTTGATCAACTCAGAATTAGAATCAAACTCCGCCCATTTAGCTGGTCTTCCGTTTTCCATATTGAACTCATGTCGTCGCCATTCCTCCATGAAGTCATCGTTCTGAACAAGAGAAACAATTCTATCATCCTCCCACAGCCCGCCTAAATCCATTCCCGACTCAAAGTCTTCATTTTTATCTATATTCCAGTCAAGGTTTGACTCACAATATTCTTTAATAAAAATATATCTTGCTGTACAAATACCGTCTGGAACCTCACAGTGTTCTCGGAAGTCTTTCATATCCCTCATCTCATCATTTGTGCCGATATAGGCCTTACGTTTGTACATAATCCAAACTACCGGGTTCTTGAACTTCATATTCCGGCCCACCGATTTTTTCTCTTCTTCTAATTCTTTCTTTTCCTTCTTCAGACCTCCTATTTTTTCGCTCTTTACTCCTCCTTCTGTAACCTGGCTGATATCAACCTTTTTTTCAGTCGCTATTTTTACGGCTTCTGAAAAGACCTCATCCTCAATCTCAGATGCTTTATCGTTCAGCTTAGACCATCGTTCAAACATCTCTAGAAGATCCTCTACTTCTTCCTTTGCATCTCGAAGGATAGTATCTTTGTCGAGTTTTTCAAGCCTTTTGTATTTCTTGGACTGCATCATAGACTCTATCATCCCCTATTACTACCATTTTATCGTTTACAGGTTTTTCGCCGTCAAAACTTAATTCGCCAGAAGAATATTCGACAAAACGTTTTTTCCCATTTATTTTGACTGTGCCTTTCATCCTTCCAATATTGAACTTGTCTGAAATCCGTTCAAAACTTTTCTTGAACTCTTTTTCAGAATCAAATTCTAGACTATCGACTACTTCATAGCGGTCAAAATCGTGGTCTTCTTCAATGTTTTCAGATACCGCTTCAGCCATATATGTGTCCAAAGAAGAGCTGGAGGAAATCTTATCGAGAGCTATTTCTGAATTCTGTGCAGGCACAACTTCTATTTCTTCTTTTATCTCTTTGACTTCATCTCTGTAGACCTTTACTGTTTGTTCTTCAACGAGGTCTGTTTTGTTGAGA
>LFCJ01000275.1_pt1 | contig 30679 bp, 38 predicted proteins | sample 643141 | NCBI WGS metagenome assembly LFCJ01 (sample SAMN03766243, study PRJNA286221) | soda lake metagenome | biome: soda lake; feature: Kulunda steppe; material: water; isolation source: sample B1-Br-g2 brine of Lake Bitter-1 | place: Russia: Kulunda steppe | collected 2010-07
AGACGGGTTTTGGGGGGTTTACATGGGTGCGTTAACCTGCCTCGCTTGGTGCGCGCCTCTGGTGTGTTGCGCAGCCGCAACGGCGCCCGTCAAGGAGCTGTCGCTGTCGGCGGAGGACTGGCGGTGCGTGCGGCAGGAGAGCTTCCCGGACAGCGGCATAAACGAATTCAAGCACTACCGCTTGCCTGACTTCTCAGACAACGTCAATGCGCTGCCCAGGTGAGAGCCATGCATGCAGGGGCGAGGCGCAGCAGCGCTGCCCTGGGGCAAAAGGCCCTGCCGGTTGGGAGGGGTCCCTGCGCGGCGGCGCTAGGCCATGGGCCATGGGCCTGCAGCCAAGAGGGGCACGTGCGGGGGATTGCACGCAGCGCAGGCGACCCACACTCTGGCGCAGCCCTCCAGGCCCTGCCGCACAGGCCTGCCTGCTCAAGTGCGTGCCACGGGCACACGCCTGCCAACGTGCGTGTGCTTTGCCGGCGTGCACGCAAAGCTGTGCACCGCAAGCACGCCAATGCCGCGCTGCTCCACAACGTGGCCACGCCGCTCAGCCGGTTGGTTTCCCGGCTGCTTGGCTTTTCAGCTGGTCGGCTCTCCGGCTGGTTGGCTTTGCTACTTGGCAGCCACGCTGTTGCAGCTGCTTGGCGGCCTCGATGGTGTGCCCTTAGTGTGCCACGCTGGTGCAGCCACGCTGGTGTGCCGTTAGTGTGCCACGCTGGTGTGCCATGCTTGGCAGGAACGCTGGTGCAGCCACGCTGTTGCAGCTGCTTGGCGGCCTTTGATGGTGTGCCCTTAGTGTGCCATGCTGGTGTGCCCTTAGTGTGCCACGCTGGTGTGCCCTTAGTGTGCCCTTAGTGTGCCATGCTGGTGTGCCCTTAGTGTGCCATGCTGGTGTGCCCTTAGTGTGCCATGCTGGTGTGCCCTTAGTGTGCCACGCTGGTGTGCCCTTAGTGTGCCCTTAGTGTGCCACGCTTGGCAGCCATGCTGGTGCAGCCACGCTGGTGCAGCTGCTGTGACCGCCCAGCTCTTTGACATGGTCCTTGGTTGCTGCTTGCTGCCTGTGCCTGCTGTGTGTGCATTGGGGCTTGCTTGGGGTTGGGTCTAGGCCGGGCCCTGACTGAAGGCGCTGGGGGCAGAGGCTCCTGGGGCCAGGCAGGGGCGGGGCATGGCAGCGCACGCATGCACGACACTGCAGCGCCACGTGAAGCTCTCCAGAGGCCATCGTGGTTCATGAGGGGCCTGCCTGCCTCCCTGCTCCTAAGGAATGGGCGCCCTGCCGAGCTGCAGCAGGACGCTGCAGGCACCAAGCCAGGGGCGCTTTGTTGGGCGCAAGGCCAGAGGTCAATCTATTTTTGCGCCACTGCTCCTGCATCAGCGTGCGCTTGCACGCAGCATACCAAACAGGGGGACAGGTGCACGCACTTGCTCTTGCCCAGCACACGGACCAGGGGGTGCCCGCAGCTCCCCAAGGGCTGCACGCACTTTCTCTTGCCTTGCACACAAATCAGGGGATGCCTCGCACAGGACCCTGGGGGTTGCTTAAGACGCCCCCGCATCTGCTTGCACTTGCAGGGAGGAGCTGCAAGCAGCCATCGGGGGGGATGACCCGGGCTTGGGCGGGGCCGGGGGCGGAGGTAACGCGCAGCAAGACCCTCAGAACCAGGAGCTGGAGCAGCGGGCGCTGGCAGAGCTGCAGGAGCACGTGCTTGCCGCACAGCAGCGTGAGTGCCATGGCGAGCAGCTAGGCCTGCCAACCTGCCAGGACTGCTTTGTGCCTTTGATGCATGCACATTGAGCTCCACCTGCGAGCCGCTGCCAGCTCTTTTGGTTTGAGCTCTGATCACGGAAGCTTGCTTGGGCTGCCAGCTCTCTTGGTTTGAGCTCTGATCACGGATGCTTGCTTGGGATGCCAGATGGCTTCTGAAGTAGTTTGAGAGTGTTGGCAGGACTCCAGTGTGCAACAAGCTGCAGGTTGCTGGCCCTTCCTTGGCAAGGGATACGTGTCTCTGTTCCCGCATCGAGTGCACAGGCATGGAGGGATATTTGCACCCATGGCAGTTTTTGGTAGTGCTCAGCACCTAGTCACAGCAGGAGGCAGGAGAGCAGGAGCTTGCAGTTGCATGACCCCCTGTCCAACGCAAGGATGCAAATTTTACGTCCTCGCAGTTCAGAAAGGGGATCACGACATGATGCGATCAATGTGCTAATTTTGCTCCCCTCCAGGATACAAGGCTGAACTCCCTAGGCTTGTCGCTCATACGAATGCGCACATACACGTGGGCACGCATGCACACGCAAATCGAGTCTTTCTTGCTTGCTCTTTCTACCTTGCGTTTACATGGCATCCGTTATGTTATCTTGTTCTGCAGAGTTACTTTTCACTGCAGCTCCTTTGCCAAGCATCGAGCCAATTCGCTGAAGGGGCTTATGCAGATGGGTGTTTGCTATTTGCTCTGCAGTCCAACAACAAGGCAACCATGCCATGACCGAAGAAGAGTTGCGCAACGCTAACCCTGTCATGATGCTACTGCGGTCACTGCTACCCTGGGTAAATGCCGGGCAGCAGCCTGAGTACGGAACGGATGACAGAAGGGAAGGGCGGCATCCAGAAGAGGGTGATGAACAGGGGGACAGATGATCGTTTGATAAACTAAATGTTTGAAAGGATCCATTACTACACGCAGTTCTTTCTTTTCTTCTACGAATTTGACCTTGAAGTTACTTTTATTGTAAACCTGTTACTTTGGCAGTTGATTACCTTCCTGTTGATGGGTACAAGTTCAACTTATACTATAGTAGCTTGAGTCGTAAGGTGTCAGTTGAGTCAACCGATAGCCTTTACGTTGGGCTGATTGGTTTGTGGCTGGACTTCGCTGGTCAAAAAGTTATCCATAAATAATGTCAGAGCCTCTGAGATGAAATGGCAAAATGGCAAAATTCGTTTTGCAATTGAGAGAGGAAATCATAGAGTCTGACTAGGCAGGCAAGGAGCGCAAACTGTAAGGGGCCTCCACAGTAAAAGACTAACAAAAAGTGAGAAAAAAGAAACAAACATTTTTTATGAGAGATCTCTCGAGCACACAAACAAGTCTTGGCAGTGAGAAAGAACATGCACCGTGGGTGACCTCATTTTGCACTAGTATAAGGAATAAAATAAAAGAAAAAATTACGCAGGTAACCACGGTGGTTGAACAGTCCCCGCATCAATTAAGGAAAGGAAGACAGGGAAAAAGGAAGTACAAGAGCACTAATGGGTAGAAAGAAAAGGAAAGAACAACTACGCAGGCGATAAAACATCCCCTGCATCAATTTACTAAATTCTAGTAGGAACTTCCTTAATTTGAAAGGGAATTTGATAGATAATTTGAAAGGGAGACACATTAGTTCGAAGTATGCCAAACCCCTACCAGAGACAGGGAAATAAGAACTTCTTATCTTGAAGTACACCTGGAAAAGCCCACCCAAACTTCCACACAGTGTTGCTGTGACAGCAAGAGCAGGGGCAAAATACCAGAGGGGGTTATTTGAGGTCCAACTTGGAAGGCCCAACTTTGAAAATGGGTATGGTTTTGGCATGCTCCCAGGGCATGCTCTCTGTGACGCACAGTTTTCAAGCTTAGTGTTAGATGGTAGCCCTGGTTGCAAGCTGTCCACAGCACCTGGGCTTGAAAACTGCGCGGCACGGAGACTGTGCCTGATGGGCTGCGGCGTGAACCCTACTTCTCAGAGGCAGATCATCTGACATGCCATGTCATCAGTGATGTCCACACCAGATCAGCCACAGCACCAAATTACATGATTTTTGTGTTTTGGTGCTCTTGTAATAAACAAACATCATTGCAAATGAATTGGAGCGAAAAGATCCAGTTGTTGGTGAGAAGTCGATTTTTGGTCATTTCCCTTAATAAAAATCAGCAAAAGGGGTCACCGGGGGCACCAGGGCACGGTGCCAAAATGGGTCAAAATCCGACCCCCTCCAAACCTCAGTTTCAACATCCAATATCAATTAGCAACCTATGAGAAGTATATTGATGGTGTTTTGGGGGTAAAAAGACGTGTGGTTGGGTTGTGTTGAGGCATACGTGGGCTGTTCCTGCCAAAATAGGCCAAAAACAGAGGCTGAGCACCCACCCAGGCCACCAGGGGCGTTCATTACACCCCAAATTCTGCCAGTAGCCTATTTATATGATAAAAAATACCATAATGTAAAAATACAATATACATCAAAAAAGGAGCATGCCCGGACTTTTGCTCAGAGAACCCCCTCAGGCAAAATACCAGACATACCCACCCACTAAAGCAGGCAGTTCCACTACACGCAGCCCAGGAAATATGCACATTGATTTCAAACAAAGGTGCAGCCTGTGCAGTCACCTTTGTTTTGTCATGCCAGATTAGTGTTATTGCCGAATCAGTGTCACTATCCATTTGCGATTAGTTGGTTGGTTGATATTTGTTGTTGTGACTGGATCATGCTCTTCGATTCATATTAACCTTCCTCCCTGGAGCCTGGAGCACTCCTCAAAGGCGCTTGCCGCCCGGCCAGGGGCCTGGTTTCCCCACGCAACACGAGCCTGGTTGGGTCTGAGTAAGGATGAGAGCAGAGAGGCAGAGGCGCCTGTGGGATATGGATGGGTGGCAGCAGTATCATATGCCCCGGCGTAGATCCAGATAGTGCGTACATAGTTGAGTTTAGGTCCTTTGTGGCATGGTTTAAGGCTACTCTGGACGGGCCAGACCGCCTCTCCTCGACCCCACATGTACGTATCATGTTCCTGAGACGCTGAACTGTTCATGACGGTGATTCCGCATGACAGTTTCAATTATAAATACACTGTGTATTTCTTATAATCTTATCCTCTGACCCATTCAAGGAGACTAAACAAACTTGACTTCATCACACATGCAGAACGTTGCAGGTGTGGGCGATAAGAAGCATACAGCTGTGCCTGCGGAGATCTGGAATCATACCAGTACCGAATGGCATTGGAGTGGAATAGGGGTTGGGGTTCATGCAGTCTATCATCTTAGCTTTTTGACTCAAGTCTATGTCAAAAGTCAGTCAAAAGTGCTGTAGCAAGGTCAACAGGCTGATTGAGTCATGTATTCCATCTTGCAAGCCGCTGCATCACACCTGGAGATTATAATATTAGAGGTCTGCCGTGAATTGCTTGAGTTGAGAACGGTGAGTCTCAGCTACATTGCTGTTACACCTTGATCATCCCCCCTGACGCATCTGGGGTCACCCGGATGCTCTTTACAAGACTTGCACTTGAGACAAGATGGTGGACAGACCAAGACACTGGAAGGCCTAGTGCCCCCAAAGGGCCAGGAGCGTCTACCATTTGCTTCCATTGTTTCTACTACTCTATGGAATGCATGGCGTGTTTGAGTCTTCAGTCTGTTTGGTCTGCAGCCAGCCTCTCCTTAAGGAACCTCATGCCAATTTCAGCCAACAAAAGCCTCCGCATGTGCCTCCCTCTAATCTAATGCTGCCCCTTGGTCCCAGCCCTAAGCACCCTCACGCATAGTGCTCGCTGCGCATGCAAGTCCAGAAGGGGTGACCCTGTAAGTATAGGGATCGCCGCGGCCTCCAGCTCCCTGACGATACAGCTTGCCCTCCGTAATCAACCTGTGTATGCATGGCCATAAGGCCGCAAGGAAAGGAGATTTATGTTCTCGCACTCTTTCTTCGCATGTCTTTTTCCAAGCATGTCTTCATCCTTGCAAAGCTTTTAAAAACATGCACGCGCTTGAGCACCAGTCAATTGCATACATATATAACTCCTGCTCACGCATGCCTACATGCGCATGATCTTTTAAAAAATGCAAGCTTTCCAGGAGGTGGCCAGATTCACTGATCTGGATGTGCATGCATGCAAAAGAGGACAGAGGTGCTGGAATGGGATGATCAGCAAGGAAAGGCTGTAATGCAAAGTGCAGGGCCAATCAGAAAACCGACGACAATAATATGTGAAACTTAGCGCAAAACATGAAACTCACAGCCTGAGCGCCTTGGAGGTGTCAGGGTTGTTTCCAAGGCTGCTTCGGAGCTCGCGCTCGTGCGCCACTTTCTGAAGAGCTACAACGCGCAGTATTTGTGCTGCGCACTGCTGCACTTTCGAGATCTGCAGGGGATCCAGCCGCACGAGCTCTTTATATGGCGATCGAAATGAATGCTACTCGCTTGCCATGCTTGCCTCCTGAGAAAAGCTGCACACTGAATAAAAATTGATCAGGCTCTTGGTTTTGACTGAACACATAGCCTGAGTAGGTGGTTGCAAAACGGCAAATGCCAGGGTCATCTGGTGTTTTTGTCATCATGCTTTTCCATGCGGCCCTTGTACCATAGTTGAGCCTGCAAACTTATCCGGGCACACTTACTGTTGCAGGATCTCTGGTTCTTTTTGGCAGGTCCGAGCAAACCTACACAGTAAGAGCAAGAGGCAGGTGCCCTGATGATTGTCTGCAGTGAGTGATCGTGCGTGTGGAATGCATGTGCAGAGAAGTGTGCGTGCATGTATCTCTAGACACTGAGGGATGCACCTGCACGGATAGGGCTGCGACGCATGCCATGGCTTGCAAAGTTCTGCTGCCATTGGCAGCTCACAGCAATGTTGCATAGGTCTGTGTGCACCTTCAACAAACTTGGGTGCGAGTCTTCGTTGCCGCACATGCATCTGCTTTGCATGCTCAACCTGCTCCCCTTCAAAAGGCAAGACTCCCAGCGTATGTCTGCTCTGCAGCACTGTGCAAAGCCTCCCACACCTGGTCCAGCTGGTACGACGCCTGGGTGCCCTCAGGCGCGCACTTGGACTGCCCTGCCGCTGCCACGCCACCCATGCCTACAGACTGCAGCTGTTGCTGCCTCTGCTGCTGTTGGGCCTGGAAGGCCAGAGGCAGGGAGGCCAGCAGGCCGCCAGAGCTGGAGGGCCGGGGTGACACCAGGCCGCCCCCGCTCAGAGCAGGGGCCCACGCCCGCGCCGCGCTCCCGCCGGGTGTGCCAACAGACAGTAGCGCGGACTCCAGCCCGGGGGCGGGCCTGCTGCTGGTCATGGGTGTGTGGGGCAGCGAGCTGGGCGCAGCTATCAAGGAGCTACCAGAGCTGCCTGTGGCAGTGTTGAGGATGCCTTGGGGTGTAGCGTTGAGGATGCCTTGGGGTGTAGCGTTGAGGATGCCTTGGGGTGTAGTGTTGAGGATGCCTTGGGGTGTAGCATTGGCAGCGCCAGCCAGCAGGGTAGGGCAGGCTGCATGCCAGTCGCGGTGAGCTGCTCCTGCTGCTGCGGCAGCTGCTGCTGTTACTGCAGCCACAGGCGCTGCCTTAGAGCCCCTCAGTGGTTGGGTAAAGTGCTGGCGCGGCTGTGCAGGCTGCTGCGGCAGTGCCTCCAGCACTTGGGCCTGCGGCTGAAGCTGCAGCTGTGGTGCTTGCTGGGAGGGCGCACGCTGGGCGTGTTGCTGCTGCTGCTGCTGCTGCTGCTGCTGCTGCTGCTGCTGTGGAAAGAACGAGGATGGGGCAGGTACTATGTGCTCCTTGTGCTGTGCTGCGTGTGGCTGTGACAAATGCTTGAGGTGGGCCAATAAGGCACCCGCCACAAAGCCTGGTGGCAGCAGGGCAACGGGCAGCACTGCAAGTGAGAGTGGAGCGTGGGCCTCCGCCATAGTCTGCTCCTTGGCCTGCTCCTCATCATCGCTGAACCTGCTTTCCTGAAAGCGCTCTGGGGAGGCTGCGGGCAGGGCCGCTGTGCGAAGACTATGTAGCGCCTGCATTGCTCCCAGCTCCTCGGCGGAGATCTGCTGAATGAGTCATAAGTAGTAGGAGGAGGAGCACAGGGTGCATGTCACAAGGGCAGTGTGAAAGTGCTGCTACGTTGGAGTGCAGCTTGGTCATGGGTCCTGCAAGCTCGAGCTGGTGTGTGGCAGGCGTGCTGTTGGCTACGTTAATGACAACTCTTAAGTATGGATGACATGCCCTGGGGCCTAGCTCCTTCAAGCTAAGAATTTTAATCTAAAGCCTTTTTCAGGGAGCGCTTAGAGCCTGGGTAGATCGACTGCCAATCATCGAGATTGGGTTAATTTTTTGCAAACTGTTGAACCCAGATCATACCTCAATTGCACTTACAAAACTCAGTCCCTTCATGCTTGCAGCACATTCTGGGAAGCATTGATGCTGCACCAGTGGCTGGGTGTAAGCAGTGCGTCCAGCGAGTGCCTCTTGACCTGCGCCAGTGGACAGGATTCAAATTTTGAGCATAGCTGACAGCCCAGGCTCATTTTTGCTTGCAATGAATTAGAATCACAGCTGACTCTGATTATTAATATGCAGTGTTAAGAAGTCGGCCAAGGAAAAACAGCTGGCCTCCAGAGGAGGGATTGTCCCACCCATTCTTGGCTGGCAATCCTCCCTCCAGCTTGAATTTGTGACATCTTTCAGATGGGGCCTCGAGGATGGATCTGGGTACGCGTCTGTGTTGCGAGGAGCCTTCTTGTACGGGGACGAGCTCCCTGGGGAACAGACGCCCGCAGCTGTCGCCTCCCGTCCACTTCCCAGAGCACCCATCTGTGCCATAAATGAAAGAACAAAATAATGGGTTGAAGAAGTCAGGTCGTCCATCTTCGTCAATTCGCCCGAGCTCGCCACTTCGGGGCGGCCTTAAAAAAGTGACTCCAAAAGAGTCCCGTGGAAGTCCATGGTCATTGATCTGACTCACCCCACGCTTCAGGCCCGGAAAGAGTCCTTGGGAGCCAGCAGTCGTGGCATCAGCTGAGGCCGGGCTTCCTTCCCTGGAAGACATCCTCGATGATTCCATAACAAGAATTGAATTAAACGTCTTAATTCTTTCACTTCAAGACAGAAAGATTCTGTTATGGCTCCTACGAAACAAGTTTGTAACTTATGCCATGCCAAACTTTGTCATGACATAATGATCATAATCTATTCATGACGACGATTCTATGAGCACTGCTTAACACTTGCCAATGGTAGCAAGCAGAAGAAAGCCCCATTGAAAGGTCAGCTAACTTGGCTTTCTTAAATAGCTGCCGGTAGCTGCGAAACAAGCCCAAAAGAGCGAGAGAAAAATTGAAGATGAATTTGATGTAAAATGTCTGGGCATAAAGAGGACAAGAACAATGACAATGATTGCATGCGTATGCCAGGCAGTACTGCAGCACTAGTGCTGCATGTGCAAAGCAGATCCCGGGACTCCAAGACGCCCAAGCTTTATAGCTCTGATCTGTGGTGAGGCGCACAGGTGCGCAGATGTTCAAAGCTTTCAGCAAATAAAATGAAATAGCATGAATAACGGGGAAACTTGACAAGGCGCATCCTTTTGGAAATTGAAAGTAGGAACAGCTACTCATTCCAAACTCTTCCCCTTTCTCTTTCATACACGGACAACACACACAGGCCCAAGGAATCCAGTCCAATGATGTACAGCAATATCGTGATAATTTGCTACTACAGCAACCCAAATCCCTCTGCATACTCAAGCGCTTTGGACAATCGGTCCTGGAGCATCTCTTTGCTTGTGTACGCGGGAAGGAGCAGGTGGTTGAAGCATGTGTGTGCTGTTGGCAGCCGGTCACTGTCTCCACCCATCCTGCATTTGGGCACGACAAGGGCAATGCAGCACCATCCTTGGCTACGGCACAACAGGAGCACTGCAGGTGCAGCAGACAAGCCTCTGGACATCAGCCCTAGACCAAGGGCAGGCATGTACGCCGAGCTTCCCTAAAGCGTCCCTGCACTTGCTTGGGCAGAGCCCTTCACAGCTCGCATTGTTGCCTTGCGCGTGCCAGGCCAGCTCCATGAGCATGCACCTCTGCAAGCGCAAACTGTGTGCCGCCCAGGACTGTGGTCACCCAGGACTGTGGTCACCCAGGACTGTCGTCACCCGGGACTGTAGTCCATGCCGCCTGGGAGGACAATGGCCCCTGCCACCCGGGAGGACAACAGCCACCAAGCTTTAAGGCCTGCGCAGCTGTGCGGCTGGCGTGAAGCACAGTATGTGCACGGCGGCCTCCGCGTGGGCGGCCACGCTACAGCACTCACTTGGAAATAACGTGGGGCGGGTTGAGGTGAGCAAGGCCTTTTATGGGCACGCGATCGGAGCCGGTCACAAAAAACAGCAGCCGCCGCTTGCCCTCATCGTCCATGGCATGCACTGTCTCCCAGAACCAGCGCACCACCTGCAAGCAGGCAGGCGGTCAGGCACACAAGCATGTAAGGCGGGCAACACCAAACAGGGTGCGGGCAGCGTAGACTAGGCAGGCTACGGAGCACTTCTGAGCAACAGCTGCGGCCATGGCCGTGCGCAGCAATCTGCTGACCCTGGAGCACAGCTGCAGGCTTGCCTGCGAGTCACTTGTGTAGCCGTCGTCGTGCACGGTGGCGCTCTCTAGGGCCTCCATGTCCAGCTGCCTGCCGCCGCACGCCAGCAGCTCCAGCTCTTGGGGCCTGCGCGCACACTTGCATATGCTTGTGCACACCCTGAGCTTCAGCACGCCACAGGCGCGCCTCAAGCGCTGCACCCCAGCAGCTCCAGCTCTTGAGGCTCGAGGCTTGAGGCCTTTGCATCCAAATGCGCACAAGCGCATGCATTGGCATGCCTTTAGGTGAATGAGCTCATGTCTACCAAATCGCGAGCCTCCGTGTGCTCCATGCACATCCCAGTCTTGCCACGTGCATGCCTTCAGCTGTTCACACACATAAGCGCACACACATACACACGCTCGCGGACACACGCGCACACACACACGCACACAGACACACACAGACACACGCAATCTGAAGCCTGCCATGTGCACTGCCCCTGAGTCCCACAAACACTGTTCAGGCACGCCACCTGCACTTTTCAAACCAAAACCCAACCATGGAGAGGCAGTAAGGTGCTGTTCGGCAGAGTCTGGATGGTTGGCAGGCGCAGCTCATGTTGCTTGTCAGCTCATGAACATCGGTATGTTGTACCCCAACACTTCAGCCAAGGTCTACCTGTGTGTAGATCGGTGTGCAGGACCCAAGCAGAGTACACCCACCACATGTGACAGTGCGCAAGCATGTGTAGCATGTTGCGGTCTTTGACTTGCACAGCCACCCGGTGCACGAGGAAGTCCATTCGCAAGGTAGTGGCCATTGCCACCCTTACCTGAACCATGACAGCGCCTTGCCGTTACAGAGCCGCAAGAAGCCATGCTCAAATGCCGCGTACTGGTCACGGATGGAGAGCTCCAGCAAGTGCTGCAGCAGGGTCAGGATAAGACAATTGCAGGATCATGAGCAAGAAGCAGAAGCAGGGCAACACACCAGGGCATGACATGAAGTGCTCTGGAAGCAAGCCATCTGCAAACCCCTCACACGGCGTGCTTGCACACGAGTCACTTGCGCACTCTGCTGCCCACAATTGCTGCTGCCAACGCATGGTGCAGCCATCCAACGCAGCACATCCATACACTGACAAACCTTCTTAGGCATGGGGATGGGAAGCGAGCCCACAGCCTTCAAAACAAGTGTTTTTCAGTTCGTGGGGGTGTTTGCTAGTATGCGAGGGTGTTTTCCAGTATGTGGGGGCCCAGGGTGTGCCTCCACCCTTCGCGTATCAGACCAATTGATAACCGAAGGGCAAGTAGCAGAACATACTTTGTGCCCTGGATTAGCCAATGGCCCAGGGTGTGCCTCCAGCCTTCACGTATCAGACCTATTGATAACCGAAGGGCATGAAGCAGAGCATACTTCGTGCCCTGGATTAGCCAATGGCCCAGGGTGTGGCAGCTGCAGCAGCCCTGTAATGCATCCATACCAAGATCCAGACAGTGAAGCAGAGCACCTTTGGCCCAAGAAGCAGGCCTGGCATGTATCAGGGAGGGCGCCATTCAGGCACCCTCTGGCGCAGTGCTCCCTGGCCCCGTGCATGCACCCTGGCTGCAGCTAGCAGCCTCGACCAGGCAGTACCTGTGTGTACAGGTCCACGTACTCCCGGCAGTTCTCGTGCGTCACGCTGGTCTGGGCTCCACCAGGCCGCAGCTCCTCCGTCTGGATCTCCCCAAAGCCACACTCCATGTCTACCTGCAGGCGTGTGGGCATTGTTCTCGTGAACCCTGTCAGCATGCAACAGCAGCTAGAATACTTTTGGCGGGTCAAAGAGGATTGTCGTGTGTGGTGAAAAAGGTAGGCAGGAAGCTGGTCTACCCAGGGACTATTCTGAGCGTACCTCAAGGGACTTTCCCATTTCCCAACAGACGCGGCAGGCGCTAGCAAAGCCAGTGCGCTCTTAAGAGCGCATTCAGAAAAATAAAGCAAATGAAGGCAGGTGCAGAGATCCAGAGGTAACAAGACTGGACAAATTTAACGCAACAACGTGGCCTCTGGCAGGACTGACCGTGAAGTTCAGGCCACACGCTTCCACTGCCTCTTCAGACATCTGCATCAGCTTGCTCAGGTTCTGATGAATGTCAGGGAACAGTTCCTGCAGATGAATATGTGTGTGCTTTTGTGGGCATGCTCACACAGGCACCACACCCGCGTGTGTTTTATTTTGACGCGTGTGCATGCGTGTCTGCCGGCACCATTGTCTTAGGCAGGCACCAGGCAGCCAAAGGCAGTGCAAGCAGACCCTCTTATTATCTTAGGCAGACCCTCTTATTATCTTAGGCAGACCCTCTTATTGTCTTAGGCAGACCCTCTTATTATCTTAGGCAGACCCTCTTATTATCTTAGGCAGGCACCAGGCAGCCAAAGGCAGTGCAAGCAGACATAAGCGAGCAAGCTTACTGAGAATGATAAATGCTCCATTAGAATGCCCAATCTTAAAGGCAAGCTCGAAAGTGGAGAACTGCACCTAAGATACTCAATGAAAGAAAACACCACCCAGCACATGCTTACAACAACTTCTGGGCCTTGGCACAGACACTCATTGCAAAGGAATGCGCTTGAACAGCCTCTTTTGGTACTAAAAGCAAAAAATTGTCCCCCCACAGCCCAGGCACCAACGAGACAACTCTATTGACCTTGGCAAGGCACTCCCGACCCTGCCAGACAATGATATTCGAAGTCTGGATCAGGACAAATAGGATTGACCTGTTACTTGCGTACCTGAAGGTCTTGGAAGGTAGGTTTCGTTCCTGTGAGCTTCTTGTAGAGCACCAAGGGAAAGCTGAACTCAAGAATGTGGCTGTTGTAGATGGCCAGCCCTGCACGGAGAGAGCACGTTCAAACGTCTTCAGGCTAAAATGTGCCACAATGCGCAAGAAGGTGCGCGCTGCACGCAGAAAAGTGCTGATAGGTTCTGAATTTGTTGTGTGCAAGCAGGATTCAGGTTGTGAGCCACCACAACCTGCAAGCACGAAGCAGGCACCCAGCCGTGAGGCGCACAGAACCTCCATATGCTAGCGCACCCCACACCACCATGCCAGCACACCTTGCACTGAACAGCCAGCACACCCCAAGATTCCATTTTAGTGCTCCTCACCCCAACAAGTCTGACTGCCCTACACAAGGTTGGCAAACTCACCGATGAGCACGCCCACCAGCTCAAACTCAGTCTCCATGCTGAGGCTGGACGGCCTGAACCAGTGCAAGCGCACCGCCTCATCGTATGTGAACATGCCGTAGTCAGGGTTAAAGAGCTCCTTGACCTGTGGTGCACGCATAGACGTCCGGGGTAAAAAGGGTCTGCACTCACAGGTCCGGGGCATGAATGGTCCGCACTTTGAAGTGCACACCGCTTAAGCACACTCAGCTGAGTGGTTTAATTTCCATGCGTTTGTTTGAGCCTGCACACTTAAATGTAAAGTCTTGCTTGTCTGCCTGGTAGTCCTAGCTACTTTGGAAAGCCCTCAGGGCCAATGAGAGCCAAGTGAGAGCCATTCAGCTCTTGTCGCCTGCCCAGATGCCTAGACAGAAAGCTTATGGCTGCAGGGCTCCAATGGAATTCAAAATGGCTGCTAATGCAAGAATGAGAAAGACACAATCGTCAGGATCGGCCTCCGTGGAGTGTGCACCGGGCATCCTTCTCACCAGCAGCTGGAAAAACTCTTTTTGTACCCCGCCCTCGTCAACTCCCTCCTCTCCAACAAACTTGACCTGCAGTGAGCGTCAACCAAGGGCACAGCAGCAATTGAGAGATCAGACATGCAAAAGCATATGGTACTCAGGACTGGATCTCATGTTTACTCAAGCCATCACATGATGCAAATAAAAGGCTGTTTTGACCTTTGCAATGTGACCCATCCTGAGCATTATGCTTAGAGCTAAGGCTACTGCTCAGGAATCATCATTCAAGAGAAGGTCGTAGGCCTTGCACAATCCACATGAAGTGTGTGGCAGGTCACTTTGCAATGCACCTTTAGAGGCTTGCGCAGCGTGTCAGTCTCCTTGGCCCTATTTATTTGGATAAGTGTGTCTTGCACCAAGTAGGGTCCACGCCGCACCTGCACCACAATCATGCACACAATTCAGTCATACTTTGGCTTGCAACAGAAAGGTACATGAAAGGACTAAATTACAATGCAAGATTTTTCAGCCTTTGGACATTCTCCTTGCCAAGCAGCCAACAATCTATTGAAGGCCAATGCCCAATGAAAAAAAAGCAAGGATTGCTGCAACGCTCAACATGACCCATGCAATGGCAGCAAAATTAGCCCATCCTAGCGACCATATTCTAATTTGAAAGTGCGTTAGCTCAAACGCAAATGAAATTATACACATGACTACGATTTTTTGGACAGTCATAGCAGGTCGGCTGCAGGCAAGCGCACCTTGAGTACCAAAAACGGGCATAAGTCCAACTGCTGATCCCCTCTGAACAGACCCCTGCACATGTGCATGGTCAACAATGCCACCAGTACAACTCGAAGGCGTCTCAAGACGTCTCAGTCAGTTGACTCCAAAATTTTCTGGGTACTTTATTATTATCACAAAGGCAAGCATGCATCAATTACAATTATTTAAAATTGAGTGCTCCATCAGCTGACTCGCAAAAGCTGTCTGAGGACCTCAAAGGTACTTGCTAGATGTGCCCTGTGCAAAGAAGGCAGGGGGCGCTAGTGGAGGTGAGAATCGCTCTCATGCAGCGCACCTGAAAAGGGCATTTTGGAGCTCGTTGTACTGTGCCATCTGATTCTCCATTTGGAGCACCCGTGCTTTGCTTGCAGGGTCATAGACATACGGATAGTTGCAAAACGAGAACTCGCTGCGATTTGGCTGCGAAAATGCCAAAAAAAATGCATGCAAAGAGTCAGGAGGTAGGGCAAGCAAAAAAAAAACATCGGCTCATGCGTAAGCAGAATGGTATTACATATCGTGCACAGGCACTACTAGGTACCTTGGCACTACTGTCCAGCCATTCAAAGACCATTTAACAGCACCTAGTTGTACACGCTTGAAGGGATTTGACGGCTTGGGTTCCTTTGCCTTCCTAATAACAAATAAATAAAGTGCCTTAATCAGAGCGTGCCACAAGCTTGCATGGTCACACACGCACGCTTTTCCAACGCCGGAAGTCCTCCTTTAAATTGAAGTCCTCATTGTTGACAGCATCATTGTAGAACTCCTCGTACGGCACAGGCGCAGTGCTGGCCCTACTTGCCAGAGAAGAGGATGCCTGTATTGCAGCTTCTGCCTTGTTGTTGGCATCGTACAGCAGCTTCAAGGCCTACAGCACCGAAAGCACAAAGTCAGCAAATTAAATGCCAGGCAAGTGCAGGGGGATACGCTTACGGTCACTCTTGATTGGGAGCATTGCCGCTATCAGCATCGGCATGACAAAGAGAGGGCGCAAAATGATAAATCGATTATCATCCCCTATGTTTGCTTGTTCAGCTCCATTCTGTGGCTCATCAGCATAAGCCTTGATTATGCGACAGCTTTGAAATTTTTAACATCATTATTGGCCTTGATCAACTCACCCTTGTGGCATCCTCCACCCCTTGCGTGATAGCTTGCTGCTGGTAGAGTGTTATGGTGATATACTGTTGCAGCACAGTAACTAGCCTGCATGTTATATAGAAGCATTGTTTAGGAACACTGCTGATACACTGCAGACAATGTATCTGAGCACTAATAGGCTCCAGATAAGCTGCCCTCATTTGGCAAGTACAGCTATGCAATCCTTACCTGACCTACTTAAGCAGGAAATACATGGATTGGATGGAGGCACGATCCAAAAAAGATGGGGTCAGGACATGAGCACAGACATAGAATGTCAAGTGAATGTGTTATAGGTCACGCGTGAAATGAGCTGCAGCTCCTTTTGTGTTGCGCGATGATGATGGTCTGCCTGCTTGTGCGCACCAAGTGCACAAAGCGACAAAGGCCTTGCAATGCCGTGCTTCCATAACATAGGTAACGTACAAAACATATATTATCATTTTTGTGTTCTTTCGTGGATTCTGTTGGGGTTGGGGTCACTCAAATTTCTGGTCTGCACCTGTGTAGCTCAGAGGGTGGTTGCGCCGCCAGCAAATGGACAACTGCTTCATGCTGGTCGGGGTCAAGGCCAACCTGCACACAGGGTGGTGTTACACATAGTATACTTAGCACACCCATCCACAGGGCACATGTCTCGATCCATTACCTCCATGATGGCTGAGGAAAGTGTCTAGCAATGTGCACTGGCGATGTTGGAGGGAGGGGAAAGCATCTTGCTATTTGTATCAGCGATGTTGGACGGCAGTCAACGCACAGTTATGCATGCTTTGCATGGAGCACACCCACCAAAAGCATTGCCGCATTTGCACCTACGCCCACACCCACACCTACACCTACATTATATCATACCACGACATACTTCGGTAAGGCCTGGTAGACATGTGCTCCTGCCAAACGCACCAGCATGCTGCATGTCGTGGCCATGAGCCTGTGGAACTCTACATCTGCCAGTAGAGGGTTCAGCAGCAGGATCGACAGCTGGCGCAGGAAGCCCGGGTTGGCGACAGACGAGCTCGACTGTTGGGCAGACAGGGCAAGTGCATGCATCTAGGTCAGCGGCCGCTTTGATAATGATTGCACATAAAAATGAGCAAAAAGATACATACAACTGCAAACATATAGAGTAGGTGGTCCCAGGCAAGCCTGACCGAGCCTGGCAAGGATAAACATGCGTATGAACTTGAAGTGCCAGCTGTGCTCTTTTCTTGCACATGGACAAGTGCAAACCTGACTGCACAGCACAGGAGCGGTGTCTGCGCCGCAGCGTACAGCCAAAAGCGCGTTGACGAAGACAATGGGAAGAAGCACTGCCGCAGCACGCACCATGATGAAAAGGACGAGCTTTTCAGAGGCAGAGCTCAGCGCATACAGCACCCGGGGGCTATGTAGGGAGATGATGGCCTTGTACAGGTCATGGATGGCTTGCACGTCCAGGCGTTCCAGTACAGCTGATACGACCTGTGCAAAAGTTGACACATGCACATGTACTTGGAAGTGAGTGTTGCTGCAAGCGTGGTGCGCTGAATGGTGGACTGCACATGCATCCCAAAAGAAGACGTTGCGTTGAGGACAGCAAAATGCGATTAACAGGCCCTCAGCCTGAAGTCGTGTCCATCTGCATCCAAGGAAGAAGGGACCATGGCCATCATAATGCCCGGACTTGAGGCTGTGACGCAGATTTAGCTATCCGTGCACGCTTCCTGACACACTCGGGTGCCCTGGCCAACGTGGGCGCAAGACACTCTGTTCTCATGATGCTATCATTCACTAGACTAGGGCACCTATTGCCCATTTGCTGCACAAAACAGGCTGCCGCGCGTTCACAGCACACGTGGCAGACTTCATGCACATGCTCGCCAGGCTGGCACAAGAGCATGCCTGCACAAGAGCATTTACACATACGCTTGTATGCATGTGTGTGACATCGTGCATGTCGGCCGAGAACCCACTCGCCCATAACCACTTGCATGTTGGCCAAGGGCAAACACTGGCACAGCACCGCGGCACATTTAGGGGCGGGGGCAGGAGGGGCGAGCAGCAGCTCACAAGGACACCGTCATTGCAACCAGACCTGACGTACTAGAATTTGAAGGAGCCTGCCTCTGCTTATTTCCACCTCAATGTCCGTGCCAATTTCACTCCCTAGCCCTAGTCAACGAAGCATCAGGGCAGCTCTCTTCCTGCTGCCCATGCTCCAAAAGCTGGTCCCTCACACTATCAACCACCCCCAGCCAGCCACGAACTGACATCGCACTGCCCCGCTACCTGCGCAATCTTGCTATCCTTGCCATCTAGCAGGATGGTGCGCAGCCCTGCCTCTGATGCAACCCGGCCACCTGGTCAACAGCGCACAGCCACAGCCACACCTCCAACACAGCCCCAACATGCTGCAGGCAGGCAGCCACATGCTGCGCACCTGCTCATAGGGACCTTGCAGCCGCAGCCAGCCCTCGCCACCGCCCGCGTCATCCGCTGACCTGATGCCCTCCCCTCCCCCGCTGAGACTGTCTTTGTACCCTGCATTGACGCGCTTACCCCTATCTCTACTACCGTCCCCCATCCCTGCCACGCCCAGGCAGGTGCTCGCCATCTGACGCTCCAAGCCATTTGCTGCTTTGCTCTCGTGCACCTGCCCCACCTGCCCTCCTAATCCATGCCCCACGCCACCCCCGCTGCTGCTGCTGCGGCGGCAACTGCCGCTCCCTCCACTGCCGCTGCCACTCTGTCCTGACCCATCACACCCTACATTGTCGCCGCACTGTGCGGCACTGCCAGGTGAGGCGCCCTGCAGCCGCGTATCTGGACCCCCAGCCTGACCGCCTGTAAGTCCCTCACTAGCAGGCCCGAGGGGTGCAGGCCTTTGGGACGTGCTCGCGCACAGCCCGCGGTCAGGCTGGCTGCCTGCAGTGCTAGTGGCACCTTGCCCAGGGCCCGGGTTATCCATTGCACTCATGTTATGCATGGGCCCGTTTGGGGCGCCCTCAGGGCTGTGCACCTCCCCGCGGTTGCTGCCGCTGCTGCTGCTGGCGCCAATGCCTATACTGGTAGGAGCTGGGGTGCGCCAGAAGGCCGCATGCAGGGACTCTGGGTTTGAGAACAAGCGGTGCACCTGCGGTGGCAGTGACGGCACATTCCACAGCACAGGCTTGCTCGTGCAGGCGCAGGGGAGTGTACACCAAGGGCATACTGGCATGCTTCAGCAACTGGCATGCTTCAGCACTGCCATCCTGGCACCCTTCAGCACTGGCACCCTTCAGCACTGGCATGCTTCAGCACTGGCATGCTTCAGCAACTGGCATGCTTCAGCACTGGCATGCTTCAGCACTGGCATGCTTCAGCAACTCTGTGTGTGGGGCACTTGCTCTGTCTGCTCGCTCAGCACGTGCGCGAGCTTACTCCTGCCCAAGGAATGTTTGTCACCTTGCCACCAGGGTTGTGTGAGGGCAAAGCTTAGTGCGCCCACCCTAGTGCATGAGTTGGCTGCTGTCTCTCTGTCTACACAGATATGTCTCTCCTAAAGATCCCCATCCTTTTGCTGATGCTCACCTTTATTGCAGCATCCTCCATCAGTGCTGCCTGCTTGTTGCTCTGCTCACCCACTTGCAACGTATTGAAGGGATCTGACTGCGTGCTCTTCATACAGGCAGCTGCTTCATCCAGGCTCTCACGCACGGCTTGTACAGACAGCAGCGGGTCCGCTACACGAGCAGACGCAAGAAATGACAGCAGTCACGCAACAATTGGAGCGAACGGACAGGCCTTTGCGCTCTGCATGCCAAAAGGAGCTCACCCATTCCAGCAGCAAGCTTAAGCGACAGGGCACAGGCCTCGTTTGGCTCCATCCCATGCCCTGTGAGCTCGTAAAAGGACCTGTGTGGCACGCAAATCCAAGGTTGCACAGCTGTTGAGCCAGACAGTCCAGTCATTCAAGTGCCAAGAAAAACTATCAAGCTGTCCTGCCCACCCACCTTTGCACCTCATAGGAGAACTCATCCCTTGTTATGGTCATGTGGTCTACATGGACAAAATTAAGCTTATATTTGATAGCTTGGGTTTCCCCCGGATTTGTTCTGTTAATGATTTCTGTCGTTTCTCAATGGAAAATCATCAAGTTGGAGAGAACCCTGATTCTGCAAGCATACGATTAATTTGAATAAAACATTCGATGATGTTGCCAGCAAACCAAGACCTGCTCATTCTTGGACAGCCTTCCGAGATGTTGGAGCCTTGGCCACCTGACGTTGCTGTATAACTGGTGACTGGCTATATTTCTGACAAAGCTATGGAATATCGGGGTATCCTGAGGGGGCTATTTCAGCCCCAAACAGTGCTTTTCAGAGGTTCCTTTAACAGGCACCGATCAATTTTAGTTTGAAGTGGTAGCCCTGGTCGCAAGGGCTCCACATGTGTTGTACAACACCTGAGCTTGGGAGGTGCCCGGGGCACAAGCCTAACCTTCTGCAGCAAGAATCCTGCTTAATTAATCTCCACACCAGATCACCTACTGCACCAAATTACATGATTCCTGGAGTTCAAGTATCCATGTAAAAAATTGTTGCAAAAGAAATGGAAAGAAAGACCCAGTGGTCGGCGAGATGTGCTTTTACCTGCAAGACATCATTCTTGATTTATCATTCTTGGTTTGCCTGTCCACTCTTGGATCTTCGAGCTGATTCACGCACTCGGGTGCGGAATGGGGGTGCCCCCTTGATGCCTCCTTGCAATCTGCAACTTGATCTCCCTAAGAATGTTATGAGGAACGTGAGCAGGTTTTGCTTGCGAGCACGTACTCTTGCAGTGGAATCCTGCATCTGGTGCAGTGGAAATGGCCTCTGTGGCAAATGTTCCTATGCTACTGTTCAAAATGAGGTGCATATTCTTTTTCACTGTCAAGACTTGTCTGTGTGCTCTCTCAGAAGAAAGTACTCTTTCCTTTTCTTCCCTTTCTGCCAATCCTTTTCTGTGGAGGCCCCTTATATCTTACATGCCTTGCCTAGTCAGACTGTCTTTGATTTTCTTTCTCAACGGCACAACAAACTCTGCCAATTCATTTCGGACATTATGGACTGCTTTTTGGCCGTCAAAGACCAGCAACAAATCAATTAGCCTAACGACCTGGCTGGCGGTTAACCCTACCATAGGGTGACCTTGTAACCTTACCTATAAAAAGGGTCAAAAACTGACCCCCTCCAAACTTGGATTTCAGCATTTGTCTTTGTTTTTCCAATTTAAAGGAAAGAGCTGTGGTGGTGTTATGAGGATAGAGGGGGAGTGGCTCATCACGTGTGTTTTATGCCAAATATAGGTCAGGACCAAAAGCTCCATTAATTACGGCCCCAACAGTCATTGGCTTCAGCCCGAACTTTAGTTTAGTCTTACAACAATATCACATATCATCGCAAAAAACATTTTGAAGTTTTGCTCAAATAGGCCCCTTTGGGAGGCATCTAATGATTACTGCAATCAGTCTTAGGCAATTAGCTTCAAAGAAAAATTGCAGAAAAGTGGATGTCAAAAACACTCAAACTGTTTGGTCAGAAGTACACAAGCAATCAATAATGTGCAAATACAAGCTGCAAGTAAATGGGCATGCATTGTCAAAAATAAATTGCAATTCACATTGTAAGGTGGGTTGAACATGAATGGAGAAGAAGGAACGCGGCTCAGATCCTCATTCGCAGCCTACGGCTTCCATGTACAGCTGTTGCCGTTGTTTCAAGGCAGCCATGCTTGCCATCATGTCTGCGCCCACCACGCCACTCCCGCCTCTGTCCTGGTGAGGGATGACGTCCCCATGCCCACTCTTCCCGGCCATCCCGAGGGCTTTAGTAGGTCCTGCCCCTAAGCCCCCAAGCATTGCTTCTAGCTCGTGGCTGCGCAGCTTCAGCTGAAGCATCTGCAGCACAACACAGGAGAGCAGAGAGGCACCAGCTCCATATGCAATCTATGGAAGCCATGAGCAAAAGGCCGTTGCGCACTAGTCTGTACAATATCTGTTGGCCTCAATACACTGACAGGAGCCAAAGGTACACTTGCATGCGTTGGGCCAAAGTGCAAGTGCACGCAACTGATTAAAGCTTTAAGCAGTTGAATGGCAAGCATCCTCCAGGAGGCTCTGACAAGGCAGAGTATAAAATATGAGACTATCTGTCCAGCATTTCCTGACCAGTGACTAGCCAGCATAGCCAGCTGCATAGCCAAACCAGCATAGCCAGCTAGCCCTGTCTGTTCCTAAATCTGAAGCTACTTTCACAGCCGCTGTGTCAATTTATACCACGTACCTCTTCAGTGAGTTCCACCACCTCTGCACGCGTGGTGCGCAGCTGCTTTTTTAGCGTCTTGACTTCAGCGTCATGCTTGTTCTGCTGGTCTTTGAGGTTGGCCTGCAAATGGGAATGGCACCGTCAGCAGCAGCAGCGTATTGCAGATGAGTTGCACAAGAGAGCTAGATGAGGCATAGTTGAGCCAAGTAGGCTGCAGGATTAAGTGTGCTCTAATGCTTTGGGTGGGTTGCAACACCTGTCATCCCATAGACCCTGTCATGGAGGAGGTTGTCTTGTAAGCAAGGCTATTATATGCATTGCCGAGTTGATGCGTCCATTGCAAGAGCATATGTAAGCGTAAGCATTATAGACCACAGGCCCAGTGAGTGCAAGTTGTCGTGCGTTTGACGTCAACAGCCAAAACAACTTTTGGGCGTTGGACCGGCCCCAAGCCCCACCCCCCCTTGCACCACGCTCACCTGGTATTTTTTGGCAGTGGCGGATCTTTCTACACCTGCTGACTGGCGCATGCTTTCTATATGCGCCAACTGAGCAGCCTGCTCCGAGATCAAGGACTTTCGGGTCTCTTCCAGGTCCTGCAGACAGGGAAACCAAAGGGGGCTGGTGATAATTAAGGGGGGCTCAGAGCAGGGCTTCATGGAATGCAGCCACATTTTCGAGCACTTAGCCCTAGCCACAGTTAGAGCAGTTTGGCTTGCTGCCTGTGTATCTGGGAGCTGTTCCTGGCTGCCGCGAGTTGCTAGGCAAATGCCAGGTTAAAGAAGCACGATGTGAGGCATCAAAAGATTTACAGTCACATTAATCGGGCGGTCATGATGGGCACTGCGTTGCACAGGCATGACGCATTGCCCTGGCATGCCTCTGTAAGAGCATTATTTGATCAATGGGCATGGTCTGATCTGTTGCACATACAAGGCGACCGCCTTACCTTGCTCAGCGCTTGCCTTTCGGCGTTTGCTTCTTGCATCTCTTGTTGAAGGCGTTGGACCTGCAATCTCAGGATAGTGATGAGAGGCAAGGGTTGGGCAGGACCTGCAAGCTCAGTAGAGCGCAGGTGATGGGAGGCGAGGGTGGGGCAGCTGATAGTCGGCTGCCTACCTTGACTAGTTGCATGGTGCATGGAAGTGCAATGCCACATCGGTTTCCAGCTAGGGCTGATCGTGAGGCACATCACATGAATGTGCTCAATCGCACCTGCAAGTCCAGCTCCTCCTTGCGCCGCGATAAGTGGCCATTGGACAGGCTGAGGTCCTTGGCTTCAGCCTGCCCATATGCAGCAGATGAGCAGGAAAGCAAGGAATGGCAGCCGAGTCCAGCAAAGTGGGGCAATCCTGGACCTGACGACCAGGAGGTACTAAGTACACTGCAATCAATAAATCAATCAATCAAGCAAGCAAGCAAGCATAGAAGAAGCAGCAGGATCACTGTTTGATCAAAGCACATGTCATACTGATTGCCAAGACTGACAACCAAATCAGAGCCCACCACTCCCGACAACCCACCTGAACTTTTGCCAGATCAGCTCGAAGCTCCTGTATCTCAGCCACTCGTGCTGCTGCCTCCTGCTCTGCATCTGCCAGCGTTCCCTACATGTCATGACAGTGTGCAGGGAGGAGCTGTCTTTTGGAGGGCCGAACAAAACCAAAGTATCCGTGTGCACTGACTGGACTTGACTGCTGAGGGCCTGCTTCAATCTGCTGACACAGAGGGGATCCATCTGCTGACACAGGGGATTCATCTGCTCTGTTCCTGTCATAAAACCATAGCCTTGGATTGCCAACTCATTGGGTCCCAAGCGCACGGTGACAGACTTCCCCTGTAAGCCCTATCACTGTTGCTTGCATGCAGGTGGCCCAAGCAGCCCCATCCTGGTCACATCCGCCTTTAAAGCGGGCGGCTGCACTGGTGCAGAGTGGTGTGCTGTCAGGTTCGCACAGGGGTGCCGCTTAGCAGGCACAGCTTTGGCACCAGGGTGCTGCGACCAGCGCTTGCATGTTACCAAGTGCCCACGCATTTGGTGGCAAGCTGGGTGCACCTCCAGGAACTAGCACACATCATCGCAGCACAGGTGGCAAGGCGAGCCGCCAGGGCCAACCGCTGAGCACCTGCAGACGCTGAGCCTCTCTAGCCGCCGCCTCTGCTTTCAGGTGGGCCAGCCGCTTGGAGTCCTCGCACTCACACTTGTACTCTGTGGCGACAAGGCGCGGTGGGGGCAAGGGGAGGCTCAGAGGGCAGCGGCAGTGAGATGCTTGTGTGCAACAGCAGTGACGTGTGCAGCAGGGGGCAGAGTGCAAGAGGCCGGGCAGGTGTGCAAGGGGCTCCAGAGTGGTCCAAGATGCCATGGAGGACTGTGTGGGTCGAGATGGCACAACAGGATGGAATCACATGGAAGAGGACATGCATGGGCCGAGAGACCCATTCTGCCTGACCTGGGCACTGTAGTGGTGGTGTCTGGCCCCCTCCCCAGCAGAGACATGGGTAGATGCGCATGAGGACATGCACTGCACGCGCGCAGCGTGTCCCATGCAGCATGGAACCCGCGACACAAAGAGGCAGCCATCTGTATCAGCACCTGCCCTAGGCACGTTTGAACTTTGATGCAAACCACAAGCGTAGCAGGCAGGGAGGAGGAGATCAGGAGGCGGGAGTGCATGCAAGAGGGAAGGAAGGAGGGGGAAGGGGAAAGCTCACACACGCCTTCGCAAGTGTCTTTCAAGGCGTCCAGCTTGGCCTGTAGCTCCATGTTGTGCCGCCGTGCCTCCCGGGCCTTTTCTGCAACCTCCGCCTCCGCTTGGCTCATCCGCGCGTCCTGGGCCTCCACCAAACGCGCTACTTGCTCCTGTACCCACAATGGGCATGACCACACCACTGGCGCTTGCAGTGCATGACCGCACCACTGGTGCTTGCAGTGCATGACCGCACCACTGGCGCTTGCAGCCACGCAAAAATAGTGACTGGCAGCCACTGACTGCGCGGCTTGATGCTTGCTCCTGCAGCCACACAGAGACTAGTGCTGCGTGCCACGGACAGCTGCCAACCACAGACCACAGACGACAGTGCAGCATGCCATGGTTGGCTGCCTACCACAGACCACAGGCGATGCCGCCCCAGCAATCACCCACCGCAATACAAAGCCTGCACTTTACCAGTGAGCATTCACCCAATCTGGCAGACACTTTGGTGTTCAGAGAGGCAGCACAGGCGCAGGAGGGAGGGGCCGACATGGCGCCCAGTGTTGGGCGCTGTTGCCCTGCCTCCCCTTACCTGGTGCGCCATATGCAGCTCAGCGACTTGGCACTCGCGCTCGTGCAGCTCCTCGCGCAGGCCAGATATGGTCTCCTCAAGCCGCTGCATCGCCTCATCCATCTGCCTCTGAGCAATCTGCTTCTCCATGCTTGTAGCCTTGCGCAGGCCCTCCAGCTGGTCTGCCAGCATGGACTGCATGGAGCAAAAGCCCACACAAACCAGGCGGAGTCAATGGGCGGCCAGGGTGCTGCATTGCAGAAAGGTACTTACCACATGGCTCTTTTTGCCGGCCGGCCTAATGGCTAACAGGCCCTGTTTTAGAGCAGGTGGTACAGTACTGATCAAACACAAGCAGATGCAAAGAGCACGACCATGTGGCAATACACCCACTCGCTCGCTGTTGGCCTTGATCAGCTGCGCATACTGCTCCTCGTTCGTGCGCTGCGCCTCCTCCAGCTCCTTCAGTAGATACCTGTTCCTCCTGCTCAGGCTCTCCACCATACTGCTCATCTGCATCTCCTCCGCCTGCAGGGAGCAGCAAAATTGGGACGGCCCCAGGCCTCTTCTGAGTAGCCCTGCCAAGACAAGGTCTGTGCTCTGTGATTTCAAAAGGCGATGTGCCAAAAAAACAACAGGTGTGCCAAACTGATACTGGATTGGAGGACGTGTGAGAGGGAGCGCAGATGGGGCGCATAACCAGAGATGCCCAAAAGTGGTACAGCTACCCACCTGTACGTCCTTGGCTTTGCGCTCCACCTGGAGGCTCGCGGCCTCCTTTTCAACTGTTGCGCGCTCCTTTTGCCTCCTGCAGGGCAAGCATGGGTGTGATGGGCATGGTGTCAACGGACAGTATCTGGGAACCCACTAGCAAACTCAGGTGCATGGGTCATACTTCCAACTTAAACTATGGACTGCCTCAATGCACTGCAAAAGGCAGGTGAGCATACCCAAACATGTGCCAGGAAGGGGGTTGGCACGATACAATTCAAGCCCTCAGCCTCGTCATCGCCGTAGCCACTTGCAATTTGGCTCTGGCAAGGTACCTCCATCAAGGCATCAGCACAAAACACTTGCCTCCAGCAGTGTCAGCAACCCACCTCATGTCCTGGAGCTCTTCCTGAAGCTTGACGACCATGAAAGCCTGGTTGCTGTGCTCGCGATTCAATGCATGCAGCTGCGACTCCAAGGCCATGACTCTCTCTGCAGGTTCATTCGGGCAGGAGCAGCATGAACCAATCTGAGTAACCCTGAGCTTATGGGGTTTAGTGTCTCCTGTGTGTGTAAACCTTGTTTTGAGCTCATTCCCAGTTAAACCGGGCACACGTGAAGCCAGCATCAATTCTGACAAGACAACTGCGCAAGTACAGGCAAGGCATGGGCTGCATATGGGCACACCTGAGCTGCTCTTTGGTGGGCACAATTGTGCTGCTCTTTTATGGAACACTTGAGCTGCTCTTTGATGGGCACAATTGAGCTGCTCTTTGATGGGCACAATTGAGCTGCTCTTTGATGGGCACACCTGAGCTGCTCTTTGATGGGCACAATTGAGCTGCTCTTTGATGGGCACAATTGAGCTGCTCTTTGATGGGCACAATTGAGCTGCTCATTGGTGGGTATAATTGAGCTGCTCTTTGATGGGCACAATTGAGCTGCTCTTTGATGGGCACAATTGTGCTGCTCTTTGATGGGCACAGGTGCCCTCTACCATTGCGCGCACCTTGTGGCCTGCCCAAAACAGCAAGCTGGTCCTTGAGCTGGCACACGGCTGCCGTGTGCTCATCCACCATTGCCTCTATTTGCGCATTGAAGCGCAGCTCCTGCGGTAAGGAATCGAATGGTTAAGACGATGCAGGGTACGCTCCCTTGGTGATCTGGGTTTGCTGCACCATCCACTTATATATGATGCGTCTATACTTATTGGCAGCTGTGATGGGGTGCAATGCTTACAATGAGAGGCAGACACGGTGCTTTGTTGATGGCCCCTTTCCCTTCCATTCAATCTAGGGAGTGTGTCTTACTGTCCACGTGACACATTTTTCAGGAAGCCATGTCCCTGTCACGGTGCAGAATCATTCATGTGCAGGTAACTGTGCAGATTCATGGTGTGGGACAATTCATCTGCAAGACACACCATCAGCTGTGTCTCCGTCACGGCGCAAAATCATTTTGCACAGGCCACACTGCTGGCCAGCACAGCCAGGGACAGGGTGGATCCTCTCAGCGCCACGATGCTGTGCTTAGCCTGTCTCAAGGCACCGCACCATGTTCTTGTGCTTGACCAGCAGCTCCTCATGCTCACGCCGCAGTCGCACAAAGCTTTGCTGGGCCATCTCTGCCTCCTGCAACGGCAATCAGGCCATTGGCAGAGGACATCCACAAGTATTGCTCCAGCATACGAAGTGCTGCATGACCCAGGGAGAAGCTGACGCGCGGCCACGCTGCTCTTTTGAAGTGCCCCAATGTGCTGCTCTTTTGAAATGCCCCAAATGCTCTTTTGAAATGCCCCAAATGCTCTTTTGAAATGCTCTTTTGAAATGCCCCAATGTGCTGCTCTTTTAAAATGCCCCAAATGCTCTTTTGAAATGCTCTTTTGAAATGCCCCGATGTGCTGCTCTTTTAAAATGCCCCAAACAAGATAGGCATGGGCAGCACTGGGGAGCACTGGCGCATACCGCACCTGTGCGAGGACATCACATTTGTGCTTATATGGACCTTCCACTTCCTCCAGCAGCTTGACCTTGATCAGGTCCAGATCCCTGAGCAGCATAAAGATAGTCGGAGGGATTGGCAGACGCACCAGGGTCATGCTTTAACCCACCACAGCACCAATGCAGCCTTCTCAAGTTAGTACAAGATGCAATTCTAATTCTTTTGAACAATACAAGTATGTAAGTAAGTCCTCATTTTTGATCAAAGAGGATGTATTCATAGGCTCATGCTAAAGAATAAAAATCCAGGGAGGGTTTTTGGTAGGCAAAATCAAACTGATGAAACGATGCTCAGCGCCCTGTTGGCGGGAGCATTGGCCCTCTTGCTGACAAGTTATCTGCTTAGCCTCCTGACCCAAGCTGGGTTTTGTCATCCCTCCGTGTAAAGGAGAGGATGGATACAACTTAAGCAGCTCTAATGATATTGATAAGCAGCACAAAGCTGCCAAGAGTGTGCATCCCAGACATAGGCTCGAGTCCCTGGCCTAATCGTTAGCCCAAAGCATACTCCGGATACATTCACAGCTTTGTCCACTTCTCATCCGCCTGTTAGCGGGGCACCACATGTCACAGACCACATGTACATGTCACAGACCACATGTCACAGACCACATGTCACAGACTTCTCATCCGCCTGTTAGCGGGGCACCACATGTCACAGACCTGCACAGAGGCTGCTGCTGCTGCAGCTGCTGCTGTTGTTGCCATAAGGTGTCTGTTGAAGTGCCTGACGCGGCGAAACCCATGGAAGACTGGGCATGGGGCCAGGGAGATGATTGGCGCCGGCTGCAGCGGGCATTGCAACCAGCACGCACCTGGGGCCCAGAATCTGGGCTTTGGCGGCCTCAAAGCTGCGCTGCTTCTCTGCAAGCTCCACACGCCAAGACTCGCATAGGCTTTGGTACTGCTTTTCCACAGAAACCTGCTAGGTGCGTGGAGCAGCACGTGCATGGCTATCTGCTTTACATGTTTTTGCTCTGTACGGAGAGCTGCAAGCCCCATTACTGTGCATGATCCTTTTGGTGGAGGCTTGTTGTTTGCATTGGCTGGGTGAGCTCACAATTATGAAAGGTTATACTCATGGTTGGTGTGAATAGGGCAACATAATGCATGCGCTCATGCCTGTTAAAATCAGGCCGACTAAAACCATCACGCAAAAAATGCAGTCGCTGCACCCAGGCTTGGGCAGCAATAGTGTTTAAGCTGCTCTAGTGGACCCACCCGCTCTTCTTGAAGTGCAGCATGGCTGCCCTGGAGTTGCTTGTGGGCACTGGATAGCTGGATGTGTACCCCTTTGAGCTGCAGAGGGGGTGGTATGAGGAAAACATTGAATAGCTGGATAATGATAAAGACATTGATAGCTGGATGTGTGCACCCTTGAGCTGCAGAGGGGAGGTATGAGGAAAGCATTGAATAGCTGGATGATGATGATAACATTGATAGCTATAATAACGTTGATAGCTGGATATGTATCCTTTGAGCTGCAGAGGGGGTGGCATGAGGAAAACATTGAATAGTTGGATAATGATAATAACTTTGATAGCTATAATAACATTGATAGCTGGATGTGTACCCCTTTGAGCTGCAAAGGGGGGGTGGTACGAGGAAGACATGGAAGGTGTATTACATGCATCCTTGCCATGGCATGGTTAATGTAAGGCAATGATCTCGTCTTCGAGCTATCAATCCAATGCATGTCAAGTGCTGCTGTGGCAGGGATACAGTTACTCTTACACTCTCAAAGTTGCGCTTCAGTTCAATATTCTCCTGGCGCACTCGGCGGAGCTCCAATTCTAGATCCTGCAGTCACATTAGTAGTATGAAATAAGACACCTTTCTGCATCAAAGCAGGAATTGAGGTATTTTTACATGCATGTTTCATAAGAGACTTTTATCGCCACAAGCATTGAAAAATGAGTGGATTACTGTGCTATTTGGTTTAAGCTACTTGCCACGGTCATCGATTGTCATCTTAGTATTCTCTCACGGAAATAGGTCTGTGTTTTTGCGAGACACTTCCGTTCAATTTGGTCACCTCACACAATTACAGGTGCAAATGTGTGCATCGTTAAAAGTGTGTTCAAGGCTGCAAGAGTACAAGTGTGTCTTCAAAGGATGACTTTCTGCATTTACGCATGCATGCTAGCATCCACGAACACGTGTTTGCGTGTGTGAGCACGAGTGCGAGTATTTGTGTCTGCGTACTTGCGCATCTATGTGCATGATTGCATGTGCGTGCGTATTCATTTGTGTGTGATTAGTGTTCGTGCATGTGTGTATGTGATTAGTGCGTGTGCTGTGCAGGTGCGCGTGTCAAGTGTTCGTGCATGTGTGTAAGTGACGTGTGCGTGTGTTGTGCAAGTGTGTGTGTGCGTGTGTGTATATATGTGTGTATGTGTGTGTATGTGAGTACATGTGTGTGTGCGCGCACATGTGTGTGCGTGTGCGTGTGCATGTACATGCGTGCGTGTTGTGTGTGTGCGCGTGCATGTACATGCGTGTTGTGTGAGTGAGTGTGCGCG
>LFCJ01000276.1_pt1 | contig 30557 bp, 43 predicted proteins | sample 643141 | NCBI WGS metagenome assembly LFCJ01 (sample SAMN03766243, study PRJNA286221) | soda lake metagenome | biome: soda lake; feature: Kulunda steppe; material: water; isolation source: sample B1-Br-g2 brine of Lake Bitter-1 | place: Russia: Kulunda steppe | collected 2010-07
ATATAATCACGTTTAAGTTCAACGCTCACAAACAAACGGGATGGGTGCGGAATCCCAGACCAACGGAGAACCCATCCCACAAGAACCTCACATCACAGGTTCATAATAAGCTTTGTCATATCTCGCGGAACCCGTAATCACTCAAACGTTTAGAACCTCTAGAACGTTCTCTCCGTGAACGAACCCGTGCCTCACGCGCGTGCACACGTGAAGAGGGATTGTTAGATGAACGCACACTCACACGCTTTCCTGAACCGTCTTCCCCCGCACGCGGAACTGAACCCGTAGAAGTTGCAACAGCATAACGCACACAATCCATTGTATGGTCATCAACGTTTGTTCCCCCTACATCATCCGCGGTGTAGGATAGAAACTCCTTGATAGTCTCGTTACACTGTTCATGAACCAGTAAACCGCGCAATCCCTGGGAGTCCTCTTTCAACCGCTCCTGCACTTTCTCAATCCCTCTATCAATACTTTTATCCGCACGCTTCACAATAAAACCATCTAACTCCTCCCTGAATTTAGCAATGTGTTCAGGCTCATGTTCAGAGTAGATGGTTCCGCTAACCCGCCCCCGCAACCATTCAATTGCATCCTCTACGGTGCACTCTGATTCATAGAACTCATCAAGAATAACAAGCTGTCCCTCTGTTGTTTGTCCTATCTCAATCAATACGCGCGGGTCATTCCATCCGCTATCGTAAGCATACATCCTCCAATTAGTGAGCGTTACATCCGAATCTGCAACAACATGAGTTTCACGCGTGAACTCCTCATAAACTCTCCCATCTGAAGCGGAGAACCCGCCATAAAGCCCTTCAGCTTTATTATTAGCGTGCGTGCGCTTCAGGTTATCCTTCACATCATGGGAGATAAACGGGTTCTCCAAAGAGTTAGCAGTAACTGTGTGTATATCCCATGGCAACGGGTCTCCATCCGCATCAACTCTCTCCTCTACAATATAGTAGTAATCATTGTACCCGTTTGTAGTGGTAGTCCAAATCATGGATAACGGGTCTGCATCCGCACTCAAACGAGACAACAGCATCTCCGTTAAACTGTACAAATTCTTATAGAACGCTACCTCATCACACCAGATTCCTGCAAACTCATCCCCCTTGTGCCTATCCGCTTTACTCGCGCTTCCAAGCACAATCACACTTCCGTTCTTCAACTTCAACACCTTCTCCTGTCTTTTGAACTCCTCAACTATAGGGGAGCTTTCAGGGTCATCACCATCATAACCAGGGAGTTGCTCAAACAACGTGCGGTAAGTAGTTTGCCAACCCTCTTGAAAAGATTCAGCCATAACAAGCCATCTTGTGTTAGCCTGAACCCATGCTCCGTAGATAGTCCCCCGCGCTCCTAGCACACTCTTCCCCGCACGGAAACCCGCACGGAACTCAACAATTTGACTATCCCCCGAAAGCCAGGCCTCAAGCGCATCCTGTTGCGCACTCCATACATCATACTCAAGAGAACCTGTTGAACTATCATAATGTATTCCCTCCGTAGGCATACGCAACACTAAACCCTGTTGTTGTATTAAGATTAATACGCTTCACCTGTGAAACAACCCGTGATGATAGGAACAATTAGTGTAATAGCATTCACCGCTATCCTTCTTGTGCTCACTTATTACACAGTGCGGGGTGTAAGAAAGATTAGTTACGGAACAGTATTGAAAGGAAAGCCTCCCATCCGCACGGTAGGAACTACTTTGAGAAAAGGAGAACAACAGGAACAAGAACCTGAACCTGAAACGGAGTGCCCTGCAACCTGCACGGAACAGGATAACAACTCAACGTGCAATCAACAAGGCGGAAAAAGCGTTCAACAAAACCAGGATAGCGGGTGAAAACCGTGATTTTTTGTTCCTGAACCGAAAATCCAACCCCTATACGTATAACAACCATATGTAAACGTATAGCACACTTTCACCGCAAATCTCAACGACTACTCCTTATAGGGTAATAGTCGGTGAGGTCTCATTCACCGTGCGCATCTTCTTCATCCTCCCCATCCTGAACAACATTGAAATCAATACTCAACCCGCCTTGTGAACCTGTGCCTGTAACCTTAACCTCATCGGGTTCCGTTTCAATCTCCCCTATATCGGAAAGGAGTTCAACCCAATCCTTCATAACGCGGGTTGCATCTCGATATTCACCATCCTCAAGGAGCTTATCACGTGCAAAGGTGAAGGTTTCAAACGCTTCCTGTTTATAATTCAAATCCAGGTGCTCCTTAATCCATCCTTGTAGAACCTGTTTATCCTTCCAGATGGTTTGCCTACTAACAGAGAACTCGCGTGCTAACTCTGTAACAGGAAGGTCATTCAACGTTGCCCATTCTCCTCTAAGGTTTTGGAGAATGTATGCTCTCCGCTCATTAACACTCCATTCAGATTTAGGTTTATCGTTAGGAATTAATACCTCATGGTATGCCCGTTTAGTAGGGTCATCATTTGTGTTCTCTGTGCTCATATGTTAAGCTATGTTCATAGGCTTGTATAAAACAACGTGTTGTGAAAAGGAACTCTTGTGCGGTTATACAGGAAACCCAAGTTGTTGCGGGTTATCTCCTTCCATTTCAATCACTTCTAAGAATTGACCGTAAACAACGGGATATGTGAACATCACTTGTTCAAGTCTTTCTTCAACTTCAAGTTCTTCAGGTATCTCATCAGCATCACGTAGGCCTGCATAAACGTGAGATAGATGAGTTGCAACTTCTTGCTTTGATGCATTGCTCTCAACTTTTATTGTAAGCATTGCTAATCTTCTATCAAGTGCGTGTGCTTCTCGGTTCTTCTTATACTGTTCTACAGATTGTTTTATTTGTTCAATCATCTGTATTATTCTATACAACAGCAAAGGGTAAATATCTAAGTGTTTGATACTATTCTCAACGTGTGTTCCTCATCCGCTTCAACTCGTTTGAAACAGGATTCACAGTGCAAGTTGTAATGAGTTCCCGTTGAGATTGCGTGAATCATACGGTGTGATATGAACCTCCCGCATTCATAGCAACGTGAAACAGATGCTTGTTGCTTATACGTGAAAAAGTCCTCCCTAGATAACACTGATTCAGCTTTCATGGTTGTCAATCATCGTTTCAATTACTTTCTCCAGGCTGTCTTTGAACGGTTTATAATTAGTTGCTTGTTGATAGTCAAAGCTATTTGTTAAACTGAACGCGTGCACTTTCTCAACGGATACGAATAGGCAATATTGTGAATCCGCTGTGTTTATCCTGATTTGCTCACCGTATTGATTCAACGTATCGGAAATAATGCGGAGCATCTGTGCGTTCACGGTTCCAAACTCTAACTCTATCACTATCTCTTTCTTGTTGTTCTCGTAGCACGTAGGGCACAGGCCTCTGTGTTTTATGAACTTGTACTCACCGCAATGAGCGCAATTATTAAACTTCATGTATATCACCGTATACAATAACGGTTGCCAGGTTTTTAGATTCTTGTTTGTTGAGTTCAGTGCTCCAGAGTAGTTGCTTGTATACACGGGATGGATAATATTGAATTGTATTCTCTTCCATATTGTGTAGTATACAACCCGTGCCTAAAATTGTAACGGTGCGGATAGGTTTACTATAGAACGGTAGGAACCTATCATCTGAACGGGGTTATCTACTTACAATTGTTGTTAGTATGGAAACGGAGTGAAGGTTAGCAAACTCCGCTTACACTACGTTTGTTTTACTTTCAGTAAAAACACGCTCCGCTAATAGCTCCTTGCTTACACTAGTCTGAAAGGGAGCGGTTCCTATAAAGGTTTGGGTTGTATGTATAATTAGGTATAGATTGGTTTAAAAGTATAACTAAGAGTTATCTTGATAGGGGTTGAGAAGGGCCTTCACTAACAATCCCTACTAACAACAATTGTAAGTGGATTAATGGGGATTGAGCACATAGTAACATATGCGTATGAACGCAACAAAACAATCAACCCAGGATGAAGGATGCAACTGTGAACAGTGTGAAGAGAAGGATGAGCGTATTGATGAGCTAGAGAAGGAAGTTGAATTGTTACAATCACGGATGCGGAACTTTGGAAAGTCTCTTGATAACTTAGAGGCCTATGTTGAAGAGATTGAAGGAAACATGAACACAGTGAGCGAAGATATAGAGTTTCAGTTGAGTGATGCGGAGCGCATTCTTGTGAACGGGTGGCAATCCGTTAACGTGAACAAGTCAAAGAACCGTGAGCGTGCAATCCGTATTATTGAGAACTTCAAACAGTACTCAACAGTAGGTAAGAAACACAACTTTATCACTATGAAGGATTTGTGTGAGAAGATTGCCTTAGAAGAAGATGATGTTGAAAAGGTTCCGTATGCTACTTCAATCCGTGTTGCGGAATACGTTGTTGAGATGAGCAATGAAGCTTTCAAGATGCGGAAGGTAGAGTTTAAACGGAACCGTAATGATACGTATGATGATTTAGATGGGTGTACGTTGTTATACCAGGATGAACCTATTGTGATGAGTGAAGAAGATTTGATTTAAAGAAGCGTTATTGTTATTATGAAGGATAGTAAAAGCGTAGTTAGGTAATACCAGGGGTTTTTTCTTATTGTGTATGTGAAAGCGTAGTTAGGAACGTATAGGTGCGCAATCATTGTTAGTGCGGAGATTCCTATTGATGCAAGCGCTAAATCCGTTAGGATGATAGCTCCTATTATTGGGGATTGAGCGTGAAGGAATCCCGCAATGGTTCCTAGGTATATACCTAATTGAAGCGCGTGCGCTTTGTTTATGGAAAGGTATGTGTTCAGGAGCGGAACATCAGCTATAGGTTCCTTTCCGTGTTCAGGGTCAATTTGCGCTTCTCGTAGTTTCCGCTCTCTGTCGCTCATGGTTCTCACTCATCATCTTTGTGAAGTTCTTGTGTATTATCAACTAAGTAATCAACTTTATGCTCAATACTTTTTACATCTGATTCAACGTTCTTTACATCTCTTTCAATGTTCTCAAGCCTACGGTTTGCATCTCGAACATGGCCATCATCACTGTCATCCTCTTCAAAACCAAATAGCCTTTGTTTTATCTGTAGTACTTCCGTATCAAGTTCATTTATTTTCTTGCGGTTGTAGTATATAACGCTCGCTATACTCACAACAATAAGGAATAGGAGTTCAGCCAAGAAGTCCTCAAGTATTCCTTCAATCATAATTGAATTTATGCGTGATGTGTGTAAAAGATTCAGGATTACGTTCAAGTTGAAACAAATTCTACTAATATCACAAATCTCCGCCCGCCTTCTTGCTCCGTGAACTCTCCCGCCCATAGGGTTCCGTTATCAGTTTGTATTTCTACGGAGTCCAAGGTGTCATTCTCATCTGTATCTGATTCAAATGAGATGAAACGTGCTTGAACTCTCCTATTACCTACATCTCCGCCTATGTCATCGGTGTTAATCACATCACCATCTTCAAGGAGTGCTCCTTGATTGATTCCATCTTCTGATTCACCTGTTTCTAATGAGTTCATGATAAGTTCCGCTAAGTCCTGGAACTCTGTATCAGGCATTGTTGTTGTTTCAAGTGAGAACTCTGTTTTGAGTTCAAGGGTTAGGCCTCCGCTCTCAAACCATATTCTTGAGCCTTCTATTAGTTCAGGTTCTACAGCTAACCCTGTTTCAAATTCAAGTTCTCCTCCTTCCATCATATCGGGTTGAACCGCTAACCCTGTTTGAAGAGTAACGGTTCCCGCGTCAAACGTTTCAGGTTCTACAGCTAACCCTGTAGGGATGAAGAAGGTTGCCCCATCTCGTGTTTCAGGCTTCACCGCTAAGCCTGTTTCAACGTTCACGCTTTCCCCGTCAAACGTTGCGGGTTGCACTCCTAATCCTGTAGGAACCCAAACGGTTCCCGCGTCAATGGTTTCAGGAGTTGTTGAGATTGCTAACTCTGTTTCCTCTGTTAGCGTTACGCTCCAGAATGTTTTAGGGTCTTTGGGTGCACTGTTTGTTGTGCGGTCAAGGATGGTTCCCCAGAACGTTTGCGGAGCCTTCACCGCATCCTCTGTTAGTATTGTTTGAACGCTCGTTGTATAGCGTTCAGGTTCTCGTGCTCGTTGTCCTGTAACATCTGAAAATATGCTCCCAGAGTTACGGGATTCTAGGCTAATGTATTCTCCGCGGGAGTTAGTCCAAAACACACGGGGTTCTTTCACAATGTCTTCTTCAAGCACTGCACTCCAGAATGTTTCAGGGTCAGGTTCACCTTCAAATGTGAGTTTGTCCCGTTTACTTGTTGAATAGCTACGCGGTTCAGGTGGGCCTGATTGCGTTGTTGTTGTTCTTTGGCTTGTTGAATAGCTACGCGGTTCAGGTGAACCGCTCAGTGTTGTGGTTTCAATATTTCCTGAATATAGTTCCGTGTCGCTCATTACGTATAATTTAAAAAACAAACTGTATTAGGTTTCTCTACTCTTCTTCAAACTCTTCTTTTTCTCGCAACCCTGCTTGAAAGAGATAATTTTCAAACTCTTCAAGTTGTTCTACTGTGTCCTGGAAGTCAAAGGGTGCGGAACTTGTTTCCGTTATAGTTCTTGCATCACTCCATTCACCGCCTTCTTTCAATCTGTAACGGGTAAGGCACTCTACTCCTTCAAGGTCTAAATCCTCATCTTCATCAATATAATCAACTACAGCATCAATATCAACATCAACTCCATCTACTGTAGTATCTTTTACTCTAACAGCACTACGGTTCTCATTGAGTATTAACCAAATATCCTCGTTATCATCTTCTTCTGATACTACAGAGTATGAACCATCAGTGTCCCCGTTATCTAATCCATCCGCTGGGTCTAAATCAATCTCATTGGTTGTTTCCCCGTTTGTTTTATCTATCTGCGCGTAATCAGTCCCTCCACTAAATGGTTCACGGAGAATGTAAACATAAGCATCATCTGCAACCATGTTTTCCCCGCGGGTGTAACTTTCTTCAGATTCCCATTCCTCGCTTCCGTCTTCTTTATCTAATGCTATCACATGATTATCTCCCATGTCATATACATAAACCCTAATCTGGTCTATTTCTATGGATTCCGTGCGGTCTCCCGCATTTTCATTCCATTCAGATTCACCTGTTTCTGCATCTACTTTAACAACGTTCCCGTTATTATCACAAGTGTATAGGTCTCCGTTATCAATCACACCATCTTCCACAGTGTCTGAATGATGTGTGTGCTCCCATTCAAAGTTTCCTTCTTTATCATAAGCAATTACGGATTCATCTGTTGAACCTGTGTATATGCGTTCATCATCAACTTCAACAAACGGGATTAGTTCCTCATTCTCATGCTCTTGCTCTGTCCATTCAATTTCTAATGAGTCCTTGCTTATTTTGCGTAAATACCCATCAGATGAACCTAGATACAAATAATCATCATCAAATGCTACGCTTCTAAACCAATCATCAAGATTGTATGTTTCTTCAACATCAAGCTCTAATGTGTCAAGTTGTAGCTTGCTTATAATATCACTACTAACAACCCATACATTCTTATCATTGTTTGTGTCATCTATCACTATATCTTGAACGTTCCAATCATCATCATGATATGATTCTAAAATATCTCCGAACTCGTTCTCATTGCTTACCATACAAGTTAGTTTAAATTAGAAGCGTATAAGGTTTAATCTTCCATCTCCTCCCGCTCCTGCACAACCGCTCTTAATTCATAGCGCGTGAACTCTTCTAACTCATCAATTGTGCTCTGGAAGTCAAACGGGGCGCTTGATGTTGTTGTGATTGTTATTTCTTCCCAGGTTGTTTCACCGTCTTCACGGTATTCAACAATACATTCAACACCATCTAAATCAAGCTCCTCATTCTCGTTAATCCAGTCTATTGTTGCCTCAAAATCTATTTCAACACCATCAACATCAATATCTGTGCTCCTCACAGCTGTTTCATTCCCTGTTAAGCGTTTATATATGCGTTCATTATCATCATCTTCTGTTTGGTAGAAATAACCATCTTCAACAATGATTATATCATCAGAGTCTTCATTCACTTCCGAATCTTCCCAAACTATATCACCCGCTGTTTTATCTCTAATTTCAAAGTTCCCTGTGTTATCTCCTAAGTAAATATATTCATCATCAATAGCTATAGCTTCCGTTTGAGTGGGTGCATCATCCTTAGCCCAATCTTCACTTCCATCCGTTTTATCGAATGCGTAAAGGATATTACTAGAACTGTTTGCTGTGTATACTCGTAGCTCATCAACAGCTATTCCGCGGAATATATCAGTGCCATCAGGTTGCTCTAACCAGTTTTCACTTCCATCTTCACGGTCTGCGGATATAACTTCCCCGTTCCCGTTACATGTATACACCTGTCCATCATCAATAACCATACTGTTTGCGCTTGATGATTGATGCGTGTGTTCCCATTCTTCTGTTACGGTTACCCCGTCTATACTCCACTTTTTAACGGATTCATCCCCGCTTGCTGTGAACATTTCATTGTTATCATTATCTATTTCTAATAGTGTAGTAGTGTCCTCATGCGCATCTTCATAGTATTCTAATATCTCAAAAGTATCCCTATCAAGAACGCGTAATCCGCCCTCACTAGAACTTATATAAATATAGTCTTCTGTTGTCTCCATTGCGCGGAATGTATCATCATCTAAATCCCCCGTGCTTAACCAGGATTCTCCATCCAGGTATTCAAAATCATCAGCTCTATATTTATAGATTTCATCAAAATCCAAAACCCATAGGATTTTATCATCTTCTAGCCTATCAATAACTACATCATGATAATTAAAATCCTCATTCTCAAGCATTTCAATCACATCCCCGCGTTCATTTTCATTGCTTACCATACAAGTTAGTTTAAATTAGAAGCGTATAAGGTTTAATCTCCGCGGAACTCTTGTGCGCTCGCTCGGAACTCGTAATCTGAAAACGCTTGAAGGTTATCAACTTCTACGGTGAACTCTTCAGGTGCTTCATTTATATCATCATATGTTTCACTACTAAACTCCTCTGCTCCTTGTAGTCTATAGCGTGCTTGCAACGTAACTCCTTCAAGGTCTAAATCTTCATTATCATCGATATATTCAAGTTTTCCTTCAAGCTCCGCTTCTACTCCGTCAACAGTATAATCCAGGGTGCGCACAGCGGTGCGGTTTCCTGCAAGGATTTTGTTCACTTGTGAATCATACCCTCCAGTATATATGAAGCTCCCGTTAGTGCGCACGTTTGCAATCTCTGAACTGTGAAGGCCTGTTTGAGTGTGAACTTCTTCACCATCTGTTATATGTGTGATGATTAGTTCATCACTCACGCTATAAACATACTTATCATCAACATCAACATCATAAACGTTATCAGTTTCATGATGTTCATGCTCCCAGAGTTTTTCACCTGTATCATTCACAACTGCAATAACTTCACCGTTATCTGCAACGGAGATGAGCAAAGCGTTTCCTACAGCTAACGCGTTAATGTCTTCCTCGTGTTCATCGTGTGTGAACTCTTGTTCTCCATCGTTTGTAGATAGTGCTAAAATCTCGTTGTTCTCTAATGAGCTATATACAAATTTATCTCCTACAGTGATGGATGTTACGCTTTCTTCAACTCCGCTTGATTGTTGCCATTGTAGCGTTCCTTCTTCAGCATCAACCGCTACAATTGAGTTAAGGCTTCCGCTGTAAACTGTAGAGTCATCGCTTGTGATTGTGTTCACATCGGAAGCGTGTTCATCGTGCTCCCATTCAAGTTCTCCTTCTTCAGGTTCTACTGCAATAACTTCACCGCTATCCGCGCAACTGATGATGTTTCCATCTCCTGCAACCGTAACATCATTAACGGTTTCTTCATGTTCTTCATGAGTCCAGAGTTCTTCAAGCGTATCTCTCCGTAGGCCTATAACCTCGCTTCCGTCTTCAGGAACAACCGCTATGATAGTTTGCCCTATTGCCAGAGTTTTAACAGGCTCATCTAACTCATCATCAAGGATAATATCTCCTCTTCCATTCTCATTGCTTACCATACAAGTTAGTTTAAATTAGAAGCGTATAAGGTTTAATCTCTGTTCTCTAAAATCTCGTTAGAATCAACCGCGTGTTCTACGTATTGCAAGAGCGCTTGTTCATCGGATAGAATAGCAAACTCTGATAGCTCTGTTTCTTCTAACTCGTTGGGGTCTGTGATTGCTATAGCTTCAACGGTGATTGTATCACCTTCACGCGTAATCTCAACCTCCTCAATCCAATCAAGCTCTTCATCAACTTCATCCTGTTCTCTTCTAGAATTATCACGCTCACCTTCACCTATAGCAACATCATCAATTGCTTCTTCACCATCTCCTAATATAATATCAATCAGTAAATCCCGCGCGTGCTTAGTACACTTGAGATTTTCCGCTATTGTTTCATCATGTATTTTCTTATCTGTTTCATCGAATACTTCAAGCTCAATATCTGTGCGGAGTGAGAACCGTTGCTCTCCAAAATTTATCTCTTCCGTGTCATCGGGGTCTAAACTGTCAAGCGTGCCCTGGATGTTATCCAACCGCCTCCTGTTATCAATGAGCCATTCAGTTATATCCATGAAGGAACGTTGAACTCTAAGATGTATTAGTGTTATAATCCTAATCCTATATCTCTGCTATCGGAATCATCATCCTCTTCATCCTGGTCTTCAGCATCAGGAGTGTAAAACGGAGATACAAACACCTCTTGTTCCGCTTCATCTTCTCCCGCTGTAACTCTCACGGTTTGCGTTCCATAAGATGTATATCTAAACTCCATTTCAATTGTGCGTGATTCTCCTGGTTCAAATCCTTCAACTTGCGTTGTTTGAACACTCCCATCAACCTCAACTGCAAACGTTTCAGCAACAGCATCATCATCAAGAATGTTATCCGCATCAACAGTTAGGGTTGAATGAAATATTAACGGGTCTACTGTGTTCACTGTAGCTTCTAAGTTTTCAAGTCTTATTGTATCATCTGGTAAGTCATCGGAATCAATATCCTCAAGATTCCGTGATAATCCAATCCAGAGAAATTTTTCAGATTGTGTAGGCTCTGTTGTTCCCATAGTGATTAGTTTTGCGTGCGTGCGTATAAGGTTTAAAATCTATATGATTCAGCTTTCATGGTGAGCTCAATGAAACCGCGGTTAACGGTGTCAATCTCCTCAAGAACAAAATCCCCCTGGATGTTATCCCATTCTATGTTAATGTTATCTCCTACCCGTGCTTGTTCAAATACATCTATATCAGGAACTTGAACTCGTATTTTAGTATCTTTGAACGCTAGTTCATTCAGGAGCTCGTTTGCTTTGTCCTCTGCATCTGTTGCACGTTTAATTGATTCATCCCGCCTTTTCAGAGTTTTAGTGAATCCAAAGAACCTACGTGATGAGTCGCTTGTTTTTGTAACTACAAGGTCATCATCTCCCTGAACTACAACGCGGTTTCTAATCTCTTCTACATCCGTATCTATATCAAAATTAACAACGGGTGTTTCACCTTTAATGATTTCAAGCTCTGAATCTGATTCCCCTACCTCTCGAAACTCAACGTTATCCTCTTCATCTACAATGAGTTTTCCATCCTCTTCTTCTAGGATTGCAAAGAGGGCCTCACTTACGCTCTCCGTGAACTTACGGGTGATTCTCCGCCCTGTGTTAGGGATATTCACCTCGTTGAATCCGTGCGCTCTATCGAATACATCAAAGCTTGCTGTTTTAATCACATCAACTCCTATTGCTCTACTTTCAACAGGCTCTCCTTTTAGGTCAAAGATGATGCGGAGTTTCTCATGATTGTCTTCATCATAGGGGTCAAGCATTTGTGTGATTTCAATATCTCGTGCTTCATCAACTCGTAGTTCTATATCTTTCAACCCGTCAATTGCTCCTAACTCCCAAACATAGTTTGTTCCTTCATTATCAATATACTGAACGTTGAACTTGAATAATCCCGAAATATTATTTATAATTAAACGGAGCTCTATGCTATGCAACTCATCTCCTTTGAAGTCTATCCCGTCAAACGTTGCACTATACCAGGAGCTCGTAGCTATATCTTTAGGAAACCCTAGGAAAATAAAATCATCTCCGTATTCATGAGGGCGGAGTTGCCTAAACTTCCCTAACTCTACAACAGGAGCGTTTGATTCTACTATATCAGTGTCATCACAACGTAGAGCTATCTCTTTCCCTCTGCTCTCAATATCTTCTGTTATGAGTTTGCGCATAACTTCTCCGCTATCGGATTCATAGAAGATGCGGTTGTTGCTCTCAAACTCAAAAGCTTCTACATAGCGTTGTTTTGCACGGAGTTGATAGGTGCGTTGCGGGTCTCCTGTAGGAATCTCTTTCATCTGTCCTAGGAATACGCGCTCACCGTTTTGATTTAAAACCTCTATTGTTTCATCAGGTTCTCTTTCAAGCGCTTCTTCTCGTGAATAAATTTCTATATCGCAAATTGTTGCCTCATTGCTAAAGGTCTTTGAAAAACTCACATCCGCAACGCTTTCTATATCCTGGTTTTTATCTACGGAGTGAACTGTGTATCTGCTCATAGTTGTAAAATAATCCTACAAAAGTAAAAGGCCTACTCATAGACTCTATCAATCTCTGTAAATTCAATTGTTAAATCATACTGGTCAGCGTTGCTTGATGTATCGGATGGAATCAAGCTTGTTGTAACGTTTGAAAGGTATCCGTTGAACTCTTGTTCAATCCCTCCGCGGTTCCATCGGAGCGTTGAGTTTTTGAACTCCATATCTGAAACAATGAACGTTCCCCAGTTATCACTTGCAAACTCTATCTCTATAGCATACGCGTGATTGTGATTTGTATAATCTTCAGCATCATGTGCACGGTTAGGGTAATCATCTTCATCCATGTTTGCAATCACACAACGCAATGTTCTTGTTCTACGGTTCACGTTGATGCTCGTTCCGATAATCTCCCGCGCGTTATCTGAAAGAGTATCTGAGATTATATCTTTTTCAATTTCCGTTGTGATTTCTCCGTTTACCTTGAGTGTAAACGTATCATCACCATCAGGGGATTCTAACTCCAGGAGATTATATTCTTCATCACTCATATTCTAAAAAAGAGTTTCAACTTGTATAAGACTTCAAGGAAGGTTCTTGCTAATCTCTTCTCCCATCGTGTCCGCTAAGTCTTCCGCAATCTTCCGCTGTTCCCGCCTACTTAAATCAGATAAATCAACATCCCCATCAAACGTAACTGTTACTCTATCAATCATTACATCAGTGATGCTTTCCATAACTCCGCCTCCGTTACTATCATCACCGCCTCCGAAATCAGGGATAAAGTCTCCTACTCCTCCCGTAACTGCATCAACTCCTGAAGTGAATCCGCCCATTGCGGTTTCACCTGCTCCTGTTACTGTATCAATTCCAGGGAGTGAAACATCTACATCAGGGATTGATGCAATTCTACTAATCAAATCATCAACGCGGTTAATCAATCCATCTACTCTGTTCCTTGCCCCGTCAATCAGGCCTGTGATGAACTCCGTACCGCTTCCTACAGCTCCGCGTAGTCTATCAACTCCTGAAGTGAGTAGCTCAAACACTGTGCCCGCGAAACTCCGCAAGCTATCCATTGATATTCTTGTAACATCCGTTATTCCTAGAATCTCCGTGATGAGCAAGCCCGCTCCAACAATAAGAGAACCTATGATGATAGCGGTTGAACCTAATGCTTTCACAAGAACTCCTATTCCGCCCGCTACAAGTTTAGCAACTCCTGCAAGTGAACCTAATCCTGCAAGGAGTTTCCCGCCTAACGCAACAACTGTTGTGAGGCTACCTTTCAAGGTTGCAAACGTTCCTGATAGTCCTAAAGCGCTACTTCCTGCAAGTCCTAACCATGTTACTAACCGTTGTAAGATTCCTACATTGCCCTCACTTTCATTCCGCGTTCCTCTCATCGAATTTTCTAACCCGTTCAGGTTAGTGCTTGCGGAATCACTCGTGTTCTCTAATCGTTCAACGGAATCATTCACGCGTTCAGCTTGCCTTTTAGCTTGTCTTGCTCCTTTCAAGTTTACTCCCAGGCTTAGGGTTCCTACGTTAACCATTTGTTCTAACTTCTTCCTATCGTTGTATAAACGCTTTTACTTGAACCGTGCTTATTTTACTATATGGGATTAGTAACATTATTTGTGGGTATTGTTCTAGGGGTTGCGCTTGTAGGGATACCCGCGCTTGTATCATACAGCACAGGAACAAACGTTGATAAGCTAGATAAAAATCAGTTCCGCATAGTAGTTGAACCGAATGATGAGCTCCAGAATGAGATTGCGGAAGTTGTAACAAAGGAAGTTTCAAACTCGTATCTAAGGCGGAACTACAATGAGATAGTTGTTGAAAACGTTGAAGTAGAGCCTGATGAATGGGTTGCTGTTTTCCGCTTAGAGTAACTTGATTGGCGGTTGATTTATAGGCTAGTGTTGTGTATATTTTAATACACATGCAAGCACAAAAAACAATCATCATGCTAGAGATAGCTAGTGAAATTGACTTGTATGAATCAGATGAGGTACCTGAACCGTTCACCCATTTATTCTTTGAACCGTACAGAGAAGATATTTCCCATTATGCATATGTTCCAGGTGAAACGTATGAGCGAATCAAAGAGCAAGGGTGCGAAATATGGATGGAACAGTTTAACGGAGTCAATCGGGATAGGGATGATGAAACAAAATCAAATAATATGGCGGAAGGATTAGCGTGTGAAATTGCATTCAATCTCTTAACGGAGAACCATATCACGCACACAGGTGAAAACACACCTGAATCACAATCCTTTGATTTTCTCGCTACAGGATGCAGAACGGAGAAAACAATTGAGTTGAAAACCGCATCAATGAGCGCAAAAGCGCAAAACCTACCTATCCGCAAATATCCCGCTTATAATTCAGTGCGGGATGCAATGAGAACACGGAACGGTTTTCCTGATGTGTATGTTCTCGCGTATACATGCGAAACCCAGGGCGGTTTAGCAATCGGGTTTGATTTTGTAATCCCTACAATCAAGCTTCTTGAGAATGAAGAAAAGCATTGGGTTCCGAAAAATCAGCTCTATGTATACCCGCGGGATTGGTGCACTCTTGAAGGGTTCACAATTGATGAGCTAAATGAAAAGAACGTGATTGATAGCATCCCGCAAGCAAACTCTTCAGAGTAATCCCAAACGTTCACCTATTCTCCGCGCTGTTGCCTCGTTACAACTCACCGCACAATCCTCAATAGAGTAATCCGTTTCACTGTTCACAACAGCGGATGCAACCGCTTTGTTGTTATAGTTCTCATACTCCTCTAACTCATAAACTGCATACACAGCGTTGAGTGCTTCATCCTCTGTGAGTTCCAGGGCGGGCGCAATATCTTCCCGAATGTGTTTTATAACTCCCTGGTCATCAAGCACTCTATCCTTCAGCTTATAACCGTGCTTCTCCCAACATTGATGATAACAATCACGGATACTCTCCGCATCAGTGTGAAACAGTTCTCCCGCTTCATAGAACGTAAGCGAATCGGAAGGCCTGTGAGATGTATGAGATGCAATCCATGCAATTGTTCCCGCTTCAGTCCTGTTATCTACATCCTCTAGTGCTTCAGATACAGGTGTATCATCCCATACTACTTCATCATAGAGCGTTTGCACAATATTAGCAAAATCAACGCTAGGCGCGTGATTGTTGATAAACAAGATGAGATATTCACTTGAATCCTCAACCTCAATATCCCGCTCAACATACTCACTTGAATCTTTAATCACTTCAACTCCTTCACGGATAACCTCCTCATCTGCACGGAGTCTCCGTGAAACCTCTCCGCACGTGAGTGAAAAGCCCGCTGTGCGAATTGATGCAACTAACGCGGAACCAAACACAGTCTCTTCATCAAAATCCGTTTCTTCTTCAAGCGTTTCTTCATACTCGTTAACAATATATTCAAGATTATCTGCTCCGTATTGCTCCATCATCTTTGTTCTTCTTTCAGAATCCATATTTAAATAGAAAGGTCAAAGCGGTATAAGTTTTTATCAAGAGTTCTTGCGTTCTTGTGCTCTTCTCATTTTCTCACGTTGTTCTCTCCTGTGTTCCTGAACCGCGTTATCTATTTTCATCAAGCGCACAGCTTCCTGATAACTGATTCCATCCCGTTCTATCACTTCCGTGCGGAGTTCAGGTTCAGGATTCTCCATCCAGGGTGCAAGCTTCTTCAACGTTGCAATCAACCCTGAAGGTTCATCCTCGTATTTCACTATCTCTCTGCTCCCTTTCACTGTATGATAATCTAATCCTATATCATTCATCAAGTAGTATTCCATAACCGCTATACTATCCGCTAACGTTTCAGGATTCCCGCTCACTGCCTTCTTTAGTTTCCCTCTGCATCCTGAACATCATCATCAAGGATTTCATCAATGAGCTTATCAGCAAACTCATCCCCCATCCCTTCAATCATTATGCTAATTTCATCAATGCTTGATTCAACAATCTTTTCTTTGAGTAGCGCTTTTTGAATCTCGTGAAGGTCTGGGTTTTCACCTACAATCTCCCCATCCTCATTCAATTCTATTTCCGTATGCTCTAACGTTATCTTGTTCTTTTGCTCCCAGGTGAGCTCTGTTTTATACTCGAACCAAAACGTTTCACCGTTGTGCTCAATCGTAACTTCTTCCGTTCCGTCATTAGCTAAAACATCCTCAAGGCTTCCTGTAGCGTTTTCTTTACCCATACAAGATTAATAGTTTAGGAAGTGTATAAGTTTTTATCAGTAAACGCTATGCCTTGTAAAATGTGCCCATAGTATCAACCCGAATATCACCAGGAAGATATATGCGTAGAACACTAATATCATCATCCCCGTAATTCCAATCATAAACGGAGCTACTCATGAGGGGTGTAAAAGTTTTATTTATAGATATGAACCATCACTCTCATCATCCTGAACGGTGATTGTAATATCTTCCGCAACAAGTTCAACATCAACTTCAACGCTCCCTTCTTCAGGTACTCCGTGCGGAGCACTACGGATGGAACACTTATCAAGCTCAATCTCAAGCTCTGCATCATCCTTCTCAAATGCAATGCTCGTTGAGAACGCTGTATCACTATCTACTAACTCCTCATAAATATCTGAATCCGTAACAACAACCGTTGCGTTGAGCGTGAGTTGAGGCCTTCCATAGAGAATTTCAAACGGTTCTCCATCTGATTCACTTGTTACGTAATATTCAATGCTCGTGTTTTGATTGATTTCAAGCGCAAAATCCTGCAACCGTGCTATCTCTTTCCCAAAGATAGTTAGGTTGCTCTTTGTTGTCTTGAAACTCCATACAGGTCTATCAGGTACATCTGTATTAGGTTCAAAGTCTTCATAATCAAGTTCAACTCCTAGCGCATCAACATCTAAATCAACAGTGAGTTCCTCAGAGTTATCAACATTTATCTCACCGCTTCCCGCAACGGTTCCTGTGAACACGCGGGAGAAGCTCCCTTGATAATCAACTCCCAGGCTCATGCTAACAGGCGGGCCTTCCTCTTCAAGCGTGAGAACGTGTTCTCCGTCATTGTGCTCTTCCGCTCCTAAGAGTAGCGCAATAGGCTTCCCATCTACAGGCTTAATGGGGATTGTTCCTCCTTCAAACGCGGTTTGTCCTTCAAACGTATCTGCAACACCTCTCCCCGCCCCAACAAAATATTCTTCTTCCTGGTCTTTTTCAGGGTCTGGTAGCTCAACCTCTCCCTCAATCTGTCCTAAGTGCTCATCAGGTGCTTCAATTTCTCCCTGTTCATCTTCTACAGTGAAATTAATAACTGCATCCTCTGATTTAATGGGTCTTGTCATACCTAAGATTATTAATTGAGCTTGTAAAAGGCTTGTAGATTTACTTGCCTATGTTCCCATCAAACACCTGGGATTCTGCAACAAAATTCACGCGGATTGTTGAAGTGTGCTTGTTAAATGTAGGGTCTTCTACGCTCAAATCATCTACAGTGATATAATCCCATCCCCCTTCAAGTCCTTCTAAATGCGTGCGGTTTTCAAGTAGTACTCTCATCACTTCCTCCCAGGTTTCTTCAACGCGTGAAGGAGAACGGATTGTGAGATATACAACGCTTTGTTTGTCAAAACTAGAATAAGTAATATCCGCCCGCTCCATAGAACGGTTTTCATTCTCTTCAATCTGAACCTCTGTTCCGCTTAGGTTTGTAATCTTAGGGCCTCCGCTATCACCCTCTGATTTAATCACTACTTCAATATTATCATCAAGTTCTTCTTCAAGTAAATCTGCTACAATGCCCTTAGTGTTCCAGTTTACAGTTGCCATGGTAGTTAGTTCAAACTGTTCAAGTAAAAGAATAGGTTATTGAATTTCAATTGTATCCGCGCTAAAGTCATCAGGGTCTATGTTCATAATATAGATTCCCGAATCCATGAGCGCCCCCGTGTCAATCTTATCAGCTTGCCCTAATCGGAATTGCGTATCTGCAAGCATCTCATCAAGCAAATCTTCAACAAAACGTTCAGGAACGGTTTGCGGTTCAGGGTCATCACTGTATTTCCGCGCTACGTGTTGCCATCTCCCGCCCGCAAAATCATCCAGGGTGTTAGATGCAAAGAATACACCTTCCGTTCCGTTCTCATAGATAGCGTTTTGAACCGCGAAAGCTACGCTCTCAATTGTCTCACCATCATCAAAATCAATCATGATGTTGCGTTTAACCCATTCCTTGATAGGCTCTAAAGGCGGTTTCTTGTCATCGTAATCCGTAGGGAGTTCAATATATAGAGCGTAAGGCATAGAGTAGTGAACAACTCCCTGTGCGCTTTCTACGCTCTCAACCCATTCTTCTAACTTCTCCTCTAATTCAATGTTGCTTCCAAATTCAACCATAGTAATCACTTGTAACTGTTTAGGATTTCATGTGATTCTTCATAGATGCGTTCAGTGAAGTCATCAGGTGAAACAAAGTTCTCCTCATCTGAACGAACTTCCCCGAATGCATCACTGTTGATTATATCATACGCTACAAGCTTCCGCGTAGCATCTTCAATGTCCGCGGAAACATAATCCCGCCCGTATCCGTAACTAACTCTAACGCGGGCATCCTTCAACCTATCACTCCCGAATCTTCCAGAGCTCGTAGGTTTAAATGCACGGTAATCAACGCGGAGAACTCCATCACGTTTATCTAACTGATACATGCTATCATCCTCAAGTATATCATTAGGTTCTCCTACAGCTGTAAGAACCTCAAGCTCATTCAGTTCTTTAATCCTGTAATGCGGAAGCTCTATTTTAACCCATCTATCAGTAGAGAACACGCTATCAACGTATCCGCTCTCATGGCCTTGCGTGAACGTTCCCCGCCTATTCCGTTGCCTCTGTTGCTTAGTGCTCGGTGTTGCTTCTATCTCTTTATCATTGAACTCTAGCTCCCTCCAGGCTGTTGCAACTTCCTTCTCAACGTAACGGGTGCGTTTTGCTATGAAGTCCTCAACATCATCCTCTGATGGGTTGCTATTCTCGTTGAAGTTATATCCTCGAATGATGCGCTCAACATCTTCTACACTGCAATAAAGTTCATCCGCATCAACGGGAGTTCCTATATTATCCGAATCCATATTTTAAAAATTGAGTTCTCCTTGTAAAAGTACTACTAAAGGAACGGGATGTTGAACGCGTAAATAACAACTCCTATAATATCATCTCTTGTGATTATCTCTGGATACGTGTTCCGCGTTCCTTTCATCACTAACAAATCATCAGCATCCCGCACGTAATCATGAACAATGATTTTATTCTTGTATTCAAACACAACTAAATCCCCGTGCTGTATGCTCCGCTCTGTATCATACAGGAGCACAGTATATGAACCATAACGCGGTTGCATACTATCTCCTATTGCTATCCCTACACCATAGTTTCCTACACGCATAGCTAACTGAACGTGTTAAAAAAGTAAAAGGTTAGTTAATTAGCTTCACTCTGCTTCAGCTTCTCCTAGCCCGTGCCCTCGTGCAATACGCTCCCGCGCATTAGATGCTAGTGTTACGTACTCGTAAACAAGCATCTGTTCAACGGAATCAGGGGTTGGAGCAAGCGGTTTCACCGTAGTATCTGCAAGGTGAGCCCAGAAGGTTCCGCTTGCATCGAATGCGTAGATTTCACGCTCTCCTGCTTCACTCTCTGTTCCGTGCGTTTGCGCAACAAGAACACCATCAACCATGATAGCTGTGTATCCGAAGGAAACCGCGTTCTCTCCGCCTTCTGGAAGGCTAAACCGTTGATACTCATCTAGTGAATCCTTGAGCTCGCGGAAACTGCGGTGGTCGGTAACGCACATCATATCCGCGCGGTTTGTGCCTCGAACTTCAAGCTCCGTAACTACATCACGCACGTGCGAAACTTCAAGAGTTTCACTTTCAAAGTCAAACTCTCGTGAATCGGAAACCCAATCCTTCAGGCCCTCGAACCCGTCTGGGTCATTATCGGTTCCCTGAAGTGCCTGGCGCTCCTTGTATCGTGCAATAGCCTCTGAAGCTGTTTCCGTCTTGAGTTGCTCTGGGTTGTAGCGGTCGGTATGAACAAGTAAATCACTTACTTTCTTCCGAATCCCTACACCGTAGATTGAATACTCATACTTTTCAATCTCATCATTCTCAAGTTCAACATCAGATGATTCTTCAAACGCGCCTTCAATCTCACCAATCTCTGTAACTTCATCAAGGCGGATTTCCGTAGTGTTCACCGCAACGCGTGCAAGGCCATCTACAAGAGGCTGGTCTTGAGCATCGGAAACAAAGATGTTCTCATCAACGTAAACAGGCATCGAAACGCGCCCGCTTTCAAGAACACTCTTCACAGCTTCCTTTAGCTCAACATCTTCACCCTTTTGCGCAAGTCGGTTTACTTGCTCGAATTTCTCCGCCCAGTTGCCCTCTTCATACATCTTTTCACGGAGATTGATTGCGCTACCATCGGGGGTAGTCCATCCGCACGGGTCAAAGTATGTTACTTTATCACCTTCACTCTTTTCAACAAGAGTGCGGAGCCCTGTGGTTGGAGTCTCCTTATATTTCATGTTCTCACTCTTTACTCTGCCTTCTTCTGCATTCATTACGCTCATACAAGAAAAAATAAACAGGGGGTAGTGTATAAGACTAAGTTTTACAGGTAGCGGAAAAATCGGTGTAATAGTACTGTAATCAGCTTAATCCTGGCTCTCCCACATTTGAGCAAACCGTGATGTGCCTGTTTCTGTTTCCTCTTCAGATTGGTTTTTCTCGCTCACAGTGCGCTCAACTTCTTTCTCTGCATCTCCATCTTCTTCCTCTTCAACCTCAGTTTCCTCAACTTCCTCTTCAACCTCAGTTTCCTCAACTTCCTCTTCAACCTCAGCTTCCTTTTCCTCATCATCCTCATAATCATCTTCATCCTTACCCTCATCTTCATCACTATCCTCTCCATCTTCTTCCTCTTCAACCTCAGTTTCCTCAACTTCCTCTTCCGTATCTGTGAACTCTGCACGGAGTCCTGAAAGTGCATCAGTTACATCACTCACCGTTATTCCTCCAGGCATTAAATCAGCAATCAGCGCATCAAGGTTCCTAAAGTCTACTTCATCAGGGTCAATTTCCTTTGCTACTTCCTGGAGCTCTTCAACAGATTCCGCATTCTTCAATTCAACTTCAGGTTCTAGTTCAATCTCATTATAATCAGGGATTTCATCCGCAACTTTCTCCGCAACCTGTTCCGCAATATTGCTCATCAGGTCTTCCTTTTCAACCTCTACTGAAACACTTCCATTTGATTCATCTGATTCTGTCATAGTATCATCTTCATTCTCACCCTGTAAAAGGTTTGTAGATTTAACAACCGCGGGTGTTCCCATAATGCTCCATCCTTCAATTTCTCCGCTCTTCACGCGCTCCCAGGTTTCATCATCCTCAAACTGCACTCCTAACATCCATGTTTTTTCTCCATACGTTTGTGAGCTCCCGTTAACCGTTTCAAACTCTTTTTCTTCTTTCAAGAGCCATGATTCAACCACCGTTCCCCGACTCGTAATTGCCTCCTCCATCTGGATTGGTGTCTCATGGTCTGCATCAATCTCACGGTTGCGCAAGTTCTTCAAGTAATCATGCGCACTTTTTTCAACTACAAAATCAGGCACAACATCTCCTTCTTTATCCTTCTCGTTAGGAACCATTGCGGGAGCGTACATGATACGCTTCTCATTTGCTTCCTTCTCCTTGCTTTGAAGCAACGGAACCTGTTCCGCTCGTGCTCGCTCGTGCTCCTCGCTTTTCAGTGCAACCGCTTCACTCCTATGCGCGGGGTTCTCAACCGCGCTTACTACCTGAACATCTAAATCAAGCCAAAGCTCCCTCGCATCCTGCACTACATCTCCGTATTCATCAAGCCATTCTTCTAACTCCTCACGCGTAACGGGGAGCCTTTCAAAGTCTATTTTGTCAAGATTCAGCTCTACCATGTTTTAAAAATACAATCACTCATGTATAAGTTTAGTTTTTAGGTAGAATTACGTAAGCATATCCAGGAGCACTTGTTTCATCTATGTTGAGATGCTCGTGATACTCCTTGCACGCTACTTGATGAAGAACGTAAACTAATCCCATAATGTGTTTAGTCTCATCAGCGCAAAACCTTTTGATATACTGTTCTAAATCATCATCCCAATAACTATTTGTGAAATAGATTTCATACTCCGCGGTTTCATACACAGGTTCATCATCAACTTCTGTTTCTATTTCTAAGCGGTTCAGTGCTAAAGATAAATGCAACCGTTCAAGGCATCTACCATCATACCTGTTGTTGATAGCTTTCTCAACGGGTTCTAATTCCGTGATGAAAGTTTCACGTTCCGCAATCATATATTAAAACAAAGAAACCCTAATTGTATTAGCGTTTATAATTCTCTGTGATTACTGCAATAGAATCACTTTCATCATCTGTTCTCCAAATGAAAGGCATATCTTCATAAACCTGCATCCCATCTCTCTCTAAAATGTTGAAGTAGGCCCTCTTAGAATAACAGTGCGTGATTTCTAGTATTGTATGCTCTCCGTTTTTAGAAACCTTCACAATATCTCCCTTGTCAATCATTCACATTAAACAGGGTTTTGAAATTGTATAAGAATAACTACTCCACTCATCACGAAACTTCAAGAAGGATTGAACCGCGCAAGAACGTGCTATGAAATAGCAACCAACAAGTTCCGTGAACCTTTGCCCCCTCCAATAGGCTTAGGTTCTCGTTCTTGCGGGGAGATGAGCGGGTGAAACAATCATAAAACCCTTCTCATCTCACATTCTAAACAAAGGGAGATACCATTATATATCTTTCTAATTCATCACTCAACCTCTGAATTTACTACAACGTAAAGTGTATTAAACCGCTCAAACATATCAGGGTGCGGAATGTAAACCTTTCCAATCACTCCCTCTCCTACTAAGTGCGTGTGCCCTCCGCTAATCCGTTGCAATTCTCTCCGCGTTGTTTGATGAATCCTATATTGTTGCTCCTGGGAGTAATGCCATTCAACCCCTAGCACGCGCACTCCAACAACCTCATCCCTGTAAACCTCAAACGGTATCATGTGAAGAACTAACAGAGTGTGAAGTATAAACCTTAGGAATCCATCCGCGTTAAGCTTAGATTAAATTCAGTTCATTTTAATCCGCATTCATCAAGCCAATTATAATAGGTTGTTTGAGAAAGCGTTCCATCTAAATTCTCCTGCACATAGGCAATTGCATCCGTGCGGTTCTCAAAACGCTCCTCAATCTCTTTCATCGCTTCAGTAAAGGATTCACACTCCTCACACTCAAGGAGCTCACGTTTACGCTCTGAAAGCTCAACAGCTTGCTCCTGGCATCCCTCATCTTCACGCTCATCCTGTAGTTTCTCAACAAGCTCTGCAACGTTCACGTTCTGGAACATAGCATCAACAACTTTTGTTTCCGCTAGTTGCTCCGCTTGCTCAACGGAAAGCTCCGCATCCTCTGGAATAGTAATATTTCCGTCTGAAACCTCAAACGGAACTCCCGCCTCTTGAAGTTCTTGCACAGCTTTTCCTAACTGTTCATAGAAAGCAACCTTGCTTTCTTCATCATCTGTTTCAATATCCCAGATGAACCGCGCATCTTCATCAAACTCTGCACGGATGATGTTCTTGTTGATTTTTTGCTCTAACTGTTCAAGCACAACCTTCAATCCGCGTTGCTTGTAGGCCTGTTTTTGGGATTCATCTGTTGCTCTGTTAGTGTTCTCAAAGTCAAACCCTACATAGGATGGGTTCACTTTGAACGCGGAACTGATGCTCTGAAGATGGAATTTATAACGCTCAAGGAGCTTCATATCACCGTAGCTTGTATCAGTGCTCACCCATTTCCAATCTCCTCTAGCAACTATTTGCTCATGCCTGCTCCCTTCCGTTGAATCAATCTCATTCATTAGCTCGTTCCATTCCTTCCCGCTCATCGGGTCTAAGTCATGGCTAGAAACCTGTGTGAGTACTCCGCTTTGTCCTCCTTCTATCAGGTCAAGCATCTCCTTGATTTTGAGCTCATCAATAATATCAATCTCATCCATGCACATTTCAACAGGTGATAACGCGTAAAGCCTATCGCTTGAGCTACTCCATTCAAAATGAACAACATCCTCTTTAGGAATCGGTTCACTCGCTTTCTTATCTTGCTTTTGAACATATCCCTCACAGTATCCCTTTTCATCTGTGATTTTGAACATCGTAGCGGAATCAGGAACAGCAATCTCTGCAAGCTCATCACTGTTTGCATAACGGTGCTTCACCCAAAACGCGTTACCTGTGCGCAATAAGTCTCTCACTGTTGCTTCTACTACATCGGAGAACGTTTTCTCATGATGCATATCTCTCAAGAAACTCTCCGCTTCATCCTGGGTGTCTTCCCCGCTCATCACAGCCCAATCAACGGAGCTAACATCCTTTGCAATAGTATCTACAAAACTCTGAACTAACAGGTTTTCAGCATAGTCCTTTAAAGTCATAGGGTCGGTTTCCCATCTCTGAACTCCTTGTTTGTTCTTCAGGAAACTCCGCACAGTTTGCGGGAGAACTTTGCGGTTTATCTCTCTATCACTATCTTTCCGCACGCTCGCACGGGGAGAATCTGTTGAAGGCTCGTTATCTGTTGGAATAGTAAAATTTCCGCCTATTCCGCTGTTGTCTTCATCACTCATTGTTGTAACATTATCTTCAACGGTGTAAAAGCATTAATACAAGTTGCGTTGCTCATTCAACCCAAGGTTTTTACGCACTTTGTTCACAGCATCCGCAACATCACCTACACTCTTAGCTCCGCTAATAACAAGCTTCCCGTTAGGATACACAAGAACCTTTCCGCAACCTGAATCATAAATCAACGCGGTGAAGAACTCTGGTTCATACTCCGCGGTTTCATGTCCTACGTGATTCAAAAACACGTTCAACTTCAACTCTTTGTTCTCGTTAGTTATCTCCTCAATCTCGTGTGTTGCTACAACGTTTTGAACCTCAAACGAATCTAAAGAACCCTGAATGATTTCAAGTTCATTCATTGCACTCTCAAACTCATCATGGGCCTCAATCAACTCTTCCAAACCGCCTGCACGGATTATGTAGCTCCCAGAGTTATGAATAGTTGCACGGGGGTGCTCTCGTGAAAACCTAAACTCAACTCCTTCCGTAGCGCCTTCATCCTTGCACGCACTATCATTCCGCCCTGTTTCTTCCCGTATATACTCAATCAAACCCTCCTGGTCAAACTCAATTCCTATCTTTCCGCTCCCTACAATGTTAGTAACTTGCATTACATTAGTTAAAAAGAAAAGCAACCTTAAATAATGTTATTGTTTCAACGAATTAATCACATATGCATCTCCGTCTGAGTGTACTTTACACCATGCAACCTTATTTAAATCAGGACTACCGTGCATATAGTCATCATTGGTTAATCTGAACTCGTACTCTCCAACAATGAGATACATTGCTTTACCTTGACCCTCTGCATATCTCTTTGACTTCTGAACTTGTGGTTTAGTCAACGGGCCTCCACCATGAACATTGTACTCATCATCTACGATTATAAAGTATCCTTCAGGACATTTTTCACTCACAATGTTTGTTTGCCACGTTCCATCAGGTTTCTTGGATTGGTCTAACGTGCGACGGAATCCACAGTCTTTGCAAATCTTCGTAACAACTCGTAGTCCACTAGGCTCGTTTTGCGTGTCAAACGTGCATAGACTATCACAGTATGCACAATCATAGTTCTTGCTCTTGTACGGTAGCGTTTCAAACGGAAGTTCTCGTGATTGATTGTTTCCTCCCATGTATAGTACATGGTTCTACTACCCTAAATAAACGTGGAAAACGAATCACTTTTAAGGGGGTTCACTCCTCTGCATCTTCTTCCTCATCCTGGTCATCAACATATTCTTCAAGAGCTTCTCCATCTAACCCGTGCACGTGTTCTCCCATACACTCAACACAGTAACTTCCGCACTGATGCTCTCCTACACATTCATCTGTGTCAATCGTTGGTTCAGTGCGCGGGTTGTGCTCATCACACAGGTGCCTCTTGCTTGCTTGCTCTTCCTCGCAATAAGTGCATTCACTCATAAACTAATCTAAGCACTAATACCTGTAAAAGAACAGCGGTTCCGTTAGAAGTTCCGCTTGTATTCCTCTCTCAACTCCACTTCAATGTTCAGTTCATCAATGCGCACTTCTGGCCTGTTCCGCTCATCCGCACTTATTCCCTCACTCAACCATTCCTTCACAAGTTGTTCAACTATTCTCAAATCAGGTGCGCTTGTATACTCTAAATCACGCTCATCTTCAAACCGTATAACATACTCATGTTCACGGTGCGTTGTAGCCCAAACCTGAACCTGATACCTGTTATCAATCAACTCTCTTGCGGGTTCTTCTCCTAATCGAACATCCAGGATGCGCTTGCTATCTCTCTTTGCTCGTAGCCTGTGCAGTTTCTCTTTACGGGATTGTTTTTGTTGTATCATACCCATATGTGTATACAACGGGCAACCCTATAAAACCTATCAGAAACAAACACTTAGGGGGTTAAACTCCATCTCGATATACAGAATTAGAACCGTACTGTGTTGCTCCGTGCATCATACTCCACAACGTTGTAATCATCCAACAACGGTAGATGAACGTGGTGAAGCTCAACTCTTGCTGTTTCTGTGTCTCTGCTCACGCGGTTTGCTAGTTGTGTAAGTTTCATCCAGTCTTTCTCACTGGCCTGTGCAATCTCTATGATTTCAGTACGGAGTTCATCAGTTTCTATTCTTGCTTGCTCTGTTTTTTCTAAATGCTCAAGCATACATATGTATCTATCACGCAATCCCAAATATTTTATTTCTAACAGTCCTGCTAATCCAAGTACGCTTCAATCCGCTCTTCTGCAATCTCGTAATACTCTTCATCACGCTCAAACCCCACGAACTCACGCTCCTCATCAATACAAGCTAAAGCAGTTGAACCGCTTCCCATAACAAAATCACAAACCAAATCCATATTTTTTGAATACGTGCGGATTAACTCACATAGTAAAGGCACAGGTTTCTGTGTTGGATGATTTCTTTCTTTTGGCTTTTTATACTCAAATACATCAGATTTATATTTCTCACCTTCATCTAAGTTGAATACTTTAGGATATTTTTTCTTATGTTGTTCCATAAACTCTTCATTGATTTTATCTAACTCTTCATATGGTTTGAAATAGTCAAACTCATCAATATCAAATTCATCAATGAGTTCCTTATATGTTTCTTCCGTACATAAAGAAAATTGTGTACTTGTTATATAAAAACTATGTTCAGCTTTTCTGTGTCCTAACTCTTCATTTATACTTTTAATACTAATATTCAAATCATTCATTATATATCCAAAATATTCACGTAATGGATTCTCATTTTCATAATCATAATAATCATCAATCTTAGTGAAAATTAAAATATCTTCGTGCTTTTTCACTAATGCCTCATTTGCAAAAAGTACATTTCCGAAATGAGATTTTTTCCATATGGCTTTATATTTGAATTCTAAATCCCTATTTTCAGATTTTTTAATCAGTTCTGTTGTATATGGTTCTTGAGCAAATGTTATAACTCTACCATTTTTTCTTAATAGATACTCACACATATCAAACAACGCTTCAAAATCTAATTTTTCATCCCACTTACAAGGGTTGTTCTCCCAACCATCTAAAGTTGTACAACCATTCATACTACCATATGGTGGGTCAATTAAAACTAAATCAACGCTGTTCTCATCAACTTTTTTATATTCCTTCATACAATCTCCACAGTGAAGTTTGATTTCTTTTTTACTCATACATCAACAATAGAAACTATGGAACCGAACTCCCAAAACAATTACTCATCTTGCGGAATGGAAGAACCAAGCCAACAACAATATAAAAATTCCCTGTAACACAAGCACATAACTACCTATAGCAACCCCTGCTAGCGTTGCAATAATTGATATAAATACTACAGAAAAATCAACAACATCAAGCCCTTTCTCACTCATCTCCATCACCTACAAATTCATACGTTCCAACAATCTCCGTATCATCAGAACCATACTGGAATTCAAGCAACGCTTCAATATTGTTTACAGTGAACAACAACTCATCCCGTGCCTCTTGCTCCGTCTCACCGTGCCCAGTGAACAACCAATCATTAGCCAAACTAGCAACCACATCATCCTCGATATAATGATACCCAATTAACTCAACAGCTCCTGTTGCGGGTACAATTGTATCATACTCATCAGGCTCTGTGCCTTCATCAAACTCAGCATAAAACTCAGGTTTTTCACAGATGTACTCTATAGACTCAACAGCTCCTTCTTCTGTATCACCAAATCCAAACCATCCAAGTTCAGGGTAAATTGCAATGAATACTTCTGGCTCTGGTTCAAACACAATAATTTTATTCTTAAAATTCTCTGTTTTACTCATACATCAACAATGGAACTGGTATCCTATTATATTAACGCTCTGGAGCTTGCATTATTTCCTGTGGTTGCGGATGTACTGGATTGTACTTTGAGAACATCCAAGGAATGGATTTGTTGGAAGTCTAATGCTAGAGTAAACCGCCATACGGTGAAGGGGTGAAAACTTAGGTATTCTCGGTGTATTTCTGAACATTGACTACATACAGGTTTCAACACCTCGTTATTAAAACTCAACTCGAACCGTTATTAACATCAATCTAAAACCAAGTCCTCTGCTAGTATCAACTCTACAACAACGTACTGGCCAAGCTCTGCATCCGCTATTTTCACCCTGTGTGCGTCTAACTGATGTACGCGCTCTTTAACACATGGAGCATTGAACAACCGTTCACAAGCGTACTCGCGCATCCACTCACACACATGGTGTTCTTCTTCCACGCGTTGCACGTGTGGTGTATCGTACTCCAGTACATGCACACTCTCAACGCGGTACTGCTCCAGGGAGTCTTCTGTTTCCCTAATGAGCTTGCGGTTGGTGAGATAATGCGTTCTAACGGAGTTGTGGGAATAAATCGTGTTGATGCGCTTGACTGCTTGCGTTTCACTCATGGTTGTACTGTATCGGTACACTGAAACACCTTAAAAAAGTAGTGGTTTGAATCAGTTGAACTCAACAGATATTCCACTCATCCCTTTCTGTGAAACTTCGTTGAATTTCTTCAAGGCCCATGAAAGAGAATCGTATTCAAATGTTTCTGCACAAATCTTATCTCTATTGGTGAGTATACCTACAGATATGTAGTAGTTCCGAGGGAACTCTAGTGAGTCTCCTCGCTCTCTGAATTCAACTATGAATTCATCATCTGTGTAAGTGAAACTCATGTTGTTGTTGATTGTGTTGGCTCTATGCAAATCTAAGTAGTTGAGTTGTGTTGGTAATTCTACCGTGTTTCCATTTAGTTCTACTTCATCTATATCAGCATTCTCTTCAAGTTCAACATCACGTTTTTTAGTTTGATTGTTTTGTGTCATCCATATAGTACATGGGCCTACTACCCCATAAGTGGTAGCAGATTGAAACACTTATAGGGGAGTATGCCTCCCGTTTACTATAAAAACGTAGTAAACACGCACAGCGCATCTTGCAAGAACGTGCACAACGTGAAAACTTCCCCCTAGGGTTTCTCATCGTGTTATGCACGTTTGTGAATAATAATATCCTATTTGGTAGGGGGGTATAAATTTTTTGGAGTGGGGGCGCGGTTGAAACTCCCAGGCTCCCGCATCCCTCGCGCTCCGTTGCGCTCCTCTCCGTTGTGAACCGCACAACTCCCGATTCATATAATCACGTTTAAGTTCAACGCTCACAAACAAACGGGATGGGTGCGGAATCCCAGACCAACGGAGAACCCATCCCACAAGAACCTCACATCACAGGTTCATAATAAGCTTTGTCATATCTCGCG